>Ga0180007_10000192_pt1 | contig 113392 bp, 96 predicted proteins | sample MM_PC_MetaG_FD_121122 | JGI IMG/M metagenome (GOLD analysis project Ga0180007, IMG submission 121122) | Groundwater microbial communities from the Aspo Hard Rock Laboratory (HRL) deep subsurface site, Sweden - MM_PC_MetaG | ecosystem: Environmental > Aquatic > Deep subsurface > Groundwater... | reverse complement strand
TGTTCGAGTTAATGCACCAGATAATACTTCTCGTACAACTCTTAATTTAAAACTTTCTTCATACATTATAAATCCTGTCATAAGTTTACTTTTTGTGTAAACCTATTTTAGGACAAGACAGGGGTGACACCCTGCAGGGTGTCACCCCTGAAATAAGAGCTTGCTTGTTCGTTACGGTTTATTGATGGAAATTCATTATTTTTGAAAGATAACCTTAGCCAATCTATACCATGAAGCGCAGATTAATCCAAAATTTTATTTTCCTTTCGGGAATTGTTTTAATATTTATAATTTCCCTGCTTACCTTTCAAGGCCCTGCACCCGTTAAAACGGAAGGTTCTTCAAAAGAATTTTCTGCTTATCGCGCTCTGGATCATTTAAATGTAATCGCGTATAAACCACGATCAATGGGTACTGAAGCGCATAAAATGGTGATGAATTATATTGTAAGTTCCATGAATGAAATGGGCTTGGAAACCAGTATTCAACCTGCTTCGGTAATTATCGACAGAAGAAGTCTTAGGGCAGCCTCTGTATTTAATATTATTGGCGTTCTGAGAGGAACACAAAACTCAAAAGCCATCATGATCGTGTCGCATTATGATTCAACCCCTCACACGCTTGGTGCTGCCGACGATGGGTCGGGTGTTTCGGCAATGCTCGAAACCATAAGGACAATAAAGGAGCTTGGAAGCTTTAAAAATGACATCATTTTTTTATTCACCGATGGCGAAGAATCAGGCTTGTATGGAGCGAGAGCTTTTGTAGATGAAAATAAGTTGGCCAAGGAAGTTGGTTTATTGCTAAACCTTGAAGCACGCGGATCGTCAGGTCCGGCTTATACTTATGAAGTGAGCCCGAATAACGGGTGGATCATGAGCGAATTTTTTAAAGCGGTAAGATACCCCATTGCATCTTCATTGGCGTATGAGGTTTATCGACTCATGCCAAATAGTTCTGATTTTACGATTTTTAAAGATGCCGGTATGTCGGGCTTTAATGTAGCTTTTTTGGATGATTTTGTGAACTATCATAGCATGAACGATACACCGGAAACAATTAGTTTAAGAAGTTTGCAGCATAGTGGCAGTTATGCTGTCGACATCATTAAACATTTTGGAAATCAAGAGTTGATCGATCCGAAAACTCCGGATTTGCTCTATTTTAATGTGATTGGCAGATGGGTGGTACACTTCCCGCAAAGCATGAGTTTATTTCTGATCATATTCAGCAGTATTTTATTTGTAACTGTATTTGTCCTTGGTCTGAAAAGGAAAAGAGTTACGGTATCGAAATCTTTACTTGGAATTTTGATTTTCATGATAAGTCTGGCCGTTGCTGTTGGATCAATCTGGTTGCTGAATAAAGGAGTGCTGAATAAATATACCATTTATGGTTCGTATTACAGTTCCAATTTTTATAATGCCCTTTATTATCTGGTAGCTTATATGGCCATATCATTGGCCGTATTTTCATTTATATATGCTTTGGTATACAAAAAGGTGGGCATTTTAAATCTTTTATTTGGCATTTTATTTATCAATCTGTTAGCGTTAATTGCTGCTTTTATATATATACCAACCGCTATTTATGTAAGTTTGATCCCGCTATTTTTCATCTCGTTTGCCTTACTCTTTGTCATCCTTTTCAACTTAAGTTTGAAACATAAACGGATGCTGTTTTTGTTCGTCAATTTGATGGTGTTATTACCTGTAATTGGATTTTATTTACCCATGGTTAAAGTGTTATTTGTCACTTTCAGCCTTGAATTGCCAATCGCTGGGATCGCTTTATGGATCATTCTTTTGGGATTACTGATGATCCCATTAAGGGTGTTTTTCGATGTCAATCGTTGGGCACTAACAATAATTGCTTTGGTTGTTGGGATTATTGCACTTGTTGGGGCGCATCTGAAATCTGATTATAACGAGCAACAACCATTACAGAGCAATATTATTTATGCACTAAATCATGAAAACAAATCTGCCTTATGGGTTTCTAATGTGCTGAAGCCTGATGCATGGAATGAGCAGTTTTTTGAAAAAAATACGATTGGACCTCTAACTGAAATCTTTCCACAAGCTACCAGGGAAAGACTTAAAAATAAAGCAAATTTTGTTGCATTTGAAAAACCAGTTATCACAATAATATCCAATTCTATCAGAAGGGATGGGGTAAGAAAAGTTAAATTCAACCTGAAATCGATGATTGGTGCAGAGAATTTCCAACTGTATATTCATAAAACCGCCAAGCTTACATTCTTTGAAATTAATGGCAAGGCAGTTACTGATAAATCATTTTATGCAGAGCCTTTCTCCGAATTTTATATAATGGATTACTTTGGCTGGCAAAAATCAGGTGTCGATTTTAGCCTCGAATGCAATGTAGATTTACCACTCGAATTATTCGTTTTTGAAAAAAAATTAGGCTTGCCCGCCGAACTTGATTTTATTCCAATGCCGGCCTCGGTTATTCCACAAACGGGATACGAAAGTTACCTGAGTTTGGTGAAAACAAAGTTTGTATTTTAGTAAATCATTCTAATTAAAACAAAAAGGATGGCTTCCTCGGTTAGGAAGCCATCCTTTTGTGCGGCATGATCAATCTATGCCTCTTTTTTTCCCATGCCCATCACCCAAAAGGCTGCAACGCCTGCTAATGACCACATTATAGCACTGATGATTGTATCAACAATTATCGGGGTAAAATTAAAAAACATATTACTCATCGAGTAAAAACTCAGGTCAACAGCAAATGCCATTAATAATCCTACGGTTCCACCTACTTTTACTGCGTCGGCAAAACGCTTGGTGTTTGTCCAGCTTAGTAATAAAGCCAATAAAAATCCTGAAGCCAGGTTAGACACAATCATGGCCCACCAAACCATATCTCCTTCTGCTTTCATCAAGCTTTGGTCAGAATTACTTTGCATAAAATCCATTAATAACATTCCATAAATTAACCATCCTAAAAGAAAGAAAGTAACAGCGGCTACGATCCCTCCAAGTAAAATTTTGTTTGTTTTCATGTTTAGAAGATTTAGTTTGTTCCAGACTACTTTTATTGAAATTTAATGGACTAGGGTTATCAAAATTTCCCTAATTGCTTCAAACATAATCCATCTGAATTAAAAATCAAAATAATTTTTAAAGCTTCACTTCTCTAACTGTATTTGTAAGTCGGCTTTTTTCGGCCATAAATCCCATTATATGACTTTCTACTGAAGCATCAATGGTTGAGGTCAGCAAGTCTGGGTCTTGCTTATCAATGGCGTTAATCCAGTCACTTACCAGAGCCCAGTCACCACCTCCATGACCACTTGATTTGTAATTGTCAACATCTTCAACATCCATGTTCCATTTAGTGACTTTATTTGTCAGGAAATCTGTATGAGTGAATTCATTCATATCTCCAACAATATCTCCCTTTGATCCCATAATTCGTGTTCTACGACCATGATAGGAAGTAAAAGCTTCCATCGAAAAACTGACGGTTATATTTCCTTCAAACTGGATATTGGTAACGTAATGATCTGGTTGGTCATTGTCCATTCTATATACACAGCGACCATAATCAGTGGTTTTTAACTGCTCGAGAATAAAATCGGAATGTGTTGATTTATCTTCGGGGAAATCAAAAACATAGGTATATGATCGATCCCGATGATAAATTTTGAAAGCAGAATATGGGCATTCAGCTTCCGCTGCACAACCGTCAGTACATCGGTTTGTACTGCCAGTGGGTGCGTTTTCTTTTTTAAACCATTTTAAATCACCAAATGCAGAAATTCGTTCACAAGGTTTATCAACGATCCAACGTAAAATATCTAAATCATGACAAGATTTACCTAAAATTATTGGGGTTGTTTTATTAGAATTGTGCCAATTTCCTCGTACATAGGAGTGCGACATATGAATATGCTGGATAGGCTCCAAATGTTGGATGCTAATTAGCTCACCGATACTCCCAGATTGAACCATCTGCCTCAGTTTAATGAAATACGGGGCATAACGAAGCACATGGCATACAGCAACAATTCTACCCGTTTTGTTTGCCAAATTTAATATATCGCGGCATTCTTGTTCGGATGGTGAGATAGGCTTTTCCAACAAGACATCATAGCCCATTTTTAGGGCTTGCATGCAGGGACCATAATGTAAATTATCAGGGGTGCTGATAATAATGGCATCGGCAAATTTGGGTTGTTTAAAAACATGTTCCCATGTTACAAATCTGTTCTTATCAGGAATATTATGTTTTTTGGAATATCGTTCATTTCGTATCGGAATGGGTTCTGCAACACCTACAATGTCAAGTTCATTTGGGAATGCTGCAGCAAAATTGCCATAAACATTTCCTCTTGACCCTGCACCAAGTGTGATTGCTGTTACAGCTTTTTTTAGCTGCTTATTCTCGTTAACTCTTGAAAACAGCGTATTAACATCATCAGTATTGGGTGTGAACCCTGATAAATTATTGATAAGTGGTATGGCCCCGGCTGTAAGACCTAATCTTTTAATAACTTCACGCCTGCTTAGATTTTTTCCCATGATAAGTGTTTTATGTGAATGTAAAGTACTTATTCCTTACGCTTTATTTTTACAGTCAAATTATTTATAGGTCACTAAACCTGCCTGTTTTAAAATTTCAATATAATTCAAAACATCTTCTAAATCTACTTTAGTGGGATATTGAACATCGATCATTTTTTTAATTTCCAGAGCAGTACGTTTCCCATTGCAAAGCAGATTTAGTTCACCGGAGGATCTCATCAATGAAGGATAGGGATATTTATCTTTAATTTCTTTTGATACTTCACTGATATATTTACCATAACCACGGTACCCATTTTCACTAACTTTTGAAGTTGGAACCGGAATTATTTTACTGGCATTTATTTCCAATGCTGTAGGTTTAAGTTTTATTGGAGACAAAGAAATTTGAACGCTTCGCACCTTCATTTGTTCTTCGGCTACTTTTAAATTACTTGAGTAAATCTGATTTAACGATAGAAGTTGAGCATTCAAATATTTGTTCATTGTAGCTTTATCTACAAATAATTCGGAAACACTTTCCAGAGTTTCTTTTTCATTTTGATGGACAGCATCAATATTATAAATTCCATTTATATATACTTCCTCAAAATCAGATTTTGAAGCATTGGCAATTTGAACAGAACTAATCGTTAATTGATGTCCCATGCGTTGCATGGCATTTCCTTGTATTTCGGTGGCAATTTTCATGGCCGTTTCGTCATTGGCCGAAGCAATGGTATATGCTGTAGCAGCGCCTAAAAAAACTACCCTTTTTAATTGTGTCGGATCGCATGTCTGTGGCCTGTCGTTGGAAGAATGATAAAATGGATCGGGCCAGGTAATGATCATGATCCCCGGAACCCTTACCGACCAATCGTTAAATACTGAATGGTCGGATGCACTGTTATTGGCCTCAATATTATAATAAAATGGCTCTTCCGAACCTGTGGGTGCAACAATGGGTTTAAGGAAAGGATCGCGTGATACGGGAGTTAGTCGTTCATGATTATTTTCACCTACATAACGAAAATAGCAGGCCATCACATCGTTGATATAATGCGGATTACCCATAGTTGTTCGATGCAGATTGAAAGCGGATAAATTATCAGCAATTTTTAAACCAACCATATCCATATTGATATTGCAAAGTGTTCGATTCATGATGTCCATGTGTGCATTTACCCATGGGATCGTTCCTGAGAATTCCGGAACCCAGATAAAGCGGATATTACGTTTGGGCCGCTCCAAACGGTTTTCATCATAAAGGGTTTTTAAAACCCTGACCACATCTAATAATGCCGCACTGCCAGAGATGTTATCGTTGGCTCCCTGCTTCACATAGCCTTCGAATATATGCGCACTCAAAATGATTTCTTCTCCATCAGGATCTGTTCCTTCAATCACACAGGTTGGAACCTGAAGGTCGAGCTCAACAGTTGTGGCTTCCACCTCTGCATGAACTTCTATTTTTTCACCTCTTAACAATCGATCGCGTAAAACCCAACCATCGCGGGCTGTTACTCTAAAGGCAAAACCTTTATTCGCGTTTTCACCGCGAACTCTCATTCCACTGGTTGGAATTTGCATAGGATCAATTAATGCCCGATCGTTTTCATAAGTCACAGCTCCCAATGCACCTTTTTCAAGCATCGCACTCAAATTACCAAGACTTCCGGAAGTAAAACAAATTTTACCTTTAATATCTATTTGTTCGAGCTCAGATTTTGTCCCTTCTCCAACCCAGACTAATTCTGCTGTAACATCTGCATTATTGCTGCCCGAGGCCAAAAATAAAGGCAAATCATCATAATCAACAATCTTTCGGAGCTTAGGACTGACTTCCCATAATTTCCCTTTCAGTCCTTTCCAGGTACTTGTTTTTCCAAATCGTTCGATATGCGCATTTTCAACACCAAATCCTTTTAAAACTGAAATCACATAATTCGATTCCATTAGGGTAGTTGCGTATTCGTTCAAAGGGCGTGGACGGTTGTAGGCTGACATCTCAATTAAATGTTTAAATGCCTGTTCTCCGGAGGCTTCTCCTATAATTTCGTCAAGTTGTTTTTCTGGAATTAATCCATATTGACTATAATAATTCCATTGTGAATAAAGTACAGTACTTAAAAAAGATAATGAGATGAGAAGGACGATTTTTTTCATTTTTTAATGTTAATTAGGTTCTGATGAATACTTTATAAATTATCAGATGGTAAATTTAAATATCCAAATTAAAACTAATTGAGTGAATAAAAAAAGGATGGGTGAACATTTATACCAATACTTCATATTTCAGGATGAAAGTATACGGCAACAGGGTTCTTTTACTTAAAATTAATTTATTTACATTTGAAAAGAAAAGTATGGGAATTAATGATGAATTAAATGACTAATAACTTTATAAATAAAAAGCAAAATTGAAATCATGAAAAGGTACTTTTTTTTAATCATCTTCTTCATTTGTTTTCATTTTATTAGCCTTCATGCTCAAAGTTTGGATGAGATCCTAAAGTCGCATTCAAAAGCAATGGGTTATGAAAAATTAAAGGGAATTAATACCATTACAATTACCGGTGAAAATTATTTGGGAACTCAAAAAGTTCCTTTCAAAACAATCATTAAAAAGCCTTCAAAATATTATCATGAACGCATTTTTATGAGAAATAAATTGATACAGGTTTTGGATGAAGATAAAGCCTGGTCCTTGCATCCAATGAGTGGGATTACAGATATTTACGGCTCTCAATTAGCGATACTTAAAAAAAGCAGGGAATATGGAGGGATATTGTTTAAGAGTGACGAGAAGGAACTGTCGATTGTTTTAGAAGGAAGTGAAATTATTGATGATAAGAAGGCTTTTAAACTGAAAGTCATTGATAAGGATTCTTTGATCACGGATGTTTTTATGGATGCTAAATCGTATTACATAAATAAACAATCAACCAAACGTGAGTTTCAGGGTGATACAATTACAGCTACGGTTTTATTCAGCAATTATCGGGTTATCGACGGTATTGCGGTTGCCTTTAATACGGAAACTATTTCTGATAAGGAAGTAAGCGGTGATGGCAGTCGCCAAATGGGTGGCGGGATGATGCAAATTAAATCCATTGAGTTTAATAAACCGATAGATGAGTCCATTTTTATTAAACCTAAAAAAAATTGGTAGTGCCGGTAAGTTCTGCTAAATGATAGGAACTCTAAATTTCCTCTAAAATCTTTTCCATCTTGTCACAAACTTCATCCACGTTTTTTTTGCTAAAACAGAGTGGAGGTTTCGTCTTGATTACATTGTCGAAAGGCCCGTCGGTACTGATTAATACAAAGACTTCTTTTAATTTTTCCTTGATCGAACAAGCTAGTTTGGTATCCGGAGATAAATCGGTGGGATGAACAATTTCAATACCTAAAAACAATCCATCACCTCGAACATCTCCGATAACGGGGTAGCTATTCTTAAGTTCATTGAGCCTTGATTTATAGTAGTTGCCTGTTTCTAAAGCTTCCTTTTGGAGTCCTTCTTCTTCAACAACTTCTAAAACTGCTTTGGCTGCTTTCATTGAAACCGGATTTCCACCAAACGAACTAAAAAATTCCATCCCGTTGGCGAAGGCATCGGCTATTTCGGTTGTTGTGACAACAGCTCCCACGGGATGACCATTGGCCATGGGCTTCCCTAAAACTACTATATCCGGAACAATCCCATGATATTCAAATCCCCAGAAATGGGTTCCCAATCTCCCAAATCCTGTTTGTACTTCATCGGTAATAGTCAAAATTTCTTCCGATTTCAGATAATCCTTCATCGATTTTAAATACCCGGGTGCCAACGGAACCTGACCTCCACATCCTGAAATAGGTTCGCCTATAAAATAAGCTGGTTTCTGTCCCGATACAATGAGTTCCTCAATACGTTTTTTTGCATCTTCAAAATACTCATTACCATTATCGAACAGGCCATTAAATGCATTTGGTAAGGGCAGTTTGTGGACGTAAGGATTTCTTCCTTTTCCACCGGGTCCATCAAATTTATAAGCGCTATTTTCAATGACCGATCGGGTATGACCATGATACCCGTGTTCCAAAACAAGCGAATGAATTCTTTCCGTATAAGTTTGGGCCAGTCGGATGGCTAAATCAGATGCAGCACTTCCCGAGTTTACAAAAAACACTTTATTTAATGGTTTTGGAAAGTAGGAAAGGAGATGCTCGGCATAATCCATCAACGGATCGTACAAGTAACGGGTATTCGTATTCAACTTACGTTGTTGTTTGGCAATGGCTTCATTAACTTTAGGATGATTGTGCCCAACCAGTGGGATATTATTGTAGGCATCCAGATAACTGTTTCCACTTGCATCATACATATACTGGAAAGCGGCTTGTTGCATGTAAATCGGCTTTTCATAGCTCAAAGAAAGTGACTTTCCGAAATATTTTCGCCTTTTGTTAAGCAGTTCTTCTCTGTGCTTTTCAGTATCTGCAATAGCAAACCCACATGCTTTCAGAAAGCTGTTTTTTAACATTTGAGGATTGTAAGCGACCCACTTTTCCAGTAAATCCACTGCCGGTTTTTCACTAATTAAAATATAGGAAGTATCCTTTGCTTTTGACTTTGCTTCTGCTGAATGGCAAAGACTGGCCCCTAATCGGGCGGCTATTAAATAAGGTAATAATTCCAATTCTTCCTTTAACAAAGGAAGTGTTTCGTGAAATCCTTTCAATAAATGTTTTGCAGATTTGAGAGGTTCAGCTTTATTAAACATCACATAGGTTAGTGCAATAGCAACTTCATTGATGAGCTGTGAATGGGCCATATCACCAAAGTCGATAAAACCTGAGATATCTTCCTCTTTAGTTAAAACATTCCAATCGTTCAAATCACCATGAATAATTTGAGACCTTAATTCTGCCAGTTGCGGAAGCACTTTATCACGGAATTGCTGAAAATAATAATCAACCCATTTTTTATGAACGGGATTTTGGATCAGTTTTGCTTTTGGCCAATTAAGCAGGCAATGCTGTAAATCCCAATGAATTTTCCGAACGGCAATCGTATCACTTTTAAAGTTTGATAATTCTTTGTCCATTTGGGCAATTCGTTTACCAAATTGATACAGTAATCTCTCCGATTGATCAGTTTCGGCTAAAAAATCTCCATCAATATATTTTAACAACCTTGAAAATGATCCATTTGGATATCGTGTAATTCCCTCACCATCAATGTTCTTAAATGCTTCAGAAAAGGAGAAATCCAGTTTTTTAGCCAGATAGCTTATTAGTCTGCTTTCCTCAGAAATAAAGCTGAATTCGGTTTCATCCGGGTAGGTCTTAAAAACCATCTTTTTACCGTCGCCCGTAACAATTTCAAAATTCGTGCTGATATAGCCTTCCAGTTTTTTTGCCCTAAACTCACTGATTTTATATGGTTTAAGTAACTCGGAAAGGGTTAATTGTTTCATCTGCTAAAAAACTTGAATTTAAAATATGCCGACTCTTCTCATTCGTAAAAATATCTGCGAAATTACATCTTTTTACAACAACCAGTGCCAGAAACAACAATCTTCCATTCTGAAAAATATGTTAACTTTTCTCCTCAAAAAATAAATTTAATCAAGAAGCGAGTAGATTCGAACTGCTTGATTATTTGGTAATTCTGATTTCCTTCCAGTCCTATCAGTTGGGCGCAACATATTCGGGTAATTTTGACATTTCTGGACACCCCCATTTCTTTTTATGGATACGACCATTTTAAAAAACCTTACTTTCAAATAATCATATTACCATGCTGATGTGGACCAGAATCTAATTATAATTGGAATGCGCCAATAAATTATTATTTTCGGTTGCTCAGAAAATATTTGTTCATTAATATATGGAAAAACGGCCTAAATAATGTCCCCCAAATAAGCCTTAATATTAATTAACATTTTTATCGAAAATCATTGTTAATAAAAATCCTACTTAGTATCATTTCATGACCTATCATTTTTTAATTTTCTCGCTCAAATGGATAGAATATATTTTTAGAGCCACGGAATTAATAAAAATAGAATTCTGCACACCATTAGACCAAATATTAACCTAATCAAACTCCTATGAAGAATCTATTCTTTATAAGTAATAGTGAATTGTGTTCAAAAATACGTAGAGTAATTTTCATTTCGTCGTCCTTGAATGTCCATAATGCCATAAAGCTGATCACATCTCCAATGATCAGGAACACCAAATTAAATAGCCTTCAATTAATTGCCTGCCACATTTAAAAATATGTGGCTTTATAAGCATATATCAGAGATCAAATTTATAGTGATAACTTTTGTTATCAATTCTGTTTAGACAGAAAAATGCCAAATCAAAAAATTTATCTCTAAACATTACATTTTGTTTGATTGAACACCAGATAATTCCAAAATAGCAACCATGAAAATAAAATTAAGAATCCAGCAAAAAATCCAACTCTTTATCATTACAGCCTCAATTATAATATATGTTGGAGCAATTGGATATATTACTGTTACAAACAGAAAAGTTGCATTCAATGATGCTACCTTATATGCCAATAGCACTGCTAAAGAAAATGCACAAATTATTTCCGAACTCTTTAACACCGATATGACCTTGGTACAAACATTGGCAAATACCGTTAGAGTTTATGAAGACATGCCGGAAGAACAGTGGAAAAAGACTTTTTTGGATATGTACACAAATGTTATGAAGGAAACCGAACATATTTTTTGTCTTTGGGACAGTTGGGAATTAAAAATGATTGACAAAAACTGGGATAGGCCCTCCGGCCGTTATTATTCAAGTATTATTAGAAATAACAATGGAGAACTGACATCTGATGTTTCTTTAAGAAGTATAGTAGAAGAATCTCTTATTTATGATAAAGTAATCAAAGGTAGATTAATCCCAACTATTTGGGAACCCTATTTGGATCAGGTTGCAAAACAGGGAGTGGAGAAACAATTAATGACAACCCTCAATGCTCCCATAATTAACGATGGTGTTTATGTTGGTATTGTTGCGGCTGATATTACTTTAGATAAATTGGAGGAGATTGTTCGGGAGATTAAACCATTTGCAGGAAGTTATGCCTTTTTGGTATCTTATGAAGGAATTGTTGCCGCCCACAGTAATCCTAAAGAAATCTTTAAACCTTTAGCCGAAATAATCCCGGAAGATTATAATAATCAGGGTATTGGTGAAAAAATAAAAAGCGGGGAATCTTTTAGCTTTAGAAGTAATAACAAGGAAGGATTAGATATTTATTATTCATATACGCCTATTAATGTTATAGGAACGAATACTCCATGGGCATTAGCTGTAGCTATACCAATAAGTGTAATTACACAAAAAGCAGATCGGAATTTTATCATTTCATTAATTGTCGGCTTAATTGGCATTCTTCTCTTGGCATTTGTTATTTCAATTATTAGTAAAACTATTACTAATCCAATTACAAAAATCACTCAAATATTAAAACAATTGGCGAAAGGGCATATTGATGAAAAAATGAGACTTAGCTTTGATACAGGCGATGAAATTCAGGAAATGGCTGAGGCTTTGGACCTTTCAATTGAAGGACTAAATAAAAAAACCGAATTTGCAACACATATTGGAGCAGGGACATTCGATTCGGATTATTCACCCGCCGGAAATGATGATCTATTAGGAAATGCATTACTTAAAATGCAACAAAGTCTTCAAAAGTATTCGCGCGATCAGGAAAATAATAATTGGATTCAATCCTCGGCAGTTAGAATGGGAGATATTTTAAGGGGAGAAAAAACATTAGAAAAACTGGCTTCTGAGATTCTAAGCTTTTTTGGCGAAATCAGTGACATGAGAGTGGGAACCATTTATTATAAGAATGATAGCAATTTACTCGAATTGGTAGGAGCATTTTGTTTTGATACCAGACGATCATCATCCCTGAGCTTTAAAATTGGCGAAGGCATTGTAGGCCAGGCTGTGAAAGAAAGACGCACATTGATATTTACTGAAGTTCCTGAAGACTACATGGTACTTCAATCCGGACTTGGAAAAACAATTTTGAGACAAATATTAATCATGCCCTTTATCTTTAACGATGAAGTAATTGGAGCCTTAGAACTGGGATTTTCAGCGGCAATTCCTGAAATTCAAAAAGAATTCATAGAAAAAATGAATGAAAGCATTGCCATTGGATTTAATTCAATCAAGGTTAAGGATGAAATGAACAAACTTCTGAATAAAACCTTGGAACAGGCAGAAGCTTTACAATTACAACAGGTTGAATTACAACAACAAAATGAAGAACTTACTGTACAACAAGATGAATTAAGAAAGAGCAACCATGAGTTGGAAGAAAAATCAAAAGAACTAAAAAAATCAGAAGAAAGTTTGCAGGCACAGCAGGAAGAGCTCAGGGTAATTAACGAGGAACTGGAAGAAAAAACAAAATCGTTGGAGTTTGAAAGTAAAAAAGTCGTTGATCAGAATTCTTCCCTTGAAGTTATTCGTATAGATTTAGAAAAGAAAGCAAAAGAGTTGGAAGCTTCAAGCAAGTATAAGTCGGAATTTCTTGCAAACATGTCGCACGAACTTAGAACACCACTCAATAGTTTATTAATCTTATCTAAAAACTTGAGTACAAATAAGGAAAGCAATTTTACTGATGATCAAATCGAGTCGCTCGACATTATTTATAATAGTGGTAAAGATCTGCTCAAGCTAATCAATGATATTCTTGATTTATCAAAAATTGAATCGGGCAAGATGGTGATGAATTATGATCATTTTACGGCAGATGAAATCAAAGCCAGCTTAAAACAAGGATTCCAGCATATGGCTGATGAAAAGAAAATAGAATTCAATGTTGAAGTAAGTGCTGATTTTCCTTCTAAAATTTATACTGATTTCCAACGTCTCGGGCAGGTTTTGAAAAATCTGACATCGAATGCCATCAAATTTACACATGAAGGAAGTATTACAATTAGTTTATTTAAGCCCGAAAAGGAACAGAAATACAATAATGATAATTTGTATCAACATGAAATGATAGGCATTTCGGTAATTGATACAGGAATTGGCATTCCTAAGGATAAAATCAATATGATTTTTGAAGCCTTTAAGCAAGCAGATGGAAGTACCTCCCGCAAGTATGGTGGTACAGGATTAGGTCTCTCGATTTCAAAAGAACTTACAAAACTGTTGGGAGGCGAAATTCAATTAAAAAGCACAATTGGTAAAGGATCAGAGTTCACCTTGTTTGTCCCGGTTACCTCAATTGAACAAAAGGATCAGATCAAATCTGAAACAAAATTACCTTCAAAATCAAATGATCAACTGCAAAAGACAACAAATACCGTCGTCCAAAAACCGGTTATTCATGTTTCTGTAATAGCCGACGACAGAGAGATAATTTCCAAAGAAGACCAAAGCATTTTGATTATTGAGGATGATGTTCATTTTGCCAGGATATTGCAGAAACAAGCTAAAAAGTCAGGTTTCAAAACCTTGGTCGCTACCCGCGGATCAGAAGGACTCACACTTGCAGAAGAATATCTGCCTTCGGCAGTAATTCTCGATATCAGGCTTCCCGATATTAACGGCATGAAGGTTCTGGATTCGTTAAAATTAAATCCCGACACTCGTCATATTCCCGTTCATATGATGTCTGCTCAAGAATCGTCTAAAGATGCTATGGAGAAAGGGGCAATCGGCTTTACAACTAAACCTGTCAGCCCCGATCAATTAACCAAAGCATTCGAAAAAATAGAGACTTTCATTCAGAAAGAAATGCGTGAACTATTGATTGTTGAAGATGATACAAATCTGCGCATAAGCATACGGAAATTAATTGGGGAGAAGGGAATTAACATTACCGAAGCTGTAACGGGTAAAGAAACGCTTGAAAAACTAAAACAAACCCATTTTGATTGCATGATTCTTGACCTCGGTCTGCCTGATATGACCGGATTTGATTTACTCAAGAAAATTGAGAAGGATAAAAAAATTATTGCACCACCCGTCATCGTATATACTGGAAAAGAAATTAGCAAGGAAGAAAACGAGGAGCTTGCTTTATATTCAAACTCAATCATCATCAAGGGTATCCGATCAGAAGACCGATTACTTGACGAAACAGCTTTATTTATGCATCGGGTGGTTAAAGAATTGCCTGAACAGCAACAATCAATCATCACCAGCTTGCACGATAAGGACAAATTGTTTTTAAATAAAAAAGTGCTGATTGTTGATGATGAGATGCGAAATGTATTTGCCTTAAGTAAAGTTTTAACCGAAAAGAACATCAAGGTTTTGAAAGCTGAAAATGGAGAAATCGGCATAGAACGGCTGAAGGAAAATCCTGATATCGACATGATTTTAATGGACATAATGATGCCCGTAATGGATGGATATGAAGCTATGGAAAAGATACGTAATATGGAAAGGTTTAAGAATATACCTATCATTGCACTTACTGCCAAAGCGATGAAACATGATGCGGAAAAATGCATGAATGCCGGGGCAAGTGATTACCTGTCAAAACCGTTAGATGTCGACAGATTATTTACATTAATGAGAGTATGGATGTACAAAGATTAATATTATGAACACAAAAGAAAGACTCAAGATCTTAATCGTCGATGACAAAGTTGAAAATTTAGTTGCCCTTGAAACTGTTTTAGCCGGGCTAGACGTTGAATTTATTCGTGCGTTGTCTGGCAATGAAGCACTCACGCTTACATTGCACCATAAATTTGCATTGGGCATTATCGACATACAAATGCCGGGAATAGATGGTTACGAAACAGTGCAATTGCTGCATGATGATCCTAATACTGAATTTTTTCCTGTCATCTTTGTCTCGGCAATTTACAAGGAAGAATTTCATGTAATTAAGGGTATTGAGAGTGGCGCAGTCGACTTCATTTCTAAACCCATTGTCCCGGAAATCCTTAAAGGAAAAGTTCGCGTTTTTCTTGAATTACATCGACAAAAAGAAGCTTTGTATTCACTAAATCAGGAATTATTCGAAGCCAAAGAAGTAGCTATTGCAGCCAGTCGAACAAAATCAATGTTTTTAGCCAATATGTCGCACGAAATCCGCACACCCATGAATGGTATCATTGGCGTAGCTGAAATGCTAAGAAGCACAGACATGGATAAAGAACAAAAGGAGCTTTTACGCATCATTGAAATAAGCGGGAATAACCTCCTAATTATCATTAACGACATATTGGATTTCTCTAAAATTGAAACCGGCAATATTAAACTTGAGCATATCGATATTGATATTATTAAAGAAATAGAGCAAACTCTGATTCTCATGCGTTTTAAAGCGCAGCAGAAGGGAGTAAAACTCAATTCACATTTCCCCAAAGATATTCCACGATACGTTAAAGGAGATCCGGTCAGGATTAAGCAAATCATCATCAACCTTGTTGGAAATGCGCTTAAATTTACCGATGTTGGAACCATCGATATTATACTTGAAAAAATTAAAGAATTCGACAATAAGTTCGTTCTTAAAGTTGAAGTAAAAGATACAGGAATAGGTATTTCAAACGATAATATCAATTTGTTGTTCAATGCATTTTCACAAGCCGACATTTCTTATACCCGCAAGTTTGGCGGCACGGGCCTGGGGTTGGCAATTTCTTTCGAATTATGCAAACTCATGGATGGGAAAATGGGTGTTGAGAGCGAAGTTGGGCAAGGAAGTACATTCTGGTTCACGTTAGAATTGGAAAAAGGACAAAAACCTTTAGATGATAAATATGATGATGAAAACCTTGAATACAATACCGATTTCGACAAACATTTTAAGGTCTTATTAGCCGAAGACAATGCCATCAACCAAAAAGTTGAAAAATATGCACTTGAGAAATTCGGTCATACAGTAGAAATTGCTCAGAATGGGCAAATAGCGGTTGATATGTTCACGAAAAATAAATATGATTTAATTTTAATGGATATTCAAATGCCGGTAATGGACGGGATAAATGCTACAAAATTGATCAGGAAAAAAGAAAAAGAATTGGATCCTAAAAATCACATCAGAATTGTAGCTCTAACTGCCTGCGTTATGGAAGGAGATGTGGAAAAATTCATCGAGGCCGGAATGGACGATGTCATCAGCAAACCTTTTAAGATGAAAGATATGATGAAATTATTCAATACCGATAGTAAGTTACAGAAATAGAAGTTTTGTTCGTATTTTTGACTGATAATAAATTGGCCTAATCAGAATTTTTAGTCTTTACATTTTTTTGATTAAATGAACTTTAGTTAAAAATGAGATTGTCATTATTAATTTTGCTGCTGCAAATAGTTCACTCTTCTTTTTGCCAGAATTCATTTATTGGTCATGGTGGAGTCTATTTTTTAGGTAACGCAAATGTTCCGGTAAGTACCGAGCATTATTCAAATCCGAACATAAATGGTGTTGTTGTGCGTTTTCGCTGGAATGAATTAGAGCCTACACCTGGAAATTTCGATTGGACATACATTGATGGAGAAATAGCTAAAGCAACAAACTATAACAAAAAAGTATCTTTACAACCTCTTTCTGTACCGAACTGGCTGAGCAGTCTTGGAGTACAGCAATATTACTATCTCGACAAAAACCCTTATCATTTAACTTATGGACAGATTTTATCCGGTATAATTCCCTGGGATAGTATTTATGTAAATCGATATAAAATATTATTAGAAAATCTAGCGACCAAATACGCCACAAATTCAACGGTTACTTATGTAAATGCCATTGGTGTTTCTTTTTCTCGAAATTTACCTGATAGTGTTATCACCGATACGGTATTGTTAAGCAAACACGCATTTTGGACAGCTTATGATTACGATGCAGATATGCTGGGAAGTTTAAGCAATCAAATTACTGATTATTACATGGAACTTTTTCCTAACACAGCATTATGGTGTTCGGTCGACTATGTATTATTTGAACAAAAAGCTTCGAACAGATCCATGAATTATTTAGCAAGTACTATAACAAATTATGGAATAGAAAACTATCCAGATAGATTCGGATTATGGCGTGAAGATCTATCAGGGTGTAATCCCAACTTAGCTAATCTAAGTGAAGGGTCACATTGGTATATTATGAAGGAAAATCCATGCAGAATAGGAGCACAAATGCTATGGAGTGTGCAGGATGGTCCGGACAGGATGAATAAGTGCGGGATATTTCCTAGTACAAAACCAATCGTATTGAATGCTGCAATTAATAAAGGGTTAGAATTAGGGATGCTTTATATTGAGATTTATGGTGCTGATATTTTAGATGAAGATTTATCAATAAATATACTACAGGCAAATAATTCACTGATTAACAAAGCAATTGACTGTAATAGTTCTGTGGGCTTTTATGAAGAAAGTAACTTAATAAACATGTTACTCTATCCTAACCCTTCTATTGATAAAATCAATATTAAAAGTCTACATAGCGAAATTGAAACTGTTTTTATCTATAATACTTTAGGTGAAAAGTTAATTCAATCAACAAATACTAATTTTATCGACTTGAGGAGTTTATCCAGAGGAATATATTTTATTGTAATCAAAATGCGAAATAGATACATTACCCGAAAAGTTGTTAAGCAGTAAATAAAAATATAAGAGCAAGTTGCAAGCGTAATTTATATCCGGGCAAATTAGTTTAATCAGATTCAATTTTCATATAAATAGCTTACGTTTCAATCTATCAACTAAAATTACAAGTCTCAAGAAAGTTGGAAAATTAATGACTCCAAAAAGACATCTTTCTTAAATTCAAAATCACAATATCACAATGTTAATTACAACAATTAATTTTACTAAATTTGTAATTTATAATCAATCTAAAAAAACATCATAATGAATTACGATATCATCGTTATAGGAAGCGGCCCGGGTGGTTATGTTGCTGCCATCAGAGCTTCACAATTGGGAAAAAAAGTTGCTGTTATTGAGAAAGCCGAGTTGGGCGGAATTTGCCTTAACTGGGGATGCATTCCTACAAAAGCTTTATTAAAAAGCGCTCAGGTTTTCAATTATTTAAGTCATGCTGCCGATTATGGCGTTTCGGTAAAAGGAGAAATTGCACCTGATTTTAAAAGTATGGTAACACGCAGTCGTGGCGTTGCAGATGGCATGAGTAAAGGAATTCAATTCTTATTCAAGAAAAATAAAGTCGAACATATTCAGGGATTCGGGAAGCTGAAAACTGCAAAAACAGTTGAAGTAACCGATGCCGAAGGAAATAAAAAAGAGTATACTGCCGATCACATCATCCTGGCTACCGGTGCCCGATCAAGAGAACTGCCAAATCTAAAACAGGATGGCAAAAAAATCATCGGATATCGCGAAGCCATGACCTTGCCAAAACAGCCTAAATCAATGGTTGTTGTTGGATCAGGAGCCATAGGATCTGAATTTGCCTATTTCTACAATTCCATTGGCACAGAAGTTACCTTAGTTGAGTTTCTACCCGAAATAGTTCCGTTGGAAGATGTTGAAGTATCAAAACAACTGGGCCGTTCTTTCAAAAAAGCAAAAATGAAAGTGATGGTTGATTCCTCTGTTGAATCAGTAGATACTACCGGTAAGCTTTGTAAAGTTACCATTAAAACAAAAAAAGGTGAAGAAATCGTTGAAGCAGAAATCGTGCTTTCGGCTGTTGGTATCGAAACCAACCTTCAAGGTATCGGAATTGAAGAATTAGGGATTAAAACCGAAAAAGGCAAAGTCATTGTCGATGATTTTTATCAAACCAATGTTCCGGGCATCTATGCAATTGGTGATATCGTCCCGGGCCCTGCGCTAGCGCACGTAGCTTCTCATGAGGGAATTATTTGTGTTGAAAAAATTGCGGGAAAAGAGGTTGAACCCATGGATTATGGAAATATTCCAGGATGTACTTATACCAACCCCGAAATTGCTTCTGTTGGGATGACAGAGCAAGCTGCAATTGATGCCGGTTATGAGATCAAAGTTGGAAAATTCCCCTTTACTGCATCCGGAAAAGCCAGCGCAGGTGGGTCAAGAGATGGTTTTGTGAAAGTAATTTTTGATGCCAAATATGGCGAATGGTTAGGTTGTCATATGATTGGCGATAATGTAACCGAAATGATTGCTGAGGCAGTTGTTGCTCGCAAACTTGAAACCACAGGTAAGGAAATCATTAATGCAGTTCACCCCCACCCTACCATGTCGGAAGCTGTAATGGAAGCTGTTGCAGCCGCTTATGGTGAGGTGATACACATCTAAAAATTGGACAGGGACATTGAGCGAAGTCGAAATGTCCTTTGTTAAATGAACCAAATCAAAATGCAAATAACAAAAACTAAAATCCCGGGATTATTGATCGTAAAACCCCAGGTTTTTGCCGACTCCCGGGGATATTTTTTTGAATCTTATAATAAGGCTAAATTCATTGAAGCCGGTATTCCTGTTGATTTTGTTCAGGACAATGAATCGAAATCACAAAAAGGAGTTTTACGGGGAATGCATTTTCAACATCCTCCGTTTACACAAGGGAAACTCGTTCGGGTAATCAAAGGGTCTGTTTTAGATGTAGCTGTTGATCTTCGGGTTGGATCACCTACCTATGGGCAATGGGATTCGGTTGTACTTTCTGAAGAAAACAAACTCATGTATTGGCTTCCCGAAGGAATGGCTCACGGTTTCCTTACGCTGGAAGATGACACCATCTTTTTTTATAAATGCACCAATTTATACAATAAAGAATCTGAAGGTAGCATCCGTTGGAATGACCCCGATTTAAACATTGATTGGGGAATCGAAAATCCCATTCTATCTGAGAAAGATAGTATGGTCCCATTTTTAAAGGATCTAAAAAATAGATTTACTTACCGCTAATTTTTTGTAAATTTACATCGGAATACGATTCTTAGAAACTAAAAATCAGTGAAATGAAGAAACCTATTTTTTTACTGTTGTTAGTAATATTACTAACTGCATGTTCTACTGTTCTTTTTACCGGCCGAAAGCAACTACAATTACTCCCTGCTTCAGAAATAAATGCCATGGCTCTTGAAAGCTATGGTACTTTTTTGAAAGAAAATAAATTATCGACGAATGCAAAAGATGTGGCCCTCTTAAATAAAGTTGGGAATAAAATTAAAATTGCTGTTGAAGAATATTTAACACAACAGGGCCAACAAAAAATAACTGAAGGTTATAATTGGCAATTCAATTTAATTGAAAGTCCGACCGTAAATGCTTGGGCCATGCCCGGAGGGAAAATTGTTTTTTATACAGGCATCATGGATGTATGTAAGGATGAAACCGGAATTGCTGTCGTAATGAGTCATGAAATTGCACATATCATTGCAAGCCATGGAAACGAACGCATGAGCCAGGGATTACTCACACAGCTTGGTGGACTGGGACTAAGCATTGCACTTAAAGAAAAACCTCAGGAAACCCAGAACCTTTTTCTTGGTGCATACGGAGTTACCACTCAATTAGCTGTAACACTTCCATATAGTAGAACACACGAATTGGAAGCCGATAAAATCGGACTGATTTTCATGGCCATGGCAGGTTATAACCCGGAGGCAAGCATCGACTTCTGGGCTCGGATGGACGCACAAAGTAAAGGACAGGCTTCATTTGAGTTTCTTTCAACACATCCGACTCACAAAAACCGCATTCAGGCAATGAAAGATTTTTTACCTGAAGCCAAAACCTACACTAAAAAATAGAGAGAAAGAAATAAATTGGGGAGACGAATAAAATGTTTACTAAAAAAATTCAGATAATTGCAATTGTTGCCCTTAGTGTGTCAGTCAGTTCACTTTTAAATTATTTCTTGTATTCAAAACCTCAACAAATTTCGCAGGTATCTGATCAATCGAAAAGTATTGATAATGCCATTAAAATTAAAGCAGTTGACATTCCGGAAACAATAGATTTTGCCGGTGAGAAAGTCCCGCTTGAAATTTATTATGTAAAAGAACATCTGGAATGGGAACTAACCGTAAACACTTATTGGCACTCAGCCACCTTATTGAATTTGAAGCGTACAAAAAGATGGTTCCCTGTTATCGAACCTATTCTCAAAAAAAATAATATTCCTGATGATTTTAAATATTTATCCCTGATCGAGAGTGGTTTTCAAAATGTAACATCACCGGCAGGAGCAGTTGGGTTTTGGCAATTTTTAAAAGGTACCGCCAAAGATTATGGGTTGGAAGTGAATGATGAAGTTGATGAGCGTTATCATGTAGAAAAATCAACAGAAGCAGCCTGTCAATATCTTCACAAAGCATTTGAAAAATATCAAAACTGGACGATGGTTGCTGCAGCCTACAATGCCGGAAATCGTGGAATTGACAGACAAGTTGATCGTCAGAGAGAAAATAATTATTACAGTTTGTTGCTCAACGAAGAAACAGAGCGATATGTATTCAGGATATTGGCACTTAAAATCATTCATAACAATCCGGCTCAATATCATTTTAACTTATCGGAAGAAGAATATTACCAGCCAATCCCCTATCATATTGAGATAGTGAACGAGAATGTAGACAGTTGGGCCGATTTTGCAAAAGGACGCCAGCTTAGCTATCGTTTGATCAAAGAATTTAATCCGTGGTTGCGTCAGCCTGATTTAAAGAATCGACAAAAAAAGGCATATCAAATAAAGATACCCGACTTGCAAAACGCAAACAAAGAAAAAAAATGAAAGAATAGGGATGGAGAAAGAGCTGTTGAAAGAAACAAAGAATACAGGTGAAACACATTTGGAGATTCAGGGTGCGAGAGTGCACAACCTGCGCAATATCGATGTTTCCATTCCAAGAGATAAACTTGTTGTAATTACGGGATTAAGCGGAAGCGGTAAGTCGTCACTTGCTTTTGATACGATTTATGCCGAGGGCCAACGAAGGTATATGGAAACCTTTTCGGCTTATGCACGCCAGTTTATTGGCAACCTTGAACGTCCGGATGTTGACCGGATCAGTGGTTTAAGTCCGGTCATTTCAATTGAACAAAAAACGATTAACCGCAATCCCAGATCGACAGTAGGTACCATTACCGAGATTTATGATTTTCTGCGATTATTGTATGCCAGAGTAGCCGAAGCATATTCATATAATACAGGCGAAAAAATGATTCGCTATACAGAGCAACAAATCACAAGTCTGATTATTGATGAATATTCTCAGGAAAAAATAATAATCCTTGCTCCCATAGTAAAAGGCCGTAAAGGACATTATCGTGAACTTTTTGAGCAAATCCGTAAACAAGGATTTTTAAAGGTTAGAATTGATGGAGAGATCAAAGAACTGAGCTTTGGAATGCAGCTTGATCGTTATAAAGTTCATGATATTGAAATTGTAATCGACACCATTTTAATTAAAAATGAATACGAAAAACGCATTCACCAATCTTTACAAACTGCATTGCGCCACGGGAAAGGTATTTTAATGATACAACCCATCGAATCAAAAAAAATACGCCATTTCAGCAAACATTTGATGTGCCCGGCAACCGGTATTGCCTATAACGATCCCGAGCCCAATTCGTTCTCGTTTAATTCACCCTATGGTGCCTGCCCTCATTGTAATGGCTTAGGGCAGGTTTCTGAAGTCGATCTGGATAAGATTATTCCCGATCAGGAATTGAGTATAAAAAAAGGTGGGCTGACTCCTTTGGGAGAGTACAAAAGCAGTTGGATTTTCAATCAGTTGGAAGCGATCGGAATTAAATATAATTTTACGCTTAACACACCCATTAAGGATATTCCGGAAGAAGCCATAGCTACCATTCTATACGGATCAAATGAATCGTTCCAGGTTAAGAAGGAATACCTTGGAATTACATCAACCTATACCTTGAATTTTGAAGGGGTAATCAATTTTATAACCAACCAGTATAACGAGAATAATTCGACCGGAATCAAACGATGGGCCGATAATTTTATGAATAAAACCGACTGCCCTGTTTGTGAAGGAAAGCGATTAAAAAAAGAATCCTTGTTTTTTAAAATTGATGAAAAGAACATCTCCGAGTTGGCGAATATGGATATCATTCATTTGGATCAGTGGTTTGAAAAGATAGAAGAAAGATTAAATGAAAAACAACAAACCATTGCCCATGAAATCATCCGCGAAATCCGCACCCGTATTCAGTTTTTATTGGATGTTGGGGTTGATTATCTTACCCTCAATCGTTCATCAAAAAGTTTATCGGGAGGCGAGGCCCAGCGGATTCGTTTAGCAACTCAAATCGGGTCACAACTGGTTGGTGTATTATATATTTTGGATGAGCCAAGTATTGGATTGCACCATCGCGATAATTTGAGACTGATAAAGGCTCTGCAGGATTTAAGGGACGTTGGGAATTCGGTTATCGTTGTTGAACATGATAAAGAAACCATACTGTCCGCTGATTATGTTATTGACATCGGACCCGGGGCAGGAAGGCTTGGTGGCAAGGTAGTTGCTCAGGGAGAGCCCAAAGATTTAGTCAATTGCCATACTCTCACATGTGATTATATCAGCGGGCGAAAAGAAATTAAAGTTCCCAAGGTCAGACGAAACGGCCAAAGAGAGTTTATTGAATTAACAGGTGCGAGCGGTAACAATCTTAAATCGGTTGATTTAAAATTACCCTTAGCCGGTTTTGTTTGTATTACCGGGGTTTCAGGTAGTGGAAAATCAACCTTAATAAATGAAACTTTATATCCAGTACTCAGTCAGCATTTTTTCAGGTCCACAAAAAAACCTCTTGCCTACAAATCTATAAAGGGATTGGAATTAATCGACAAGGTAATTGAAATTGATCAATCCCCTATTGGTCGCACACCTCGTTCAAATCCGGCAACTTATACCAAGGTTTTTGATGAAATCAGGAAATTATATGTTCAGATACCCGAAGCTAAGATAAGGGGATATGAACCGGGTAGATTTTCATTTAATGTCAAAGGCGGCAGATGCGAAGTTTGCAAAGGTGCAGGAGTAAAAATAATTGAAATGAATTTCCTGCCCGATGTTCATGTTCATTGTGATGAATGCAATGGAAACCGATACAATCGGGAAACGCTAGAGGTAAGGTATAAAGGCAAATCAATCAATGATGTTTTGAACATGACCATTAATCAAGCCGTCGATTTTTTTGAAAGCCATCCGTCAATCATTCAAAAAATCAGAACACTAAAGGAGGTAGGGCTTGGCTATATTACCCTTGGGCAGCAATCGACAACTCTTTCCGGAGGAGAAGCTCAACGCGTAAAACTTGCTTCAGAGCTATCAAAGCGGGATACCGGAAAAACAATGTATATTCTTGATGAACCGACCACGGGTTTGCATTTTGAAGATGTAAAAGTATTGCTCGAAGTATTGAACAAACTTGTCGATCGTGGTAACTCTGTACTGGTAATCGAACACAACATGGAAGTTATTAAAGTAGCCGATTATGTAGTGGATTTGGGACCCGAAGGAGGAGATCGCGGTGGTTACATCATTGCCGAAGGTACCCCTGAAAAAATTGCAAAAAACAAAGACAGTTATACCGGGCAATTTTTAAAACAAGAATTAAAAAACAAGAATTTCTTTTCGCTATCGCGGTAAAAATCAACATTTAGGTAATATACCTATTTTATCCTGTTTTATTTTAATTAAACTTGCCATGCACCAGTGAAGATCAAATTTTTTTGAGTAAAATATCCTGTTTTATGCTTAACAGATTTAAAGAATTATTGCTTATTGTGTTTATGATTATGAGCACCACTTCCTATCCGGCTCAATTTGTGAACCATACGGATAGTCTGTACCATTCTCTAAAAAGTTTAAGAATTACAAAAAGTCACAAACTTGACATTTATTATCAGATTATAAATTATCATTATTTATCAAATCAATATGCTGAAATGAAATTAGCTATTGATGAAGCATTTAAATTACTCAAAGGTAGTGCGGATTCATGTACTCATAATAAGTTTTTATTGATGGAAGCCATGCATGTTTCGGCTAAAAAAGATAAATCAAAGGCAATTGCACTCACAGATAAAATATTAATTTCTTCTCGTACAAATAATTGTTCTGAAGTTGAAATATCCACCTTATTATTTCAGGCCAAACAACTATTACGTTCAAAAGATCCCGATCCCTTTATGAACAAAATTAAACTTGCTCGCCAGATAGCAATGGGAATTAAAAACGATGTGCTCATTGCAAGAACCTATAATATGGAAGGAATCTGGAATTTGATTAACAATAATCTTGCTGAAAGTCGAAACTTGATGTTTTTGGCATTACCCACATTTATAGAATTTAATGAAAATGCCTTGGCTGGTAAAGCATACTCCGACATTGCCTATTCCTTTTATTTACAATCAGTTTATGATTCTGCCTTGATTTATAATAAAATCGCTGTCCTGATTCTTGAAAAAGGCACAAGTTATGGCGATTTGGTATCAAACTATAATAATATGGCATTGGTTTATCAGAATACAGGAAAACTGAATGAAGCCATTGAAACATATTTTGAAGGATTAAAAGTTGCGGATTACTTAAACTCAAGTGCAGACAGAACGATCATATTGTATAATATCGGAGGATGTTACTATAGTTTGGGAATGAAAGATAAAGCTTTGGATAATTATAACTTTTGTTTAAATCAGGCTGAACTAAACAAAGACACTTTTTCGATTCTCTATGCATGTAATGCAATAGGGCAAATGGCATTGGAGAATAAAGAAATTGATACTGCTAATAAGTACATTACTAAATCATTTAATTTGGCACAGATTCTTGATGACACTTATTCGAAAATGTTTAATTCATTAAGTATGGCTGCATTAGAACGTGAAAAGGATAATTTCAGATCGGCACAGGAGTATATAGATCAATCCTATGTTTATGCCGAGCAACTAAATAATCCTGAAGATTTGATGAATATCGATATGGAACAGGCCGACTTGTATGCTAAACAAAAGCAATATAACAAATCTATCGCTCTGCTCCAGGAAACCTATAAGAAAGCATTAATTATTAATTCAATTGAAAGTGCGCAATATATAAGAATATCTCTTGCCGAAGTTTATGAAAAAGCTGGCGACCTAAAAAATGCATTGATCTATACCAAGAAAGTTAAGAATTATCAGGATAGCACGAATAGCGTATCAATATTGGCCAATCTAGTAAGTACTGAAAGTCAGTATGAGAAAGAAAAAACAGAAAGAATTAAACAACTTGAATTTGAGAAAGCAGAACTTAAAAGAATTTCTGATATAAAAAACACCAAACTCTTTGGTTTGTTATTAATCATCAGCATCATTGCACTAATAATAACCTCCTGGTTATTGTATAAACTTTCAAAAAGCCGTAAGAAAAGGAATAAGTTTTTAACCGAAAAAAATATTTTGATCCAAACGCATAGTGATGATTTAAAGGAAATGGTCAATAAATTAAGTTTAATAACTAAAAACTTGGAAGTTGCGAATAAAACTAAATCCAAACTGCTCTCAATTATCGGTCATGATCTTAGAAATCCTTTTAACGTGATCCAGGGTTATATTTCTATTTTAATTGATTCAGATCTTGATCCTGAAAAAAGGAAAACATATTATAACAGGATCAACAAAGCCTCCGATCAATTACTTGATATGGTTGACAGTTTGGTTACCTGGTCAAAAACACAGACTGATAAAATTCAGTTCAATCCTGTAAATACGAGCATTACCGAAATTTCAAATCAATCAATTTTGCTTTTGCAAAACAATGCCAATCTCAAAAATATTGAAATCGTGTACGATTATGATAGAAATCAAGAGGCAAAGATAATGGGCGATCCTGATATGCTAAAACGGATCATACATAATTTGTTGGTAAACGCAATTAAATTTACGAAAAATGGTGGTAAGATTTTTATTGGGTTTGATTTGAAAGATTCCGATTTAACTTATTGGATTAAAGATACAGGTATAGGTATGGATCCAGAAGTAGCATCTGCAATTTTCGAGAATTCGGGTGAATTCGTTCAAAATGGCACTAACGGTGAAAAAGGAACCGGTTTGGGGCTCAGCATTTGCCACGAATTTATAAAATATCACCGAGGAAAGATATGGGCCAAAAGTGAACTTAACAAAGGAACTTCATTTATATTTAATATTCCCTCCAAATAATCATGTAGGTTCTTATTATCTTTCTAAATGCTGATTTTTTTAGGCAAAATACCTATATAAATAATCATATTATTTAATATACTTGCACTGCACAAATGAACTATGAAAATTTTAAGAAATAAATATCTCATTCTGGCAATCATCTTGCTTAATATCAATTGGTACGCGGCAGTAGCCAATGAAACACAAAATCAGATCGATAGCCTCAAAATTGAAGTTTTTAAAACGTCGAATGATTCAACCCTGATTCATCAATATCAACGAATTTCTCTTCTGTATAGAGAAATAAGCAAAGATTCTTCTCTTTATTATTCTGATAAATATCTTGAACTTGCACGGAAAACTAAATTTACAAAAGGAGTTGCACATGGTTATTTTAATAAAGCAGTTGTATATTATCAATCCGAAGACTTTGAGAATTCCCTAAAAAATTATTTATCAGCTCTCGAAATATATTCGCAGGAAAAAGATTCCATTAATATCAGTGGTGTATATAATAACTTAGGGATCCTTCACTCGCTGGGATTCGATAAACAGACCGCAATTGACTATTACATAAAGGCCTTGGAGATAAGCAGTCAGATAAATGACTCTGCCGGTATTGCAAATAATTCAAACAATATTGGCCTGATCTATCGGGATTTAAAGAACTATGATAAGGCCGTTGAATATTTGAACAGGACCCTCGAAATCGACCTGCTTTCAGGTATTCAGGAGTACATCGCTCAAACCTACAGTAATATTGCCTGGTCATATCTTCCTGCAAAGGAATTTGACAAAACATTTAAAAACTTGTCCGAGGCGTTAAACAGGATTGATTTTGTTAAAGACGCTGATATTAAAATTGAAATTTTATCATGTGCCGGAGAATATTATTTAGAAATGAACAATCCCGACTCGGCAATAAAATATATACGTGAGGCCTTAGATGTTGCTGACCGTGCTAATCGAAAGAGAACCATGGCATATACCTATTTTTTAATAGGAAGGTACTTGATGGTAAGAGAACTGTATCCTGGGGCCATTACTCATATTAATGAAGCCATTAAACTTTCTGATTCACTGCATGTTAAAGAGTATTTAGATAAATACTATGAGTATATTTCAAATGCATACGTTGAATTAGGCGATTTTAAAAATGCACATGCTAACTTAAAAAAATCATATGCGGTTAAAGATTCAATGCAGACGGATGCATTGAGCAAAAGCTTGAACAATTTTGAGAAAGAAAAAGAATTTGTAAGAATTCAAAGTGAATTTCAATTTGACCAACATAAAAAACAGAGTGAATTTGAAAAAGAAGCTTTAAAACTAAAATTTGTTACCTGGTTTTCTGTACTGATCATCCTATTTCTGATCATTATTATAATTGCTACCATTAATAATTATCGTAATAAATCAAAAACAAATAAATATCTTAAAAATCAAAATGAAATCATTGAGCAGCAATCTGAAGAATTAAAGATCTCCATCACTAAATTAGAAGAAAATGAAAAAGAGCTTGAAGCGCTAAATGCAACAAAGGATAAATTCTTTTCTATTATTGCCCATGACCTTCGGAATCCCTTTAATGTTTTAATTGGATATGCCGATCTTTTGATCAGCGAACCCGGTATTAAAGAAGATGCAGAAAAATATGATAAAATCATTAAATCAATTTACAATACAGCTGAGTTCAGTTACGAATTGCTCGAAAACATACTTACATGGGCACGTTCTCAATCAGGAAGCTTAACTGTGAATCATCAAAACTTAAACCTATCTGAAATAGTTAATTCCAAGGCTACATATTTCGATGAAATGGCCGAGCCAAAAAACATGAATATCCAATATGCTATAGAAGAAGGGCTTTATGCGTATGCAGATAAAGATATGCTGATAACGATCATACGAAATTTGATCAATAATGCCATAAAATTCACCATGCCAAATGGTAAGATCAAGGTTTCTGCAGAAAGAAAGGATGATTATCTTTTTATTAGTGTGAGCGATAATGGAATAGGAATAAACAGTGAAAATCAAAAGAAACTATTCAAAATCGATTCTGATTTTAAAATCAAGGGTACAGCCAATGAAACAGGCACGGGTCTCGGATTAATTTTATGCAATGAATTCATCAAGCTTAACGGAGGAGAAATTTTTGTTGAAAGCGAGGAAGGAAAAGGAAGTATCTTTACTTTTACACTTCCAATAGCAAAAACAGATGAATAAAAAAGAAGAAGATAAAATCCGTAAAGCCCTAAAATCAAAAAGCTGGAACGAAATAAAAACCTACGATTCCTGGCAAATCTTTAAAGTCATGTCCGAATTTGTGGGTGGTTTTGAAAAGATGGCCCGCATCGGTCCTTGCGTATCGGTGTTTGGTTCGGCCCGTACAAAAGATGATCATCCTTACTATCTGATAGCTGTTGAAGTTGCCGAATTATTGATAAAAAGAGGATTCGGTGTAATTACCGGTGGAGGCCATGGTATTATGGAAGCCGCTAATAAAGGGGCACACACTGCAGGTGGTAAATCGGTCGGACTCAATATCCGTTTGCCTTTTGAGCAAACCCCAAACCTTTACATCGATCATGACAAGCTCCTTGAATTCGATCATTTTTTCGTTCGAAAAGTAATTTTTATGAAATATTCGCAAGGTTATATTATATTACCGGGCGGGTTTGGAACATTGGATGAGATGTTTGAGGCCATCACCCTTATTCAAACCCAAAAATTAGTGAATTTTCCGATCATTCTCATCTCAAAAGATTATTGGGGCGGATTAATTGATTGGATAAAAGATAAACTTATTAGTGAAGGGAATATCAGGGAACAAGATATGGATATTTTCCAGCTTGTTGATTCTGCTGAGGAGGCAGTTAATTGCATTGATGATTTTTATCTAAAATATGCACTACATCCAAACTTCTAGAAACTGAACTTTTTCAAATGCAAACAAACGTACCAATTGAAATATTACCAATTGAAGATGATGGATTTCATCTGATGATCAGGGCAAAAATTAACGGGAAAAAGGCTAATCTTATCATCGATACCGGTGCATCACGAACAGTTTTTGATGAAACCCTGATAAAAAATTATTTGCCTGAAGAATACGATAATTTTGAAACGAATGAGAAATTATCAACCGGACTTGGAACCAATACCATGAAAAGTTCGGCCTTCAATCTAAAATCACTAAAGATTGGCGACTTAAATATCAAAAATTACATCGCTGTAATCCTTGATCTTACTAACATCAATGATTCATACACATTGCTTGGACTTCCCAAAATACATGGAGTTATCGGGGGCGATTTATTAAGTAAATACAAAGCCGTAATTTATTATAAGGCTAAAAAGCTGAAATTAACTTATAATGAAACTCCCCGCCGCAGAGCAACGGGGTATCAATTGGAATAGTATTCAATTCTTTCGCCATAAGCCCGCCTGCGACCATGTCATACTTCATAATTCTGGTAACAAATTGGCGTTTGTGATAATTTGTTTAAATGTCATATTCTAATTATTAAACCATGCTTGTAAATTTAGATCACAGTTTTCCTTTCATTTCTTTGTGACCAAAGAAACCCCGCCTGCGGTCGGGCAGGGAAACAAAGAAAGTCTTGTGAATATCAGCTATGATCAGCTTGTTCCAATTTATAGATTAAGGTGCAATTGACTTTTTATGAACTAACAAACTTCATGGCCTGCACCATATTCACGCCGCCCTATAGCTGCGCCAATGAATTATCTTTTATTCAATAAAGAATATTAGCAAAGCTTACAATGTCCTTCAGACATAAAAATTACAAGCTCTTTCCGAAGTATTATTGGGAAGGATATTCAAGCGATCCAGAAGATTTAACAAAAATTCGACTTTGAATAATCGACAAATTAAAAAAGATAAGAAACCTAAAAGACAAAGATCAAACGACTTGGATCGCGACATGCAATACAAGGAATAGAGCTTGTTTTTTAGGTCTGTAAGACTTGATTTTTGGTGCTTTTCATCAAGGAAAAGCACAGATAATAAAACAAAAAATATGCTAAAAGTTTTATTGCAACCTTATTGTAAAGGACTTCTTATTTATACACTTCTTATGGTGAAAAGGAAAAACAATCTTAATTTCTTAGCTTTATTAAAAATCTTCAAATAATTGTTGCCTAAATTGTGAAGAAATACACGCTAGTAGGTTAGTCTCATTCATCCCGATACGCTGCACTATCGGGATTCCTGCCTGTACTGCTGTTTAGGCAGGCAGGCGTTTAACTTAGAATTTTTATAACGCTAGCACTTATAAAAATTTAGTTTCACGAATAAACCTACTGCTGATTAATGCTTATCTTTGAATACATTTAAATTTTATCATGGCCAGAATACTTATAATCGACGACGAACGCAGCATCAGAAACACCCTACGGGATATACTTGAAAGCGAAAAATACCTCATTGATGATGCTGAAGACGGTGTAATTGGATTTGAAAAAATAAGTCAAAATGAATATGATGTTATTCTCTGTGACATCAAAATGCCACACATGGATGGCATGGAAGTTTTAACAAAAACCCTCGAATTAACGGATACTCCTATCATTATGATCTCCGGTCACGGCACCATTGATACTGCTGTTGAAGCCATTAAAAAAGGCGCATACGACTATATTTCAAAACCTCCTGATTTGAATCGGTTACTGGTAACCATTCGCAATGCCATGGACAAATCCAAGCTCATTAGCGAAACAAAAGTACTAAAGAAGCAAGTTGGCAGGAAATGGGATATGATCGGAGAATCTGAGGCTCTCACGCAGGTTAAAGAAATGATTGAAAAGGTGGCACCAACGAATGCCCGTGTTTTAATTACCGGTGAAAATGGAACAGGAAAAGAATTGGTGGCTCGTGCACTTCACGAAAAAAGCAAAAGAGCAAAATCTCCTTTTGTAGAAGTAAATTGCGCGGCTATCCCTAGTGAACTAATCGAAAGTAACCTATTCGGACACGAAAAAGGTTCATTCACCTCTGCCATTAAACAACGTAAAGGAAATTTCGAACTTGCTCATGGTGGCACCTTGTTTCTCGACGAAATTGGTGATATGAGTCTCTCTGCCCAGGCAAAAGTATTAAGGGCTTTGCAGGAGAATAAAATCATGCGCGTTGGCGGAGAAAAAGACATAACGGTTGATGTGCGGGTTATTGCAGCAACAAATAAGGATTTGAACGAAGAAATTGAAAATAAAAGATTCCGTGAAGATCTCTATCATCGTTTGAGTGTTATTTTAATCAGGGTTCCACCATTAAGAGAGCGTAAAGAAGATATCCCAATATTGGCAAATCATTTTCTTGAAGACATCAGCTCGCAGGCAGGAAAAGCAATCATGCAGATTAGTGATGAAGCCATCGTAGAACTTCAAAAAATTGAATGGACCGGCAATATCCGTGAATTCAGGAATGTTTTAGAACGATTGGCTATTTTATGCGATAAGGTAATCACTCCTGAAGATGTTATCCGTTTTGCGCATCCATTAACCCATAAAAGATAGATTCCAAAACAAAAAAACCGGAGAAAAAAGCTCCGGTTCATTTGTTTTTAGGGCTTAAAATACCCACAAAATATTTTGATAAGTAGGTTGCTGTCCTTGTCCAAATGCAACTCCGACATCCCGATAAGCTTTAATTCTCATTGCTTCAAGTTTCACATTATCGCCCCAAACCCTTTCCATAAATTTCCAATCACGTTTTTCGTCTTCTCTCATTTTCTTTTCAATTTTCGAGATGAGCGTACCCGATTTTTTGAAACAATCAGAATCAGGATCGATCAATGAAAGCACGGCAGTTGCATCAACGGCACCTGTAGTATTTGGATTCGCGGCAAACAATCCTGAAGCAATGTTTACATAGGCTTCACAGTCGTGATTGATATAATCCTGATAAATGGGGCCTATTTCATCCATACACTTCATATAGCAATCCTTGCAAACATCCGGAACAGAAGATAACAAGGCAAGTGATTGTCCAAACTGATTTTGAGAAGCCAATGATTTCGCTCTGGAAATAATAAAATCACATTTTGAATTATAATACTCAATGATTTTACGCTTACCATCCTGCATAAAATCTTTAACTTCTTTATTATTCAGATTGATAGGTTTAAGCCCATTGGTATAAGCTTTGTTCGCATTGGTCCCCGCCCCTTTCGTTATAATTGAAGTAGACGAAACAATGGTTTGCTCCACAATATCGACGATATACAAATAGATACCATAAGTATAGGCTTCCATCGGGGGTTGGGTTGGGGTGATATCTTTTGTCATCACCGACATTTTAGCCGTAAGTGCAAATCTTGGACTTCCGGAAATTCCACCAAGCCCATTTTGTGAAGCAACCTGGTCAAGCTTATTTTGCAGCAAACTTCTGGCATGCTCCGGAATTCCATCAACTCCGGGAGGAATAATTACCGTTAATGCAATCCGGTCCTGATCGTTGGCCGAACCATAATTGTTTTGCGAAAAAGCAATGATTGGCAGCAACATCAATAAAACAAGTATCTTTTTCATCTTTAAAAGTTTAAATGATTAAAAATGTTATTTTTCACCGATAATCAGCCAAATTTCACCCAAACCACGGGTATAAATCTTGGCAGGGGATGAAAATGGAGGATTGCCTATAAGTGTTCTCAAATCCCTGATCCATCTTCGGGTATCCTGTGCACGGTTACGATCATCATATAAAGCGATTCTTACCTGTTCGAATAAGATTTGATTTTCGGTATAATTTGAGGTATTGAACCTGCCTTCAACGGTATTGGCTGATACCCAATCTTCAATGATCTCACCCAATTCCAAAGTTTCACCATTCCAATCAAATTCCTCTTCTAAATTAAATGGGGAACTATCCCAAACCCTTGCCTGAAAAACAATTTCACGTCCATTGGTCAGCAAATCATTAAAGTGATCCTGTAATCTTGCATTAAAATTATCCAGATGCGCGAGAACGGCTTCTTCAAGTAAAATTGCTGTTTCACTTGCAAAAGAAGGCTCGCCTGTACCCTGGGCTCCGGCAATTTGCTTATTGGTATAAGCATCGATCCCTTGAAGCATGAAGGTGATGGATCGTTTCGGACCGCTTTGATTTATAACATAGTTCAATTGAATGATGATATCGGCATTTGCTGTCCTTTTTAAGACATCAATAGGAGTTTCGGCAATATCACTTCCCGAATTGCTTGTCAGCATACTAAGCTCAGCACCTTGGGTTTCAATGGTGTTCATAACACTTTCCAGGTTTTTCAACGGAAAACTACGATCAGCCATCAATGTGTTGATCTTTCCGATAACCAGAAGCAGATCAGTTTCTTGTTGGAGGGCCATCCGATAATCCGGAAAAGTTCGTGCACTTCCCATGATGTCGCGTGTAATTGAATAGCCATTTTTGATACACCAGTTGTCGCTGGGAACAATCATGATAGTAGGTTTTTTAGCCTGAGAAAAGACGCTTATGGTGATTATAACCATGAGAAGTAAAAAGAATATCCTTTTCATCTGTTTATTTTTTTATAATTTATTAATTCGGTTAGATGCCTGCCTGTCGGCAGACAGGGAATACGCCATGAAATAATCATCCTTGGTTTGTGTGAAAATTTATTTCTCATGGCTATTTCATACGTTTTAAGTTTTAAAATCCGGTTCCTAATTTTTTAATGATCCCGGCAGTTTCTAACTCCGTTCTTAAAGCTGAATGCCTGATTGAAACCACAATTCCTACTTTGTAATCCTTCTTGGAAACTTTAATTCTGTCCATGGTTCCATCTCCGGTTTCCGAAACAAATTGCAAATACCTTCCGCCATCTTCAAAAAAGAGGTCGAAATATTCGCTGTGTTTTTCGGTTGCAGCCGGATCGCTAATCAACGGACGCTGCATACATCCGGGCTTGCCCGCTAATATGCCTTTAAACATGATTGCATGAACTGCATTTTTTTTAGCTTGATAAACTGCTTTTTCAGGTTTATTTCCAAAACCCCAGATTTTTACCAATTGGGTGCCATCCATTCCTGTACCCATACATTCCACTTCATAGTTGGTTATTAAATAACCGGCCATTTTCTTTTGTTTTTTTGTTTGAGCACTCATGCTCAACGAAAATATAAAAACAAAAACAATACTTAGATTAATCATTTTCTGGTTCATAATTCTTTGGTTTTATATTAAAACATAAATCGAATTCCAAATGAATACCCTATTCCGCCCCGATCTGGGAATGTATCGTCGTAAGTTATATCCATAACTTTGGTTCCATCCTTATCTTGTTCCTCGGAGAAAAGAACAAATTTGTAATTAACGGATCCTACTAGCTGGATATTATAAGTAGCGTTTATCCCTGCACGTACCCCGCCTTCCACAAACTGGCTCGATATTTTGTTATCTGCTGCATTATCCCAATTAGCTTTTTCCAATCCATATCCAACAAATGGGGCAATATGGAAGTTTGGAATTGGATATAATTCTTTTCCAAAACCGGCGCTAAGTTTTAAGAAATTATATTCCGTATTCAGGTTTTCCTGCGTATCATATCCTCCCTCTATATAGAGATGAAGCGAACTTAGCAAGCCTGATCTGCCTTTCTTCACCGCTCCTTCATAAATCAGTGTTGATATATAAAACTCGGCACGACCTGCAAAACCGGTAAATTCTGTATTGGTCAATCCTAGAAAGAGGTTGATTCCTACTGCATTTTTTTGTTCCATGAACATTCCGTAATTATCAATTTTCCATCCTGAGGTTTGATAGAATTGAGAGGGTTGGGTTTCGCCACTGGTGATGTCTCTATTATCCGAAATTTTTATTGCCTTAACAACACCTTTTCTTTTTGTAATAGTTTCGCCACTATTGGTTTGAATATTTTCGTATACAAAATATCGCTGATCAAACTTCAAACCTTCCTTTCTTCCAATTTTCGAGGTGATGGGCCTCACTCCGGTTACAAATGCTTTTACCCTGAATTCATCGAACTTATTCTCTATTTTCGTGATGATCCCATTCATTCCTGAATTCACCAAATCCTGCATAAGTTGATCGCTGCTTTTTTGTGTTTTAGGGGCCAGCTTTTGTCCGGGATTGAATTGAGATGCAGAAAGCGGCTGTGTGAAAGTGGATACCAACTTCAGCGGGAAAGAAGTTGATTCGAAAGCTTTTATTTTTGATTCACGATTTGGGTCATTTTCACCAATCCAATAATCCTGAAAAAATACCGCAGCGACAGAATCGTTAAAATCCAGTTTATACAAGTACCCTGTAACATCGGCCATAAAACCATTGCTGGTGCGGTTCTTAGCTTCTGTTTTGTTCTTTTCATAGTATTCATTCATGGTCATGACATTTGAAAAATCAAACATCAAAACAAACGATTTATCTACCAGGTTCATTCCCATATCCATCAATGCTGCCTTGCCCCTCTTCGATGCCTGAGCAACCACATAATCTGCATCAGTAGCATTATACATTCCTCTTTCTTTTAGCAGGTCAACGCCAAACTGTCCATTGGTGCGGCTAAACCATTTCGAAATCAATTTTTGTCCGGTTTTGTTTTCAGTTAACACATCATCCAGACTGGCCGTGTTAATTTGTTTCGCAAATACCGAAGTGGTGGTTATTGAAGCTCTGTCTTTTAGCACTTTCAGGATTTTTACATCCAAAGTATTATCATAGAATTTATCAGGTACTACAAATGACGAAAATTTTTGTTTTACCAAATCGCTGTGATTTTCATTAAAATCCAGATAATAAAAGGTCATTGAGTTTCGGTCATAATCCGAAGACACTTTTTGATCTTTAACTTTTTTACCTGTTTGAGCTACATTTTGAGCATTCATTACAATCGTTGAAATAATAAAGATGCTTAAGAAGATTATTGATTTTTTCATTAGAAGGATAATTAGGTTCACAATAAGATGCCTGGATCAAAAAAAATTGGGTTTTAATTAATCGAAACCTAGGGTAAATATAAAATATTTTTTAACATAAGCATATTGTTCTAATCAACTTAATAAAATTAAATTTCTGATAACAATTCTTGATTTATAAAGTAATTCAGACTCAATGACTAATATTTTTTCTTCATATCAGGATGCAAATTATAAATCTGAATTCAAAAAATCTTAACAGTGAAATTTTAAATGATGCCTTACTCCGTAAAGGGCTTAATCAATAATTATTTTATATACTGCATTAATTTTAGTAAATTTGCCGCTGATATATGGGGTTCCCAAATATCATTTCTACATTTAACATCAATATTACCCGGGGCTGACCGGTTTTGACAGCAAGGAAGTGGAGATGTAAGCATGCCGAGGGTTGTGAATATGCCTCGTTAATCCTAATTCTCACAGCCATTAACTGGCGACAATAATTACGCGATAGCCGCTTAGTCTAGAGATTAAGCCGCTTACTGCTTCCCGGGAAACCTCGCTTAACGGTGTCCCGACCGAAGCATCATAAATGTTGAGCTAGCTTTTGCAAGGTCTTGGTGCACGGGCGAAATATAAAGACTAAGGTTATAATAGGTGTGCCTTTCATCGGTTATTTCCCGACAATCAACTAAAGGATAAGCATGTAGAAAGCGTTTTGACTGCTTGTTTGGACCAGGGTTCGAATCCCTGCAGCTCCACGCAGTGGAGATGAAAAGCTGACCGAAGGTCGGCTTTTTTTCGTAGAAAAACAGGGATGAGAAGTTTATCCCGTGAACTCTGAGAAACGGGAAATCCCTGCAGCTCCACGCAGTGGAGATGAAAAGCTGACCGAAGGTCGGCTTTTTTTCGTAGAAAAACAGGGATGAGAAGTTTATCCCGTGAACTCTGAGAAACGGGAAAACCCTGCAGCTCCACCTTCGCTCTACGGAGCCTTGGCGAAGTAGTGTTTCACTCTCTTCTTCAAGGCTTCTTCGAGCTTCTGTAGATAACAGGGATGGCTTCCCGAACTCGCCAAGAGCGAGTCGGGACGCCATCCCTGTTATTTGTAATTCAATAAATAATGTAAAAAATTAAATTTGCAAAATCATGAACAATAAAGCGGTCCCGAAGCTTCGGAACCGCTTAGCAGGGTTTTTAATTAAGGTTGTTTTTGCTTTTGTTTTTCAGCGTAAAATTTGTTTAACTCAAAGTTCAATTTAAGTAGTATATCTGCAGGAATTTGCTTTACTAATTCTTTATCCCTTAAAAAGTCTGCTCTATCAGACGGGTGCATGTTGTATAGCAATTCTACTGTTGTCATGTTTTTTACTTTAGCTTTCAGGAATTTATTTACTCCGCAAACATGTTTTTCCATTTGTTGTCTAGTTGTCATTGGTGATTAGTATTAATATCAATCCCGTAGATACATCTTCAAATAAACAAGCTTTTTAGGAAAGAAAATAAGATGTGCTTTTCATAAAGGTAATCAATTTAATCCCCATGTAGGGAAATAATTAACGAACTCCAGCAATTAAAGGCAATTAAGCATCACAGGGATGGCGTCCCGACTCGCTCTTGGCGAGTTCGGGACGCCATCCCTGCTTATAGGAGCTTTTCAAACTAAATAAATAATAACAGATGAATAATTATTCCTTAAAAGGCGCTTTTTTAAAATCCTAAATTTCTTTTGATTTTCAATAATTATTGAGTAAGTTTGTTACTCAATCTACCACTACATATCATGTTAGATACGCTAATTACCTCAAAAACACGTATAAAGATATTGTTAAAATTCTTCCTGAATGGTAACGCTAGTGCGTATTTGCGAAATCTTGAAGCAGAATTTAACGAATCTACGAATGCAATCCGGGTAGAACTGGTTAGGTTTGAAAATGCCGGATTACTTAAATCAGAGTTTTCAGGAAATAAAAAAATATTTAAGGCCAATACTCAACATCCACTATTTAAACCAATTAATAACCTTATCATGTATCATATTGGTTTCGACCAAATTATAGATAAAGTTATAGAAAAGCTCGGTAAAGTGAATTATGTTTTTATTGTTGGAGACTTTGCTAATGGAATAGATAACAATTGTATTGATTTACTTTTTATTGGAAAAGATATCAATCAGCCGTTCTTAATTGAATTGATTGAGAAAGTTGAAAAAAATATTGAACGTAGAATCCGGTACTTAATCTACACCAAAGAAGAATTTGAAATTTATAAAGAACAGAATAATAAAATTGCACCGCTGCTTTTATGGGAAGAAGTGTAAAGATTAAAATGCTAAATTAGGGGCTGAAATACAGTATTTGAAGGAGAATTGAGATTTTTTAAAATGTGACTATAGGGGCGAAGCTATGACATTCAGATATTAATATTACAATTGATCATGTATTTTAATTGATCTCTAAAACTTTATTCCACAACACATTACATTGATTATAAAAAAATAAAATACAAGTAAACACAAAAATATTGAATCGACCGTTGAGCAGCAATTCCAATTCTTCTTTACCATCAATTGCTAAGTCACATAACGATGAAGAAAAAAACTCTTTTCCCATGAAACAACTTTCCTATCACTGGTACGCTCTTTATACCAAATCAATGCAGGAAAAGAAAGTTTATGCCGAAATTATTAAAAGAGGGTTTAATGCTTATTTACCACTTGAAACAAAGATAAAGCAATGGAGTGATCGAAAGAAAAAAGTAGAAGTCCCAATGATTCGATCCTATGTGTTTGTGAATATCAGTGAAAAAGAGTATTATGACATCGTTAACATAACTGGTGCTGTGCGTTATGTAACATTTGAAGGTAAAGCAGTCGCGATTCCTGAATGGCAGATCGACGCCATGAAAAAAATGGTAGAATTTAAGGCACCTCATTATTACAGCGGCGAAAGGTTTTTGAAAGGTGAGATGATAATAATAGAATCAGGGCCTTTAAAGGGATATGAAGGAGAAGTCGTAAAAGACAATAATGGCAAAAACAAAATTATCATCCGGATTAAGGATATAGGTTATTCATTGATTCTTGAACATGCAGCATCAGTAACAAAGAAATCTAAATTACCCGTGTAATTATGTTCCGGTATCAAATAATGGGTTTCAAAAATATACGTAGCAAAGCTGTATCTTTCATTTTAGCCATCAAAAGAATATTCAAATTATTTGTACCAAAATAAGTTTCCAATTTATAGCTGACCATAAAGATTTACAGATAAAGCTAATCTATAAGAATTATTACCTAGGAATTGATATTTTATAATTAATTAAACAATTATACAGATGAAGTCATTCACAAAAACAAAGTCTTCACTTTTAGGACTTTTATTATCTGCTTTTTTTCTATTGTCAAGTGCTCAAATAAGTTATGCTCAAAATCCGCCTCCTGTAATAATGGCACAGGTAAATGCTGAATTGCAACGCCGAGGACTTACAGAAGCAGAGGTTCGCACACGATTGCTTCAGGAAGGTATTGATCTTGAAAATATTCCTCCTGCGGAACTTCCACAATATCAGGCAAGAGTAACTGCCATATTGGATGCAATGGAAGCAGAGAAAAAGACAACAGTAAAAACCCCAACAGTAATTGTTGAACCGGTAATAACTGAACCGGAAACTACAGTGCAGGAAGCCACCGCTGAAGCTGCACAAAGAGTAGTTCAGGCTGCTGCAAACGAAGAGAAAGCCCCTGTTAAAATTTATGGTCACTCCTTGTTTACCGATCAAAGCTTGGATATTTTTAGAACTACGGATGGTGCAACTGCTCCTGACACCTATATTCTGGGGGCAGGAGATAAAATCCGGATTAGTATTTTTGGATCTTCTCAAACTGATTTACAACTTGAAATTAATGATGATGGTTATATACAGCCATCAGGAATGCCCAAGATTTTCCTGCAGGGCTTATCCTTGAAACAGGCCAAAGAATTAATGTTTGAAAGATTAGCAAAGGCTTATACCTTTCGATCTGATCAATTTGCGTTGACAATCTCCACTGCAAGAACCATTATGGTTAATATTTTTGGAGAATCAAAAATAACCGGTGGATTTACCCTTTCTGCCCTAAACTCTGCAATAAATGCATTAAGTGCTGCCGGTGGACCAACAGAAATCGGGAGTGTGCGTACCATTCAACACATCCGTGGCAATAATCGAACTATAATCGATTTATATGCTTTTATGAAAGATCCGACCATGCAATACAAATTTGATTTGCAGCAAAATGATATCATTTTTGTACCTGTTGTTCAAAATTTGGTTAGCATTGAAGGTGCGGTTAAAAGGGCTATGCGATATGAATTACTTGCAAAGGAAAACCTGAATGATCTGATTCAGTATGCCGGAGGTTTAAATGTAGATGCCTATCCTGATTTTGTTCAAATTCAGCGATATATAAATGGGGAGATCAGATTGCAGGAATATAATCTCAACGAAGTTTTAAATGGTAAATTAAATGTTCCACTAGTGAATGGTGATATTATTCGCATTAAATCAATCCAGAAACCAATTGAACAATATGTTGAAATATCAGGTAGTGTATTTTATCCCGGTAACTATGATTTTCTGGCCAATCCTTCTTTGGCTAAACTGCTGGCTAACGCTCAACCAAACAGTAATGCTAAAACCGATCTGATTCTTATAGAACGGATACAGACAGATGAAACGGTTGAAGTATTAACAATCCCTTGGGAAGACATGAAGGGTTCCGGGAAGGATTTTACATTAATGGCTCGTGACCGCATCCGGGTTCCAAACCAATCAACATACAGAGATGTGGCAACTATTTCGGTTAATGGCCATGTGAGAGCTCCATATGAGCAAACTTTTGCTTTAAACTATCGATTAACAGTTAAGCAGGCAATTGAACTTGCAGGCGGTCTTAAAACAAGCGCATATCCGGTCGCATATATTTTCAGGCAAGATTTATTCAATCCGGGAAGAACTGAATATATTCGAATCCGATTGGAAGATTCAGACAATTTAGTTTTGAAACCCGGAGATCGATTAAATGTGTATGATAATAGTATCTATTCCAATATTGGAGAAGTTCGAATATTTGGAGCTGTAAAACAGCCGCAAGAATTTACATTTGATCCCAGTCTTACTATTTCTGATATGATAACCGCTGCCGGAGGATTTAATATTGGAGCAGCTTTAAATCGCATTGAAGTTTTCCGCGCTATACTTTCTCCAACTGAGCAAACCCGGCTGGAGTTAATCACCCTTGAGATCGATAACAATTACCAGGTCATCAAACCGGCTAACTTTAACCTGCAACCATATGATCAGGTAGTTGTAAGGCTAACCCCTGCATTCACATTGGGCAGAACGGTTGAAATTGCCGGTGAAGTAAACTATCCCGGTTTATATGTACTCGAATCTGAGCAGGTTCAAATGAGTGAATTAATTAATCGTGCCGGAGGATTGCTGGGAGCAGCTGATGCAAGAGGAAGCAGACTTTTCAGAACCTACAACAATCGGGGAAATATCATTATGGATATTGAAAAGGCACTCATCTATCATGGAAATCTTAAGCAGGATCCGATTTTATTTGAAGGGGATGTGATCAATATTGAAAGGAGAGAAAATACCGTATCCATAAGACCTATCGGTACCAGGTTGGCAGATAATACATTCAATGAGGCAGCAGTATCCTTTAACCTTGTGTTTCAGGGTGAAAAATCGGCACGCTGGTATATTAATAATTATGCAGGTGGATTTGTCGACCGGGCAGATAAAAAAAGTGTCACCGTTTCCTTAAAAAATGGCCGGGTAAAAAGCACAAAAAAATCACTATTACTTTTCAGGAACTATCCCGAAGTAGAAACAGGATCATTAATAAGTCTTAAAATGAAACCGCCCAAAGAAAAAAGAGAAAGCACCAGAGAAAAAACAAAGTGGAGTGAGGTTTGGGGAACCACTTTGACCGCTGTAACTACTGCTCTGACTATTTTTGTGTTAGCTAAACAACTGTAATCAGTGACTAAAAAGTGACAAAGAAAGTGACAAGTGACTGAAAAGTGACAAGTGACGCGTCACCCGTCACCCGTCACCTGTCACCCGTCACCTGTCACCCGTCACCAATTCACCCGTCACCAATTCACCTGTCACCCGTCACCTGTCACCCGTCACCAATTCACCCGTCACCATTTAACTAGTCACAAATAACGATGGAAATAAAAACCCATAAAGATTTAGAAGTATACCAAAAATCAATGAATTTTGTATTCCATATTTACAAATTAACTGATAAATTTCCGAAAGAGGAACTATTTGGACTTACAAGCCAATTAAGGAGAGCAGCTGTTTCTATACCCTCAAATATATCTGAAGGAGCTGCACGTAGAAATACCAAAGAGTTTATTCAATTTTTATATCATTCTTTGGGTTCTGCATCTGAAATTGAAACTCAGATAGAAATATCAAAAAGATTAAATTATATAGAAAACATTGAAGATACTAACAACGAACTAAAAAGTATCATTAGAATGTTAACTGCTCTTATAAAATCTTTAAATAAAACCTAATCGTGACAGAGAAAGTGACACGTCACTCAGTCACTCGTCACTCGTCACCAATTCACCCGTCACCCGTCACCAATTCACCTGTCACCTGTCACCTGTCACCAACTCACCCGTCACCACCAAAAAAAGTGACAAGTTACACGTGACTAGTGACAAAAAACTTCAAAAAAACCTGTCACCCGTCACTCGTCACTCGTCACCAATTCACCCGTCACCTGTCACCCGTCACCCGTCACCAATTCACCTGTCACCAATTCACCCGTCACTATAACAAAAATATATTTCTATGACTGAAACTCCCAATACAACCACACAGTCACTCGACGCCCACAGCGACGAAATCGACCTCATTGCGCTGGCCAAAATCATTTGGAATAAACGAAGAATGATCATAATAACGATCATCATTTTTACAATCATTGGATTATTTATTGCCATTTTCACGCCAAAACAGTATTCCGCAAGCAGCATCATGGTTCCTCAGATAAATTCAGGAAATAATAATTTGGGAGGGCTTTCATCCCTCGCTGCAATGGCAGGTTTTAATATGGATATGAATACCGGAGCTGAATTAAGTCCTACAGTTTATCCCGAAATTGTAAAAAGCATCCCTTTCCTGAAAGAATTAATGAAAGTTGAGGTAAATTTTGATGGATATAGCAACCAGATTAGTATTTACAACTTTTACACCGACCCACAATATACTAAGTTCAATGTGTTAAATTTTGTAAAAAAGTTCACCATTGGACTTCCAGGCACAATATTAAGTGCTTTAAAAAGGAAATCTACTTCAGTTGAAGCTACAATTGAACAGGATAAAAGTATCGTGATATTAACCGCTGAAGAAAGAAGAATAATCAATTTATTGAGCTCATCCATTAGTTTGAAGATTGATCAAAAACAGGGAGTTATAACTTTAATAGCAATTATGCCTGAGGCTAAAGCCGCAGCTCAATTAGGACAAAATGCCCAGAAACTGTTACAGGAAAAAATTACTGAGTTTAAAATAAAAAAAGCACAGACTCAGCTTGAGTTTGTCATGGAGAGATATCAGGAAAAGGAACAGGAATTCAAACAAATTCAGGAGAAATTAGCACGTTTTCGGGATAAAAATAAAAATATCGTTACCGAGCTTGATAAAACCGAACTGGAGCGCCTGCAAAGTGAATATCATATTATTTTTGCGGTGTTTACTGAATTAGCAAAACAACTCGAAAGTGCACAAATACAGGTAAAAGGAGAAACGCCTGTATTTATAATCATCCAACCTATTAGTGTCCCGAGAGAAAGTTTTAAGCCAAAAAGAACGAAAATCCTGATAACTTGGATATTCTTTGGTGGTGTAGTGGGTATTGGATGGGTGTTTGGAAAGCATTTTTTAGTCAATATCAAGAAACGTTGGATGGAAGAGGGAAGTGAAAAGTTGAAAGTATAAAGGCGAAAGTTAAAAGATAAATCCTCTGAACTTTTGAACCTTTGAACCTCTGAACTTTTGAACCTTTGAACCTCTGAACCTTTGAGCGCGAACAGCAAACAATTCGTGAAAATCCGTGAAATCTGTGGACTCGTCACACTGAGCCTGGTTCCACTGAGCACGCGCTGAGCTACTCGCACTGAGCTACTCGCACTGAGCGAAGTCGAAGTGAGTCGAAGTGAGTCGAAGGGTGAAATTTGAAAATTCAGAATTGGAATTTGTTTGGAATTTGGTCTGCCAACGAGGATGGAATTTAAACATTAATTACTTCAAAATAAATCGTCTATTAACCAACTCCAATACAAGTTCAGATCAACACTGCAGCAAGTCTGAATAAAACCGGAGTTGTTCAGGTTTTATTCAAGGTCTGTTCAAGTTTTTACTAGGATTTGCTACGACCGGAATGTTGAGGTGGTAGGTTCGAGTAGAAAAGTAAAACCTGCCCGACGAGGAAGCATAAAAAGTGTTAGAAATTTCTGATTCCTAAACAAAAATATGGCACGAGTAAAAACGGACATTTTAGTGGGATCCTGGGCCCCTCGATATATTATCGCCGTTTCAAAAAGGACTGTGTAAGAAGCCGCCCTCTGAAGTTGAAAAATCCAAAAACCCCGGAACAACAAAAGCAACGATCTAAATTTAAGGCCGCTATCGAATTTATAAGCATAAACCTGAATTCATTGATCCGCCCCTGCTGGAACCCTGAAGCTAGGCGGCAACAAATGACCGGACAGAATTTATTTTGTAAACTCAATGTACATGCCTTTGATGAAAAAACGGACAGCCTGATCTGGCTCTGTTTAAACCCATAACGGGTGATCTGGGTGGTTTTGAAAATCTGGATATTGAATTTTTAGCCGATAATACCATTGAGCTCCATTGGAGCAGCAATGCCCGCGATCGAAAACCCAGTGGAGACAATGCATTAAAAATCTTTGGCCTTGGCCCGGAGTACATGGTAAGAGTGATTCCCTGTAACAGAAAACGAAGAGATGGACACAACAGCCTGCAAACTGAGATGACGGAGCTTTTTTTTTGGAATGAAAGTTTGGAAATTACATCAATACATGAGTGGGTAAAGAGAATGAATAGGGAGTAGTGAAAAATGAAAAGCTCCTCTATCTATGTGATGTCATGCTTTTCAACTAAGAAAACCAACACGAAATAGATACATAAATCTTTAATTGATAAATGCAATGTAATTTACCATTTAATCTGAAATCGGACTTTTGCCCCATAAACTGCATTATCTCCAGCAACAACTTCCTTGCTGAGTTAGGCATAACTGAATTATTGCGGGAAATTTTCACGAATTATTTTCGACATATTACGATTAAGTTAGAGATTTTCAGATTCAATTCCTATATGATTTATTGACCAACTTTAAATAATTTATCTCAAGTATTATTTAAATGACGATATCCAAAAAAATATACTACTTACTTACACCTTCAGAGCGAAAGAAAGCTATGATATTACTGCTTCTCATGTTTATTGGTATGGGATTAGAGGTCATGGGAATTGGATTGGTGATCCCTGCAATTGGGCTGATGTCAGAGCAGAATCTTGTCTTGAGTTACCCTAGATTACAACCTGTAATCAATGCTCTGGGCAATCCTACGCAAATACAATTAATTATTGGAGCAATGCTCACACTGGTTGTTATGAACCTAATCAAAATGATATTTATTTCCTTTTTGATATGGCAACAAACACATTTTACAATGGGGGTGCAGGTTCAAATTTCACAACGTCTCTTCACTATATATCTCCGACAGCCATACATTTTCCATTTATCGAGAAACTCCGCACAGTTGATTCGAAATTCTGTTTCCGAGGTAAACCAATTCTCCGGTGCTTTATCAAATGCAATAAGCCTATTAACTGACGGTCTTGTTACGATTGGGATAGTCAGTCTTCTTTTGATGTTCGAACCTATTGGAACAATTATAGTGATGCTTATATTAGGTATAGCAACCTTGATATTCTACCGAATTACACGCTCCAAAATAATACGATGGGGAGAGATACGTCAGTTGTATGAAGGATTTCGTATCCAAAATCTTCAAGAGGGTCTGGGAGGAGTTAAAGATGTCAAAATACTAGGCCGTGAAAGCGATTTTTTGAAACAATACAATTTAAACAACACAAAGACAGCAGAAGCAGGTCGGTTACATCAAACTGTATTAGCACTTCCGCGATTATGGCTAGAATTTATAGTCATAATCGCTTTAGCTGCTCTTGTAATTATAATGATAATTCAGGGTCAAAACATATCCAGCATTATACCTAAACTGGGACTATTTACTGCTTCTGCTTTTCGGCTATTACCATCTATCAACAAAATGTTGACTTCAATACAGTCGCTACGATATGCATTGCCGGTTATTAATATTCTGTTTGACGAATTCAAGCTCGATGCAATCGACCCCAATGCCAAAACTGGGGCAAATGTAAAGGTATTCTCGAACGAGATCATGTTGAGGGACATCAGCTACACATATCCAAACACTCCAAAGCCAACACTCAATAATCTTACGCTTACCATCAGGAATGGTGAGTCTGTGGGTTTTATTGGTTCAAGTGGTTCGGGGAAAAGCACCATGGTGGATGTATTGCTGGGGTTGTTGACGCCAAATGCGGGTCAGGTATTATTCGACGGTGAGAATATCCAACAAAATTTGCGTGCCTGGCAGAACCAGATCGGCTATGTGCCCCAGCATATTTATCTTACCGATGATACTCTGCGGCGAAATGTAGCTTTTGGATTATCAAACGATCAGATTGATGATAGTGCTGTTAACAAAGCCATTATGGCAGCCCAACTTGGGTCTTTTGTTGAGAGTTTGCCTTTGGGACTTGAAACTCTCGTAGGTGAGCGTGGTGTAAGGTTATCGGGTGGACAACGGCAACGCATCGGTATTGCAAGGGCTCTTTACCATGATCCGGCTGTTTTGGTACTTGACGAAGCCACAAGTTCTCTTGATATATCAACAGAGCGTAGTGTGATGAAAACAGTTACTAATCTTCAGGGAACTAAAACCATTCTGATTGTAGCCCATCGACTTTCTACTGTTGAACACTGCGACCGAATATTCAGGCTGGAAGAAGGAAAAATAGTGGGGTCTGGTTCTCCAAAGATAATGCTTTCAACTACTAAATAAATTGCCTAACCCGTAAGCAAATAGTACTAAACATTATTAAAGTTTTTTATCTTTTTAATAAAATAATTCAAAAAATGAATATACGTAACGAGCACGTAAATCAATATTTCGAACAAGTTAAACGAGTTGCTAAGTTGATCGACAAGCAACAGATTGAGATTTTGACAAACGCACTTGTCAGATTGCGAGAAAATGGTGGCCGGTTATTCTTTTTGGGGGTCGGAGGAAGTGCAGGAAATTGTAGTCATGCAGTAAATGATTTTCGCAAACTATGTGGGATAGAGTCCTATGCACCAACAGATAATGTTTCAGAACTTACAGCACGAATTAATGACGAAGGATGGGATGGAGCATTGGCCGCTTGGCTTAAGATAAGTAAACTTGACTCAAAAGATGCTTTATTTATAATGTCTGTAGGTGGGGGAAACATCGAAAAGCAAGTTAGCGTCAATCTAGTTCAGGCTATTGACCTTGCTGTTGAAAGAAAAGCGAAAGTTTTCGGTATAGTCGGTCGAGATGGCGGATATACACAGATCAAAGGAGACGCTGTTGTGCTTGTCCCTGTAGTTGACGATAAACTTATTACTCCACATAGCGAAGCATTTCAGGCTGTAGTTTGGCATTGTCTAGTTTCTCATCCCGCACTGCAAATCCAGGCAACAAAGTGGTAAAAAAAGAACTATGTCCTGCTGTTTTTTTGGATCGGGATGGCGTAATATGCAGAACATTTGTCAGAAATGGCAAGCCATACGCTCCACGCAAACTAAAAAGTTTTATACTCATGCCAAATGCTCAGCGTTCAGTAGCTTTATTAAAACAATTTGGATTTAAAGTTATTGTGGTTACTAATCAACCAGATATTGGTAATGGATTAGTGCCTCTTGAAGAAGTTGAAGCCATGCATCTTAAACTTTATGAAAAGACAATGATTGATGATGTTTTTATGTGTACTCATCGCCAGGATGAAGGATGCGATTGTCGAAAACCAAATCCAGGTATGTTGAACAAGGCTTCGTTAAAACATAGCATCGACCTTAAAAAAAGTTTTATGATTGGAGACCGTTCAAGCGATATTGAAGCTGGTAATAAAGCTGGTTGTAAAACTATCTTTATTGATCGACATTATAAGGAAACACGCCCCTTACAATTCCATGCAATAGTAAATTCATTACAATCAGCTGTTGCATATATTATTACAACTAGATGTTAACATGCATTTTATGAAAAAAATCATTAATCTTAAAATAAAAATTTTTGGGGATGGTGCAGATTTGAAAAGCATTGAAATGCTTTACAGCCAACCATATATTAAAGGTTTTACGACCAACCCAACACTAATGCGTCAAGCAGGAGTTCAAAATTATAAATCTTTTGCACTAAAGGTTCTTCAGTTAGTTCCAGACCTGCCTGTTTCATTTGAGGTTTTTGCCGATGATATTCCCAATATGGAGGCTCAAGCTATCGAGATAGCATCATGGGGGAAAAATGTTAATGTAAAAATTCCAATCACCAATACCAAAGGAGAGAGTACAGCAAATCTTGTTAAAACACTCTCAGATAAGGGGGTTATTTGTAATATAACTGCAATGTTTACACTTGCTCAAGTAAAAGAGATCGTAGATGCTTTAAATCCTAACACTCCTGCAATTCTTTCTGTTTTTGCTGGTCGAATTGCAGATACGGGCTTTGATCCTGTCCCTCTTATGAAAGAAGCAGTAAAAATTGCTTCAAGCAAATCGAAAGCTGAAGTGCTCTGGGCTAGTCCAAGGGAATTGTTGAATATCTTTCAGGCTGATGAAGTGGGTTGCCATATAATAACCGTTACTCCAGATGTGTTGAAGAAACTATCTGTTGTAGGCAAGGATTTAACCACTTTCTCACTCGAAACAGTGTCCATGTTTTATAATGATGCCAAGACAGCAGGTTACACGATTGATCTGAAATAAATATAAGAAATAATAAAAAATTAAATCATATGCAATTTAAATCTGTTTTTGTTACAGGAGGAGCTGGTTATATTGGCAGTTTATTAATTCCTCAACTTTTATCACATGGTTATAGGGTCACTGTTTATGACATTATGCATTTTGGAAATGATTTTTTGCCTAAGGAAAATCCAAACCTCAAAATTATTGAGGGTGATATCCGTGAGACTAAAAAAATTCTTGATACTTGTAAAGGACATGATGCATTCGTGAGTCTGGCATGCATTTCAAATGATGCCAGTTTTGAATTAGATGAACGTTTATCGACAAGTGTAAATCTTGAAGCATTTGAACCCATGGTAATTGCCGCAAAACAAGCTGGAGTAAAAAGATTTATTTATGCCTCCTCAAGTTCAGTTTATGGAGTTTCTGATAAGCCAGATGTTACCGAAGATCACCCCCTTGTACCATTAACACTATATAATAAATATAAAGGTATGTGTGAACCACTTCTTAAGAAACATACAGATGATAATTTTGTTGGTGTTATCTTTCGCCCGGCAACGGTATGTGGTTATGCCCCAAGGCAGCGACTTGACCTATCAGTAAACATTCTTACCAATCACGCCGTTAATAAAAATAAGATCACAGTATTTGGTGGGGACCAATTGCGACCAAATCTTCATGTACAAGATTATTGCGACACTGTGGAACTATTATTGAATGCTCCATCTGAAAAGATTAAAAACGAAATCTTTAATGTAGGATATCAAAACATGTCGATCATGGATATTGCACATTTAGTAAAGAAAGTTGTTCAAAAGGAATTTCCTGAGAAAAAAAATATCGAAATTACTACTACGCCAAGTGATGATAATCGCTCATATCATATTAACTCTGATAAGATTAAAAGAGTTCTTGGATTTCAACCAACACATTCAATAGAAGAAGCTATACGTGATCTTTGTCATGCCTTTCAAGAAGGAAAGCTCCCAAACAGTTTTGATGATGATTTCTACTTCAATGTTCGACGATTAAAAAGACTTCAGGCCAGATGAGTATAAAACCGATCGCTATTGTTACTGGGGGAGCCGGATTCATTGGCAGTCACATGGTTGACCTCCTAATTAAAAGAAATTACAGGGTTAGGGTAATTGATAATTTGACTGGAGGAAGATCATCAAACTTATCTCATCATAGCAATCATCCTGATTTTGAATTTTTTGAAGAGGATATTCTAAATTTAAAACCAGATTCAGAAATTTTTTCCGGCGCTCATTATGTCTTTCATTTTGCCGGTATTGGAGATATTGTTCCGTCTATCGAAAGACCTTTAGAGTACATGTCAACTAATATTCAAGGTACTTCGCATGTACTTGAATGTTCTCGATATCATGCTGTGAAAAAATTTGTTTATGCTGCATCATCATCTTGTTATGGACTCGCTGATACACCAACTAATGAAGATCATAAAATATGCCCTGAATATCCTTATGCCTTCAGTAAGTATATTGGTGAACAAACCGCTTTCCACTGGCAAAAGGTTTATGGTCTTCCCGTTAATTCAATTAGGATATTTAACGCTTATGGTCCAAGAGTTCGCACTACTGGAGCTTATGGTGCTGTATTTGGAGTATTCTTCAAACAAAAATTAGAGGGAATGCCTTTTACAGTTGTTGGTGATGGTAGTCAAAGTCGTGACTTTATTTTTGTAACTGATATTGCCACTGCATTTCTGGCTGCGGCAGAAACAGAACATATTGGAGAAATTTACAATGTTGGTGCTGGTAATCCTCAAAGTGTTAACAATCTGGTTGATTTACTTGGTGGGGATGTTGTTTACCTTCCAAAACGTCCAGGAGAACCTGATTGCACATGGGCAGATATTACGAAAATTAAAAATCAACTTTCATGGGAACCACAAATTAGTTTTCCAGAAGGAGTTGCAAAAATGACCGCCAATATTGAAAATTGGAAAGACGCTCCGCTTTGGAATCCAGAAAGTATTGAAACTGCAACAAAATCATGGTTTAAATATATGACTAAGAATAAATAGTATGGAACAAGATTTTTTTGAGAAGTATCGTCCAAAACTTAAAATAATTGACGATTTAATAGAAATAATAGGTCCTTTTTCTCGTGAAAAGAAAGTAATTCTTTGTCATGGAGTTTTTGATGTTGTTCATCCCGGGCATGTACGCCATTTGGCGTATGCTAAATCAAAGGCCGATATTCTAATAGCAAGTATTACCTCAGACAAATACATCGATAAGGGAATTTATCGACCTCACGTTCCAGAACAATTGCGAGCTTTGAATCTGGCTGCCTATGAAATGGTAGATTATGTTATTATTGATGACAACCAAAAACCTCTGAAAATTATAAGGAAAATTAAACCAAATTATTTTGCTAAAGGATTTGAATACACCTCAACAGGTCTACCTCCTAGTACTCAAGAAGAGGCTAATGTTGTTAATGAATATGGAGGTGAGATGGTTTTTACACCAGGAGATGTTGTGTATTCATCTTCAACGTTCATAAACCTTTCTAGACCTAAAATTCATATCGAAAAATTACTTTCGCTTATGAATGTTGAAAATATTTCATTTGATGACCTTAGGCATACACTTTCATCACTAAAAGGTCTGAAGGTTCATGTAGTTGGTGATACTATTGTAGATACTTACACAAGAACTGTTCTGATTGGTGGTCAGACAAAAACTCCTACTTTCAGTGTTCGTTATATTGGTAAGGATGATTATATCGGAGGTGCAGGAATTGTTGCCCAACATCTTCAAGCAGCTGGAGCAGATGTTGTATTTTCAACAGTTCTGGGCAATGATCAATTAAAAGACTTTGTAATTGCAGGACTTAAAGATACAGGAATAAATACAATCCCCATAATTGACCCTACAAGGCCGACTGTCAATAAAAATGTAATTATAGCGGGGGGGTATCGACTACTTAAAATAGACACACTTGATAACGCTACTATCTCTGTTAAAATTCTTGATCAACTGATCGATAGTATTAAGAATACTTCAACGGATGCTATTGTATTTAGTGATTTTAGGCATGGAATATTTAATCGATCAACGATTAATAGGTTGATTGAGGCAATTCCAATTAATACATTTCGCGTAGCCGATAGTCAGGTTGCCTCCCGATGGGGAAATATTACAGATTTTAAAAACTTCGATCTTTTAACTCCAAATGAACGAGAAGCGCGCTTTTCACTTGCAGACCAGGATTCAACAGTTGGAAAACTTGCAGGTTCACTAAAAGAAATTACGAATTGTAAATCTTTAATATTAAAGCTTGGAGACAGAGGTGTCTTTACAATTCCATCTGAAGAAAAAAAATGCGTAAGCAACTTCTTTGCAATAGATAGTTTTGCCGAAAGAGTTTTAGATGCTGTTGGCTCTGGCGATGCACTTTTGGCTTATGCAACACTTTCGTTGCTTTCAAGTGGATCAGAAGCAATTGCGACCATCATAGGATCAATGGCTGCAGCCTGTGAATGTGAGTTTGATGGAAATATACCTATTAATCCAATGGATGTATTGGCTAAACTTGATGCAGTTGAAAAAACAGCAAATTTTAATGAAGAATAATCTAATCACATGAAAGTTATTGTTGTTGGTCTTGGTATTCAAGGAGTTAAGCGAAAGAGAATTGCTGGTAATGATGTGGTTGCAACCGTCGATCCTGCAACCTCTGATGCTGACTTTAAAGACATTGAAGATGTACCTTTAGACCTTTTTGATGCTGCTCTACTATGTATTCCTGATGAACCAAAAATTGAAATTATTAGTTATCTGGCTCAACATGGCAAACACGTATTAGTTGAAAAACCTTTGATTTCAGAAGATCAAGCGGAACTTGAAAACCTTGCCAATCTGGTAAAGGCAAAAAACATTGTGTGCTATACTGCTTACAACCATAGATTTGAACCACATTTTATTCGGTTAAAAGAAACCATTGAATCTGGGGCTTTGGGTAAAATATATAAAGTTCGGTTTTTCTATGGAAATGGTACGGCAAGAGATGTTCGTAATTCCCCTTGGCGTGATTTGCCTGATGGTGGTGGTGTTTTGCCCGATTTGGGTTCGCATCTTTTAGACACATTTATGTTTGCCTTTAATTCAATTCCAGCAGATATTAAAATATGGAGTGCCAAATGTTTCGAAAATAATTCCTTCGATAATATTATTTTTGGATCTACCTCTTCAATTCAGGTTGAAATGGAAATGAGTATTCTTAGTTGGAGAAATCATTTCGTTGCAGAAGTCTATGGAGAAAATGGAAGTATACATATTGACTCACTTTGCAAATGGGGACCTTCCACATTTACTTATCGAAAAAGAGTTCTCCCAAGTGGAAGGCCCCCGGAAGAATCTGTAACACTTGTGAAAGCTGATCCAACTTGGGAATTAGAATATTCCCATTTTAAAAATCTTTGTTTAAACGGTAAAGATGGCAATATTGAAAACGATCTTATTATTAATAAATTTTTAAAAAAACTCCATAAAGAGGGAAGGGCTTTAATATGAACCAAAAAACTATTATTGGATTTGCGGGGATGACTCATCTTGGAATTATTTCATCTATATCTGCTGCTTCAAAAGGATATCAGATTATTGGATTTCAGGATGACAAGAAACTTATTGATGAATTGAATATGGCCATATTACCTATTGAAGAGCCTCAACTGGATGAATTATTTAAAAAATATAAAGAGCTGCTGACTTTTACAAATGATACAGCTCTACTTTCAGAATGCGATATTGTTTATGTTTCTGTTGATATTCCAACTAACGATGAGGGAATTAGCGATCTCAATCCCATTAATAATATTATTGAGCAGATCAAGCCTTCGTTGAACTCATCTGCAATATTGGTTATTTTATCACAGGTTCCTCCTGGTTTCACCAGACAGATCGATTTTGATTCTGAGCGCCTTATTTATCAGGTAGAAACTTTAATCTTTGGAAGAGCTGTAGAAAGAGGCTTATACCCTGAAAGATATATCATTGGCTGTGCGAACCCTCAATTACCATTACCTGTAATTTTTGAAAACTATTTAAAGGCCTTTGATTGTCCCATTTTGGCTATGCGCTATGAAAGTGCCGAGTTAGCAAAAATTTCTATTAATGTATGCTTGGTGGCATCAGTTAGTGCCGCAAATACAATGGCTGAAATTTGCGAAAAAATTGGTGCAAAATGGTCAGAAATTATTCCGGCTCTCAAACTAGATCGCCGTATTGGACAATATAGTTATATTCAACCGGGTTTAGGAATTTCAGGTGGAAACTTAGAAAGAGACCTAATTACAGTGCTAGAATTAGCAAAAAAAAATGAAACAGATGGAGGAATAGTGGCCTCTTGGGTGTATAATAGTAATTACAGGAAAAACTGGCCTTTTAAAATATTAAATGAAGTACTATTAAAAGAGAATCCAAATGCTACTATTGGAATACTTGGCTTGGCCTACAAAGAAAATACTCATAGCATTAAAAACTCTCCTGCAATTATTTTAATTAATAACCTTAACAAATGTCGGGTTACTGCTTATGATCCTATTGTTAAAACTGAAATTGCAGGTAAAAATATAATTAATGCAAGTAAGGCTATTGATGTAGCAATTAATGCAGATGCATTATTAATTATGACTGCATGGCCTGAATTCAAAGATATTTCTGCAAATGAACTTGCACAAAAGATGAAAGGTAAGATTGTTATTGATCCGTATGGTATTTTAGATTATGAGCAGGTGAAAAATGCAGGGCTGGATTATTTTACACTCGGTGCACCCATTGATATCAAAAAGAAATAAGACTTAATTATCATGAAAACTACCATATGCTTAAACATAACACCTTTGTAAAAACAATTCCTAATAGAGTTGTTGTAATGGGTGCCGGTGGATTTGTCGGTGCTTCCCTAGTTAAAAATCTATATGAAAATAAAATTCCTTTTCTGGCCTTAACGGAAAAAAACATGAATCTGTTTGATGCAGAGGCATCTGATCGTTTGTCAAATATTCTGCATCCATACGATACTCTGGTTGTAATTTCAGCCATTGCTCCCTGTAAAAACAATGAAATGCTTCTTCAAAACATCTCTATGATGAAAGCAGTATGTGACGCTATTGAAAAAAAACAACCAAAACATCTTATTTATTTGAGTTCTGATGCTGTTTATGCTGATAGACCTAATCCCCTGACAGAAACTTCAAATGCGGAACCGGGTTCAATACATGGTATTATGCATTTGTGCAGAGAGATTATGTTAAAACAGGTTTGTTCTGTTCCAATGGCTATACTGCGTCCAAGTTTACTTTATGGTGCCGAAGATACCCATAATGGATATGGTCCTAATCAGTTTCTTCGGCTTGCTTTTTCCAATAAGGAAATTACGCTATTTGGAGAAGGGGAAGAACGACGCGATCATGTTTATATTGACGATTTGGTAAATCTTTTACGGCTTATTATTCTTCATTATAGTGAAGGCGTTTTAAATATCGCTACAGGTACTGCTGTTTCGTTTCGGGAAATTGCTGAAATGGTTTCAGAATATTTTAATCCTCCGACAATCATAAACACCATACCCAGATTAGTGCCAATGCCTCATAACGGATACAGACCGTTTGATAATTCTGCCTCTTTAGCTTCTTTTCCTGATTTTAGATATACAACATTAGCCGATGGTATTGAGAAGACATTTAGGAGATTAAAATCTAAGTCTTAAAAATTGAACACAAATGGCATTTAATGATAATCGATTATCTGGGCGTGTGGGGGCTGTTATGCTCATTCGTAAAGATGGGGCTGTTTTGATGCAACTGCGCGATCATAAAGAAGGCCTTAGACATTCAGGAAAATGGGTACCCCCAGGAGGACATGCTGAACAAAATGAGGATATGAAAACCTGTACACGCAGAGAATTGCTTGAAGAAACCAATTATGACTGCCCTGATCTGAAATTACTTACTGAATTCGAAGACCACGTTGAGGGTTGGAATCCATATATGTTAACAGTTTATTGGGCATTTTATGATGAAATTCAAAATTATAAGTGTATGGAAGGCCAAGACCTGAAATTTATAAATCGTGATCAGGCTAAATTCTATGATATTCCAGGATATTTAATTGATGTTTGGGATTTGGCTCTAAAAGTATCAAAATTAACTTTCGAAAAATCATGACACAAAAACAATGGACGGTCCCTTATGCGGCTCTTGGGGAAGAAGCAAAAGCATTTAAGGAAGATTATATAAAAGTCTTTGAAAAAGTGTTACTAAGTGGTCAATACATTCTGGGACCTGAATTGTCAAATTTTGAAATGGAATTTGCCTCCTATTGTCAGACACCGTTTTCTCTGGGTGTGGCCAATGGAACTGATGCTCTTTATCTGACCATGCAAGCTTTAAATTTGAAGAAGGATGCGGAGGTAATTACAGTTTCAAATTCATTTATTGCTTCAGCATCTTCAATTGCATTGGCAGGAGCCAAACCTGTATTTGTTGATATTGGAGAGGATGGAAATATGGATCCCAATAAACTTGAATCGGTTGTTACCAAAAAAACAAAAGCTATCATCGCTGTACACTTAACCGGTAGGCCGGCAAAAATGCCTCAGATCCTTGAGATCGCCAAGAAATATAATCTATTCGTTATAGAGGATGCGGCACAATCTGTTGGGGCATCAATACATGGCAAACGTGTGGGAAGTTGGGGTGATGCTGCTTGTTTTAGTCTGCATCCATTGAAGAATTTGAAAGCAATAGGTGATGGCGGAATGATTACTACAAAACATGAAGCTCTTTATAACCGATTGAAGATCGCAAGAAATCATGGCCTTGTCAATCGGGAACAATGCGACTTCTGGAGTTATAATACCCGGCTTGATGAATTACAAGCCTCATTTTTGAGAATCCAGCTGCGCCAACTTGACAACTATAATGCCGCCAAAAGAGAAATGGCATTAAGATACAATCGTTTATTAAAACCTTATGTTAAGACCCCTGATGAAGGCCCTGGTGAATATTGTGTTTATCAAACCTATGTTATTTTAGCGGAACAAAGAGATGGTTTGCAAAATTATTTGATTGAAAATGGAGTTCAGGCATTGATTCACTATGCAACACCTATTCATCTTCAACCGGCTGCTAAATACTTGGGATATAAAGTTTCTGATTTTCCCCAAACGATGAAACATGTTGATCGGATCCTAAGCTTGCCTCTATTCCCCAGTATGACTTATCAACAACAAGATTGGGTTGCTGAATTGATTAAAAATTATTATACAAAAAGATAAAATTCCAATGAAAGTACCGTACAACTACCTCCCGATGCAGTTTGCTAATAATGAGGAAATCTTTACTGAATGGAAAGATCTTATTTGTTCAACAGAATTTACACTTGGCCCTTATGTGGAGAAATTCGAAAAGAAATTTGCTGATTTTATTGGATGTAAGCATGTGATCGGAACAAATACAGGAACAGATGCATTAATTCTTGCTTTAAAAGCCATAGGGGTTGGTCCAGATGATGAAGTTATTTCAGTTCCGATTACTTTTTATGCAACTATCGGAGCTATTATTGCTGTTGGCGCTCGTCCTGTTTTTATAGATATTGACGATCGCTATCAGATGGATGAAAATAAGATTGTTGATGCAATTACCCCTAAAACCAAAGTAATTCTCCCTGTTCACTGGGGAGGTGCTTCTCCTAACATTCAGGCTATCATGAAAATCGCACAATTCCATGGTGTTAAGGTGCTTGAAGATGCTTGTATGGCCCCAGGTGGAACTGTAAACAATTGTCACGCTGGCACTATAGGTCATATAAGCGCGTGGAGTATGCACCCCTTAAAACCCTTGAACGTAATGGGTGATGGCGGGATGGTAAGTACCAATGATGATAGGCTTGCAGACTGGATGAGAATGTATAGAAACCATGGCATGGTTGATAGAGATCATAATCGTATATGGGGAGTTAATATGAGATTACAACCACTACAGGCCATCGTGGCAGGACATGTGCTAAAAACAGTAGAAGAGACTGTGGTAATGCGCAATAATAATGCTAAAATATTAGATGAAGGGTTAAAACAATTATATCCCTTTGTTAAAGTTCCTCCCAGACCACATGGATACAGAGAAACCTACAGCCTATATATGGCTCGGTTTGAAAGAAGAGATGAACTAAAAGCATATTTAATAGAAAACGGTATTGATGCAAAGATACACTATCCTATCCCACTGCATTTGCAGGAAGCTGCCAAAAATCTTGGTTATAAAATTGGGGATTTTCCGGTATCTGAAACATATGGAAAAGAGATACTCACTCTTCCCGCACACCAATACATTAATGAAGATCTTCTGGCATATACAATCTTTGTAATAAAGAAATTTTATAATTCTCTTTAACGATGATTCATTTACTTAAAAAGAATTCTAATAAAATTTGTATGTTATTGTTTATTTAAAAAAACTCTTATGGAATATAAAGAATTGAAATCATTATACTATAAAATGCTTCGAATCAGACTAGTTGAAGAAAAAATTGCTGAAATCTATCCTGAGCAGGAAATGAGATGCCCGGTTCACCTCAGTGTCGGGCAGGAAGGAACAGCTGTTGGTGTATGTAATGCATTGGGAGAAAATGATTTTGCCTTAAGCACCCATCGCTCGCACGCACATTATTTAGCAAAAGGGGGTGATCTTAAAGCAATGATAAGCGAACTTTATGGTAAAGTAACTGGATGCTGCGGAGGGAAAGGGGGTTCAATGCATCTTGTTGATCCTACTATTGGGTTTTATGCAGTACCAATTGTTGGAAGTACAATTCCAATAGGCGTTGGTATTGCCCTTGGTTTTAAAATGCAAAATAAATCGCTGGTTAGCGTTGCTTTTTTTGGTGATGCTGCAACAGAAGAAGGAGTTTTTTCAGAAAGCTTAAATTATGCAGCTTTACATAAACTACCTGTAATTTTCATTTGCGAAAATAATCTGTACTCCGTTTACTCCCCTCTTTATGTCAGACAACCCCAAGAACGAAATTTAATTGACATTGCTAAAGCTCATGGAGTTGACGCAAATAAATGTGACGGGAATGATATTATAGCAGTATATGAAGCTACAAAAAAGGCTGTTGAAAAGGCTCGCATGGGTGGTGGACCGACATTGTTGGAGCTTTCAACCTATCGCTATTATGAGCATTGCGGACCCAATTTTGACAATCAATTGGGGTATAGGACAGAAGAAGAATTCAATTCCTGGAAAGAGAGGGATCCGCTAAAAATGCTTGCATTGAAATTAGCTGCAGATGAAAATTTTGAATTTGAGATTCAGCAGATGTCCAATCTAATAAATATGGAGATTGACGAATCTTTTACTTTTGCAAAATCAGCGCCCTATCCGGAAGAGGCATCGCTTTATACTCACCTTTACGCCTAGTTAAAGTCAAAAAGAAGTAAAATGGAAAGAATTATTACCTATGCAAAGGCACTATCTGAGGCCATTGATTTGTGCATGGCAAAAGACGATACAGTGTATATTATGGGTTTGGGAGTCCCCGATCCCTCCGGATTTTTTGGTACAACGATTGGGTTACAAGAAAAGTATGGCAAGTTGAGAGCAATGGATATGCCAACCGCTGAAAACGGAATGACAGGTGTGGCAATCGGTTCAGCCCTTACCGGAATGCGACCTATTATGGCACATCACCGGATGGAGTTTGCCCTTCTGTCCACAGAACAGATCATAAATCAGGCGGCAAACTGGTATTATATGTTTGGGGGCAAATCCTCAATGCCTCTGGTAATCAGAATGTTTATTGGGCGTGGATGGGGCCAGGGACCTCAGCATTCACAAAGCCTTCATGCACTGTTTGCCCATGTACCCGGACTTAAAGTTGTAATGCCTGCAACTCCAAATGATGCAAAAGGACTAATGATATCTGCCGTTGAAGACAATAATCCTGTTATCTTTTTGGAGCATAGGTGGTTGCACAACATTACAGGAAATGTGCCGGATGGTATTTTTAGAATACCTATTGGAAAGGCGAATATTGCCAGATCCGGCTCCAATGTTACTATCGTTGCATTCTCATATATGGTTATAGAATCATTATTTGCTGCAAAAGTATTGGAAAAACTTGGGGTTGATGTTGAGGTGATCGATATGCGCTCAATCAGGCCTTTAGATACATATTGCGTTATTGAATCTGTTAAAAAGACAGGACATTTGGTAGTTGCCGATCAGGCCTGGAAAACTGGTGGTATTGCCGGCGAAATCATTGCAATAACATCAGAGGAAGCATTTGGATTTCTTAAGGCAAATCCTGTTCGTCTTACTCTTCCCGACTTTCCATCTCCGAGTAGTCCCGGGCTAACGAAATACTATCATCCACGAGCCATCAACATTATAAACTCAGTATTAAAAATGCTCGGTAAAACTGAGAAAACTGAGGAGGAACTTGGCATTGTTCAGAAAAGTCCACTTGATATTCCCAATAAAGAATTTAAAGGACCCTTTTAATTATAAACTGCGATAAAATGGCTTATATCGATTTTATTGAAAAAATTCATAAAAAGACCACTCGTGACTATCTGGGTGAGCGTGTTATTGGAGTTAATAAAGCAGAATGTGCAAAAATTGCCAAAAAGTTTGATTTTAACTATTGGGATGGTGATCGAAAGTATGGCTATGGAGGATTTCAATATGATGGTCGATGGCGACCTGTGGCTGATCAAATAGTAAAACATTATAATCTAAAATCTGGTCAAAAAATTTTAGATGTGGGATGTGGAAAAGCATATTTATTATTTGAATTCAGTAAGTCCATCCCCGGGATTGAAGTTTTCGGTCTTGACATTTCAAAATATGCTTTGGACAACGCAAAAGAGGAAATGATGCCGTTTCTGAAATTAGGAAATGCAATTGAGTTACCATATAAAGACAAGAGTTTTGATCTTGTTCTTTCAATTAATACTTTGCACAATTTGGATCTCCCAGATATAGAAAAGGCTTTAAAAGAAATTGAACGTGTTGGGAAGGTCAATAAATACATTGTTTTAGATTCTTACCGAACAGAAGAAGAAAAAGTAAATCTGATGTATTGGCAACTTACTTGTGAATGTTTCTATACCCCAAAAGAGTGGGAGTGGATTTTTAATAAATGTGGGTATTCAGGAGATTATAGCTGTATTTTTTATGAATGAAGTGCTAATTATTGGAGGTGACTCAACAATAGGTAGTCGTTTGGTAGCGTCATTCGGGGCTGATGGAAATAATGCATTAAGCACTACTTGTTTTTCTGCCAATGTAAATGAAAAATGCCTTTTTCTCGATTTGACTCTCGACAGTAAATCCTGGCCAAAACTTCCCGCTTCAATAAAAACAGTAGTTTTCTGTGCTGCAATAACATCTCAGGAACAATGTGCGAATGATCCTGAATTCAGTCGGCGTGTAAATGTTGAAGGGACTGTTGCATTTGCTGAACAGATGGTTGAAGCCGGAGCCTTTGTCATTTTTCTATCCAGTAATGCGGTATTCAATGGGAATACCCCTTTTGCAAAAGTGAACGATCCAGTCAGACCTCAAACCGAATATGGTCGCCAGAAGGCTGAAGCGGAGGAACAACTCCTGAAAATAGGTAACAAAGTAGCAATTATACGTTTTAGCAAAATTATAACTCCTGAAATGCCACTGTTAAAAGGCTGGATTAAAGAGTTGAAGGCGGGAAATGTAATTCATCCATTTTCCGATATGGTTATATCACCCGTTCCAATTTCATTGGCGTTCTCAGCAATACAAAAAATTGCTGAAAAACAGGTTCCGGGAATTTTTCAACTCTCTTCATACCAGGATATGACCTATTCCGATCTCGCCATACACCTTGCGCACAGGTTAAATTTTGACGAAGAACTGATCCAGCCAATTTCTTTCAGGGATGCTGGTATCAGCAACGCTGCAAAAAACACCACCCTCGATTGTAGTCGGTTAGCCGAACTGGAAATATTGCCAACGGACGCATGGACAGCTTTGGATGAGATTTTTGGACTTGGTAATTAAAAACTAAATTTATAATGAAATACCCACGAGAAGGATTTAACACCAACCGAAAATGATTATGTGGGTATTCCATGCGGCAATTAAAATCAAATTATAAACGCATGAAATAGCCATGATCAGAAAATCACCAACCGGAATGAATATTTTCGTCATGGCTATTCCATGTGACCTTTAAAAACAAATTATATACGCATGAAATGCCAATGATTTGCGAATCACCAATCGAAATGATAATAACCTCAGGGGCATTCCATTTGGCCATTAAAAAACAAATTATTAACAAATGAAACGTTATTACGAGATATTCAGGGCATACCCTCATTTATTGTTGTCATTGCCGTTATCTCTTATCTGGCTGGTTATTATACTTCTTATAAGGCCTTTTATCAGAACACGTATCTATTTGATGAGGTCAAACAGAATTGGCCACTTTGCTGCAGATATCGAGCTTCATATCTGTGAGAAAAAAGAGCAACACAGAAAGGAATTGTCTCTTTTTTACTTTGCCAGACCAGCATGCAATAAACAACTGGCTAAAATGTGGAGGAGAAAGATAATTATCTTCCCACCCTTCTTTTTACGGCCTCTTGATTATTTAATAAGGAATATTGGATTCCTGCATTCTTTTGTTGGAACTACAATGAATCTCGACAGAGACATACTAAATCTTTATGATAAATATCCGGCTCAGATCTCATTTACAACGTCAGAATTAATTAGGGGTGAAAAAGAATTACAGGAATTGGGTATTCCAAGGGGGAACCCTTTTGTTTGTATGATTGTTAGGGACGGAAAATATCTTTCGACAGAATGCAGTACTGATTTTAAGAATGATTATCGGAATAGTAATATTCAAAATTATATTTTGGCTGCAGAAGAGCTGACTTCACAAGGGTATTATGTCATTAGAATGGGTGCTAAAGTTGAAGAAGCTATGCAGTCTCTGGATTCAATGATCATTGATTATGCTTCCAATGGAATGAGAAGTGATTTTATGGACATTTATCTTGGAGCGAAGTGTCATTTTTGTATTTCAGTCGGTACGGGTTTCGATGCAATTCCTCAAATATTCCGAAGACCTGTTGTATATGTAAACATGGTACCAATTGGAGTTATATCCACATATAGCAGTCAATACCTTGCCATCACAAAGCACTATTATGCTATAGATGAGAATCGGGAATTGACACTAAATGAAATCTTTGCTTGTGGTGGCTTTCTCAATAATACTTCTGATTATGAATTAAATAGAATCAAGCTAATCGAGAATACCCCGGAAGAGATTCGCGATGTAGTCATCGAAATGGTTATGCGTTTGGATGGCTCGTGGAAACCTGAGGAAGATGATGAAAAACTTCAACACCGTTTCTGGGAGATATTTCCCTCAAAGGCAGTCGCCAGTTACAATGGGCGACCCCTTCACGGAGAAATCAGATCCAGCTTCGGTGCATACTTTCTTCGTAACAACCAAAATTGGCTTCAATAAATATTTATTTACTTGAAATTCAATAAATAACAATAAAGTGGCTGAATTTAAAATACAAAATCGGTGGATTGGGGATGATCATCCCCCTGTTGTAATTGCTGAGATCGGGATTAACCATGAAGGATCTTTGGAAACTGCGATTACAATGGCAGATGCGGCGATTGATTCCGGGGCAGAAATCATCAAGCATCAAACACACATTGTTGAAGACGAGATGTCAGATGAAGCAAAATCTGTGATCCCAGGGCATACGATAGAGTCAATCTATGAAATTATGGCACGGTGTGCTCTTTCAGAGACTGATGAAAGAAAGTTAATGGAGCATGTACAAAACAGGGGAGCTATTTTTATCAGTACCCCTTTCTCACGTGCAGCAATTGATCGATTGGTTAAATTTGATGTACCCGCTTTCAAAATTGGTTCCGGAGAGTGTAACAACTATCCTTTAATCAAATACATAACCCGGTTTGGCAAACCAATAATCATTAGCACAGGAATGAACTCAATTGAAACAATTCGGCCGTCTGTTGAGATTTTAAGGAACTCTAAGATTCCATTTGCACTTTTACATTGTACGAATGTCTACCCTACCCCTCCTGAGTTGGTAAGATTAGGTGCCTTGCGGATTTTGAAAGACGCATTTCCTGATGCAATTATTGGACTTTCGGATCACACCACTTCAAACTATCCCTGCCTCGGAGCAACTGCATTAGGTGCATCTATTCTTGAAAGACATTTTACTGATCAAATGAATCGACCTGGACCCGATATCGTATGTTCAATGGACCCGACTGCACTAAGGGAACTCATTTACGGTTCCAGAACAATATTTTATGCCCGTGGTGGAGAAAAAGCGCCAACTTTAGCTGAGGCTCCCACAATCGCATTTGCATTTGCATCTGTGATAAGTATCAAAAACATTTCTAAAGGAGAAGCTTTGAGTGAGGATAATATCTGGCTGAAGCGTCCGGGAGGAGGCGATTTCACCGCAGCAGAATACGATATGTTATTGGGGAAAAAAGCGGTTGTTGAAATCCCCTGTGGATTGAGGATCAAACGGGAACATATTAATTCTGGCTTATTCGAATAAGAAATAGCAAAGCTTAATTGTAGGTAATGGCTTATGAGGTCGTAGTAACTGGTGCATCCGGGTTTATTGGCGGTGCTTTGTTAAACCAACTTAGTAAAAGTAATATTCCGGCAACAGGGTTGTCCCGTCAAAAAGTGGAAGGGCTGACAACTGTATCTTCTTATTTGGATTGGCTATCATCAAAAGATGCGATTCTAATACATCTGGCACAACCGCGTAATGCCACAAATCCTTCGGATGGGGATGAGATAGCGCTATGCAGGTCACTTTGCTCCAAATCCTGGCAACACATCATTTACGTTTCCAGTTCGATTGTATATGGCGATACCAGGGGATATTTGCGCAGACCTGACGAAAAGGTTACAGCAGTTAACGAATATGCAATGGTTAAACTTGAGTGTGAATCCATAGTTGCCAGTGCGGGGGGCACTTGTTTGCGTTTTGCAAATGTTTATGGCCCAGGTATGGCTCCAAATTCTGTTATCGCTGACATTTTAGGCCAGATTCCCGGCATTGGTCCGTTGATGGTAAAAGACAAAATACCGATCTGCGATTTTGTATGGATTGAAGATGCTGTCCGCTGTGTTGTATTAGCATCAATTGTCAGACCTGGCATCTTATTAAACGTGGGTAGTGGCACTGGAATATCCATCGGGAACCTTGCAGAATTAACGCTAAATCTTGCAGGAGAAGAGACTAGACCAGTAGTATCAAAAACCAATTTGGGTCGGTCATCACATCTGGTACTTGATATTTCGCAAACTCAAAATATACTAAATTGGTCACCGGAATGGGATATTTCCGGAGGCCTTTCGTATCTACTTAAACTAAAAATGAGTAATGAATAAAAAAAGAGTGATTGCCGTATTTTCGGGAAACAGGGCAGAATATGGATTGCAGTTTCCAATTTTACAGGCTATAAAAAATCATCCTTTACTCGAATATAGACTTATTGTATCGGGTGCACATTTGGATAATAATTTTGGTTCTACTATCTCTGAGATCCGCAAGGATGGTTTTGATATTTATGCTGAGGTGAATATCGAGATGAGTGGAGATAAAAGAACCTCAACCGCTCTTGCTATTGCTTCAGGGATCAGCAATCTGACACCTGTTCTGGATCAGCTAAAACCAGACATTTTTGTGGTTTATGCTGACCGGTTTGAAGGATTTGCGGCAGTGATTACAAGTACACAAATGAATATGCCAACAGCACATATTGAAGGTGGGGATATTACAGAAGGCGGAGCACTGGATGACTCAGTTCGTCATGCCATGTCAAAACTTGCACACTTACATTATACTACTAATTTACAGGCTGCAAATCGCATACTGGCTATGGGAGAAGATCCCTGGAGGGTAAATAATGTTGGCTTTCCTGCTATTGACCTCATCAAGTATGGTTCATTTGAAACGCCGGAAAATCTTATCAAACGATTACAACTTAATCCCAAACGACCATTAGTTCTGTTTACCCAACATTCTGTCACAACAGAATTCGAGGATGGAACCTGGCAATTGGAGCCATCTCTGGAGGCCCTGGCTAAACTGGCAGATGAGGGGGTTCAGATAATTATGACCTATCCAAATAATGATGCAGGTGGCGAAAAGATATCTAAAGGACTAAAAAAGCTGTCAGAACTTAAAAATCCTAATATTCAATTATATACATCACTTGGCCGTTTTGTTTATCACGGCATCCTTGCATTGGCTAAAACACAGGATTGGCGTGTTGCCTGCGTTGGAAATTCTTCCTCCGGCATTAAAGAGACTCCAGTTTTCGGATGTCCCACTGTAAATATCGGATCAAGACAGCAAGGAAGACTGCGGGGAGATAATGTAATTGATGCAGATTATAATAAGGAAGAAATCTATTCTGCAATAATGAAATGTCTTGATGATGAAAATTTTCGTTCTGTTTGTGCGACGACAGTAAATCCATACGGTGGAGGGAGCTCCGGAAAATTAATAGCCGAAAGTCTCGCAACTGTAGATCTCAATCCTAAACACATTCTTCGAAAAGGGATGAACCTGAAAGGTATTCATGAAAATGGGTGGTTCCGTTAAAATGGCTAAACGTATTCTTGTTTGTGGTGCAGGCTCAATAGGCAAAAGGCATATTGCGAATCTGATACAGCTAGGTGCTGAAGTTACAGTATGGCGTTCGCAGGTTCATTTGTTAAAAGCCATTCATGATGAATTTAATGTTGAGGTAAATGAAAATCTGGATGACGCGATTGAAAAAGCTGATGCTGTTGTAATTGCAACTGCCACAGACAATCATATTCCCATTGCAATAACGGCTTTGCAAGCTGGTAAAGCACTGTTCATTGAAAAACCTCTTTCGCATAATTGGATTGGCATTGAAGATTTACATCAATTGTCTTTTGGAAAAATCGTCGAAGTTGGTTGTCAGCTTCGTACGCATCAGAATCTTATTGCATTTGCAAAGTTACTTCAACAAATCGGTAGCAAGAATATTCTGACTTACCGTTTTGCTATGGGGTATCGGCTTGATGCCTGGAGAAAGGGGAAGGATTATCGTGAGTCATATAGTGTGGATGAAATGCGTGGAGGAGGCGCACTTTTTGATTTGATTCATCAGATTGATTTAGCTATTTGGTTCTTTGGACCTATCGCTGAAGTAAATGCAATATTATCGAAAAGAAGTGAACTTGATATTTCAGGCGATGATGTAACTAATTTATTACTCACACACAGCAGTGGCCTTACCGGCCATATTCAACTTGATATGGCAAGTCCTGTTTATCGGTGTGAAGCAGAAGTAATGACAACCAATTCTATTTTCAATTGGTCGTATTCTCAAGGCATTTTGTATAATCATACGAATAAAGAAACCCTTATCGTTGACCAGGTCCCAAAAGAGTTTGTAAGGAATGATCTGTTTATTAAACATATGGCTCATTTCCTTGAGAGACTTATAGACAATTCAGTTCCCCCGCTATGTTCCCTTCAGGATGGCATTTCAGCATTGATGGTTGCGATATGTGCACGTGAAGCCAATCTAAGTGGTAAAAAAATTATCATATAAAAAATGATTGACAAATGAAAACAATTTGCGTAATTTCCGCCCGTGGTGGAAGTCGTGGTTTACCTGGGAAGAATATCCGCCAGATGTTGGGTAAACCATTGATCGTATGGTCGATTGAACAGGCACTTGCGACAAAGGAAATTGACAGGGTAGTAGTTTCCACAGATTTGGAAGTCATTGCAGAAATAGCCCGCGCTGCCGGGGCAGAAACGCCGTTTATACGGCCGGAATATCTCTCTGGTTCGGAAGCAGGAAAATTTGGGGTATTTAAACATGCACTTCAGGCATGTGAAGAATATTATAGTGAATCCTATAACCTCTATGTTGATCTGGATTGTACAAACCCACTTCGGGATGTAAGTGATATCTCTGCATGCATTGCCCAATACCATGAGCGCCGCAAACATGGTGTTGATGGTGTATTCTCTATTTGTGAAGCACGTAAGAATCCCTATTTCAATTTATTGGAAACGAATGAAGAAGGCGCACTTAAAATTTGCAAAAAATTGCCTGGCACCATCGTACGCAGGCAGGATGCTCCGGCAGTGTTCGAACATGTGGCAAGTATTTATGCGCTTGCGCCTGATTACATTCGTAGCGCAAACTATTTATTGGATGGGCATACGGAAGGATATAATATAGGAAGCGAAAAAAGTCTGGATGTGGATTCCGATTTTGACTTTCTTTTGATTGAATATCTCATGAAACTTAAACACGGATTATTGAAATGAGCATTGATACAGGAATAATTGGCAAAAAGGTATTATTAATGGGGGCATGTGGTGTTTTGGGTCGTGCTCACACACAACTACTTGTTGAACAGGGTGCTAAACTTATTATTGCTGACCGGCCGGGAAGTCCTGTTTTAGAAGATGCAAAAGGAATGGGTATTCCGGGTTTTGAGATTAACGCTGCAGACGAAAAATCGATAGTCTCAGGCATTGCTAATGCTGCTCTTCCTTTCAATGGGTTGGACGGCGCCATTTATAACGCTGCGATCACAGGCGAAGCCCTTGCCTGTGAGGGTAGTTCCTTTCCCAAATTCGAGGAATATCCGTTAGATCTGTGGCAAAAAGCGATAGACATCAATCTGACAGGAGCCTTTCTTTTTGCACGTGAGATTGGGAAAGTATTAAAGGAAGGCGGTGGTGGAAGCCTTATTAATATTGCCAGTATTTATGGTGTTGTTGGACCTGATCACAGAATATATGAAGACCAGCCATTTAGTTCATTCCCGGCATACTCTGCCACAAAAGCAGGCATCATCGGCCTTACCCGTTGGCTGGCCACCTGGTGGGCAAAAGAAAATATACGGGTAAACTGCGTTTCGCCCGGAGGTGTATACAATGGACACAACCAAAAATTCGTGGAGGCTTATATTAACCGGACTCCCATGGGGCGTATGGCCGACCGCGAAGACATCACCGGGATACTTGTGTATCTCCTGAGTGACTCATCCCGATATTGTACCGGACAAAATATAGTAGTGGATGGTGGATTAACAACTTGGTAATATATGCTGATTAATTAAATAATATTTATAGATTTCTGAATTTCCAATAATACAATTTCTAAATTTAAACCATGAAATTTTGACTATATGAAAGATAAAATCGTTGAATTAATTTATAAAACAATAGATGAAATAAATGAGCATAGAGGATCTGAAGAGCAAATATCTAAAACAGAGAATACAAAGTTCTTGGGGCAAAATGGTGTTCTTGATTCATTGGGACTAATAAACCTGATAGTCTCACTCGAACAATCTGTTAATGATGAACTGAATGTAGAAATAACTTTAGCTGATGAAAGGGCAATGATGATGGCTAGCAGTCCTTTCAGAACTGTAAGTGCGCTGGCAGAGTTTATTGAAAAGCTGATAGCTGAATCCAAAAGCAAATAATAGAAATAAATATATAGTGGACAGAAAAGTAATGGTTATTACAGGCACTAGTTCAGGCATTGGGAAATACCTGGCAGAGTACTATGTATCTAAAGGATACCAAGTGATTGGATGCAGCCGAAGAGAGACAAGTATTGAAAATGAGAACTATACACATTTTTTACTTGATGTATCTATTGAAAAAGATGTTAAGGCAATGATCAACCACGTTATGAGGAACTTTAAAAGGATCGATATCCTTATTAACAATGCGGGATTTGCTTCCACTAACCATTTATTACTATTTCCAACAAAAACAGCTGAAAATATTGTTAATACTAATTTTATCGGCACTTTTCTTTTTTGCCGTGAAGCTGCCAAAGCAATGGTTAAAAAGAATTGGGGCAGGATAGTTAATGTCGTTTCTGTCGATACTCCTTTAAAATTAGAAGGCACTGCAGTTTATGCTGCGTCTAAGGCAGCGATCGTTAACTTCACTGAAGTGATTGCTAGAGAACTCGCATCTTACAATATCACTGTTAATACGGTTGGCCCATCGCCTGTCAAAACCGGTCTGATCAGAGGAATTCCAGAAGAGAAATTTTCACACATGATTAATCGTCAGGCGATAAAGCGATATTGTGAATTCAGGGACATCTCTAACGTGATAGATTTTTATATAAGCGAAGGCAGTGACTTTGTTACAGGACAAAACATCTATTTGGGAGGGGTTTGACCACATATGGTTTTTTAAACTTATATCTTTATAATTTAAAGATTCCTATTTTTTTTAATGACAAACATTATTAAAATAATTGGTGCTGGTGTAGGTTCAAATTGCTATATCATTGAAAATGGCATTGATGCTATTATTATTGACGCTGGTGGAGAATATGAAACTATTATCAACTATTTGTCAGGTCTATCATTGAAAGCAATCCTTCTAACCCACGGACACTACGATCACATCTTTAATGTTGAAAAATTAAGACGTAAATATAAAACACAAGTTTATATTCATCCAGCAGATAAAATACTGGTGAAGCATGCCGGCTTTTATTCGAAAATAATAAATGGTTCTGAAAAAATAGAAATCCCTTCACTCGACTTTTTTATAAACGACGCTGATACACTTGATTTCAAATTTGTAAGAATAAAAGTGATCCATACACCAGGTCATACAGAGGGAGGAGTTTGTTTTTATTTTGATAATAATTTATTTACAGGGGATGTGTTAATGAAGAACCATCTTGGAAGGACAGATCTGCCCGGTGGAAATAAGGACAAGATCAAAAACTCCTTAAAAAGGATAACCGAAACTTTTATTGATATAAATATCTTCCCGGGTCATAGTGAAAATACTACGCTTGTATCTGAAAAGAATTCCAACAAAGAGTTGATTAATATTATCAATACCTGATGAATATTAAAATTTCACAGATTAGTTATCATTTACCAGAGAAGATAGTTACGAATATCGATCTTCAGAAAGAGAATCCCGAATGGGATATGGAAAAACTCTCTGAAAAATCAGGTGTATACAGTCGACATATTGCAGCTGTAAATGAAACAGCTTTTGACCTTGCCTGTATTGCTTGTGATAAATTATTTCTGAACGATGAGGATTTAAAAGGAGCTATTGATGGTGTTATTTTCTGTACCCAAAGTCCAGACTATATTATGCCATCGAATGCTTTTTTAATTCACAGGTACCTGAATCTCAGACAGTCTGCTTTTGCTTTTGATTTCAATCTTGCCTGTTCAGGATTTATCTACGGACTTTCAATCGCAAGAGGTTTTGTTGCAACTTCCTTAGCAACAAATATTTTATTAATTACTGCAGACACTTATTCAAAATATATACATCCTGGAGACAGATCAGCCAGAATATTATTCGGAGATGGAGCCGCTGCTTCGTTAATTACAAAAACTGAAACAGAAGGAATAATTGATGTTATGCTTGCTAGTTCGGGCAAGGACTTCGATTTCTTTTATATACCTTCAGGTGGATGCCGTATCCCGAAATCACAGAAAACATCTGTTGCAGAAGTTGATGCAAGCGGGAATATCCATTCTCCTGAGAATATTCACATGAATGGATTCGGAGTTTGGAAATTTATCGCTTCAACGGTCCCAAAACAAATCAATGAAATCCTCAGTAGAAATGGCTTCTCGGCCAATGATATTGACTTGTTCATTTTTCATCAAGCAAGTAAAATGACTATTGAGTCATTGATAAATGCTGTCAAAATTGACATTGAGAAAGTATTTATAAATCTCGGAAACAAAGGCAACCTGGTCTCGGCTTCAATTCCTGTGGCATTAAAAGATGCAGAAAATGAAGGAAAATTGAAAAATGGCGACCTGATCCTCCTTTCGGGTTTTGGTGTAGGTTTATCATGGGGTACCATAATTATGAGATACTAACATTCAATTATCTTATGCATATAGATTTTCTGATTAACATATTTGAGAAAAACACAAACACTACTGCAATCATCTGGAAGGATCAGGAGTTTAATTATGAATGGTTACTGAACAGAATATCCTATTGGGAGGATAAACTCGCTGAATTATTGATCAGACCGGGCGATTTAGTAGCACTTATTGGAGACTTTTCACCAGAATGTGTGGCGGTATTACTTTCACTAATTGAAAATGAAAACATTATTATTCCGCTTAATAACGGTTCTAAATCTGATTATTCTGAAAAATACCGGATTTCTCAGGCTGAAAAGGCAATTTTTATCAGCGAATTTGATACATTTAGTGTTAAAAATTTCGATGTAAAGGCTAAACATCCTTTTTACACTGAACTACGATTAAGAAAAGTGGCTGGATTGGTATTATTCACTTCAGGTACTTCAGGTACACCCAAAGGAGCTGTTCACGATTTCACCAGATTACTCGAAAAATTCAAAACGCCAAGACGGGCATTAAAAACCGTCAATTTTTTAATGTTCGATCATTGGGGAGGTTTGAACACGATGTTCCATACACTTTCCAATGCCGGGGTTGTACTTACAACCAAAGACCGGTCACCGGATGCCATCTGTGCCTTTATTCAAAAACACCACATCGAATTACTGCCCGCCTCACCGACTTTCTTTAACCTGATGTTAATGAGCGAGTCTTATCTTCATTTTGATTTAAGTAGTTTGCAGATAATGTCCTATGGTACAGAACCAATGCCGGAATTCACACTGAAGAAATTAAAGAGCATCTTTCCAAATATTAAACTTCAGCAAACCTATGGTTTAATAGAATTGGGAGTACTCCGCACAAAATCGAAGAGTGACGATTCCCTATGGGTGAAAGTGGGGGGCAGTGGGTATCAGACAAGGGTTGTTGATGGCATTTTACAAATTAAAGCGGACTCCGCGATGTTAGGATATTTAAATGCACCTAGTCCATTTACAGATGACGGATGGTTCATTACGGGTGATAGTGTTGAAGTAAACGGAGAATACCTCAAAATACTGGGAAGAAAATCAGAACTAATCAATGTCGGGGGCGAAAAGGTGTATCCTCAGGAAGTTGAAAATATTATTTTGGAATTGGGTAATGTACGTGAAGTTACCGTTTATGGTGAAAAAAATACCATTATAGGAAACATTGTTTGTGCAAATGTCACTTTAAAAGAACCTGAAGAAAAGAAAGAATTCATTTCCCGGCTTAAAAAACATTGTTTCAGCAGGATGAAAAGCTTTATGATTCCAGTTAAGATAAATATCCTCGAAAATACCCAGTATAATGAAAGGTTTAAAAAGATACGGAGTACCTAATAGGAGAAAATGGCTGACACATTAGAGAATAGATATAAGATAAGCCGGTGTAATGCCTCTGAATTTTGTGACCTCGTCGATTTTCTCCAAAAATATTGGAAAGACGATCATATATTTGTTAAATGTCCAGCCTTATTAAAATGGCAGCATCTGGATGGTAGTTTTATTAATTTCATCATAGCCAGAGAAACCGGATCAAACCGAATACTCGGAATCTTTGGATTTATTCCAACATCACAATTTGACAAAGATCTGAGTACAAACAAAGATACCTGGGGTGCGATTTGGAAGGTTACAGACGATGCCCCTTACGGTTTAGGTATGAATATCATGCAGTTTTTTCACGATGAAGTTAAACCATTGTCGCATGTCTCGGTATCTAACACAGATATAGCTTTGAATTTATACAAACTGACCAGACAAAAAACCGGTTATCTGAACCAATATTATATCCTGTCAGATTCAGTAAAACAGTATACTATTGCCAAACCAGGAAGAAAAAATGAGGCAGAAATTAGGTTACCTGATGAGGTGCTAATCAAGGAGATTCGGTTGTCATCTGACTTTTCTCTTTCTCATCCATTTCACCCTCAAAAATCGATCACCTATCTTATAAACAGATACCAGAATCACCCAATATATAAGTACCGTTTTTTTGGCATTTATGAAGGGACTGCCATATTTGCAATTTTCGTTATAAGAAAACAATTTGCAAACAATTCATCCTGTTTAAGGCTTGTTGACATTTATGGTGAAATAAATAGCATTGGAAGAGCTTATCATCAGCTTCAGAAATTAATAATGAAGGAGGAATCAGAATACATCGATTGTTGCAATTACGGAATAGATGAGGCAATATTTGCCAGAATGGGTTTCGTAAAACTGGATCCTGAAGGTGACACCATTATACCCAACTATTTCGAACCTTTTGAACAACGAAATGTGGCGATTAATTTTGCAATTAAAATGCAATATTCTGATTACATTATTTTTAAGGGTGATGCGGATCAGGACAGGCCAAGCATCATAAAAGATGGAAATGAATAGACGGGTAAGTATTATATTGTACCATTATGTCAGGGATCTTAAGAACAGCAGATACCCCGGAATTAAAGGTCTGGATACTGAACATTTCAAAGATCAGATAGCCTATATAAAGAATCATTATACAATTATAACAATGGAGCAATTAATTGATTCCATTGATAATAAAACACCATTGCCGGATAAATCAGCTTTACTCACTTTTGATGATGCTTATATTGACCATTTTACCCAGGTCTTTCCGGTTTTGGTAAAAAATAATATTCAGGGTTCATTTTATCCTCCGGCTAAGGCGATCGAAGAGCATATTGTATTAGATGTTAATAAAATACATCATATACTGGCTTCAGGCGCAGGTAATGACAAAATCATCAATGAAATATTTAATCTTCTGGATCAATATCGCGAGGAATTCAAACTTGAATCGAACAAATACCTTTATAAGAAATTTGCCATTCCTGACAGGTTTGATACTGCCGACACCATCTTCATTAAAAGATTGTTGCAGAGAGGATTAGGAGAAAAATTAAGAAAAATTATTACGAATATCCTTTTCGAAAGATTCATAGGGATTTCTGAGAGTGCATTTGCCCATGAATTATATATGAGCATTGACCAGATCAAGATAATGAGACAATTCGGAATGCATATTGGTAGTCATGGTTTTGACCATAATTGGCTTAGTGATTTACAAAAGGAAAAACAAGAAACTGAAATTGATAAATCATTGGAATTTTTAAAATTAATTGGGGCTAATTTAGATAACTGGACAATGTCCTATCCTTATGGAAGCTATAATGCTGATACAATACATATTATTAACAAAAAAGGATGTAAATTGGCACTGACAACTAATGTTGACATTGCCAGTATAAATCCACACCGAAGATTTGAACTACCTCGCCTCGATACCAATGACATTCCAACCATGGCGAATGCTTCCACCAATTCCTGGTATGATCAGGCATAATGAATGGTAAAGGATTCGCTGAGAAATTATAACTTAATATTGACCATTTCTGGTCATTTCTGACAATAATAACTCATGATAAGAATTGATAAAAAATTTGGTCCATGCGAAATCTGTGGTACAGATTCCTGGGTGTCAATATACGAAGGGCCGGTACGGTCCGGTGGCTTTGGCTCTTTTAAAAATGACGGAACTGTTGCAATTTGTAACGGCTGTGGAGTTGGCAGGTTGGCTGAGTCCGATTCAATTGATGCAAAAGCGTATGAAACCAAGGAATATAGGGTTGCCGTTGATCAGGGTTTAGAGGTAGCAGATTTCTTTCATCAAGCTGATCCTATTCAGATTCACCATCTAACCGCAGCTTGGCCTGGCTCATTTCGCGGTAAAACAGTTGCAGATATCGGATGCGGTGCAGGTTCCTTTATTGATCATATTTCCGGTTTAGCCGAAAAAATCATTGCAATTGAGCCAACGGCAATGTACCAGAATTCATTACGAAAGCGTGGTTATGAAGTATATAGCTATGCCAGCGAAGCAATTGCCATAAGACCTGATAGTGTTGACCTTGCAGTTACATTTCAGGTAATTGAGCATGTACAAAATCCTCGAACTTTTCTTGCCGAAATTTTTACATTATTGAAACCCGGTGGTACATTACTGATTGCCACACCCAACCGGAATGATATTATGATGAAACTACTGCCCGAAGAATTCCCTGCGTTTTTCTACCGAATAGTCCACCGCTGGTACTTCGATTGTAAAAGTTTAAAACGATGTGCTATTGAATCAGGCTATACCATTGAATCAGAACGATATCTGCACACAATGAATATGTCAAACATGTTATCCTGGCTGATCCAGCGTCGTCCTACAGGCAACACCAATAGATTACCGGGCATTGAGAATGAGGCTGATACGCTTTGGAATATTTATCTTCAATCTAGCGGTCAGGCAGACACATTGTTCCTTAAAGTTACGAAGCCGCTTAATTCAAATTAATTAAACAATGACACCATCTAGTATAACAATTAGATTGAAACAGGATTGGGCCAAAACAATACTCCCTTTAAGTTCTACTCTTGAGCAGGCTGTTCGAAACCTGAACGATACCAAATTACAGATCGTATTAGTATGTGATGAGAATACTCGCATAATAGGAACTATAACCGATGGAGATATACGCAGGGGACTATTGAGAGGATTGAATCTTAACAGTCCTATTCAGTCGGTTATAAACTATAAGGCGTTTGTTGCGACCCCGACTATTTCAGAGGAAATGGCCATCAATTTGATGTTGGCAAACAGGATACAGCAGTTACCTGTAGTTGACGAAAACAGATGTGTAGTTGGCTTATTATTATGGGATCAATTCCATGAATTACCGGTAAAAAGACCTAATACCATGGTTATCATGGCAGGAGGAATAGGGGTAAGATTGCGCCCGCATACGGAGAACTGCCCTAAACCGATGTTGCCAATAGCCGGAAAACCGATGTTGGAGCACATTATTGAAAGAGCAAAGTCATACGGCTTTAATCATTTTGTTTTTGCCGTTTATTATTTGGGCAATATAATTGAGGATTATTTCGGCAATGGTGATCCCTGGCAGGTTCGAATTGAATACCTTCATGAAAAAACTCCATTGGGAACGGCAGGAGCACTATCGCTATTGAATCCACGTCCCACACTACCCTTTATCGTAAGCAATGGCGATGTTATGACCAATATCCGATATAACGATATACTGGATTTCCATAATCGTTTCGAATCAAGTGCCACGATGGCTGTAAGCCTGCATGAATGGCAACAGCCCTTTGGGGTTGTTGAAACTAATGGTGTAGATATCATTGGTTTTCAGGAAAAACCCGTAATAATGTCACGCATCAATGCCGGTGTTTACGTACTGAATCCTGAGAGTTTGGATCAACTGAAAACTGGTGAAAATTGTGACATGCCTTCTCTTTTCGAGATGCTTAGGAAAAAAGGAAAACGGACAATCGCCTATCCTATTTATGAGCGATGGAGGGACGTTGGAAAATTCGAAGATCTTAGTGAAGCCATTGCTGATTAGACAGGACACAGGCTGGATTATTAGAACTTTAATCCTGAAAATATTTATTCTTAAAAAAATGATGTTAGTTAAAACTAAGTTGAATGGGGTACCTGATTAAATTCCTTCGCAAGGCAGATCGTATTCTTTGGAATTCAAAAAAATCGGTCGTAGAGAAAAACATTAAATTCAAGGATATCCACAAGGGAGAGACCTGTCTGATCTTTGGAAATGCAGGGTCACTGAAGTACTATGACTTTTCTGCTTTACCTAATGTCCCTGCAATCGGATGCAGCTATACGTTGACTGATAATAGAACCAATCATCTGAATATGCAATACTGCGTTATATCAGATCCATATCTACTGTATCCGATACGACACAGTAAAGCACAACATAAGCTTCAAAGAAATATGATTGGCCCAATTATGAGAAAGCTTATTCTCACAAACAAGGGAACAACTTTTTTCACTAGTCTGTCCAATTATTATGGGTTTTTCAAAACACCAAAAAACTTAAACTTTTTTTATCATTTTGGAGACAAAACATCAACAAGTTGTGATCTGGGTGGAAAATTTGCCATAAGTATTGGAGCTCTTCACATTATGATAGGTGTTGCCAAGTATCTTGGCTTCTCAAAAGCAATTCTTTTGGGTTGCGATTATCTTGGAAGCCCCAAAATGGAAGGTCATTTTTATGCTTATCCTGCGCCATTTATTGGGATCGATAATAAAGACTATCGTGATAGTATAGTAAGAATAGCTGAGGGGATTGAAATTCTGTGTGTTTTTCCAAAAGGGATTAAAAGTCCGGATTTTGAGTCCGTTTGTTTTGAAGAGTATTTTAATTCGCCGGAGATCTACCAGGAAAACCATGAGTTTATTGATCATGAGTATTTAAAAATGATGCATAAATGCCTTCCGTACGACCAAATTTGCTTATACTAGGCACTTATATTGATATTTAATAAATTAATCCAGATTAACACTTCCCTAAGAATAATAGAATCAAAAAAAGATATGCTAAGCTATAAATCAATTCTGATTACCGGTGGAACCGGTTCTTTCGGTAAAAAATTTACGGAAACTATCCTAAAAAGGTATCCTGACATCAACAGGCTCGTTATTTTCTCACGAGATGAGATGAAACAATATGAAATGTCCCTTTTATATCCCGAAAATCAATATCCTCAGGTCAGGTTTTTTATCGGCGATGTCAGGGATTTTTCCAGGTTGAAAAGAGCGTTGGAAGGTATCGACTTAATCATTCATACTGCGGCGCTGAAACAGGTTCCTACTGCCGAATACAATCCGGATGAGTTTATTAAAACGAATATTATTGGGGCACAAAATGTTATAGAGGCAGCCTTATCTACTAATGTAAAAACAGTTATAGCCCTCTCAACCGATAAAGCGGCTGCGCCTATCAACTTGTACGGAGCCACAAAGTTGGTGTCAGACAAATTGTTTATTGCGGCAAATAATATCAAGGGGAACAGAGATATTCGCTTTTCCGTTGTAAGATATGGAAACGTTATGGGTTCCAGAGGTTCTGTTATTCCATTTTTTTTACAAAAAGCAAAAAATGGGAATATTCTGCCTATAACCCATAAAGAAATGACCCGCTTTAATATTTCACTGGAAGATGGTGTCGAAATGGTACTTTGGGCAATTAATAACGCACTGGGCGGCGAAATTTTCGTTCCGAAAATCCCTTCCTATAAAATCGAAACAGTCGCAAAAGCAATTGCTCCTAATGCTATTCTTGAAGACGTTGGCATTAGACCGGGGGAGAAGCTTCATGAAGAGATGATAACCGAAAGTGACTCCTATAATACCATCGAGTTTGATAAGTATTATGCAATCCTCCCTTCGGATGCTCCTAAAGAAAAATTTTTAAACCACTTTAATGGCTGGGAGGTCCAAAAAGGATTCAGATATAACTCCGGGACAAATAAAGATTGGATTAACGTCGAAGAGATGCGCCAATTAATAAAAATACATGTTGACCCCAATATCACTTAGGAATGATCATATCTATTATTCAGGCACGTGCGTGTTCTTCAAGGCTTCCAAATAAAGTGATGAAATATCTGGAAGATAAAACGGTTTTAGAGCATGTTGTTTCAAGAGTTAGTACAAGCAGGTATATCGATGAAGTCTTTGTAGCGACCACTATTGACAAAAACAATCTTCCGCTGATTCAACTCTGTTCATCGCAAAACATTCGTGTTTTTTGTGGATCCGAAGGTGATGTATTAGACCGGTTCTATCAACTTGCAAAACTGATTCATCCGGACCACATCGTAAGGATAACATCTGATTGTCCTGTTATTGATCCTGAAATAATTGATTTGATCATCGAAAATCATTTAAGTTCCAATTCGGATTATACCTCTAATACAATTCTGGATTCATATCCCGATGGACTTGATACAGAAATTTTCTCCTTTTCCGCTCTTGAAAAAGCCTGGGTTGAAGCAAAATTATCGTCTGAAAGAGAACATGTTACTCCTTATATCAAGAAGCATCCTGATTTGTTTGCAATTAAATCGATTGTCTCTGAGATAAACTATGCAGACAAGAGATGGACTTTGGATACTGATTCAGACTTTAAGTTCTTAAAAGCTGTCTTTTCTAATCTTTATAATTCCAATCCCCTTTTTGGGATGAGAGATATATTAAATCTGTTGGATAAGCAACCCTCACTGGAAATAATAAATTCAAATATTATCAGAAATGAAGGATATTTAAACTCTCTGAAAAATGATCAGACCGTAAATTAAGAATCAAACACATGGGAAAAGGGCAAGATCTATATACAAAAGCAAAAAAATTAATACCCGGAGGGGTTCAGTTACTTTCAAAACGACCGGAACAGTTTTTACCGGATCTTTGGCCGGCTTATTACAGCAAAGCGAAAGGTTGTGAAGTTTGGGATCTGGACGGGCAGAAATACATTGACATGAGTTTTATGGGCATCGGCGCCTGCACTCTTGGGTACGCAGATGACGACGTAAATGCTGCGGTTTACGAAGCAATTCAAAGGGGTAACATGTGTACACTGAATGCGCCTGAGGAAGTTAAACTCGCATCTTTAATGCTTGAACTTCATCCATGGGCCGAAATGGTTCGCTATTCGCGTGGGGGTGGTGATGCCATGGCGATTGCAGTGCGTATTGCACGAGCTTCATCTCACAAAGACATAGTTTTATTTAGTGGATATCACGGATGGCACGACTGGTACTTATCTGCAAATTTATCTGACGACAGTGCCCTGGATGGACAGTTGTTACCCGGACTGAAACCTGCAGGAGTTACCAAGGGTATGAAGGGTACATCTTATCCATTCTTATATAATAATACCGATGAGTTTCTTGCGTTAGTTGCAAAACACAAAGATAATATCGGGGCTGTTGTTCTTGAAGCAATCCGGAATATTGAACCATCCGAGATTTTTCTTCAAACCATTAGATTGGAAACAAGAAAATTAGGTATTCCGTTAATCATTGATGAAGTATCAAGTGGATTCAGGATAAATTGCGGGGGTGCACATCTGGTACTTGGATTGGAACCGGACATTGCAGTATTCGCGAAGGGTATTAGTAATGGATATCCAATGGGAGTAGTTATTGGGAAAAGGATATATATGGATGCAGCACAGGATTCATTTATTAGCAGTACATATTGGACGGAGCGGATTGGGCCGGCAGCAGCCATTGCGACAATAAATAAGATGAGAAAGCTGAATGTGCAGAAACACATGATGGAGTGTGGTAAAACGATACAAAAGGGATGGAAAACCCTGGCAGATAAATACACAATAAATATAAAAGTTGGCGGCATTTATCCTTTAAGTCATTTTGATTTTATTGAATCTCCTTTAATTTTGAAAACACTATTTACTCAGGAGATGCTAATCAGGGGTTTTCTTGCAACTAATTCTTATTACTCCTGTTATGCGCACAAAAAAGATCATCTTGACAAATATTTAGATGCTGTTGACGAAGTATTCAGTTTTATTTCACGAATAATACAAGAAGGAAATCCTGAAAAGCATCTGAGTGGACCTGTCTGCCAATCCGGATTCAAAAGATTATCCTGATTATCTCATTCATGTATTGTTAACCAGAAAATATTTAAACTACTCTTTTATGAAAAAACTATCTTTCCCAAAAGAAATTAAAATTGGTAATAGGATGATTGGGTTAGAACATCCTGCCTATTTGATTGCTGAAATGGGAGCAAATTTTGATCAAAGCAAAGAAAAAGCGAAAGCACTCATAATTGCAGCCAAAGAAGCCGGGGCTGACTGTGCAAAATTCCAAACGTTTTGCACGCCAAAAATTGTATCTGAAGGTGGATTTTCCAGGATGAAGCTTGAGGGAGTGCATGGTTCGTGGGGAAGAACTGTGAGCGAAGTATTTAAAGATGCTGAGTTTCCCAGGGAGTGGCACCAGGAAATTTCAGATTATTGTGCCGAAATCGGGATCGACTTCTCAACCTCACCATACGATTTTGAGGCAGTTGACTTATGCGTAGAACTTGATGTGCCTTTCATTAAAATTGGATCAGGTGAAATTACCTGGCTCGAAATGCTGGATTACATTGCTCGCAAAGGAAAACCAATGATGTTGGCTACCGGTGATGCAACAATGTCTGAGATTGATGAGGCTGTACGCACAATCGAAGCAACCGGGAATAAAAACTTGGTTTTAATGCAATGTATTACAAATTATCCATCCAAACTTGATAGTGCAAACGTAAATGTACTAAAGACATATCAGTCTGCTTTTGATATACTTACAGGCTATTCAGATCATTCACCAGGCCCTGTAGTTGCGCTGGCTTCAGTTGTTTTAGGGGCTTGTGTCATCGAGAAACATTTTACTTTAAATAAAGCAGATAAAGGGCCTGATCATCCGCATTCAATGAATCCAGATGAGTTTAAACAGATGGCTGATTATGTTCGTGAAATTGAACGGGCTATGGGAAGTACCCGGAAAGAGGTGGTTGAAGAAGAAGGAGAAACAGTATTTGTCCAACGTCGGTGCCTTTATGCCAAAAGAAATATTCCAATTGGAAAGATAATTGAAGCAGAGGACATCGATGTTTTAAGACCCGCTCTTGGAATTCCTCCAAAATTCAAGAATATAGTCATTGGAAAAACTTCAAAAGAATATATTGAAGCTGGTCAGCCTCTTTTTTGGCAAAATTTTTAATATGACTTATAGAGAGAAGCTAATTGCATTAGTGGACAATGATTGCCTTAGGATTTCAGATGCCATCATATTACTGGAAGGAGATGGCCTGAACAGATGTTCAAAGGCGATTGAACTATACAATTTAGGTTACGCAAAAACTATCGTTTTCAGTGGAGGAATCACTAATCTTGCCTATGGAAGTGTTCCATTCTCTGAAGTACATCCAATATTAATAAATTCAGGCATTCCCGATAGTTCAATTATTCACGAAAATAGATCCCAAAACACAAGAGAACAAGCATTAGGAGTCATAAAACTTGCAATAACAAACCAGTGGCAGTCCTTAATTTTGGTAGCTTCGCATTATCACCAATACAGAGCATATTTAACCTTTTTACGTGAAGTTCTGGATTCAAACAACTCCTTGCTGCTTTACAATGCCCCTGAAAAAAAATTAGACTGGTTCACCGAAACAGGTTGGGGTAAACGATTTGACTTGCTGGAATCTGAATTCGACCGTATGGATAAATATGAAACAAACAATCATTTAGCCTCATTTGAAGAAGCAATTGAATATCAAAAATGGAAAGAACAACAACGATAGATGAAGCAAAAGCTATCATGGGTACTAATTTCATAGGTCCCATCGAGCTGGCTCTCATTAGCAGTAAAATGGATATCCGTGTTCCTGAAAATGTCCCACCCATCCCTTTTAGCCCAATAGAACTAATTAACAAACAAAAAGACTACATTTTAATTTTAGGCACATCGCAAATGTCAAATGGAGTCCCTCTGACGTTAAGTTCTATGAGAGATCGTTTTGGAATTAATCCTGACGTATCGGAACCATGTTTTTATAATCAGGATTGGTATCTGAAAGAAGATTTTTTCTCAACCTCATTAAGTGTCAAATGGTTTTTATTAAGGAAGTCCATTATAAACGAAACACGGTCAAAGAACCCTGAACTCTATCTGCAAAATATCTCATTGCCATCTGCAATATCATGTGCATTTGCCCTATTTTCTTACTGGCACTTATACACTAAAATATTATGGGTTAACGATTACATATGGTGCATTGATACAGATCATAATGGAGATAGGATATATGTCGGCAGATATATTGATCCGGAAGGAAAAAATAAAAATGGGTTTAGTGTTCATCGGCATTTAAACATCCGAAACAATTATGGATGTATTGATACGCTTTAGTCTAATTCGAATATTTTAGAAAATGAAAATTGTTGCAACAATCGAAGCTCGAATGACCTCATCGAGGTTGCCGGGGAAAGTGCTTTTACCTGCTGCCGGCATGCCGATGCTTTCGCACCTGATTCGCCGTTTACGAGCAGTACCATCAGTAGACGAAATAATTCTGGCAACTACGACCAACACGACAGATGATTTGCTTGTTGATTTTGCAAGAAAGACTGGCATCATTTGTTTTCGTGGAAGCGAAGATGATGTGATGACCAGGGTGATCGGTGCCGCTGATTTTGCAGGTGCCGAACTTGTTGTTGAAATCACCGGAGATTGCCCAATTATTGATCCTGAAATCGTTGAACAAACAATCCGTATGTTTTATGCCAATCGGGCCGAATATGTTAGCAATGCACATATTCGAAGCTTTCCTGATGGAATGGATACTCAGGTTTTTCTTCTTAAAACCTTGAAACGCTCCGCGATGATGACAAAAAACAGACTTGATCACGAACACGTAACACTTCATATTAGAAATAACCCTGAAGTATTCAGTCATGTACACCTTGTTGCCCCGCCTGAACTATGCTGGCCTGAGTTAGGATTAACGCTGGACGAACCCGCTGATTATGAATTACTGAAACGGATAATTGAACACTTCGAGCCAATCAAACCACTTTTTGGATGTGCCGATGTTATCAGATTTTTGCGCGAGCATCCTGAATGGTTGGCAATCAATAGTAATGTGATTAGAAAAGGTGATACCTGAGAAACATGAACATAGCAATTGTCAGTCATGATGCCGGGGGTGCTGAGATCCTGAGCAGTTGGGCTTCGCATCAAAATAAAAATTATTGTTTGGTGCTTGAGGGTCCGGCTATCGAAATATTCCGAAAAAAGCTAGACTGTCAAATAAATTTACCTTTGGAATTGGCCATACAACAAAGCGATTGGGTGCTATGCGGTACTAGTTGGCAATCTGATCTTGAAAGCAGGGCCATCAGATTATGCAAGTCATCCGGAAAGAGAGTCATTGCTTTTCTCGATCATTGGGTCAACTATCGTGAGCGCTTCCTTAATAATGGAGAATTAATTCTTCCCGATGAAATATGGGTAGGAGATGAAATAGCAGAAAGAATCGCGCGAAATATTTTCCCATCTGCACATTTGGTTCGTTTATCGAATCCTTACTTTGAAGATATAGTACTCGAAATTAAAAAAGCCAAACCTCTGATAAATTCATTGCATCAAAAGTCAATTCTCTACGTTTGCGAGCCCATCCGTGCGCATGCATTGCTGCAGCACGGAGACGAAAGGTACTGGGGATACACAGAAGAGGAAGCTTTGAATTTCTTCTTAAAAAACAGAGGATTGCTGGAATATCCTGTTCACAAGATTACAATTCGTCCGCATCCTTCGGAGAAAAGAGACAAATATGATTGGACCAGAGACTATTCTGATTTGATTGTTGTCAGTGATGGAAATCAAACTTTAATAGAGGAGATTTCTGAAGCCGACATAATTGTTGGTTGCGAATCCATGGCAATGGTCATTGGCTTAATTGCAAAGAAAAGAGTTATCAGCAGCATTCCTCCAGGAGGAAGAGCCTGCAGCTTACCTCAAAAAGAGATCGAACACCTTCAAAATATTGTATCACAAAATACAGAAATGAATCATGCAATATAGTTGCTTAATAATTGGGCTTGGACAGATCGGTATGAGTTATGATCTAAATTCACCTAAAAACGAGATTTTTACACATTCAAAAGCTTTCTCTGTACATCTCTCGTTCGAAATAGTGGGTGCCGTTGATCCTTCTGCAGCGCAGCGTTCCACATTTGAGAAACTTTTTAGGAAACCGGCTTTTAGTGATATTCCTTCTGCTATCAAGGGACTTAAGTTCGATGTAGTTGTGATTTCCAGCCCTACAGCCTTTCATAGTATGCATGTACGAATTGTGTTATCACTTTCAAAGCCCTTAGCTATACTGTGTGAAAAGCCTTTGGCCTATGATCTGGCAGAAGCCAAAGAAATAGTTCAATCTTGTGATAGTTGCGGTGTAATGTTGTATGTAAATTATATGCGCCGATCCGATCCAGGGGCAATCGAGGTTAAAAAAAGAATCATGACTGGAAGTATTGCGAATCCAATTAAAGGAACAGTTTGGTATTCAAAGGGGTTTTTACATAACGGATCACATCTTTTTAATCTCATCCAATTCTGGCTGGGATCATATCAACGGCATTCCATTATCAGCAAAGGTCGTCTTTGGAATAACATTGATCCGGAGCCTGATGTCTATGTCGAATTTGAACATGGTCATATCGTTTTTCTTGCTGCCTGGGAAGAATATTATTCCCATTATACAGTTGAACTTGTCAGTCAAACAGGTCGTTTGCATTATGATCGCGGAGGAGAACTCATTCAATGGCAGTCCACTATTATCGATCCGCACTTTATCGGTTACACCATCTTGAATCCGAATCCTGAAATTATTCAAAATGGAATGTACCAATATCAATACCATGTTGCTGATCAACTTGCACGGGCATTAGAAGGTAAGGAAGCCTCATTGTGCAGTGGTCATGAAGCATTTGATACAATTAAAACGATGCATGAAATAATTGATTAATAGTCTATTAAATAAAATAGTTTTAATATGAGATATGAAAAATTAGCTATTAATGGAGGTCCCAAGACGATTACAAAGTCTTTTAAACGTTATAATCCAATTGGAAATGAAGAGATTCAAGCTGTAAGAGAAGTCATGGAATCTGGGGTACTTTCCAAATTTCTGGGCTGTTGGGACCCTGATTTTTATGGAGGTCCAAAAGTACAAGCTTTTGAGCGTCAATGCGAAGAATACTTAGGAGTAAAACACGCTGTTACTGTCAATTCCTGGACATCCGGACTCATTACAGCGGTTGGTGCCATTGGTATTGAGCCTGGTGATGAAATAATTGTCACGCCCTGGACCATGTGCGCCAGTGCCACTGCCATCCTGCATTGGAATGCTATACCTGTTTTTGCCGATATCGAGCCTAGAACCTTCAATATAGATCCAAAATCAGTAGAGGCAAATATTACACCTTTCACTAAAGCAATTATGGCAGTTGATATATTTGGGCATTCCTGCGATATCGATGCTCTGATGGACATTGCAGCCCGTTATAATTTAAAAGTAATCACAGATACTGCTCAGGCACCAGGCACTTTCTATAAAGGAAGAATTACGGGAACATCTTCCCATGTAGGTGGGTATAGCCTAAATTATCACAAGCATATTCACACGGGTGAGGGTGGAATTCTTGTTACTAACGATGATGACATTTTTGAACGTTTGCAACTAATTCGTAACCATGCTGAGGCCGTAGTGAGTGACAAGGGTGTGACAAATCTTGTCAATATGATAGGGCACAATTTTAGGTTAGGTGAAATAGAATCGGCAATCGGCATTGAGCAATTGAAAAAGCTAAAGAGATTAGTATCTGAAAGACAACATTCTGCTGAACGTTTAACAACTGGTCTTAAAGATCTTCCTGGACTACAAACACCAATTGTTAATTCCGACTGCACTCATGCCTATTATATTTACCCTATGGTACTGGATATTGCACAAATTGGTGTATCCAGAGAGCGCATTCAAGCAGCACTTGAATCCGAAGGAGTAATCGGTTTGGCATCTGGCTATGCTAACGTGCATTTGTTGCCAATTTATCAAAAGAAGATTGCTTACGGCTCAAAAGGATTTCCATGGTCATCCGACATCTGCCACCGCGAGGTCGATTACGCTAAAGGAATTTGTCCGGTTGCTGAAAAGTTCCATGATGAAAGTTACTTTGGTATTGAGATCTGCAGTTATGAACTTACCGATGGAGATGTAGATTTAATCGTGCAGGCGTTTCGGAAAGTATGGAATAACATTAAAAGAATTTAATATATGTCTTTACTAGAATCATTGCCGAATAAACCGAGATTTCCTGAATGTAATGATGATAAGGTCAGAATCGTGGAATTCTCTGAAAGACATTTAACAGAGCTATATGTAGGCTGGCTCAATGATCCGGTAGTTGTTCGGTATTCTGAACAACGTCATCACAAACACACTTTAGCTACCTGTATCGAGTACTTTGAGTCTCAAAAAAGGTCTCCAAACTATTTTCTGGCTATCGAGTTAGTTGACTCAAAAATATTGCACATTGGAAATATGGGTGTAGAAGTTGATCTGTTTAATAATAAAGCAGATGTATCAATAATGATTGGAGAGAAAAGCGTTTGGGGATCAGGTGCTGCAAGTCGGGCATGGGCTCTGGTAATGAATGTTTTGGTACAAGAACTAGGCATTAGACTTGTTACTGCCGGAACAATGGAAACTAATATACCGATGATTAAACTCATGAATCGTTCCGGGATGAAAATTGATGCAATTTTACCAAATCGATTTGTTTATGAGAATAAGCAAGTCGGGCTTGTTGCTGCATCCTATTACCCGGTCAATATTTTTAAAGCAATATAATTTTATCAAACTAATAGAATAATTATTTTATGCAACAAAACGACCATCAAATTCCTGGAATTAGGTACTGTATCAGATGCTGTACACCGGAGACTCAGGAAGGAGTCAGTTTCGATGAATTGGGAGTTTGCACAGCTTGCCGTTCTTCTGAAGAAAAGATGCATATAAATTGGCAGGTACGCGAAGAGCAACTGCAAAAAATTTTGAGTGATGCTAAACAAAAGGCCGGAGATGGTTATGACTGTGTTTTGCCCATTTCAGGAGGAAAAGATAGTTTTTTTCAAGCTCATGTATTAGTTAAGATTTATGGATTAAGACCACTAGCTGTGACTTTTAGTCATAATTGGTTCTCTGAGACAGGATTTTACAATTTACAAAGATGTCTGGAGGTTTTTAATCTTGATCATATTCAATTTACTCCAGCAAGAGGGACCGTAAATAAACTGGCAAGAAAATCAATTGGAGCTATCGGGGATTCTTGCTGGCACTGTCACTCAGGTGTTGGAGCTTTCCCATTGCAGATTGCAACGAAGTTCAAAATACCTCTGTTAGTATGGGGAGAGTCTATAGCTGAAAATGATGGCCGAGCCACCTATCAATGTCCGGTTCACAAATTTGATCGAGATTACTTTACGAAAGTATCCGCGAAGAAAACGCCGGAAGAAATGATTGGTGATGGATTAAGTTTAAAAGATTTGAACGGTTTCAAACTTCCTTCTTATGAAGAAATTGAAGAGACCGGTGTTTGGGGAATTCACCTTGGTGATTACATTTTCTGGGATGACGAGCGCCAAACGGAGTGGATAAGGGACACCTATGGATGGAGGGAAACAGAAATGGAAAATGCATACAAGGGTTATAAAAGTGCCGAATGTATAATGGCTGGCATGCATGATTTCACTTGCTATCTAAAACGTGGCTTTGGAAGATCAACATGGCAGGCTTCAGTTGATATTCGAAACGGCCTACTCACAAGAGACGAAGGATTTAAACTAATAAGCAAACATGATCGGGAGAGACCTGAAGCCCTTGATTACTATTTAAAAATTACGGGCCTGGATGAAAATGAATTTTTTAATATCCTGAATGGCATGAAATTAGAACAATTAAAAGAGACCTTACTACCTATACTTAAAAAATCTGGAAAAAATGCCGAAGTAATTATTCCTTTTGTAGAACAAATTATAGCAAAACATTTAAATACTCCCGATCCACGTTTAATCGAAAAAGAAAATAACTCAAAATGAATTCACTTTTCCTTAATTACTCAATTTCAGAGCTCGTTGATAAAATCAAGGATCATAGTCTCTCTCATACTGAGTTGATAAATGAAACAATTGATGCTTTCTCTATCCATGAGAAAAAATGCTTAGCATGGGAGGTATTCGACCCCGACAGGCTTATTCAAGCCAGTGAAATTGCCGCTTCAATTTATAAACGTCGTGGTCATGCTCTCGAACTTGAAGGAATTCCATTTGGAGTTAAAGATATTTTCAATACCCGTGAGTATCCAACACAGATGGGTTCGGTTTTATGGAAAGGATTTACTCCTGGCAACAATGCCAGAGTTGTTGATTCGATTTGTAATAGTGGAGGTATCGTGGCTGGTAAAACTGTGACTGCTGAGTTTGCGGTTCATCAATTAAACCAGACACTTAATCCACATAATAATTCAAAAACACCCGGAACATCATCAAGTGGATCAGCTGCAGCAGTTGCTTGCGGAATGGTACCTTTTGCGCTGGGTACCCAAACAGCAGGATCGATTATGCGACCTGCAAGTTTTTGTGGAATCTGGGGGTTTAAACCCTCTTTTGGCACAATACCAAGAACGGGAATTCTAAAAACTACGGATACCCTAGATACAGTAGGCTTTCTGTCTGCTAATGGCATGAGCATTCGGCCTATATATAATCAATTACGAGTCAAAGGTCCTAATTATCCGTTTGTATTTCAAAATATTGATAAAAAACTCGCTGAAAACAAGAGAAAGGAACATTGGGAAGTTGCATTAATTAAAACTCACACTTGGGATTCAGCAAAAGATTATGCTAAATTATCGCTACAAAACTTTGTCAACCAACTTGATAGCAAACACGACATAAATGTAACAGAGATTAACTGGCCATCCAGTCTATCAGAAACACACTTTATACATGAAATAATTTATTCCAAATCATTATCATATTATTTTCAAAATGAGATTAATCAAGGAGCCACTGAGATTTCGCCTATTATGTATGAAATGATTGAGAGAGGAAAGGAGATTTCGTTAGACACTTTCAAACATGCTCTTTCCCAACAACAGAGAATAATTGCTGAGGTAGATCAATTACTAACCCCTTTTGATGTTGGAATTTCTCTTTCAACTTCGAGCTCAGCACCTGAAAGGGGTAGTTTAGAGCTTTCAGATCCATCACTTATATGGACAATGGCACACATTCCTGCAGTTTCGGCTCCAAAATTTCGTTGTCCGGAAAACATGCCTTTCGGTGTACAATTCATTTCTAGAAAATGGGATGATTATATTTTATTAGATTTCATTGAGGAATTAATTCGGATTAAGATACTACCAGAAGGTAGTGAACAAATAAAATGAGAGGAAAGAACAAAAAATCTCTACTTTCCAGTTATTATTTAACAAATTAACAATAAGTTATTCTTAATGAATTTCAGCGCTTAAGTTTAATGAATGTTTTTCTAATAGAGAACGATAAAAGTGTTATAGCTAAGCTACTACACAACAATGATGTTGTTATTTGTTTTAATTATCTCCCATACTTATCTTTGAGTAAGAGCGAGCAATGTAAAGAAGTCTTTTTCATTGATGATCTATTTTCAGGTAAAGATTTCTCAAATCTACAAGAAATTACAGATGAGTTTACTTCTTATTGGTATAATAAACCCGAAGGTGATATTTCACAGTATAATGGTTTTTCTTTTGGGGAGATATCACGTATCTTGATTAATAAAAGTTATTTATTAAATATCTTGGTTAAATACGGAGAGGTTATACGCTGGGCGGTATCTCAATTCAAACCGGAACATGTATTTTGTGACTTTTCAGATAATGAAAACACTTTTTACAAGAATGGTAATGATGTGGAACGAATCTTTAGCAAAGTTGAACTTGCAGAATTGGTTTGCAAACAGCTAGATATTACCTTAACCTTTATTCCTTGCAATCAGGTTATTCCCTCTGGGATAATTGCAAATCAAAAATTACAAATAAAATCAAAAACTTCTGTAAAAAGAATAATCCAACAATTAATTCGAAAAATTTTGATAACCTTTTTAGAATATACCATCAATAAAATAAATATTTTACGACATCGTGGCAAAACTAGAATCTTTATTAATAATTATCCAAACCTAATATCACTAATTGAAAATCAAAAGGCTCACCTATTTATACCCAATCTGTATGTAAAAAAATTGATTAATCATTTTCACACGTCTTTTATAAATCTTGAAACGACCAAGACTCCTCTTTCTAAATTTGATGATCAATTTTTAACTGCCTTAAGTGCAAGAATTAAAAACAAATCAAACAATTCATATTGCTATCATGGTATTGACTATTCTCCTTTCTATCAGCGTGTTGCTATACAACTAACAAGTAATGAGATTCCTAATTTGCTGTTATCACGTAATAAATTAGAATGGGCATTAATTAAAAATAAAATTAAAATAATGATAGACATTGAGTCTGAAGGTGAAAATGCACAACTTAGAAAGGATATCTGCAAAAGAAATGATATTTTATATGCTTTTGTTGATCATGGAATTCAGGGTTTTCGTGCGAGTAGCTCAATAGCACAAATACCTGATTATGATATCCGTTTTTTAGCAGGATCATATGATCCCTACAATAAAAATGACATTCATTGCGTTACTGGTTCTCCTTGTATCGATCCTTATTTCAAAACTTCCAAAAAGGAGATTAAAAAAATTCATAGGGTATTGTTTCTCTCATTTGAAGATAACCATTTTGCCCGCATGGATCGTTTTGCATTTCGCGAAAAATATTTAGCAGAAATCATCCCCTTATTCCCACAATTAGCTAAGAAAGGTATTGAAGTTTATTTTAGACCTCACAATGAATCCGCTGAATATTTCAAATACATATTTGAATTTGTGGGAGTTAAAGAAAATAGCCTAAAATTCAATAGCTTCTTTTCAATCCCTTTCTCTGAAATTATTGGTACTATGGATTTGTTGGTTTGTAATGTCTCATCTTGTTTTTTTGAAGCCCAGGCAGCCGGAATTCCAACAATATTCTTTGAACCAAATTTAATAGAGGGTTCATTATGTTTACCATATTCTGGATTAAACTGGGACGAGGTTATAAGGCTTAGCAAAGGTGAAGAGCTATTGGATATAGTTCTTCGCAATATTAATGACGCCTCTGAATTAACAGGTTTTTTAACCAATTTTTTAGAAAAATATGGCAATAAGTATATTGGTCAAATAGACGGTAAATCAGGTGAGCGAATTGTAGATTTCCTTATTGAACAAGCAAAAAAATAATTATTAAGTTAATATCTTTAAAATAGTACATTCCAAAATTTTTAAGGTGCTAGATGAAAAAATTACTAAAATCATTGCCATTCCCTAAAAGTGAAAAAATCACGCTGATTGATATTGGTGCTAGATGGGGTGTAAACCCACCTTGGGATGGAGTTGATAGCGAATTTATAATCTATTATGGTTTTGAGCCAGATAAAGAAGAGTGTGCCTTATTAAATAAAAACACTACTAAAAATATTACCTACTTCCCAATTGCCATATCTGATATTGAAGGTGAGTCTAGCTTATATTTAACAAATGAGCCAGGATGTTCTTCAATCCTTTGTCCCAACAATGAGTTTCTTTCAAAATTCTATTTATCTGAGAGGTGGGAAGTCGAAAAGCAAATAAAAATTCAAACGATTCCCTTAAAGAAAATATTAGTTACCAATAATATTTTACCTGACATTGTAAAAATTGATGTTCAAGGATTGGCTTTTCAGGTATTAATAGGAATGGGCAATGAATTTATTTCTGATAGTTTGTTTTTTGAGATTGAAGTTGAATACAATGAGATGTATAAGGGGGAACATTTTTTTCCGGAAATTTATAACCTAATGTATGAAAATGGCTTTGTATTAATAGATGTATGTAATTATTATGCAAAACAGAAAAACTTACCTATATCCAACTCAACCCGAGGTCAAATAATGTTCGCAGACACATTTTTTATCATTTCTATTGATCATTTTTATAATAAAAAATTAGAAGATCAAATTAAGCATACAAAGATTTGGAAAATTGTATTGATTTTGTGCGCCTATGGACAATTTGATTTGGCTTTGGAATTTGCATTGCATCCGGATTCGAATTTGAGCTCAGAAGAAAAAAAAACAATAAAGGATTGTATTTATAAATACACGAAGTTAGGTTCTATAAGAGTTTTTCTTTTTAACAATGTTTTTTTTGAGAAATTGGGTTATTTAATTTCTTTAACAGGAAACTTCTTTCAAATTAAAAGTCGTCTTTTTGGATGGTTTTCTGATAATAACTCCATAACTACGAGATATAAAAAACGATTTAAGTTTTTGTTATTTAATACAATATTTAGAAAATAATCTTATGAAAATTGCAATATATTTAGATTCTAAAGAACATGGCGGTGTTGACACTCATCTATTATGTTTACTCCAAAACTGGCCAGATAAAGAGGACCAATTTATTCTTTTTTACAATCATGATAATGATGGGGTTAAAAAAAACATTGTGTATTTAAAAAGAATTCAAAACTTAAAGTTGGTTCAATATAAACGATTTAATTGGGACAGATTTTATTTATTTTCTTTCTTTTTTGCTTGGCTCATTTTTTTCTATGAGTTTATAAGAGGGGTTTTTTTATTAAAAATTCATGGGGAATTCGATGTCTTAATATCTGATAATGGTGGATTTCCTGGTGCCAGGAGCTGTACTACAATTATTTTTAGCTCAACTTTTTTAAAAATCCCTAAACGTGTTTTGCTGATCCATCATGCAGCGATGCCGAGAATTCCAATATTTATATTGTTGGACTCTATTAAAATTATTGGATTACAAAAATGTGCCACTGATTTGGTAACTGTTTCTTTGGCTACAAGAACCACCCTGGTGGAAAGAAGACATTTCAATACCATGATAAATCCGATACGTGTAATACCCAACGGCATTAATTTAATAAACGGTTTAGGGCTTGCTGATATTAATTTAAGAGAAAGATATAACATAACAAAGGATGAGTTTATTCTTGGAATTATTAGCAGAGTCGAAAGGTACAAAGGGCAGGAAGATATAATCATTGCCCTATCCCGTTTACCGAAAGAAATAAAGATAAAATTTAAAGTCTTAATTGTTGGCGGAGGTAATAAGAAAGAGATTTTTAGACTTAAGTCTCTGGTTAAAAAATATGATTTGCAAGATCGGGTTATTTTTACTGGATTTATTGAAAACAAATCGGATGAAATAATAAATTGCTTTGATGTCTTATTAATGTTGACAAAAGATTTTGAAGCGTTTAACTATACAATTGCTGAAGCGATGAGTATAGGGATTCCTACTATTATTACTAATGTTGGAGCTATTCCTGAGTATTATAATTCTGACATCGCCAGAATAATTTCACCAGAATCTCCAGATATGATTTGTGAGGCCATTATTGATTTCTATAATAATCCCACAAAATATTCTAAAATGGCATATAAAGCAAAAGAACATATCCAAAAATTCAATGCTCTAAAAATGGCATATAATTTCCACGATTTAATATCATAAATCATTTAAATATGAATGAATTAAGAGATATGTTGATGTCAAAATTCGACTATTATAATGCAATTTATCACCAATCATCTACTGAAGGGTATTGGAGTAATTTTTCTCAAAAAGATCAAGAAACTCTATTCTTAAGTTTAGAGACTAAATCAACAAAAGAAGCAATAGAAGAGAATTTTTCTCAGTATTATAATATGATATTTGATCAGACAAGAGCTGTTGGGTTGCAGCTTCTTGAGATACAAAAAAATGAAATAGGAATTGATTATGGGTGTATGTGGGGAAATCTAATGCTGGTTGCAGCTCGTCAATGTAAGGCGATGCTGGGTGTTGATCAAACAATTGATTCATTAAAGTTTTTGAAGAAAAGAATAGAAGAGGAAAAAATAAATAATTGTTATTTGTTGAATGCAAACTTGAGAAATGGATTGAATATTGAAGGAGTATTTGATTTTTCAATTGTCAACGGGGTCTTGGAATGGATACCTCAACAGGAAGCAGTCGACCTAAAAGATCATTTCAAAAAGAAAAGAATAAAATTTGTTACTCCTGAAACAAATCCCCGATTAGAGCAATTGGCATTTTTAAAAAATGTGAATAAAACCCTAAAAAGTAATGGCAGGCTTTACTTGGCTATAGAAAACAGATACGATTATAAACATTTTTTATGGAAAAGAGATCCGCATTCAAATCTTTATTTTACTACTATTTTGCCAAGATTTTTTGCGAATATTATTTCAAATATTTGGTACGGTCGGCCATATGTCAATTATATATATTCAATTAAAGAATTAAAAAAATTGTTGAGTGAGGCGGGGTTTGATCGATACAAGTTTTCTGTCGCTTTCCCTGATTACCATTTCCCTCTTAAAATTATTCCGGCTGAAAAAAAATATTTTGACCACTTTAAAACAGTTTTTTATTGGAAAAAGAGAACTGACTTATGGGCAAAAATTGTTTTTAAAATAATAAAAATAATGGATTTTATAATATTTAAAAAATTAAAAATCTTCTCATTGGCACCCGCATTTATCATAATTGCCTATAAAAAAAACAGTAATAGTTAAAGATTCAGAGATCTTTAATAATTGGTTTCACATTTATTGTTAGTACTGTGTTAAGTCCAATAAAATCACAAGCATGAATTACGAATTAGTAAATGTTAATCATCATAACAATGGTATCGCTATTTTCAGATGCTTTGACACATCCATTAAATACTATTTAAAGGTTGCGGTATCTGAAATTGGGAACACTTTCATAAAGAATGAATTGAATGGGTATGAATGGTATTATTCTAGAAATGGGTGGGTTAATAACATTTCTTTTGACAATGATTATTATTGCAAAATAAAAATTCCGTATTATAATGGATGGAATAAAAAATCAGAAAGTGGCATCAAAGGAAATGAAGGAATTTTTGAAAGTGTTATTGACCTTTACAAGAATTTATGGAAGATGGAAGAAGGTAGAATTGCCATTCATGGGGATTTGGTTATAAGTAACATAATAATTAATAGAGGAGTTATTTATTTAATTGATTGGGAGCATTTCCATAAATCCGAAGCAGAGTATTGGGGCTATGATATTATCCATATGTTATTCATTGCAATTTATTATAATAGAGGTCACCTTAGATCCGGTCAGAAAGAATTTTTAAAAAATTCCTACAAATCCCTTTGCGATAAAGTTCCATTGTCAAGCAAGTTTTTGGAAAAACCATTTCAAAATTCTCAACAATACCTGTTGGAAAATGCAAAGTTATTTTCTCCCCATCAAAATCTGCATAATAAGTTCATTCTTTTACAAATTAAAAGGAGTGACCTTGAATTACTCGATTTAATGATTACAAAAAATAGTATATGAGTAATCCCAAAGTGTCTGTTATAATGTCTGTTTACAACGCTGAAAAGTTTATTTGTAAGACCCTGGACAGTATTTTAAATCAAAAATTTATTGATTTTGAATTTTTAATTATCGATGATTGTAGTAATGATAAATCCCATAAAATTATTTCAAGCTACAAAGATGGCCGTATAAAAGTTTTTAAAAATAAAATTAACCAAGGGTATGTTCATTCTCTCAATCAATTAATTACACATTCAAAAGGAGAATACATCGCAAGACAGGATCATGATGACATATCACTGCCTGATAGATTGATGTTGCAGGTTCGGTATATGGAAAACAATTTAGATGTCGGAATTTGTGGTACAAATGCAATATTTTTCGGCAAGAAACATTGGCATACTTCTATGCCATTAAATGATCAGGATATAAGGGCAAATATGATTATTCGAAATCCTTTCATTCATTCATCTGTCATGATTAGGAGGAGTTTGCTTTTAGAAGATAATAGTATGAAATATGACTTGTCTTATTATCCTGCAGAAGATTATTATCTGTGGTTTAAAATTTCAACAAAAGCCAAATTGGCAAATTTGCCTAATGCTTTACTCTTAATTCGATGGCATAACAGTAATGTTAGTCATTTGAATGAAAATATTCAAAATGAAATATTTAAAAAAATAAGACATAAGATAGTAGAGCAGGCATTTTCAATTGAATTGAGCGAAGAAGAAAAAAGCATTCATAATTTACTCCCCATTACGAAAAATATTAGCTTGTTTGATATTCACGCCATAGAAAAATGGTACCTAAAGCTTCTAATGATTAACAGGAGGGAAAAAAGTCTTTCTGAAAATAGCCTTCGTAAAGTAATTTTAATATACTGGATAATTGTGTGCTTTCATAAAAATAATATTCCTCTCAAAAAAAGAATCTTAATTTTTTTCAACTCAAAAATATTCAATATACAATTATTAATGAATCTTTTTTCATTTCAGAATTTTAAAAATCTAATCTATAAATACTAATGGTGAAGAAAAAAATATTTATTACAGGATGTGGCGGAATGCTTGGAGAAGCTTTTTATAGGGAATATAATAACGAATATGATTTGAAATGCACAGATAAAGATGTAAATTCAGTATGGTTAAATTTTCTGGATTTTCGGGATTCAGATGAATACATGAAACAAGTAATCGAATTTAAACCCGACTATCTTTTTCATTTAGGAGCCTACACAGACCTGGAATTCTGTGAGCAGAATGAAGATGACACCTATGCGACGAATACTATATCGGTAGAAACTGCTGTAAACATTGCAAATAAATTAAATATTCCATTGCTTTACATCTCTTCAGCAGGTATTTTTGATGGTAAGAAGGCATTGTATGATGATTGGGATCAACCTAATCCATTAGGTGTTTATGCTAGATCTAAATATATGGGTGAACGATTTGTAGTTGAAAATGCAAAACGCTATTTGGTTTGTCGAGCAGGTTGGATGATGGGTGCAGGACCAACAAAAGACAAAAAATTCATTCAAAAAATCATGGAGCAATTAAAGAATGGCAGAAAAGAATTATTTATTGTAGATGACAAGGACGGGACCCCGACTTATACTTACGATTTTGCAAGAAATGTAAAGACATTGATAGAAAAGGAATATTGGGGCTTATACAACATGGTTTGTGAAGGTCAAACAACGCGTATAGAGGTTGCAACAGAATTATTAAAAATATTGGATCTCAGTCGGGAAATAAAACTAATACCTGTTTCATCAGATTATTTTAAGGATACCTATTATGCGCCTAGACCATTATCAGAAAGATTAGTTTCAAGAAAACTTAATATTCGTAATCTTAATTTGATGTGTAACTGGAGGATTTCACTGAGAGACTATATTGATAATCATTATTCAGATTATTTAATTTAGAAAATGTTATCCAACAACTATTCAACTAGATGAATAAGAAAAAAAATTCTAGTATCAAAGATCAAAAAAAAATTGGGTAAAGAAGGGGATAAATATGATTATCGGAATAAAGAAAGAGATGAGTTATGCAAGATCAGAGACGATAAATTTCTATACATTCTAAAAGTCTATTGATTTTTCTCCTAATTTTTCATAAAAAATCCTTACTTATACAATGAAAATGTATTTAGTTATAAGTTGAATGATTCAAAAATGTTTTCATGAAATCCCGCTCATACTTAAACTATCAGTATTGTAATTAACACCATTGGTTCTAGAAGAAATGTCTCTCCAGAAGATAAAGAGTAGTTCGTTATATTAAAGAAACATAAACTGGATACATATTTTAGAACCATGCAAGCATAAAGAAATAAAAACATAATAGTTGCATCACTAAAGAACATCTTGAAGAGCCTTAGATATTAAAAAAGCAGGGGATACTTTTTATATTTTGTAAATTAGTGTGTTTGGAAAGATTTAAGATTACAACTAAAAATATCATTTATTCAATTAAGTACAAAAAGCATAATGAAGAGATACAAATCATTTATTTCGCTTATAAATCGACTAAAAACAATGTTTAATCATATCGAGCAGTTAAAGGAAATTGCTTGTATTAATTATATTGACGATTTTTTTAAGTGACTTAAGGATATCGATGCCAAATTCACTTCTTCACTATGGTTACTCTGTTTACTCTCAAAATGACGAGGATGGCATCATTCAAATTATTTTTAAGAAAATCGGTAAAGAAAAAGTTAATTTTATCGAGTTTGGAGTCGAAACTAATGAGAATAACACCAGCCTCCTTTTATTAAAGGGTAGTAGGGGTGTTTGGATTGACAAAGCCATAACTGCATTTAAAAGAAAGTATTGTCAAGAACCTAGATCAAACTTAATGATTTTAGATGAATATGTAACAAAAGATAATACCCATGAACTAATTAAAAAGAGTTTAGAATTCTTGCAAATCGATAAACAAGGTTTAGATTTTTTATCAATTGATTTAGATGGTAATGATTATCATATTTTATGTGAAATAATCAACTTAGGAGTAAATCCCTCCTTAATTTGTGTTGAATATAATGCAAAATTTCCATTGCCTTTGGAAATTATTGTTAAATATAATGAAATCCATTTCTGGAAGGGAGATGACTATTTTGGTACCAGCCTTCAATCGTATATTAACTTATTAAAAAACAGCTATACCCTATTATGTTGTAATTCAAATGGGGTAAACGCTTTTTTTATTCGTAATGATTTAACCAAGTTTTTTGATATTTATAATCCTCATGAACTTTATATGAAACCAAGGTATTTCTTAAGTCCATATTACAAGGGCCACCAATCATCAACACATTTTATAGAAGATATTTTAGAATAGCAACAAGTAATACTCATTATAACTTCATTTCATACACGTTTTCAAGGTTTTATCAGACATTTTTTCTAATAATATGAAGCTATTTAGTATCTTTTTAGCATTGGTATCTTTATCATCAGGTAATATACAATTTTTCGTTTTCTATTCATGTCTTTTATATCTATCTTACAATTATTATTTAAAAACATCGTCTATTATTCCATATATTTTTTTATTCTTAGTACCATACCCTATATCTTTCATTGGTCAGACTGTTTGGCTTGAAAAGGCCATTTATGTTTTTTCAATCTTTTCCCTGATGTATATGTCATTCAAAAAAAGAAACTCCTTTATCATTGTTAAGCCCTGGCAAAGGTATGTTCTGTTTGTCATTGTTGTTGTTACACTATTAATTTACTTACCAATTCCAATTGAGACGTATTTAAATTGGGGAATATTTACCGGACCGGAGGAGAATTATATTAGCAATCACAGAAATTCTCATATGCTTGGTTTTGCATTACCTATGATAATTGGCCCTGTGTTGTCAATAGCAGTAGTAAAATCATTTAGCTATAGAACTGATTTTGGGAATTTATATAAAATTCTTAAAGTATTTACATGGATAATTGTTGTTGGCTCACTCATCAGATACATTACGCAAATTGAGTTTATTCCGCAAGGTTATATCGCATCTATTCGTAATGATGGTTTTAGGCTAAGTGGATTCATGAATCCTGACTCAATAGGCTATGGCAAAACATTACTAATACCTTTAGCATTCATCTTTTCTTATCTAATTTCGAAACAAAAATCAGGTAGGGATGCATATCTTCTTTTTTTTATAATTATTTCTCTTTTTATAACTTTCAGTCGTATAATTGTGGCCTCTACAGTCATCGTTATGATTGTTATAGTATTGTATAATTTTAGAATTCGAATAATGCTAAAGGGGTCATTATTTTTATTTATTGTTATTTCATTCTTGATTTTTAGCGGTGCTGTTGATAAATTAGTCTTACGCAGTGTTTCTTCAGATAGTTCTTCTAGCTTGAATTTGTCAGGTCGGGATTTAATTTATACAACTGGAATTCCTATCGTTCTTGCTTCGCCTTACGTGGGACTAAGGCCCGGTGGATATGTTTCGATGCTAATCGAAGGCGTTTCATATTCTTATGAAGGCGGAAAATCAATAATGGTTGTTCAAAGTGCACATAGTTTTTATTTGGTGGTTGCCCTGGAATGGGGTATCCCTTTTTTAATCTTTCTTGTAGGAGTGATGATTCATTGTATATATCTTTTACACAAAACTATTCATTTGACAAATAAATATATTCATCTTAAAGATTATCAACAGATAAGAACATGGTCTGTTGCCTTAATGGGTCTTATAGTTGGGTTTCTTTTACTAGGTATCACGGATTTTATTCCATATCCGGTTGTTTTTTTTCTTATTGGGCTTTCCTGGTCTTTAAATTTAATGGCCAAAAAATTAATTTCATCTCATTTAACACCAGTAGAATAAACCTTATTTAACCAAATTTTATGAGGATTCTACAAATTCACAATAAATACGGAAAATTCAGCGGCGAAGAATCCGTTCTTGAAGCAGAGAAATTACTGTTAGAAAAAAAAGGCAATGAAGTTCTGCTCTATTCTAGAAGCAGTGAAGAGATAGGTGGGTTCTGGGGAAAAGTTAATGCATTCGTTTCGGGGTTTTATAATTACAGATCTATTTTAGAAATTAAAAAACTTCTTTTAATTTTCAAACCTGATATTGTCCATATTCATAATCTCTATCCTTTTATTTCTCCAACAGTTCTATTAACTATTCAAAGACAAAACACACCCATAGTTATGACCGTTCATAATTATCGTTTAATTTGTCCTAATGGACTTTTTTTTACTAAGGGAAAAATCTGTGAGAGGTGTGCTGGTGGAAATGAATGGAACTGTATCATAAGAAATTGCGAAGGTTCATTTGCAAAAAGCTCGGGCTATGCATTACGCAATTTTTATGCCCGGAAAAGGCATTTTTTTTCTTCAAATATTTCCAGATTCATCTGTTTAACTAACTTTCAGAAAGAAAAACTTATTAAAAACGGTTTCGGTAAAAAGAAGATGACTGTTCTTTCAAATTTTTTAGATGCAAAGTTTAAAGAAGATTGTGTTATACCATCAAAAAGTTATATCGTCTTTTCAGGTCGTGTTAACAATCAAAAAGGGTTCGATTTAATTATTATGGCAATGGATTTTTTAGAGACAGAATATTCACAAAATAAAGTTCTTCCCATTTTGGTAGCCGGACAAATTGATTCAGCATTCATTAACCAGTTTAAAATTCCAGAAAGCATCCAACTTAAAGGAATAGTGCCCAAAAAAGAAATGGATAGTATTTATCATAATGCTCGATTCTTAGTTTTCACCAGTCGATCATATGAGGGTGCGCCTATGGTTTTTTTTGAAGCTATGAAACACCATTTGCCGGTCATTGCCCCCAGATTAGGGGCTTACTCTGAAATAATCGAAGATGGAGTAAACGGTTTGCTATTTAGTCCCGGTGATTATATAGATCTTGCCCATAAAATCAAAATCCTGTCTTTGAATAAGGATTTGTGTTTTCAACTTGGTGAAAACGGTTATCAGAAGCTTATAGAAAAATATTCTCCAGAAATTCATTATGACCAATTAATTTCTATATATAGACAGGTAATTAATGAAAATTCTTAGCAAGCCTGCACATTAATTTTCTGAATAAAAAATGTTATCATTTGAAAATTGTGAAGATGTCTTATTATATTTTTTTACCAAATTCTAATGCAAAAGTACTTTAACGTATTCTTAGAGTTTAACCATAGTGTGTTTTATGGATTTATTGAAGAGTCTATTAAAAATAGAAACAAAGGTTACGTTTGTGTCGTTGATGCCAATGTTTTAACAATGGCTCAGAAGAATTTATCTTATCAACAAATATTAAATAATTCCCTTATCAATACTTGTGATGGTAGTTCAATTGCCGTATTAGCAGGTTGGGCTCATCATCAAAAGTTTAAGGCGTTAAATGGTCCAGAAATTTTTGAGTATTATATTGAAAAAGATTTTAAACATTTACTTTTAGGAAGCACTCCTAAAATAACAGATCGGATAAAAGAAGTTTTAATATGCAAAAAAATGAATGCTTTAAATCTTCAAACTATTTCGTTACCCTTTGTACCTGTTGAATGTTTTGATTATCAGTCAATTGCCAACGAAATAAATAATATTGAACATGATATCATTTGGGTCTCGCTTGGTGCCCCAAAACAGGAAATCTTCATGTATAAACTTGTACCTTTGCTTAATCACGGTGTATTGTTTGGAATTGGAGCTGCTTTCAATTTTTACATTGGAGATTTGAATGTTCCGCGTTTTAAAATTGGAGGTTTGCGGTTTATTTGGCTAAATAGACTATTTAATGAACCCAAAAAATTAATTCGCAGACTATTATCCTATATCGTCTTAATCCCAGGTCTTTATCTTGAGGAAATTAAAAAAAATAATAAATAAATTAAAGATTTCTCGTTATTGAATATCCATATAACGGGGTTTTTTGAATTTTGGAGTGTAAGAATGGTAAGTCATCTTAATAAACTAAAAAACGAGAATCAAAAAAATGTCAATAAGAACAATTGACTGCATAAAAAATACCCTATAGTATGATTAAATTTAATCGTACCAAATTGGATTTTATATTAAAAACCCCAAAATATGCACTTCGAGTTTAACATTGAAGGTTTCATAAAAAAATTTGTAACTAACCGAAAGGACAGCTTGTTAAATGCTGATTTTTTGAAATATGATAAGGAGCTGAAAAATCGTATTAATAACAAATCAATATTAATTATTGGAGGTGCAGGATCTATTGGCTCCTCCTACATCAAAGCCATACTAAAATTCAAAATTAAAAAATTGGTAGTTGTTGATATTAATGAAAATGGGCTTACTGAATTAGTTCGGGATATACGTAGTTCAACAGGTTATAATATTCCGAATGAATTTATTACTTATCCGGTAAGTTTCGGTGATCAGGTATTTGAAAAAATTTTTATGCACCATGGACCATTCGAGATAGTGGCTAATTTTGCAGCTCATAAACACGTACGTAGTGAGAAAGATGTTTTTTCGATTCAGGCCATGATTGAAAATAATGTGTTTCGAGCCTGTAAACTACTGGATTTGTTATTAGAATTCCCACCCGAACACTTTTTCTGTGTATCAACAGATAAGGCAGCCAATCCAATAAATATTATGGGCGCCAGCAAGAAATTGATGGAAGAGTTAATAATGGCCTATTCCTCCAGAATTCATATCACAACAGCGCGCTTTGCCAATGTAGCATTCTCAACCGGAAGTCTTCCATTGGGTTTTTTGGAGCGCTTAAACAAAAAACAGCCTTGGTCCTGCCCGCTAGGAATTCGGCGTTTCTTTATTTCACCGGAAGAATCTGGGGAATTGTGTTTGATTACCACTGTCATGGGAGATTCCGGTGATATTTTCTTTCCAAAACTTAATGAAAAAAAGGACATGATGCTTTTCGATGTCATTGCAAAAAATTTATTACATGAATTGGGATATGAACCTGATATATGTCAATGTGAAGAGGAAGCAAGACAAAAAGCACTTTTATTGACACCTATGTCAAAATCATATCCAATTTATTTCTTTGGTTCTGATACTTCAGGAGAAAAAACATTTGAAGAATTTTATACTGAAAAGGAAATTTTAGACTTGGATTCATTTATAAACCTAGGTGTTATCAAAAATTCAAAAAAGCGAAGCATTCAGGAGATAAAAATTATTATTGATCAACTCATTACATTGTTTAATTCAAAGGATGTAACGAAAATATCTATTGTGAAAATTCTTAAGCAATACTTACCTAACTTTGATCATGTTGAGACAGGAAAAAACCTGGATCAAAAAATGTAATACTTATACTTTTAGCATATAGGTATAAGATACTTTTGGGTGGAATGAGTTGGAACAAATGCCATCTTGATCAAAAAAACAAAACAATACAGAAGCTTGTTTTGAAATGAATACCGGCCTAACGCAAAAAATACATGATTGGGTTTTAAAATCTGATGCAACTTTCAACCTTAGCCTTAATCTATCAAAAATCAACATTCATGAACATTCGGTTGACATTCAATGGTAATAAGTGCTGGTAAATTTGTGGATTCGTAAATTGGTGAATTGGTTGTTTCGTTTCAGGTTTCAGGTTCCAGATTCCAAGTTTCAGGACCCACTCACCTACTCAACTACTTAACCACTCCTCGAGTCGTTGAACTTTTTGTCCACCTCAGTCAGGTGCTGGGCGTTTTTCATTCATTCATAATAATGTATTATATTTAAATTTTAAAGAACGTATAATGTGATTACATACAAACTTTATGGAACGTAAGATAGAAAAGAAGCTTATTCAATCAGGATCTCATCCAAAAATTTTGATTTTGAAAACGGTATAAAATCAATACCTCACTATGCATGTTTCTGTATTCAATCACGGGTATGAAACCCCAAAGTCCCGAGAATTCGTGAGAAACTAATTCCGCAGCAGAGTTGAGGGGTATTACCCTCCGACTTCGTCGGGATTGTTCGTCTTGCAAATTTCAGTTCGCTTACTCCTGAAATTTGAGTCTCACGAATAAAATTATTGAATTACAATTATTATGAACTTACTCATCACAGGCATCCATGGTTTTGTTGGAAGCAACTTAGTTGCTGCTTTAAAAGCGCAACATACGATTTACGGATTAGACATTGTTTCGCCACAAAAAGAAGGTGTCGTAAGCTCTTTTGGGTGGAATGATTTGGAACAAATACCATCGGTGGATGCTGTTATTCATTTGGCCGGAAAAGCACACGATATCAGGAATACGGTATCGAAACAGGAATATTTTGACATCAACCTGGGGCTTACCCAAAAGATATTTGATTATTTTTTGCAATCTGATGCCCGCAAGTTTATTTTCTTTAGTTCTGTAAAAGCAGTTGCGGATCAGTTAGATGGGGATATCCTAACCGAAGATGTTGTCCCTTCTCCCAAAGGTCCTTATGGAGAAAGTAAGTTAGCGGCGGAAAACTACATTCTCAATTGTTTTCCATCTCCAAACTCCCAACTTCGAACTCCGAACTCCGAACTTCGCACTCTTTATATCCTCCGTCCTTGTATGATCCACGGTCCGGGAAATAAGGGGAACCTTAATTTACTTTACAAAATGGTTTCAAAAAGAATCCCGTGGCCTCTAGGTAAATTTGATAATCAACGATCATTTTGCAGCATCGATAATTTAAACATGATCATTAGGGAACTAATTCATCGCGACAACATCCCATCTGGGGTATATAATATTTGTGATGATGAGAGCATATCTACGAATGATATTATTCGATTAATTGCAGAATCTCAGAATCGGAAAGCCCTGATTTGGAATGTATCTCACAAGTTGATCAGAACAATTTCTAAAGTGGGTGATGTTTTCCACTTACCGTTGAATTCAGAACGACTTCAGAAGCTGACAGAGTCATATGTCGTGAGCAATGAGAAGATTATAAATACACTTGGTAAGCCACTACCCGTATCCAGCAAAGAGGGTCTGTTAAAAACATTTGAATCATTCAACAAACTATGACACGACTATTTGACATCGTTTTTTCATTCATCGGATTGCTGGTATTGAGCCCGATCATAATAGTATTAATTATCATTGGGTTTTTTGACACAGGATCTCCAATTTTTCGCCAGGAACGGGTAGGAAAGGGCAAGATGCCTTTTTACCTGACTAAATTCCGTTCCATGAATGTCAATGCCCAATCAGTGGCCACGCATCTGGCTGATGCTTCATTAATCACACCTTTTGGTGGTTTCTTGCGTAGGTCAAAGTTGGATGAATTACCTCAATTATGGAATGTGCTCCTTGGAGACATGAGTTTGGTGGGACCCCGTCCCAATTTGTTCAACCAGGAAGAATTGATTCAGGAAAGAGATTCCCGAGGCGTTTATTCAGTTCGCCCCGGAATTACAGGATTAGCTCAAATCAATAAAATTGACATGTCTACCCCACATTTACTGGCAGAAACAGATGCCAGGATGATTAAAGGGTTCAATACCGTGAGCTATTTCAAATTCATTTTCCTTACGGTATTCGGAAAGGGATTCGGGGATAGGATTAGAAAGAGTTAAGAGATGAGTTATGGGTTATGAGTTATGAGTTATGAGTTATGAGTTATGAGTTATGAGTTATGAGTTATGAGTTATGGGTTATGGGTTATGGGTTATGAGAGATGAGTGATGCCCGCCCGGTCCGAACGGAACGTTCGGGCGGGAGTGTTGACAAAAGATAGTTTTTGTTGTCAGCAAAAAATAGTTATCTTCGCTAACGAAAACCTTATTGTATGTTATCGAAACTTACCATAGAAAATATTGTTGATTCTCAAAAGGAGCGGCTTTTAAAAGTGAATACCGGATTGCCACGCAGTGTAACCGGTTTTCAAAACCTTTCTTCACACGCCTTTATTGTAACCGGTATAAGACGCTGCGGCAAAAGCACTTTGCTGCAACAGATGAACAGCAATATGGATAAAGCATCTATCTATCTTAATTTTGAAGATCCCCGTTTGTCGGGCTTTGATCTAAGTGACTTTAACCGTTTGCAGGAAATCGCTGAAAATAACAGTATTGAATCGTTTTTCTTCGATGAAATACAACTGGTTAAGCAATGGGAAAATTTTGTGCGTTTCCGGCTGGATGAAGGCTACCGGATTTATATCAGTGGTTCAAACGCAAATATGTTAAGCAAAGAATTGGGCACCAAATTAACCGGCAGGCACATCTCAAAAGAGCTTTTCCCTTTTTCATATCAGGAGTTTCTTTCATTTACCAATCAGCAGCCTGGTGATGAATCATCGAAAAACTACCTGAACAGTGGTGGTTTTCCGGAGTTTCTGAAAACCGGCCTTCCAGAAGTCCTGATGCAAACCTTCAACGATATTATCATCAGGGACATAGCCCTGAGGTACAATATTAAAAACACTACACTTTTGCAACAACTTGCCGTTTGGCTGGTATCAAACTGCTGTAAACTGTTTACCGGCAACAGTCTGCGAAAGCTATTTCAAATTGGCTCCTCAGCGAGCATCATGGAGTACCTGTCTTACTTTTCTGACGCATACCTGTTTTTCTTTATTCCACGTTTTAGCTATTCCGGTAAAGTACAGCTCGTAAATCCCAAAAAAATATATTGCATAGATAATGGGTTTATTAAAACCAATTCGGTGTCGTTTAGTGACGATAATGGCAGGTTATTCGAAAATATGGTTTTTCTGCACTTGCGAAGAACCGCTAAGGAGATCTACTATTTTTCAGAAAAAAATGAATGCGACTTTGTAATATTTGAAAAGAAAAAAGTTAAAACCCTGTGTCAGGTTTGCTGGCAACTCGATGAGGAAAACACAAATAGAGAATTGGCAGGTTTAACAGAGGCTATGGCGTATTTTGGTTTGAACGAGGGATTGATTATAACAGTGAATCAAACAGATACGTTTAGGCTTGATAAAAATACAATCAAGGTGTTGCCTTTTTTCGAATGGGCAAGATCTGTCTGATGGGTGAATATCGGAGGTCGGAGGTCAGAGGTCGGACCTCTGATCTCTGACCTCTGACCTCTGATCTCTGACCTCTGATCTCTGATCTCTGATCTCTGATCTCTGCTCTCTGACCTCTGATCCCAAAGAGAAACCCCGAATATTCAGGGTACGTGCTGCTGCGAGATAGAGGGAGTAGAAGGTCGGAAGCCGGAAGACGGAAGTTGGAAAGGGAAATTGGTTAAATTAAAATAGAATGAGAATTGATTCGGCAAAGGAACTTGAGGCTTATAAAAAGGCGTATTCTCTGGCTATGGAGATATTTGTACTTTCCAAAGCATTCCCACCGGAAGAAAAGTATGCGCTTACAAGTCAAATAAGAAGGTCGTCCAGATCAGTTTGTCTTAATCTTCGTGAGGCCTGGGCAAAAAGACGCTATGAAGCGCATTTCATCAGTAAATTAACCGATTGTGACGGAGAGAACAGTGAAACAAACTCATCCATCAATTTTGCATACGATTGTGGTTATATTACGCTAGAAGACAAAAAGAAATTAAATGAAAAAAATGAGTCGATTGGAAGAATGTTGGGCGCGATGTTAAATAATCCGAATCCTTTTTTAATCAAAAAATCATCCAAAACCTGACATCGGACATCAGAAGTCAGAAGTCGTACCTCTGACCTCTGACCTCTGATCTCTGATCTCTGATCTCTGATCTCAAAGAGAAACCCCGAATATTCAGGGTACGTGTTAGCTGCAAGAAACAAGTTCACGCCAAGACGCCCCCTCGCCTTGTTTCCCGGTTACTAAAATAAATACCTGCATAACAACTTATTCATTAACAATAATGATTACTTTTGTATTAGCTACTATTTTAGCTTCAATCAAGATAATTAACATTAATATCTAATATGATAGCCGATAATAATTTTACCCTTGATACTTTTAACCCGGTTTCCATCGTTAAAGGGATAGTGGTTCGGATGCGTGCTCGCCGGCTCGAACTCAACCTCACACAAAAAGGACTTGCAAGTAAAGCCGGTGTGAGTTTGGGGACACTCAAACGTTTTGAAAACAGTCATGAAATATCGCTTAAACACCTTTTAATGATTGCTGTAGTTATGGATGCCACCGAGGAATTTGCGCTGTTGTTTACCAAAAGGCAATACGAAAGCATCGAAGAAGTCTTGAAATTGTCAAACGTAAAAAAGCGTGAAAGAGGCAGACGGAATGATTGAGCATCATACTTCACTGAATGTTTACTATCAATCACAAAAGGTAGGAAGGTTGGCACTTGCCCCCGACAGGCGTTGTGTGTTTGAATACGAATCCGGATGGTTCAGTAATGGCTTTTCCATATCCCCCTTCTATCTGCCCCTGAAAAGTGGTGTTTTTACAGCCAGGTCAGAACCTTTCAATGGGCTGTTTGGTGTTTTTAATGACAGCCTTTCTGATGGCTGGGGTACACTGCTTACCGATCGATGGTTGAGTACCAAAGGGTATAATCCGTCCGAATTTACGGTCATTGATCGGCTCAGCCTCGTGGGCCATCATGGGATGGGAGCACTTTCATATCAACCGGCTCAGCATATTCCCGAAGACGAATCAAACCATCAGCTTGTTTACTATGCCAACGAGATTGCAAAAATTCTTCAGGCAGATGCTTCGGCTGCGTTGGAAGAAATTTTTGATAAAGCAGGTTCCTCGGGTGGCGCAAGGCCAAAAGTGCTTTTGAAGATTGACGGAACGGATTGGCTAATCAAATTTAAAGCAAGTACCGATCCACAAGAGGTAGGAATGATTGAATACCAGCATGCACAAATGGCCGGCAAATGTGGTATCGAAATGCCTGAAACCCGCTTGTTTGATGGAAAGTACTTTGGTGTGCAGCGATTCGACCGCATTGCCGGCACACGAATCCATGTGCATACCGCCTCAGGACTACTATACGCCAGTCACCGCTTACCGGCACTCGATTATACTGACCTCCTCAAAGCTACAATGGCCTTAACCAGAGATTTCAACGAAGTGGAAAAAATGTTCAGACTGATGGTATTTAATGTCGCAATTGGAAATAAAGATGACCATGCTAAAAACTTTTCCTTTACATACCATGCCAACACCTGGAAACTCTCTCCGGCTTATGACCTCTTGCCTTCCTCCGGATTCAATAATAACCACACAACAACCATCAATGGAAAAGGAAAGCCGGATATAAAAGATTGCATCCATGTAGCAAAACTTACGGCCTTTCCGGTGAAAACGGCAGAAAGAATTATTGATGAAGTGTTAACAGGTATAAAGAATTTTTAATGAACCACATCACCGGCTGGACAAAAATCAATGGCAGGGATGAAATATCCTAAGTCGACTAAGTAGCTATGAAAAAAGAATATCTTGATTACAAATCAATTTGGTTCGATCTTAAAATCATCAGCCTCACATTTATTTCGGTTCTTTCAGGTAAAGGGGTTAAACACTGATTGTGGAAATCAAGGCTACTTCATTTTTTGTTGTGCCACGATAAAATCCTTGTGCAACTTTGTGTTTTCTTTGTGTCACTTTGTGTAATAGCTATACCATTAAAAGCACAAAGAATTTACAAAAAATATTTAGGAAAAATACTTCGGGAAGCTGATAAAAAGAACGCAGTTATTCACAAAATAGTTTAATAAACAAAACGCAAAAGTTGCAATGAGTCAGCATT
>Ga0180007_10000191_pt1 | contig 113742 bp, 100 predicted proteins | sample MM_PC_MetaG_FD_121122 | JGI IMG/M metagenome (GOLD analysis project Ga0180007, IMG submission 121122) | Groundwater microbial communities from the Aspo Hard Rock Laboratory (HRL) deep subsurface site, Sweden - MM_PC_MetaG | ecosystem: Environmental > Aquatic > Deep subsurface > Groundwater... | reverse complement strand
GGTGGAGGCCATGGCCATCTCGCTCGCCTTGAACGCCGTGGAGACGCCCCGACCCATGACCCACGACCTGCTTGCGCGCGTGGTGGCGGGCCTGGGCGGCGTGGTGACCTCGGTGGAGGTGGTGGCCCTGCGCGAGGGCACCTTCTTCGCCGAGATCGTGGTGGCCCACAGGGCCGCGGGAACGGAGGAGATCAAGCGCATCGACTGCCGCCCGTCCGATGCCATCGCCCTGGCGGTGCGGGCCCAGGTGCCCATCCGAGTGGCCGAGAGCGTGCTGGCCGAGGCCGGAACGCGCACCCTGGACGGGGCCAAGGCCGAATTTGGCGGGGCCGAGCGTGACAAGTGGACCGAGGAGCTGGAAAAGCTCTCCACCGACGAGACAAAGTACAAAATGTGAGGCGGCAATGATCGACCTGCACATGCACACCACCTACAGCGACGGCGAACTCATCCCCGCCGAGCTCATCCGCAGGGCCAAGGTCGCGGGCTACAAGGCCATGGCCATCACCGACCACGCCGACGCCAGCAACATCTCCTTCATCATCGACAGCGTGCGCAAGCTCACCGACGCCTATGCCCATTTCTTCGACATGGAGGTCTTGGCCGGGGTCGAGCTGACCCATGTGCCGCCCGCGCTCATGGCCGACTTCGCGCAGATGGCGCGCGACGCCGGGGCGCAGATCGTGGTGGTGCATGGCGAGACCGTGGTGGAGCCCGTGGTCCAGGGCACCAACCTCGCGGCCATCGAGGCCCGCGTCGACGTGCTGGCCCATCCAGGGCTCATCACCGAGGTTGAGGTCAAGCTGGCCGCGGAGTTCGGCGTGGCGCTGGAGATCACCACCCGGCGCGGCCACAGCTACGCCAACGGGCATGTGGCGGCGCTGGCCCGGCGCTTCGGGGCCAAGCTGGTCATCGACAATGACGCCCACGCCCCCGGCGACCTCCTGAGCGCGGAGATGCGCCAGAAGGTGGCCTATGGCGCGGGCCTGACGCTTGAGGAATATCGCCAAACCGAGGCCAATGCCTGGGAGATCGTGCAGCGCTGCCGCGGCAGACGCTGAGTAACTTTTGCCAAAGACAGCGCTCCACCGGCCTGAAGGACGGGGGGCGCGCACGCGGGCAGGCACGCCAGAGGCCGCCGCACGAGGAGGATCACACGCATGATTCCTGAAACCGGCATATTGGGCATGATGCTCGGGGCCACCCTGGGGGTGCAGCTGGTGCTGGGCCTCTTGGTGCTCATGTCCCTGTGGAGCTGGACCATCATCTTCACCAAGGTCATCTTGTACAAGCGCACCAGGCGCCAGGTGACCCAGGGCTACACCCTGTTCAACGACGCCGCCGACCTGTCCGGCGGCCTGCAGGCCGTCAGCCGCGATGGCGACACCGCCCTGTCGCGCGTGGGCCTGCTCGCCGTGGGCGAGTTCCGCAAGCTGGAGAAGGCCGACATCGAGCGCGAGCGCAAGCGCATGCTCGTCAAGGACACCCTGCGCCGAGTGCTTCGCCAGGGCGTCAACGAGGAGATGAGGCGCCTCTCAAGTTCGCTCTCCTTCCTGGCCACCTGCGCCAATGCCGCGCCCTTTATCGGGCTCTTCGGTACGGTCTGGGGCATCATGCATTCCTTCCACTCCATTGGTCTGTCGCAGTCGGCGGCCCTGGCCACGGTGGCCCCCGGCATTTCCGAGGCCCTGGTGGCCACCGGCATCGGTCTTGTGGTCGCCATCCCGGCCACCATCGCCTACAACTACCTGCTGGCCCTCCTGGGCGAGGTGGAGACGGAGCTTGTGAACTACGCCGGAGCTTTCCTCAACCGTGTCGAGCGCGAGGTCTCCTGGGCCTCGAGCTCCAAGGGCTAGGAGGCTTTCGTGGGCGCGGCAGTAGGCAAGGGCCCGCGCGGCTACATGGCCGAGATCAACGTCACGCCCTTTGTGGACGTGATGCTGGTCCTGCTCATCATCTTCATGGTCACCGCACCCATGCTGACCCAGGGCGTGGACGTGGACCTGCCCAAGACCCGCAGCGTGCGCACCCTGCCCGCGGGCAGCGATCATCTGGTGCTCTCGGTGAAGAAGGACGGAGCCATTTACCTGGATGAGTACAACGTGTCCTTCGAGGACCTGCGCCAGCATTTGCAGAACCTCGTGGTGGCCCAGAAGAAGCAGCTGTATCTGCGCGCCGACAAGGACGTGGCCTACGGCGTGGTGGTCAAGGTCATGGGCGAGATCAAGAGCGTGGGCATCGAGAAGCTCGGCATCGTGGCCGAGAGTGCGGATGAGCCCAAGGCCAATCAGAAGCCCGACCAGAAGGGCGCCGACAAGGCCAAGGCCCCGGGCCAGTAGGCCCGCGCCCGGAGACTATTCGTGCAGGACACCCGGCAGACCGCAGGATTTCTCCTCTCCCTGGCGATGCACGCGCTGCTCATCGCCGCCGGGGTCTTTGGCGTGGGCAACAGCATGAAGGTGGACATGGACAAGCCCATGTACACCGTTGATCTGGTGTCGCTCAATCCTTCCGAGGATCCCGCCGCCGGGGATACGGGCGAGGCCGCCGGCGCGCCGCCGTCAGTCTCCGAGGCCGAGGCCCAGCAGCAGGCAGAGGCAGCCGCAGCGGCCATTCCGCCTCCGCCCAAGGCCGACAAGCTCAAGCCCGAACCACTGGTGCGCGACGACGCCAAGGCCATCAGCGAGAAGAAGGTCGAGGAAAAGAAGAAGCCTGAGAAGAAGGAAGAGAAGACGCCGGAGCCGCAAAAGCCTGTTGAGAAGAAGCTCTCCCGTGAGGAGCTGCTCAAAGAGGCCCTCAAGGACGTGAAGCAGGACGTGGCCAAGGACGCCAAGAGTGCGGCGGAGAAGGCCAAAGAGGCCGCGCAGAAGGCCAAGGACGCCAAGCAAAGCCAGGTGAGCGGCGCGCTGGAGGCCTTGCGCAAGTCCGAGGGCGGGAATATCTTCACCGCTGGCGGCACAGGCCCCGGCGGCGCCGGAGGCGGCAAGGGCACGGGCGCCGGTGGCACCGGCTCCGGACTCATGAGCGTCTACGGCGACATCATCAAGCAGATCATCAAGAAGAACTGGCGCTACCCGGCCTTTGGCACAGAGACCAACGTGGCCGTGACGCTGGAGATCAACATTGACCAGCAGGGCAAGATCACAGGGGCGCGTGTGGCCACCCCCTCGGGCAATCCGGGCTTCGACGACTCGGCCCTGCGCGCCGTGCACGAGACCCAGGCCCTGCCGCCCCCGCGCACCAAGAATTTGGACACCCTGCGCATCACCTTCAACCTGCAGGAGCTGCGGAAATAATTCCCGGCCCGCAAAAAGCCTATGAAACTAAAAATCTGGATACTGACCCTGCTCCTGGTGCTGGCCTCCGGCGAAAGCGTTCGCGCCGCCGAGACCCTGTCCGTGGACATCTTCGGCCCTGGTCAGACCCGCGTCAACATCCTGGTGCTGCCCGCGCGCGGCGTGGGCGGCCAGGCCGCAAGCGCCGTGGCTCGCAGCTTCGGCGAGTACGTCCAGGGCGACATCGGCTTTCTGCCCTTCCTGCGCCTGGCCTACCTGACCGAGGTGCTGGGCGGTGACCCGAGCAAGGGCCTCAAGTCCGACGAGATCGACTTCAAGCCCCTGCAGCTCTCGCGCATCGACCTGGTCATGACCATCGGCGGCTCGGGGGCGAACATCGAGGCCCGCGTCTACGAGACCTTCACGCGCAAGCTCCTGGTGGGCAAGGCCTACAGCCAGGTGGACCAGAGCGGCGTGCCCCGCGTGGCCGACCGCTTCTGCGCCCAGCTCATGCGCGTGCTCACAGGCAAGAGCGGGTTCTTCGACTCCACCCTGGCCTTCTCCAAGAAGGTCAGCGGCGGCAAGGAGCTGTTCACGGCCTCGGCGCTCGGCCGGGACCTGCATCAGGTCACCCATGACGGCGGCTTCAACGTCAGCCCCTCCTGGTCCAAGGATGGCCGCCAGCTGGCCTACACCAACATCTCCGACCTGGGCCACCGCCTGGGCATCTGGGACCGCGGCTCACGCGTGTCCCGCCTGCGCAGGTTCCCCGGCAACATCGCCATCAGCCCCACCTTCACTCCGGACGGCCAGATCGCCATCTCGCTCTCGCTCAACGGCCACCCGGACATCTACCTGCTGAACAGCGACTTCAAGGCCTCGCAGCCCCTGGCCCCGAGCTGGGCCATCAGCGTGTCGCCGAGCTTCGACCTCTCGGGCCGCAAGATGGTCTTCTGCTCCGGCCGCCTGGGCGGGCCGCAGATCTTCATGCTGGACCGCAACAGCGGCGCGGTGAACCGCGTGACCTATGACGGCACCTACAACACCAGGCCCTCGCTCAGCCCCGACGGCCGCTTCGTGGTCTTCGCGCGGTTGACGGACGGCGGGCATCGCATCTTCATCCGCGACCTCGTGGTCAACCAGGAGCGGCAGATCACCTTCGGTCCCGGCAGCGACGAGGACCCGAGCTTCGACCCGGACGGCTACTTCGTGTCCTTTGCCTCCTCGCGCAACGGAGGCACCAAGATCTACGTCACCACGCGCTACGGCGATCCGGCCAGGCTCATCCCCACCGGACCCGGCGATGCCATGGCCCCGGCCTGGGGCGTGGCCACGGCCCTGGACTAGCGTCACGATATTGCCCTTGATTTTCCCAAAAAATAGGGGGAAGCTATAGAAAGTAAGCAGGCGACCGTGTTGATGGAAAATAACTTCGTGAAATACAACGAAAGCGAAAGCGCAAAGAAAACAGGAGGAAACAGATGAACGCGAAACGTATTCTCAGCCTCATGCTGATGCTCGGCATGCTGGTGGCTTTTGGAGCCGGTTGCGCCAAGAAAACCGCCGATTCCATGCCCGCCGGAGCCACCAAGGTCGAGATTTCCGACAAGGACACCGACTGGCAGAAGCCTGCAGCGCCGGAGTCCCGCAGCCTGACCGAGGACGAGATCCGCGCCCAGCAGCGTGAGCTGGCCCAGCGCGAGCTCGGCAACATGATCTTCTTCGCCTTCGACTCCTTTGAACTGACCCCGGAGAGCCGCAACGTGCTCACCTCCAAGGCCGAAACCCTGAAGAAGTACTCCCTGTTCAACATCGTCATCGAGGGCCACTGCGACGAGCGCGGCACCAGCGAGTACAACCTCGCCCTGGGCGAGCGCCGCGCCAAGGCCTCCCAGCAGTTCCTGAACCAGCTGGGCATCACCAACGAGCGCATGACCATCGTCAGCTATGGCAAGGAGCGCCCGCTTGATCCCGGCCACACCGAGGAAGCCTGGTCCAAGAACCGCCGCGACGAGTTCAAGATCCAGAACTAGCCGCTTGCTCGCAAGACAAGACGACCGCCGTGGCCCCTGGGCTGCGGCGGTCTTTTTTGCGTTTGTGAATTGGCGGAGTCGCCAGCGGGAACAGGCGGTTAGAAGAATAGGCGCAGAGGGATGAACACCGCTGCGGCCAGAAGTCCGGCCACCAGGTCGTCGAGCATGACGCCCAGGCCGCCAGGCACGCCGCGCTCCACGGCGCGGATGGGCCAGGGCTTGAGGATGTCGAAGAGGCGGAACAGGCCGAACAGCGCCAAAAGCTCCCAGGGGGTGCTGGCCGTCCAGCCGGAGAAGCCCGTGAAGACGTGGAACGGCGCAAAGGCAGCCCACTGGCCCAGGAGCTCGTCCACCACCACGCAGCCGGGGTCCTCCTCGCCCAGGATGACCTCGGCCCGGGCCGCTGCCCAGGCTCCGACGACGAGGATCAGCGCCAGCACACCGAGCCGCCAGAGCAGCGGCAGGGGATTGAAGACCCAGGGCGCCAGCAGAAGCGCCACCGCAGAGCCCCAGGTGCCGGGGGCCAGGGGCAGCCTGCCCACGGGGCCGAGGGTGGCGATGGCCAGGGCGGCGCGGTCCAGCGGTCCGTCAAAGGACAGGGGATTCGGCGGCGTCTGCGTCATGGTGGCGTATGCTCCTCAGAGTTTGCGCGCGTGCAGAAGGAATTGCGGATAGTCGCGCAGGGCGCCGGAGGCGTCCGGCTTGCGGATGGTGTGGTGCTGGCACGTGCCCAGCACCTCGAAGCCCGCCGCCTGGAACTGGCCTGACAGCGCTGCCGGGTCGAAGCCGTTGTGGGGCACGGTCTCGGCCCCGTGAAAGCTGCCGTCCTCGGCCATCAGGTCGGCCACCACGAAGTGCCCGCCGGGCGAGCCCAGCCTGCGCAGCTGCGTCAGCACTGTCGGGATGTCGGTGATGTGGTGCAGGGCGTTGAGGGACACCACGAGGTCGAAGGAGCTTTCGGGGAGCGCCAGCTCGCTCAGTTCGCCCAGGCGCACGGCCACGTTGGCCAGCCCCTGCGCGGCGATCTTGCCCCGCAGCACCTTGGCCATGGCGGGCGAGGTGTCCACCAGGTCCACGCTGCGTGCATCCTCGGCGAAGAGCAGGCCGAGCAGGCCGGTGCCGCACCCGAAATCAAGCACGGAGCGGTTGGCGGCGGGGCCGACCAGGGGCAGGACGGCCTTGTGGAAGGCGCGGGCCACGGCCACGCGCACGGGGTTGTCGTCCCAGGCTGCGGCCTTCTCGGCGAAATAGTCGGTCATGCGGTCCCCACGGTCATGTGGTCTTTTGCGCTTCGGCGCTTCCAGGCTATCCTATCTCGCCGCGATGAGCCCCTTGTCAAGCAGATGCCGGGCGCACTCGGCCACGGGCAGGCCCACCACGTTGGTGTACGAGCCTGTGATGCGCTCCACCAGGAACCCGCCCAGGCCCTGGATGGCGTAGGCCCCGGCCTTGTCGGCGGGCTCGCCCGTGGCGATGTAGGCCAAAAGCTCCTCGGGGCTGCTTGCGCGCATGGTCACCTCCGTGACTTCGGCGAAGCAGAGCAGCCCTTGCGCCTCGTGCAGGGCCTGGCCGGGCAGGGTCAGGCAGCAGCCGGTGATGACCTGGTGCGAGCGGCCCGAGAGCAGGATCAGCATGCGCAGGGCGTCGGCCTCGTCCGCGGGCTTGCCGAGGATCTGGGCGGGTGCGCCAGCTTCGGCGGGCAGCACCACGATGGTGTCCGCGCCGAGCACGGCGCAGTCTGGGTACAGCACGGCCACGTCCAGGGTCTTCAGGCGGGCCATGCGCCGGGCATAGGCCTCGGGCTCCTCTTGCGGCAGGGGCGGGGGCTCGGGGGCATTGCTCGGGCAGATCTCCAGCGACAGGCCAAGGGAGCCCAGAAGGTCGCGGCGGCGCGGAGAGTTGGACGCCAGCACCAGGGCCGAAAGTGTGCGGAACACGCCCTGGGGGGCGTCGGGAAGGTATGCGTTTGTCATGGCCGGGCTTGTGACTCCATTTTCTGCCCGCGTCAATGCGCGGCAAGTATCGGGGCAAGCACGCCCGGCAGGGCCTGGGCCACGCTGGCGGGCGCGTAGCCGAGGGCCAGCGCGCGCGGGCTTGCCAGGGACACGTCGCGCGGGCGCGGCGCGGCCATGGGCACGTCGGCCTGGCGCGTGGCCTCGAGGCGCAGGTTCAACCCTCCGTTATGGCCAGGGCCGAGCGCGTCAAGCGCGTCCTTGAGCCTTTGGCCGAACTCCAGACGCGAGAGCCGCTCCGGCCCGCCCAGGTGCAGGATGCCACGGGCCCCGCGCGCGAGCATCAGCACCAATCCCCGCGCTACGTCGGCGGCGTCTGCGGGAGAGCGGAACTCGTCCTCGAACAGGCGCAGGGGCTCGCCGCGCCGGGCGCAGGCCAAAAAGCCGTCCAGAAAGCATGCCGCGCCAGGCTCGGAGCGACCAAACATCAGCGGCAGGCGGCAGACCAGCCCGCCCTCGGGGTGGCGCGTGAGCACGGCCTCCTCGGCCAGCACCTTGTGCTCGCCGTAGAGCGACACCGGGGAGGGCGGCGCGTCCTCGGCATAGAGGCTGCCTGTGCCGTCGAACACCAGGTCCGTGGAGGTGAAGCACAGCGGCAGGCCCTGCCCGTGATTGGCCTGGGCGCACAGCCCGGCCAGGATGGTGGTGGCCTCCACGTTGACCCGGCGCGAGAGCTCCGGCTGCTCCTGGCATTGGTTGGGGTTGGACAGGGCGGCGGCGTGGATGACGGCGTCGAAGCGCCCGAGCTCCAGCAGCTCGGCCAGGGCGCGGGCATCGGTCAGGTCCAGTTGGTGGGAGCACACGCCCGGCTGGCAGACTGGCCGGGTCTGGCACAAGCCCGTGATCTCGTGTTCCCGCGCGAGTTCGCGGCAGAACACGCCGCCGAGAAAGCCGCTGGCGCCGGTGAGCAGAATGCGCATGGGTCACCTCCGGGCGCAAGTCTAGCCGGAAGCGCGCTGTTTGGGAACGCCGGAGTTTTGGCGCGGCCCCTTCGGCCTTTCATTGCCTCCATTAAACGTACTGTAAGTTCAATGTGTTGCGATGTTGGCAGGCAATTTGCTTCGGACAGGACGCAGTCCTCTGGAGCGTCCAGGGGCGTGGTCAAGCGCGAGGTGAGCATGAGACGGGACAGGCAATTCGCACAGCGTCCGGCAAGGAGCACAATCCTGACCGCAGGCGGGAACTTCGCCGAGTGGTCGGTGCCTTGGGCGGACTTGATGATGATCATGTTCGTGCTCTTCGCCGTGCTGTTCATCTATTCGCGCGCGCACCAGGACCAGAGCCCGCCGCCAAGGGTTCCGGTGGCGGAGACCAAGGCCCCCACCGATCCCATGCAGGCCTTCCTGGGCCAGCTGGAGGACCCCGTCGTCGGCGGCAAGGCCTTCCAGAGCGTCAGCGGCACGCCCGTGCGCGAGACCTACTATCAGTCGGACAATCTGGGCATCTCCGTGGTGCGCGAGACCGACCGGCAGGTGCGCGTGTTTCTGCGCGGCGACCTCTTCTTCAGCCCCGGCGGGGACAACCTCGACCAGAACAGCGCGCCGTATCTGGCGCGCATCGCCGAGATCCTGCGCGTCAGCAGCGGCGCTGTGCTGGTGGTGGGCCACACGGCGGAAGGCGAGGCCAAGAACGAGCCCGAGAGCCTGGGGCTTTCGGCGCGGCGCGCGGCCAGCGTGGCCGAGTATTTCATCCGCACGGCGAAACTTGATGCCAAGCGCTTCCTCATCACCGGGCGCGGCTCGTTCCAGCCCGAGGCCCCGGCCTCGGACGATGACGCGGCCAGGCGTAACCGGCGGGTGGAAGTGCTCGTCTTGACTGACATGTAAGGGGGATTTTATGAGCAAGCGGAACCTGTTGGGCGTGGTGCTGTGCACCGCCATCTTTATCGGCGGTTTCTGGATGAGCGGCGGACTGTTGCTGTACTGCAACCTGGCCGCCTTCCTCATCGTTGTGGCGGGGCTTTGCGCCGCGCTGTTCATGAGCTACCCCTTCGAACGCATCCGGACCGCCTTCCTCCTGGCCCGCAGCGTCTACACCAAGAACCAGCCCACGCCGGACGACATCGTGCGCGTGCTGCTGGAATTGTCGGTGAAGTCGCGGGTGGAGGGGGTTTTGTCCCTTGAGGCCATCCGTCAGAAGATTGGCGACGAGTTCATGCGCGGGGCCGTGGCCTTTCTGGTGGACAACTACAAGGAGCGCGACATCCGCGAATTCCTGAACACCGAGATGAGCTTCTTCCAGGACCGCCGCCAGCAGAGCGAGCGCGTCTTCCAGACCATGGCCAAGGCCGCCCCGGCGTTCGGCGTGGCGGGCAGCGTCATCGGGCTCATCGGCATGCTCTCGGGCATCAACGACACCCAGGTACTGCTCTCCAGCATCCCCGTGGCCTTCATCTCCACCCTCTACGGCGTGGTCATCAGCAATCTCATCCTGGCGCCCATCGCAGAGAGCATCAGCTTCAACACCAACGCCGAGATGCTCAACCAGAAGCTGATCATGGAAGGCATCATCGCCATCGCCAAGGAGCAGAACTCGCACCGCCTGGAGAAGAAGCTCACGAGCTTCCTCTCGCCTGACGAGCGCGTGGGCAAGACCGAGCTTCTGCGGGCCATCACCAAGAAGTACATCACCAGGGCGCGCGCGGCCAACGAGCGCGTGGCGCAGGAGCACCGCGACAGCGAGGAGCCCCAGCCGTTCAATGACGCCGTGCCCATGCCGCAGCCCATGGAAATGCCCTCTCCGGGCCACCTGCGCATGTCGCCCCTGGCGCGCGCAGTGTAGCTGCAGACAACGCAACATGAAATTGTGGGGGGGCTTGGCTCCCCCCTTTGTTTTTGTTCGAGTCTCTGCTAACTGTGAGTTGCCGCTCATTGATTCTGTTCACTGTCGGCGTTCGAACTGCAGTTCAGGCGGGAGGCTCATGCAGCGTATTCTTGCGGCGGATATCGGCGGTACATACAGCCGCTTCGGCTTCTTCGAACTCCTCGGGGAGGCCGATGAGCCGCGCCTGCTGAGCATCATCCGGCTGCCGACGCAGGAGTCCGAGTCCCTGCCCGCCCTGCTTGAGCTGCTCTTTTCCGAGCAGCGGCCCTTTGCCGCCACCTCCTGCGACCTGGCCGTGCTGGCCGTGCCCGGGCCGGTGCAGGGCCGCTTCTGTCGTCCGCCGAACATCAAGTGGAACATCGACCTCTACGACATCACCAAGGTCGGGCTGGGGCGCGGCGCGCTTTTGAACGACTTCGCGGCCCAGGCCTTCGCCAGCCGCAGCCGGGCCGTGCGCCACGCCCGCGTGCTCCAGGCCAGCCGCTCCGACGCCCAGATCACCGCTGGCGGCACCGTGGCGGTCATCGGCGCAGGCACGGGGCTTGGCCACTGCGCGCTGGTGCCCGATGGCCGGGGCGGCTATCTGGCCGTGCCCTCCGAGGCCGGGCATGTGGGTTTCCCCTTTGTGGGCGACAAGGAGCATGCCTACGGCGAGTATGTCCGCCGCATCACCAACCTGGACTACTGCCACGGCGACGCGGTGGTTTCCGGCTCCGGGCTCTCGCGTCTGCACGCCTTCTTGACCGGCGAGGTTTTGACCCCGGCGGCGCTTTCTCCGCGCCTGCCAAGCTTTCCGAACACGGTGGAGTGGTTCGCGCGGTTCTATGCCCGGGCCTGCCGCAACTACGCCCTGTCCGTGCTGGCCCTGGGCGGAATCTACGTGTGCGGCGGTGTGGCGGCCAAGAACCCGATCCTGGTGGAACACCCGGCTTTCCTGGAGGAGTTCCGCCTCTCGCCCTCGCACAATGACCTGCTGTCCGGCTTGCCGGTGCTGCTCAACATCAACGAGGATTCCGGCGTCTTTGGCGCGGCCATCTTCGGGGCCCAGCGCCTGCGCCGCCGCGCCTAGATCCTGGAATTCTTCCGCAAATCCGCCTGCCTCCACGCCCAGCTTGGGCTTGCCTCGCCCCAGGCTCTCGGCTAGGCTCCACTCTTTCAGGAGAGGGCGTCTGGCGGAGCGGAGATCTGCGCCAGCCCGTTCATGTTCCCTTGGAGCAATTGCACTGTGCCTGGCGGACCCTGCCCTGGCTGTTCACTCGGCGTTGCCTCTTGGTGAACGCCACGCCACTCTCCATGGCCGGCTGGCGTCTAAGCCCTCGCGGGCGCTCGGCTGGGCATCCTGCGTATTGATACTCGCCGCATCTCCAGCTACGATTCACCGGTGTGCGGCGGAGCCTGCCTGGCGCGCGCACCTCAAGGGAGAATTTCATGAAGCTGCTATTACGGAACTTCGGCGCCTTGGCGTTGGCCTTCGGTCTGACCCTGGCCCTGGGGCTGGGCCTTGCCTTGACCGGCTGCGACAAGGGCCCGGAAAAGTCAGGAGCTGACGCAACGTCGGTGGTTTGGGGACCCAAGGCCGACGAGCTCAAGGTCGGCATTCTCTACAACACGCCCGTGGGGGATGTCGGCTACAACTGGGCCCATGACCAGGGCCGCAAGGCCATTGAAAAGCTGCCGGGCGTGAAGGTCTCCATCGTCGAGGCCGTGAAGGAAGGCGCGGACGCCGAGCGCGTCCTCGAGAACATGGCCAGTAACGGCTATGACCTGGTCTTCACCACCAGCTTTGATTTCATGGACCCGACCATGAAGGTTGCCAAGGGCTTCCCAGCAATGAGAATCATGCACTGCTCGGGCTTCAAGAGCGGCGGGAACGTAAGCAATTATTTCGGCCGCATGTACCAGGCCCGATACCTCACCGGCATGCTGGCCGGCATGATGACCAAGAGCAACATCATCGGCTACGTGGCGGCCTACCCCATCCCGGAGGTCATCCGCGGCATCAACGCCTTCACCTTGGGTGCTCGCAGCATGAACCCCAAGGTCCAGGTGCGCGTGGCCTGGACCAGGACCTGGTTCAACCCGACCCTGGAGAAGGACGTGGCTCTCAAGCTGCTTGATACGAACGCTGACATCATCGCCCAGCACCAGGACTCCCCCGGCTCGCAGGAGGCCGCCCAGCAGCGCGGCAAGTACTCCATCGGCTACAACTCCGACATGGCCCGCTTCGCGCCCAAGGCGCACCTGACCGCAGCCGTGTGGAACTGGGCACCGCTGTACGAGGCCATCGTGAAGGAGGTGCGCGACGGCGCCTGGAAGGGCAACCGGGCCATCTGGTGGGGCATGGACAAGGGCGTCGTGGACATCGCGCCCTTTGGCCCCATGGTCCCCAAGGCCGCGCAGGACAAGGTCCTGGCCAAGAGGGCGGAGTTCCTGAAGGGGGACGACACGGTCTTTGTCGGCCCCATCAAGGACCAGTCCGGCAAGACCAGGATCGCCGACGGGGCCAAGGCCGAGGACCAGGACCTGCTGGGCATGACCTGGTTCGTGGACGGCGTCGTCGGCAGCATGCACTAGAGACGGACCATGTCCGCCGCCCCTGTCTTCATTGCCCCCTACGCTGCCGCAGACCGCCAGGGCGTGCTCGACCTCATCTGCGCCATTCAGCGCGAGGAATTCGGCCTGCCCATCACGGCTGCGGACCAGCCGGACCTGCTGGACGTGCCGGGGTTCTACGTCCGTGGCTGCGGCGCTTTCTGGGTGGCGGGCGCGTGCGGGGAGGTCATCGGCAGCATCGCGCTTCTGGACATCGGCGGCGGGCAGGGCGCCCTGCGCAAGCTGTTCGTCCGGCAGGACTGGCGCGGGGCCGCCATCACGGCAGGCGGCCAGCCTGGAGGGGGCGTCGCCGCCGCGCTGCTGCGCACCCTGCTTGGGCACGCCGCCGCCAGCGGCCTGCGCGACATCTTTCTGGGCACCACCACGAAGTTCTTGGCCGCGCACCGCTTTTACGAGAAGCACGGCTTTGAGCGCATGGAGAAATCCGCGCTGCCGGAGTCCTTCCCGGTCATGGCCGTGGACACGGTGTTCTTCCGCAAACGACTGTGAGACAGGCGCTCTCGGCCTGGTCCGGTCTGCCGTTCTGGCGTCCGTACCCTATTTAAGCTGGCGCTCCAGCTTGTCCTGGTTGTCCCTGGTGTCCTTCAGCCGCGCAAAGGCCGCGCTGATCTCCGGCACGGGATTTTCCGCGCGCTGTTCGGCCAGGGCATAGAAGCCCTCGGCCCGGTCGAGGTCGTCCTCCAGCTCCGCGCACACGCCCGACAGGTAGGGCAGGGCAAACCCGGCGTCGTGGCTGCTGGCGGCCTTGCGCCAGAGCGTGCAGGCCTTGCCGGTGAGCCCGGTCTTGGCCAGCTCCGCGCCGCGCTCCACCTCGGCCTTGAGCGCGGGGCTCATGCCGGAGTCGTCGTCCGTCAGAAGCGGGATGTCCAGGGTGGCGTAGTGCGGGGCCACGTGGTCGCGGAACCGCGCGATGGCCCTGGCCCGCGCCTCCGCCAGCAGGCTGGACCCGCTCGCGGGCGAGCCCTTGTCCCGGCAGGCGCTGCTCCGCATGGTCTCCGAAAACTCCTGCGCCAGCAGCACCGCGCCGGTGTCCTTGGCCACCACCCTGGGGGTGAAGCTGAACTGGGCCACGCGCCGCACGCACTGGACATGCCGCTCGCGGGTGCGCACGCAGCGGCCCTTGTCGTCCCGGACCACGCACTCGCTGCGGTCCTCGGCGTAGTACTCGTCGCGCCAGCCGTTCAGGTCCACGTTGCCCTGCACCAGGCCCTCTGCGCCGTAGCGGATGGTCTGGGGCTTCTTGCTGTCGACCCATTGCATGGGCTTGCCCAGCCCGCCCGACGGGGCGCTGGCGCCGAGCAGGGTGAAGTAGGGCCTGCCGTCCACCATGGCGGAGGCCAGGGCGCTCTCCACAGCGGCGCGGACCTGGCCCGCGTCGTCGTTTTCAAAGGCGGCGACCCGAAGCCGCGTGAGCCGGGCGACCTCCGCAGCCGGGGCCGGGAGGAGCGTCTGCTTCTTGACCACCGGCGCGGCGCAGGCGCTGAGCACCAGCAGGCAGCACAGGAAAAGGGCGGGGGTGCGCAAGGGGCTTCCTCCTGGGAAGGGTCGGGATATTCTGGCGCTCGGGTCTGGGCGCTTGTGTCTGGGCGCTTGCGCCTCAAACCATGTACGACCGCGCCACGCGGAACACGTCGTCGTAGGACAGGCCGGCCTTGATGGCCAGGCACAGTTGCGTGGCCATGTCCATCTTGCGGCGCGTGGCCAAGAGCGCGGCGTCGCGTATGCTCGCCAAATGCCGCGCCACGAACTCCGCCTCGAAGCCGTCCGCGCACAGAGACAAACCCTCGGCGAAGAACCCGGCGCGCAGGTGCGGCAGGCATTCGTTGAGCGACTGCTTGCCGTTGCGCCGCGTGCTGATGGCGTAGAACAAGAGCTTGACCACCAGCCGGTCTTCCTTGAGCTTGTGGTCCACGCCGAGCAGCGTGGGCAGGTCCGCGTCCTTCTGGACCACGGTGGTCAGAAGCGCCGTGGCCAGCTCAAAGGTGCGCGTCTCGTGGAAGGGCGAGGAGCCCACCAGGGCGTTCAGGCCGAGCAGCGTCAGGCGCGGATTCTCGGACGCGGCCAGCCCTGTCAGGGCCCGGCGCATCATCTCCATGCGGCGGCGGAACACGGTTAAGAGCACCCCGCGCTTGGCCCGGGCCAGGGTCAGCGCCAGCCCGGGGTCGAACCCGGCCTGGGCGGTGTCGAGCAGGTGGCGCACAAAGGGCTCGGAGGTGTTCTCGGCCTCCACCGCCAGGAGCGAGAGGTCCTTCTTGGCGTCCAGGAGCTTCTTGATGGAAAGCCAATAGGCGGCCAGCGCCTCCACGGGCATTTCCAGGATGTCCAGTTCCTTGGGCTCTTCCATGCTGCATCTCCGTGGAGCTTCGTATAGGGGTTGACGCGGGCGGCAAAAAGTCAGAGGCTCCCGGCTGGCCGGTGCCGACCCTAGCGCATTTTTTTGCGGGAAACAAACCTCTCCGGCCCGCCCGCTCCGCCGGACCCGGCCCTGCATGGTTAGCCCTTCCCTGATCCGGCCCCACACTTGAGGAGTCTCGTCCATGCTCGAATATCCGGTCATCAATCCCATCGCCCTGCAGATCGGCCCGCTGGCGGCCCGCTGGTACGGCATCATGTACGCCGTGGGCTTCTCCGCGGCCTGGTTCCTGGCGCGCCGCAGGGCGGCCCGGCCCGGCTCCGGCTGGACGGCCATGCAGGTGGACGACCTCATCACCTGGGCCGTGGTGGGCGTGGTGCTGGGCGGGCGGCTGGGCTACGTGCTGTTCTACGACTTCTCGTACTACCTGGACAACCCCGCGCAGATCTTGTCCATCTGGCGCGGGGGCATGAGCTTTCACGGCGGGGTGGTGGGCGTGGTCCTGGTGGCCTGGCTGTACGGCCGGCACATCGGCAAGCCGCTGCTCGCAGTGGGCGACTTCATCGCCCCGCTGGTGCCGCCGGGCCTGCTGGCCGGGCGCCTGGGCAACTTCATCAACGGCGAGCTCTGGGGCCGCGTCACCGACGCGCCCTGGGCCATGGTCTTCCCCACGGGTGGGCCGCTGCCGCGCCATCCCTCGCAGCTCTATGAGGCCGCCCTGGAGGGCCTGGCCCTGTTCGTCATCCTGTGGGTCTACTCGGCAAAACCGAGGGCGCGCGGGGCCGTGGGCGGGCTGTTCCTCATCGGCTACGGGAGCTTCCGCTTTTTCGTGGAGTTCTTCCGCCAGCCCGATGCCCAGCTGGGCTTCGTGGCCATGGGCTGGATGAGCATGGGCCAGGTGCTCTGCCTGCCCATGATAGCCCTGGGGCTGTTCTTGATGCTGCGCCGGAGCCCTGTGGCGGCCTAGGCCCGCCCCCTTCCCATATCCTTCCCGTCACCTGGCGGGCGGCGGATTCGCCGACCGACCTTTGGCCCCGGAGATCCGGGGGCCTAACCTTTCGTCTTGCCCTGCCCCAGCAGCACTCCGGCCAGGATCACGGCGCAGGCCGCAGCCTGGGCCGGAACCATGGTCTCGCCCAGCAAAACCCAGCCCGAAAGAACGGCCACGACCGGCACCAGGTTGATGGACGCCGCGGCCTGGGCCGCGGGCAGCTGCGCCACGGCCATGTTGTACAGGCCAAAGCCCCCCAGGGTGACGATGCCGCCCAGATAGCACACGGCCAGCCAGGCCTCGGCTGGAACCTGGAGCGGCGTGAAGAACCATGCGTTCTGGCCGCTTAATAGCGCGCCGGGCAGGAAGAACACCACTCCGGCAAAGGCCTGCAGCCCGGTCAGATGCCAGGGGTTGAAGCGGCTGGACAGGTGCTTGAGCAGCAGCATGTAGCTGGCCGCGCAGCACATGGCGAGCAGCTCCAGGAGGTTGCCCAGGGCGGGGTTGGGCGCGTGCTCGTCGACCTGGCCTGTGAGCGAGAGCCAGGCCACGCCGACAAGCGAGAGCACGATGCCGCCGATGTTGCGGGCCGAGAGGCGCTCGCCCAGAAACATCCACGCCCCGGCCGCCACCAGGAGCGGCACCAGGGAGGAGATCATGCCCGCCTGGGACGAGGTGGTGAGCGAGATGGCGAAGCTCTCCAGCAGGAAGTACAGGCAGGGCTGGAACAGGCAGACCAGGACCAGCCACTTGAGGTCGCCCCGCCCGCACCCGGCCTTGGGCACACGGTTCCAGAACAGGGCCATGAGACCCGAGGCCAGGGCCATGCGCAGGAAGACCACGGCCAGGGGCGGGAATCCGGTGAGGGCCACCTTCATGGCCACGAAGCTGGTGCCCCAGAGCAGCACGGCGGCGGCCAGGCAGAGCAGGGGGAGCAGGCGTGTGTTCATGGCCAAAACCTGCCACAGGGCGGCCTCGGCGTATGGAACGATATTGCGGTGGGCTCAGGGCGTTTGGGGTTCATGCCCGGAGGCGCGGCGGTACTGCTGCGGCGTGGCCCCGGTGAACTGGCGGAACAGGCGCGAGAAATGGCTCTGGTCGGAGAAGCCGGAATCCAGGGCGGCCTGGCTGATGGGCGCGCCCCCGGCCAGGAGGCTCTTGGCCTTTTCCACGGCCTGCTGGAGCTGGTAGGTGTGGGGCGGCAGGCCCGTGGCCGCCTTGAACGTGCGCAGGAAGTGGTGGCGTGAAAGTCCGGCCAGGCGCGCCAGGTCATCCAGCGGCACCCGCTGGTCGGCGTGGCTGGCCAGATGCCCCCGGGCCAGCGCCACGGCGGGGTTCTCCGGCCTGGGCTCGACCGCCTGGGCCGCATGGCGGCGCACCAGCTCGCGCAGGCAGACCATGAGCAGGGCCTGGCGATGGCTGGCCGGGGCGCTGGTGGCAAAGGCCTCGTAGAGGTCCTGCCACGCGCGGAACAGTTCGGGGTCGTCCAGCACGGGCTGCGTGAAGCGCGGCGGGGTTCCGTCCGCGGCCCCGCAGAGCCAGCCGGTGGCCACGTAGAACATGAGGTAGGAGATGCCTGAGCCGGTGTCGGGATTGCAGGCGTGGGGCTCGCCGGGGTGGATGAGCACCATCTGGCCGGGCTGGGCCTGTTGCGGCTTGTTCCCAAGGGTGAAGCGGGTGCTGCCTGCCGCCACCAGGCCGATGGAGTACTCCGCGTGGGTGTGGGTGCGGAAGGCCTGGCGCGTGTAGCTGGAGGAGCGGACCTCAACGCCGGGAAGCGAAGGATCGCGCCAGAACTGGACGTCTGCGTGGAGTGGGGCGCTGGTCACGGTCGACCGTTACTGCCAGCCGCCGCCGTGCTTGGAGCTGTAGATGATGCGGTTGGCCTTTTCGGAAACGCGGATGAACTGGCCATGGCGGCAGGCCTCCGGGGCCTCGGCCACGCTCTCCAGGATGTGCTCCTTGTAGAGTACGCTGCCCACGTAATAGTTCGGGTTGCTTGAAGACCTGCGCACCTGGCAGACGATGCCCTCCACGTCGATGGCCTTGTAGCTGGCCCGGTAGAGCTTCGGTCCGTGCTTCTGCACCTGCATGCTGTGTTTTCCGCCGATGACGTTGGCGTTCATCTTGTGCATCTGCTCGATGGCGAACTGGGTGAAGCGCTCGTGCTCGCGGGCCAGGGCCTGGTCCATGTGGATGGGCGCCTTGGCCTGGAGGGGGATGGCCTTGGACTCCATTGGCGGCAGGGTGCTGGGCGCTGCCTGGGGCTGCTGGACCTGCTGCATGGGGGCGGTGGCCGCATCGGGCAGCGAGAGGAAGGGCTCCACGGCCAGGGCCGGAAGGGCCAAGGTCAGAGCCAAGGTCAAGGCCAGAAAAAATGAGGCGGCAGGTAATGTGCTTCGGCGCATCAGAAACTCCGTGAAGCGCCCGACGGGCTGCGGGACCAGGCGGCCCCACAGCCCGTGGACGTGTGTCAGGCTAATTGCTGCGAATCTCGACGCGACGGTTCAGGTGACGGCCTTCAGCGGTCTTGTTGTCGAACTTGGGAGCCAGCTTGCCCATGCCCTTGGCGACCAGTTTCCCGGCGTCCAGGCCCTTGGCGGAGAGCCACTTGACCACGGAGTTGGCGCGGCGCTCGGAGAGCTTCTGGTTGTAGGCGACGGTGCCGACGCTGTCGGTGTGCCCCTCGACGATGAACTGCTTGCAGGAGGACTCCTTCAGCACGGTCAGGGCCTGCTCCAGGGCGGGCTCCATGTCCGGGGTGATGGCGAACTTGTCGAAGCCGAAGTTCATGTTGCCCAGGGTGATGGACTCGCAGGCGCCGGCCGGAGCCATGGAGCGGGCCGGGGCGTCGGCTTCGACGTCGTAGAACACGTCGCGCACGAACTGCTTCATGGTGGCGGCGTCGGCCAGGGCCTTGGGATCGCCCACCACGGAGCAGCGGTTGATGGCGCGGATTTCGTCAACGACCATCTTGCCGCGGGCGTTGTCGGCATAGCTGACGACGTGGATGCACAGGCGGTTCGGGTACTTGGCGTACAGGGCCTTGGCCTCGGCCACGGGGTCCTTGCCGTAGTTGGAGTCGCCGTCGGTGAAGATGATCAGCGCGGTTTTGCCGCTCATCTTGGACAGCACGCCGTCAAGATCGGTCAGGCCCATGCCCATGGGGGTGTTGCGGCCGTAGATCTCGTAGTTGGTGTCGATCTTGCCCAGGGCTCCGGCCACGGCGGGCTTGCTGTACTTGCTGGGGGCAAGCTGCGTGCCGTAGGGGGCGAAGGTGTTCACGGCGCTGACATAGCCCAGCTCGGGGATGTCGGCGTTCATCTTGGTGGCGAGTTCCTTGGCCAGTTTGATCTTGATGCCCTTGAGGGCCTCGCTGGTCATGGCCATGGAGCCGGAGTGGTCCACGAAGAGGATGAAGTTGTCGACCTTGGGCTTCAAGGTCTCGGCAGGAGCCTGGACGGCGAACATCATGACAGCCATGGCGGCCAGCACGGCGACGGAGAGAAGACGTTTGCGCATGCTCATGAAAGTAATCTCCTTAGGGATTTTAGTGTTATCCAGAGTTGGCCGCGCTGGAGAGGGTATGCGACCAATGCAACTATAGGAAATATTCTTGTCCCTGGCAATATAAAGCGAAGAATTTTTCCGGGGGGCTGACTCAGCCCTAGCCGGTTGCCAACCGCCGTTGCTACGAGTAAAGTTAAAGGTTCGCAACAGCGGATAGGCGGGCCAGGCAGGCCTTTAGGTTACAAACAGCGAAAGGGAGACGCCGCATGTACATTGTCACCGGCGGGGCTGGCTTCATTGGCAGCGCCATGATCTGGAAACTCAACCAGATGGGCATCGACGACATTCTGGTGGTGGACAACCTGGCCTCTACGGACAAATGGAAGAATTTGGTGAACCTCAAGTACTCGGACTACCTGCACAAGGACCAGTTCTTGAAATTCATGGCCGAGGGCGAAGACCCCTTCGGCACCCAGGCCGTCATCCACATGGGCGCCTGCTCCAGCACCACGGAGCTTGATGCCGACTATCTCATGGAGAACAACCTGCGCTACACCCAGGTGCTCTGCCGCTTCGTGCTGAAGAACTCCGTGCGTTTCCTCAACGCCTCCAGCGCGGCCACCTACGGCGGCGGCGAGAAGGGCTTCTGCGACAACCACGACGGGCTGGAGAACTTGAAGCCGCTGAACATGTACGGCTACTCCAAGCACCTCTTCGACCTCTGGGCCAACCGCGCCGGAATCCTCGACCGCATCGCCTGCCTCAAGTTCTTTAACGTCTTCGGCCCAAACGAGTACCACAAGGGCGACATGATGAGCGTCATCTGCAAGGCCCACAAGCAGATCGGCCAGACCGGGGCCATGCGCCTGTTCAAGTCCTACCGGGCGGAATTTCCCAACGGCGGCCAGATGCGTGACTTCGTCTACATCAAGGACTGCGTGGACATCCTCTGGTGGCTCCTTGAGAACCCGCAGGTGAACGGCGTTTTCAACGTTGGCACCGGAATTGCTCGTACCTGGAATGACTTGGCGCGTGCGGTGTTCGCGGCCATGGGGAAGACCCCGGATATCGGCTACATCGAGATGCCCGAGGCCATCCGCGACAAGTATCAGTACATGACCCAGGCCGACATGGGCAAGCTGCGCGCCGCCGGGTACACCGCCGAGCTTACCAGTTTGGAAGACGCGGCCCGGGATTACGTGACCGGTTATCTCGACAAGGACGATCCTTACCTGGACTCTCGGGAAGGGTAAAAAAGACAAAGGACGACAAGGGGTTGAATCGCAAGCGGTTTGTGCTCTTCCTGGCCTTGGGGCTGCTCCACTGCCTGCTGGCAGGGCCTACCCTTGCGGTCATCGGCACCACCGAAGGGCCGGAGATCCGCCTGCCGGTGACGCCGCCCGGCCCCGCCCAGGCCGTCCGCCAGGTCCTCCTGGAGGAGCCTCGCGCGCCCCACGTTCCTCCGCCGCCCGCCATCACCACAAGCGTCGATATTCCGACACCATCGCTCTTGCAGCCCCCCGTGTTTGACGATGACCTGCTGCGGGGCCATGCTGGCACCCTGGTGGCGCAGGGGCCGGGCATGGCCGGAAACGGCCCGGAGGTCCGCATGGGCGTCAGCGCGCCGGATGCGCAGAAGTCGCTCTTGCCGCCAGCGCCGCCCGCGTTCCCCGCGGAGACGCAGCTCGGCCCGGACCAGTGGAAGCTCTCCGCCGACCGCATCGAGGGCCAGCACGACAGCGAATACGTCCAGGCCGTGGGCAACGCGGTCCTGGTCAAAGGGCTGAACACGCTCAAGGCCGATTTCATCCGCTACTACCAGGCCAGCCGCTGGGTGGTGCTCAAGGGCAACGTGCGTGTGGCCTGGGAGGGCGACATCCTGGAGGCCGAGGAGGCCGAGTTCGACCTCGCCAACATGCTGGGCTGGCTCAAGAACGGCAAGGTCTTTGTGGGCAAGTCGCACCTCTATTTCCAGAGCGAAACCATCCGCAAATACGGCGCTTCGAGCTACCGCTTCCAGAACGCCAAGATCACCGGCTGCGACGGCGAGAATCCCGCCTGGTCCATTTCAACCAGCGAGGGCGACATCAATATCGATGGCCGCACCAAGCTCTGGCACACGCGCTTCAACGTGAAGGACTCCCCCGTGGCCTACCTGCCGTTCATGTCGCTGCCGGGTGGAGCCAAGCGGCAGAGCGGCCTGCTCGTGCCGGACATCTCCCAAAGCTCCAAGCGCGGCTTTACGGTGAACCAGCCCTACTACTGGGTTATGGACGACGAGCGCGACCTGACCTTCTTCGAGAACGTCATGAGCCGCCGGGGATTCATGCAGGGACTGGAGTACCGCCACACCGAGAACCCGGACACCAAGGGCGACTGGCGCATCGACTACCTCAACGACCGCATCACGGCGGCGAACTCCTCCAAGGAAGACCTCTATCTCCAGAGCGATGGCCTGACGCGCCCCAACTCCAACCGCTGGTGGGTGCGCAGCAAGTTCAACGGGTTCCTCAAGGAACCGGCTTGGCAGGTCAAACTGGATCTGGACATGGTCAGCGACCAGGACTATCTGCGCGAATTCGGCGGAGGCTCCTCCGGGTATTCCGCCAGCCGCAAGACCTTTCTGCGCGAGTTCGGGCGCGACATCGACGTGGCCGACTCGCTCACCCGGACCAGCACGGCCTACCTCTCCCGCAGCTGGGACCGCTACGGCGTGGTGGGTAAGGTTTCCTGGACCCAGAACCTGGCCTACATGAACGGCAACAACCCGGCCACGGCCAACCCCACCACCCAGAGCCTGCCCGAGGCGCATTTCTTCGCCTTCAAGGATTCCATTCCAGGCACGCCCTTTGAGTGGGAGGGCGCGGGCCGCTTCGATTACTTCTGGCGGCAGTATGGCACCCGCGGTTTCCGCACGGATGTGCACCCGACCCTGAGCCTGCCCCTGGCCGCCGGGCCGGTGACTGTGATCCCCAGCGTTGGTCTGCGCTCCACGTCCTACGGCGTGGGCGGCTACACCAACGAGGGCCCCAGCACCACCAGCAACAAGTCCCCGCACCGGACCTTCACCGAGCTTGGCTTCTCGGCCTTCACGGAGATGAGCCGGGTGTTCGACCTGAAGAACCCCCTGGAGGCCAAGGCCGAGAACGTGGGCAAGAGCGAGTGGGGCGCGGTGCGCCACAGCGTGGCCCCGAGGCTTGATTTTACCTACATCCCCGCGCCCCAGTCGCAGAACCGGCTGCCGTCCTTCGACGCCCTGGACCGCATCCAGCGCAAGAACGTCATCACCTATTCGCTGACCAACGTGCTGGACCGCAGGCGCACCAGCGTGGTGGCCGCGCCGAGCGGCAACGCCACCATCCCGGTGGCCGCCACGGACTACCTGGATTTCTTCCGCCTGCGCGTGGAGCAGTCCTACGACCGCGACGAGGCCGCGCGCGGCGATCTGCTGGGGCAATATGCCCGCAGGCCCTATTCGGACATCATGGTCGAGGCCTCGGTGACCCCGCAGAAGTACGTCACCCTGACCTCCAAGACCTACTATTCGCCCTACCTGAAGCGCCCCACCGAGCATGAGCACACCCTGACCCTGCAAAAGGAGAAGGTGGGCGAGGTGCGCTTCGGCTACGACTACCTCTACCCGCTGGACGAGTACAAACGGCAGCGCACCAAGGACGTGCAGGCCCTGCGCCTGGGGCTGGACGTCGACATCACCAAGAGGGTCAAGCTGACCACGGACTACCGCCTGGACATCGCCGGGCACGCGGACCTGGAGAAGACCGTTGGTCTCACCTGGACCGACCAGTGCTACAACGTCGAGCTCGTCTTCAGCCGCAAGCCCAGCGATCAGAGCCTGGAATTGCGCTTCAACCTGCTTGATTTCGGCAAGCCCTAGAGGCATGCTGGTGCGCATGACGCGCAAAGCAATCACCCTACTGCCAGAGATCCTGCGCAACCAGATCGCCGCCGGCGAAGTGGTGGAGCGCCCCGCCAGCGTGCTCAAAGAGCTGGTGGAGAACAGCCTGGACGCCGGAGCCGCGCGCATCGACGTGATGCTGGAGGGCGGCGGCGTGGCGCGGCTGGTGGTGCAGGACGACGGCGCGGGCATCCCCCCGGACGAACTGGCCCTGGCCGTCACCCGCCATGCCACCAGCAAGCTTTCTAGCGTGGCCGACCTCTTCTCCGTCAGCAGCTTCGGCTTCCGTGGCGAGGCCCTGCCGAGCATCGCCTCGGTGTCGCAGCTCACGCTGACCTCCCGCGTGCAGGATGAGGCCGAGGCCGCGCGCATCGACGTGGACTGCGGCACGGTCCTTTCCGCAGGTCCGGCGGCCTTGGCCAGCGGCACCCGCGTGGAGATGCGCCGCCTTTTCGCCAGCACTCCGGCCCGGCTCAAGTTCCTGCGCACCGAGGCCACCGAGGCCAAGCGCTGCCAGGAGGCCCTTACGCGCATGGCCTTGGCCCGGCCCGACGTTGCCTTCTCGCTGACCCTGGGCGGGCGCGAGATCTTCCGCCTGCCCGCCGGGCAGACCCTGTCCGCGCGCCTGGCCCAGTTCTGGCCCCCGGCGGTGCTGGAGGGCCTGGTGGCGTTCCGCCGCGAGCACGGCGAGCTCTCGGCCCACGGCCTGGCCGGGCGGCCCTCCCACGCCCAGAATCGCGCCGACCGCATGCTCTTTTATGTCAACGGACGCCCGGTGCAGGACCGCCTGCTCCAGCGCGCCGCCCGCGACGCGTACAAGGGCCGCATTCTTTCTGGCGAGTACCCCCAGGTGCTGCTGTTCCTGGACCTGCCGCCGGAAGAGGTGGACGTCAATGTGCACCCGGCCAAGCTGGAGGTGCGCTTCCGCGACGAGGGCCAGATCTTCGCCCTGGTGCGCCTGGCCCTGGCCCCGGCCGCCGAGGGTGATGTCTTGTCCGACCACGCCGCCGCCTATGGCCCTTCAGGCGATGCTTCCGGCAGTCCTTCCGACGGGTATTCTGGCGGGTATTCTGGCGGCTTCGCCTCCCATGGCGGGGGCCCGACCCTGGGCGCGGCCTGGACGCCGGGGGCAGCCCAGAACAATGCGCGTCCCTCATCCTTTGGCGACAAGCCCGGCATGCTGCGGGCCTGGCGCTCGTTTGAGAACCCGCAGGGCGCCCGCGAGGTTCCCCTGCCGCTTACTCCGCCCGGAACCCAGGCTGCTGGTACGCCCGAAGGCCTGCCCGGAGGCCGGTCTGAAGGCACGTCCGAAGAATCATCGGCGCCGGGGGCGCAAGCCTTTCCCGTGTCGCCCGCGTCCGCACCCCGGGCCCTGTCCCAGGGCGGGCTTGAGTACCTGGGCCAGATCGCGGATACGTACCTGGTGCTGCGCCAGGGAGGCGAGAAGCTCGTGCTGGTGGACCAGCACGCCGCGCACGAGCGGGTGATCCTGGAGAACATGCGCCGGGCCCGCACCAGCGGGAATTCCCAGCCCCTGGCCCTGCCCCTGGAGTTGACCCTGCACCCAAGCGAGGCCGCGCGCGCAAGCGAACTCTGGGCCGAGCTCAAGTCCTGCGGCTTCGCCCTGGAGATGTCCGGCGCGGAGCGGCTTTTCGTTCGCGGCGTGCCGCCCAGCCTGCCTGCGGGCAGGGCCGCGGAGTTCCTGCGCGATGCCCTGGCCGACCGCACCGGCAGCCTGGCCGAGCTGTGGACCTTGCTCTCCTGCAAGTCGGCCATCAAGGCCGGGCAGCCCCTGGCCCAGGACGAGGCGCTGAGCCTGCTGGAGGTTTGGCTGGCGACCCCGGAGCGCGACTTCTGTCCCCACGGCAGGCCCGTGGCCGTGGCCTTTGGCGCGGCGGATCTTGAGCGTTTGTTCAAACGCAGATAAAATACGTATTTTTGTGCCGTATCGGGGGATGGTCGTCTACGCATCTTGCGCGGGAGCCAAAACTCTGCCAAAGATCGCACGGCGCTTCCTCTACCTCTGATATCTGTGCGTTCAGGAGTCTTCTGTCCCATGACCATCGCCTTCAACAAGCTTGAGGTCCGTATCCGCCTGGCGGCGATCCGGGCCAACTACCGAATTTTGTGCAGCCGCGGCAGCCGTGTCATCGGCGTCATCAAGGCCGATGCCTACGGGCACGGATTGACCGAGGTCGCAAGCGCCCTGGCCAAGGAAGGCTGCGACACCTTCGCCGTGGGAACGGTGGAGGAGGGCGCGGCCCTGCGCCGGCACCTCACCTCCCAGGGCCTGAAGAACCGCATCTTGGTGCTTCTGGGTCCCATCGAGCCCGACGACTACCCACCCCTGTGGGAGCACTCCCTGGTGCCGCTCATCGGCAGCTTCCGGCAGCTGGAGGCCCTGGCGCGCCAGGCCGCCCGCGTGGGCAAGGGCCTGGAGATAAGCCTCAAGTTCGACACCGGCATGGCCCGCCTGGGCTTCGGCGTGGAGGATCTGCCGCGCCTGCTGGACCGCCTGGGCGAGGCGCCGCTGGTGCGCCCGATCATGGTCAGCTCGCACCTGGCCACCGCCGACCAGCCCGAGTCCGTGGACTACCTCATGGGCCAGTCCGAGCGCTTCACCTTCATCCTTTCCTGCCTGTCCAAGGCAGGCTATACGCTTGAGGCCAATCTGGCCAATTCGGCGGGCATCCTCGGACACCCCTCGGTGCATTACCAGAGCCAGCGCGCGGGCATCGCCCTCTATGGGGCCAACCCCTTCGTGGGCTCCGCCTGGGAGCACCTGGGACGCGGGCTTGCTCCGGCCATGTCCGTGCGCACGCGCATCGTCTCCGTGCATTCCTTGCCCAGGGGCTGCAGCATCAGTTACGGCTGCACCTACACGGCGGAGCGCGACATGCGCGTGGCCATCGTGGCCGTGGGCTACGCCGACGCCTACAGCCGGGCCCTCACCGGGAAGAGCGCGCAGATGCTCATCGCTGGCCGCCGCGCCCCTGTGGTGGGCCGGGTCTGCATGCAGCTCACGGCCTGCGACGTCTCGGACATCCCCGACGCCCGGCCCGGCGAGTGGGCCACGCTGCTCGGCGGCGAAGGCCCGCTGGCCATCAGCCCCGAGGAATTGGCCTCGTGGTGGGGCACCATTTCCTATGAAGTATTCTGCCTGCTGGGAATGAACCGGCGGGTCTACATCTAAGCCAGGGAGGCCGATCATGAGCGACGAGTGGATTCAGGCGGAGAGCCTTCCCGTGGAAGAGACCGACCCCAAGGCCCTGATGCGCAAGTGGGCCAACGTGGCCGAGGACATGGCGCTGGTCCCGGAGCTCAACGTGCGCATGCGCGTCGAAGCGGGCATGTTCGTGGTCGAGGTCAGCCCCGAACTGTACGACGTCTTCCGCTAGAGCCTGCCTCAAAACGTGTCTTTTGCCCCCAGGGCATCGTCATGAGTCGATTTTGGCTGAGGGCCGTACCGCATGGGTACTCCCCCAGCCTCCAAATCGCCCCTTTCTTTACTTGATTCTCCCCACAGGTTTGACAACCCTGGTACAGGGCACGTATCCTGTGAACAGTCCTGACAAAGTGGGAGCTGTTCATGGGTGAGGTTGTGCTTATGTGGTCCGGCGTGGCGCTCCTGGTGGTTCTGGCTGCTCTGGGCGGGTTCGCGCTGGGCCGCCTGGGCCGCTCCGGCTCCACCCAGCGGAGCGTGGCCGTGGCGTCCGCCTCTCCGGAGGCCCTCATGGCGGACCTCATCCGCCGTGCCGCGCCCCTGGACCTGCTACCCGGCAGCGCCGGGGAGCCCCTGGCCCGCTGCCTGCCCAAAAGCACCAGCCCCGAGGGCCTGGTCTGCGAGCTCCTGGACAGCGCCGCGTCCATGGAGCTGCGCCCCGGCCAGGCCGTGACCTGCTTCTTCGCCCCGGTGCGCCAGGCCGGACGCAAGGTCAACGCCTTTGAGACCGAGATAAACGCCCACCATAGCGCCCTGGAGCCCCCGCAGGTGGTGCTCCGGCCTCCGCGGGAGCTTCTGGCCATGCCGCGCCGCAGGCACGCCCGCAAGCGCGTCAGCGACCCGCGCTTCGTGCATGTGCGCCTCTGGGCCGCCGATGCCGAGACAAGCCGCCTGTTTTTTCCCGAGGCCACGCCGGACATCTGGATCAACGCCTATGACGGCCAGAGCGGCGGCGAAAACGCCGTCACGGACATCTCCCCCGGCGGGCTGGCCATGGAGGTGCGCGCCGCGCTGGTACCGCCCGGGCTGGAACCCGGCAGCCCGGTGGTGCTCAAATGCTCGCTCTTCCAGTTCAAGGAGAAGCAGTTTAAACCCTACTGGTACGCCGGACTGGTGCGGGGCGTCAGCACCCCGGACGACAAGATCCGGCGCATCGCCATCGGCTTCACCGCCGTGGGCGCCCTGGACGGGAAGGCGCCCCAGGGCGTGCGGTGGACCGAGCGCATCATCAATGAAACCTTAGGAGGCAGCGCATGAAGGTTCTGGCAATCAACGGCAGCGCGAGGCTTAACGGCAACACCGCCATCATGCTCAACACCGCCCTGGCGGAGATCGCCGCCGCAGGCATCGAGACGGAGCTGGTGCAGCTTGGACCCAAGGGCCTGCAAGGCTGCATCGCCTGCTACAAGTGCTTTGAGAACAAGGACAAGCGCTGCGCCGTGGATGACGACAAGCTCAACAGCTACATCGAGAAGATGCTGGCTGCCGATGGCATCCTGCTTGGCTCGCCCACCTATTTCGCCGACGTGACCACCAACATGAAGTCCCTCATGGACCGCTCGGGCATGGTCTCCCGCGCCAACGGCGACATGTTCCAGCGCAAGGCCGGGGCCGCCGTGGTCACCGCGCGCCGGGGCGGGGCCATCCACACCTTCGACACCCTGAACCACTTCTTCTTCATCGGCCAGATGGTGGTGCCCGGCTCCAGCTACTGGAACATGGGCTATGGCCGCGAGCCCGGCCAGGTCTCCGGCGACGAGGAAGCCCTGGCCACCATGCGCACCCTGGGCCAGAACATGGCCTGGCTGCTCAAGAAGATCGCAGGCTAAGCGTGGACATGTCGCTTGTGCCCGCCCTCCTGGCGGGACTTCTGCTCGGCGCGGGCCTCACCTTCGTGCTGCTGCGCGCCCGCGCCGCCGCCGATTGCGCTGCCCTGCGCGCCGAGGCCGAGGCCGCGCTGGCCCAGGCCCGCTTTGCCGAGGCCGCTTTGGCCGAGCGCCTGCGCGGGGCCGAGGAGCGCCAGGCCAGCCTGCTCTGCGACCTGGACGCCGCCCAGGGCGAGGCCAGGGCCCTGCGCGACGAGCTGCGCCTGGAGACCGGCCGGCGCGCCAGCGCAGAGGAATCCGCCATGCGCGTGCCCGGACTGGAAGAGCGCTTGAGCGCCCAGGCCGAGGAACTTTCGGCCCTCAAGGTGCGCGAGGGCGACCTTGCCGCGCGCATCGAGGAGGAGCGCAAGGCCGCGCTGGAAAAGCTGGCCCTGCTCGAAGACCTGCAAGCCAAGCTGCAGGATACCTTCAAGGCCCTGTCCGCCAACGCGCTCAAGGACAACAACGCCAACTTCGTGGAGCTGGCCAAGGCCCACCTGGGCAGCTTCCAGGAAGCGGCCAAGGGCGACCTTGAGCTGCGCCAGAAAAACATCGAGGGGCTGGTCAAGCCCATCAAGGACTCCCTCACCCAGGTCGACGCGCGCATCCAGGAGATGGAGAAGAGCCGCCAGAACGCCTACGTGGAGCTGACCCAGCAGGTGAAATTCCTGGCCTCGGACCAGGTGGACCTCAAAAAGGAAACCAAGAAGCTCGTCGACGCCCTGCGCCGTCCCACCGTGCGCGGGCGCTGGGGTGAAATGCAGCTCCGGCGCGTGGTGGAGCTTGCGGGCATGATCAACTACTGCGACTTCACCGAGCAGACATCCGTCAGCACCGAGGACGGGCGCTACCGGCCCGACATGGTCGTGCGCCTGCCCGGCGGCAAGAACGTCGTGGTCGACGCCAAGGCCCCGCTGGAAGCCTACCTCAACGCCTACGAGTCCCAGGACGAGGACGCCCGGCGCCAAAGCATGCTCACCCACGCCCGCCAGATTCGCGACCATATGGCTAAGCTGAGCCAGAAGAGCTACTGCGAACACCTGAAGCCCACACCGGAATTCGTGGTCATGTTCCTGCCCGGCGAAATCTTCTTCAGCTCCGCACTCGAGCACGACCCCTCTCTTATCGAGATGGGGGTCAAGCAGAACGTCATTGTAGCTTCACCCACAACGCTCATTGCTTTGCTCAAGGCCGTGGCCTACGGCTGGCAACAGGAAAAGGTCGCCGAAAGCGCCCAGCAGGTCAGTGAACTCGGGCGCGAACTCTACAAACGCATCGTCACCCTGGCCGAACACTTCGCCCGCGTGGGCAAGGGCCTGTCCAGCGCTGTCGATGCCTACAACAAAACCGTGAGCTCGCTGGAATCCCGCGTGCTCGTGCAGGCGCGCCGCTTCAAGGAGCTCGCCGCCGCACCCGAAAAAGACCTGCCCGTGCTCGACCCGCTGGAAGTCACCACCCGCGACGTGCAGTTGGGCGAGGAGTAAGGCAGGGGAGACAAGACAGCCTCCGGCGGCCAAGGAGCCTGAGGCCCCTTGGAACCCCCATTGGCCTGGGCCGGGGCGGCGGGGGCAGAGGCGTCTGCTGGGCTTGGCCTTGGCAATGCGCGCGTGTTGGCCCCTTTTAAGAGCGCTGGTGAAGAGGTTAAGAGAAAGGCGTTTTCTCGTGGCGCCCCCAAAGATAGCCTTTCGGCTTACTGGGGGGCAAGCGGGCCTCAAGCCTTGTGCAGGGGGCAGCGGGGTGGGCCGGCGATGCTTGCCTCGTGGTCCTCGCTGACGCTGGGGTCGGAGAGATTCTCCCGGATGATGTTGAGCTCATCCAGATTTTCGAAGAACAGGTCCACCAGCTTCGGGTCGAACATGGTGCCCCGCTGCTGCTGGATGAACTCAAGCACCTTGGCCTGGGGCCAGGCCTTCTTGTAGACGCGGTCCAGAGACAGAGCGTCGTACACGTCTGCCAGGGCGATGATGCGTGCGGTCAGGTCGATCTCTTCTCCCTTCAGTCCGCAGGGATAGCCGCCTCCATCCCATCGCTCGTGGTGTTGCAGCGCGATGACGCAGGCCCGCGACATCAGCGCCCGTTCCGAGGTGTGCAGGATCTTGTGCCCGATGACCGTGTGGTGCTTGATGATGTTGTGCTCTTCTGGGGTCAGCCTGCCATCCTTGTTCAGTACGGCGTCTGGGATGCCGATCTTGCCGATGTCGTGCATGGGCGAGGCGGCGGCCAGGAGCTCGACCTCATCCTGCGGCAAGCCGTGCTTTTGCGCCAGGAGCGCCGAATAGGCGGCCACGCGCTTCACGTGGTTCGCCGTCTCATGCGAGCGCGTTTCGATGACCTCGCCCAGGGTGGACAGCAGTTCCAGCTGCGTTTCGATCATTTCGCGGTTCAGGGCCAGGATTTCGGCGTTGCCGCGGTTGATCTTGCGTTGCCTGGCGATGTTTTGAAGAAGCAGCGCGATGATTACGCCGAGGACGCTGATGATGGCCAGGGAGCTCAAGAGCACCACGCGGTGGGTTTCGTAGAAGGAGAGCGGCCGGTTCAGGATGATGCTTCCTTCAGGCAGGCTGGACAAGGGGATGCCGAAGCGTTGGAGGGCCGCGAAATCATATTTGAAGATGTTTACGCCAAGCGGCTTGTCGTACACAGGCGGCGGGTGCCCTCCCGCCAGGCGTTCCAGCAGGGTTTGCGCGGCCTTGCGACCGTGGCCGAAGGCGCTGGCCACGCAGCCGCCGGCGGGGCCCAGGCCGAGCTGGAAGTCCCAGGCCACGTACACCGGCACCGGGGAGTTGGCTGCCACGGCTCGCGGCACCACATCGGCGTCGAGCGACTTCCCGGCGGCATCCTGGAAATACACAAGCAGGTAGATGAGTTCACCCTTTATGCGCGCTTGGGCAAAGCGCTTCAGCTCGTCAAAGGTCATGAGCGGGAGCACCACGATCTCCACCCGGCTGGACAGGGCGGAGGTCTGGGCCAGGAAGTCGTCGCGGATGTAGCGTCCTGTAAGTGTGTTGTCGACCACCACGTAGACTTTGCGTGTTCCCGGATTTTGCTTCAGCGCGGCTTCCAGGGTCTCCTTGTGCGAGACGATCTCGATGATGATGTTCATGTTGTCCACGTTGGCCGGGATCGACCTGGGGTCGTTGATGCCGCTGGCCGCGATGGGAGTCTTGGGGAACAGCTCGGCGCGATGCTGGGCTACGAAGTCCAAGGCGTGGTTGTCGGTGAGGATGATTCCGTCGAAGTGTTCCGCGGCGTACTTCTCTCGATAGATCTGCAGCAGTTGCGCCAGGTACTGCGGGGAGCCGTGGTGCTTGGCGTCCATGTACTCCACGCGGAACGAGGCCTGGACCTCCGGAGCGCGGAGCACGGAGTCGATGCCGAGCTCCATGTCCCGGGTCCAGGAGAAGTCCGGGGCGTAGGAATGGATGACCAGTACGTGCGGTTTGCTGGGCGTGGCTTCACCTCCTGCTTTGGCGGGCAGCAGGGCGAAAAGCACCGCCAGTGCGAAGAACAGCGGTCTGCCTTTAGTCATGTTCCAACACTAGCACAATTGCAGCGAAGGGCAATCCGAAATTGGACGTGAGCCAGCTCTGCTGCGCGGGCGTGGTCTAGGTCGGCGTTGCAGAGGCCACGAACGGCGGGATTTTCAGGTCCGGCTTGTTCACCTGCAGTCGAGGTCCGGGCTGCCCGTCCTCTAGCTCCAGCACGCTGCCGCCAGCGCCTTCGAGCACGGCCTGGCCTGCGGCGACGTCCCATTCACGCATGCCGGTGTTCAGGCGCGGGTACAGGTCGGCCTTGCCTTCGGCCACGAGGCAGAATTTCAGCGCGCTGCCTGCGGTGATGCGCTCGGCGACATGCGTGTTTGCGAGAAAGGTCTCGGTTTCGGGCGTGGGGTGCGAGCGGCTGACCAGCACGGTGAGCGTTGCCTCGTCCGGCTGGCGCACGTGGATGGCCTGCCAGGGCTGGCCGGTTTCGCGTCGGAACGCGCCCAGGCCCAGGCCGCCCACGTAGGTCTTGCCCCAGGCGGGCACATGCACCGCGCCCAGCGCCGGGTAGCCGTTCTCGGCCAGGGCGATGCACACGCAGAATTCGCCCAGCTCCTTCACAAACTCCTTGGTGCCGTCCAGCGGGTCCACGATGAACAGGCGCTGCCAGCGGGCGCGCTGCTCGTAGGGCAGGGCCGCGCCTTCCTCCGAGAGTACGGGCACGCCGGGAAACTGCCGGGCCAGGGCGCGCGTGATGGTTTCGTGCGCGGCCAGGTCGGCGCGGGTGAGCGGCGAGTGGTCGTCCTTGTACTGCACGGTGAAGCCTTGGCTGCGCACCTCCATGATGGCCGCGCCAGCGGCCTCGGCGATGGTCGCCAGGGCGGCCAGGTCCGGGTGCGGGCTCTGGGTTTCGGCGTGCTCGGCGTGTTCTGCGATGATGCGCAGGGTTTCTGCCTGGCCCGCCAGCGCGGCCACCAGCCCGGCGCGGTCCAGGCCCTGGCCGTTGAGCTGGAAGCGTGCCGTGGCCAGGGCATCGGGGTCTGCCTGGAGCAGCTCGGCCAGGCGTCCGGCGCGCAGCTCCACCCCCTGCTCGAGCACGGCGGCCAGGCATTCGATGGCCACGGTGTTGAAGAGCTTGAGGGTCACGGGCAGCAGCGCGGTCGCGCCCGCTTGACCGGCGTCCCCGGTGTCGTCCCCAATGCCATGGGCGATGCCCTCGCGGAACACGCCCACCGGGCTGCCCCGGCGCATGGCGATGCCCGCCACGCCCGGCAGGGCTCCGGCCAGGGCCAGGGTGCAGCCTGGCGCGGCATGGTCGGCGTCGATGTCATCCACGGGCGAGCCGTCGAGGAACACGGTCTGTACGCGCTCCTCCACGCAGGTGGGGCAGAACCCGAGGTCCTGGATCATTGTCTGGCGCAGCGAGAGGCCCGGGCGCAGGCCGATGCCCACGCCTTCGCGCAGGATGGGCGTCAGGGCCAGCAGGGCCTCCGGCGCGGCGGTGACGGTCAATATGTGCTGCTGTGGCATCTCCTCTCCTGCTTATGCCAGTAATGACGTATGTCACTGCTGACATAAATATCAAATATATTTGACTTTTCATTTCCAGTACGTATCTTCATCACTACATCACGCTTAGTCAAGGCCGTGTGCCTGGGCAACCATAACCAAGGAGCGACGACATGTCGAAGATACTGCGCATCAACACTCGCACCAAGGAATTTCATTTTGAGGAAGTGGGCAAGTACCTGGGCCTGGGCGGCCGCGCGCTGACCTCGCGCCTGGTGCTGGACGAAGTCCCGGCCACGGCGCACGCCCTCTCCGCCGAGAACAAGCTGGTCATCGCCGCGGGCGTGCTCACGGGGACCACCGTGGCCAACTCCGGCCGCATCTCCCTGGGCGCCAAGTCGCCGCTCACCGGCACCATCAAGGAGAGCAACTCCGGCGGCCAGTTCGCCCAGAAGCTCGCCAAGCTGGGCATCCTGGCCATCGTGCTGGAGGACAAGCCCGAGGCTGACACGCCCTTCACCAACATCGCCATCACCAAGGACGGCGTGAAGTTCGAGGCCGCTGCCGAGCTGGAAGGCCTGGGCACCTATGCCTGCATGGACAAGATCCTGGCCAAGTACGGCCCCAAGACCGGCACCATGCTCATCGGCCCCGCCGGCGAGACCTGCCGCATGGCCGCCTCGGTGCAGTTCTCCGATCCCGAGGGGCGTCCGTCCCGCGCGGCTGGCCGTGGCGGCCTGGGCGCGGTCATGGGCTCCAAGAAGATCAAGGCCATCGTGCTCGACGACGCGGGCTGCGGCATGCTCGCGGCTGCGGAGCCGGAGAAGTTCAAGGCCGCGGCCAAGCGCTGGGTCGAGATCCTCAAGGGCCACCCGGTGACCAGCCAGGGCCTGCCGGCCTTTGGCACGGCCATCCTGGTGAACATCATCAACGAGGCCGGGGCGCTGCCCACCAAGAACTTCCGCGACGGCCGCTTTGAGCACGCCGCCGCCATCTCCGGCGAGGCCATCGCCGAGACCATCACCAAGCGCGGCGGCAAGGTGAAGCACGGCTGCCACACCGGCTGCATCATCCAGTGCTCCCAGGAGTACGTGGACAAGGCCGGCAAGTACCTGACCTCGGGCTTCGAGTACGAGACCGTGTGGGCCTTCGGCGCCAACACGCTGATCAAGGACCTGGACGACATCGCCGCGCTGGACCGCGCCTGCGACGACATGGGCCTGGATACCATCGACCTGGGCAACACCATGGCCATGGCCATGGAAGGCGGCATCATCCCCTGGGGCGACGGCAAGGCCGCCGAGAAGCTCATCCGCCGCGTGGGCGACAAGAACGACGCCATGGGCCGCATCATCGGCAACGGCACGGGCTTCGCCGCCCAGGCCTTCGGTGTCGACCGCGTGCCCGTGGTCAAGAACCAGGCCCTGCCCGCCTACGACCCGCGCAGCGTCAAGGGCGTGGGCGTGACCTACTGCACCACCACCCAGGGCGCGGACCACACCGCTGGCTACGCCGTGTGCCAGAACATCCTGAAGGTCGGCGGCGACGTGGCCCCCACGGGCAAGGCGGGCCAGATCGAGATCAGCAAGAACCTGCAGATCGCCACCGCCGCCGTGGACGGCCTGGGCCTGTGCCTGTTCGTGGCCTTTGCCGTGCTGGACAACGCCGACGGCGTGCCCTGCATCGCCGACCTGGTGGCGGCCCTCACCGGCAAGCCCTACACCGTGGACGACGTGGTGAACCTCGGCGTGGCCTGCCTGAAGGACGAGATCGCCTTCAACACCGCGGCGGGCTTCACCGCCAAGGACGATCAGCTGCCGGACTTCTTCCGCAACGAGAAGCTGCCGCCCCACGGCACCACCTGGGACTTCACCGCCGAGGAGATGCAGGCCGCCAAGGTCAGCTAGATCAGACGAGGGAAGAAATGATGAAGGCCGGGGCTCGAAAGGGCTCCGGCCTTTTGTTTGTATTGTTCTTGTATTATGTGTGTTTTGTCGTGATGGGTGGTGCGCATAAAAAGGGAGACCTTGATGGACTGGAGCCGGGGCAATTCTGCTGTGTTACTGAAGACAACTGATGCGTTGAAACTGCTGCCAAATGTTAAACCAAGACTCGCGATGCAAAGATTGAGTGAAGCCAACAATATGTATTTTAGCTGTGACGAGAATGAGTTTCGCATTCTCGAGGAAGTCGATATTTGTGCTGGGCTCAGTGTAACGCGAGAAGCCTTTAATGAATTGATTATCTCGGACGAGTACACAGGAAGCAAAAAAGTTAGCCCTCGGGGTGCTAGTCTGCTTCTCAAGCTATATGATGCTGATTTTTTTGAGCTGAAAGGTTGCAAAGATACTTTTGAAGGTACGGAAGTGTTGCGGCAGTACGCCGAAAGCGAGGAGAAGCTGGCTGCTAAGGTTGAAAAACTGAATCATCTTAAGAAGGAAAGAAGCGAGCGCGAAGCGTATCTTATCGCAAATCCTGGACATGTGCTTGATCATGAGTTTACGCCATCTCTGTTGAATACGATAATGTACCGAAATGGAAAAATTGGAAGCCACACTGAAATGGTGATAGGTGGTGTCACCGTGACGAAAGATGTGAGTGCTTTTGCGAGTAACAGCGGCAAGAGCCGCAGTAACACCGTTATACTCTCCTGGACGGACAACTCTGGCAAGCAGCACAAAGAAATACTGACACAATCGAGTTATGCTTCAAACAGGCGCAACGATGCGGAGCGCAATTGGGGATTACCTGAGTAGATATACTCCCCCCTCCCACGCATCCAACAACCTGAGTTTGTGAGTTAAATGGTGAAGCGTCCAAGAGGTTGGTCGTCGCCATGCCGGGCGGGCTTCCACCCAGTATGTTGCGGATCAGGCACACCTGCGCTTGCAGGATTCCTCTGCGTGATGCCGTGTGCTTTGGCCGGAATCGGATGAGTCATGAGTTTCTCTAGATCGATCGCTGCGCACGTGACTTGACCGCCTGGGCGGGTGCGCGGACAGGAAGGGGTTGTCGGGGGTGGAGCAACAGGCGCGGGGCGGAGCAGGGAACGCAGAGAGCCGAGGAATCGTGCAGTCGCGCAGGCCGACCGCGTTGCGCGTTGCGCCTTTTCTGCGCTACTCCGCCTCCCGCGCCTCCAACACCTTGAGTTCGTTGGTGAGCGGGTCGATGCGGCCGAACTGGATGGTCACGGCCATGCCGGGATGGGCCTTTTCACCGAGCATGTTGCGCGGCAGGCGCACCTGGAGCTGCAGGTCCGGCAGGGCCAGGGTGGGGTAGGGGCCGTTGTCGTCCACCACCACCGCCGGGAAGCTCTCGCGCTTGTGCTGGAGCAGGTACACCAGCTTCCAGTAGCGCGGGCGGAAGCGCTGGATCTGCCCCACTTCCTGGATGCGCGCCGAGAGCATGGGGAGCATGGCCTCCAGCTCGGCCAGGTTCAGGCGCGGCGCGCCCGTGGCGAGATATTCCTGCATTTGGGCCATGTTCAGGAAGTCGACGTAGCGGCGGATGGGCGAGGTGCACGTGGCGTAGGCCTCGCAGGCCAGGGCCGCGTGGCGGCGCGGCGTGCATTCCAGCGCGGGCGGGGCCAAAAGCTTGACCACGCGGGAGATGTCCACGGGGTCGTTGAACACGCCGGTGGCGCTGGGCGGCAGGGCGATGTTCTGGGTGCGGTGCAGGAGCGGAATTCCGGCCTCGCCAGCCCAGCGCGCCAGGCCGCAGTTGGCCAGGATCATGAACTCGCTGACCAGGAGTTCCGCGTCCGGGTTGCCTGGGCGGGTCTCGATGCGCACGCGCACGTCTTGCGGGTCGCCTTCCAGTTCCACCACGGGCTCGGGCCTGTCGATGACCACGGCCCCGCGCTCCAGGCGGCGCTCCAGGAGCAGGCGCGCCAGGCTCATGGCCAGGCTCAGGTGCGGTTCGGAATCCGCGTCCAGGGCGGCCTGGGCGTCTGGGTAGGTGATGTTGCGGGTGATGGTGGCCCAGGCCAGGCGGGGCGCGACGTCAAGCACCTCGCCCCGCTCGTCGAGCAGGAACTCGGCCACCAGGGCGGGCTTGGGCTGGCCCGCAGCCAGGCTGAAGTGGCCGGTGCCCAGGCTCTCGGGCATCATGTGGCCGGAGCCCTCGGGCAGGTACAGGCTGGTGACGCGGCTCATGACCTCGCGGTCGAGCCTGCCGCCGAAGTCCCAGGCCAGGGTGGGCCGGGCCAGGGCGATGGCGCAGCGGAAGCCCTGGCCGCCGCCGGGCAGCTCTGCCTGGGCCACGAAAAAGGCGTCGTCGATGTCGCGGGTGGTGGCCGCGTCGATGCTCACAAAGGGCGTGGGGTCGAGCCCGCCGTCCTGCTCCGCGCTGGCGGCCAGCTCGTCGAAGCGCCTGAGCTGGGCGGAAATCTCGTCGGCGAACCCGGAGGACCAGTCGTCGCCCCAGGTGTACCCGGCCTCGTCGAGCAGGTAGTTGTGGTGCGGCGGCAGAACGCCCCAGGCCTGGGCCAGCTGCAGGGCCAGGTGCGGCACGTCGGGCAGGGATTTCTTGAGGCTTTCCCAGAACTTGGCCAGGGCGTCGTAGTCGGCCCCGCTGCCCACGCTGCCGGGTGCCCGTCCTGTGGTCCTTCCGGCCACCTGGGCCAGAAGCACTTCGTGCAGGCGCACCAGCACCTCATCGTCGGAAATGCGGGCCTCGGGCAGGTCGCGCGTGCCCGGCGGCATCGGCGGCTGGCCGGACTTGACGCGGCTCCACAGCGCGGCGAACAGGGCGTGCCCGGCGTTGACCACGCCTTCGCGCTCCTTGGCCTCGCGCTCCTTCTCCATCCTGGCCTCGACCTTGTCCGCCGGGTGGATCTCGAAGTCCGGCGGATTGAACTTGAAGTGCGACTTGGCGTGCAGCAGGGCGCGGCCAAGGGCGGCCATCTCGTTGACGCCCGGCTCCTGCCAGAGCAGCGTGGCGAACCACTCCACGGGCGCGCGTTCAAGCTCCCCCTGGGCCATGTCCCAGAGTTCCAGCGGGTTCACCTCGGCCATGATCTCGCGCCGCCGCGTCTCCAGAGTCTCCAGGCGGTGGCCGATTTCCTCGCGGGTGGCGCCGGGCGGATAGTCCGGCCCGGACCAGGGCAAAAGGCGCGAGTCCGGCAGCTTGACCTCGCGGCGGGTGCGGGTGAGCAGGCGCAGGCGGCCGGCGGACTCCTCCAGGACCCAGGCGATGTGCGCCTCATTGTCCTGGAGGAATTCCACAACCGAGCCCGGCTTGGCAAAGCCGGAGAGCTTGGGGATTTTCGTCATGAGGGCCTAGTGCTTGCCCATTAGTGCTTGAATGACCGCTGGCCGGTGAAGACCATGGCTACCTGGGGGCTGGCCTCGTTCACCGCGCGGATGACTTCATGATCGCGCATGGAGCCCCCGGGCTGGGCGATGGCCGTGACGCCCTGGGCCAGGCACAGGTCCACGCCGTCGCGGAAGGGGAAGAAGCCGTCGCTGACCAGCGCCGAGCCGGGCAGGCCGCCACGGGCCTCGTCCGAGCGCCTGCGGATGTCGGCCAGAAGCTCAGCCTTGCCCGCATCGGAGCGGGCGGCCAGCATGAGTTCGTAGATGGAGCAGCCCTGCTCCTTGAACGCCAGCAGGTCGGCGTACTTGGTGCGGGCCTTGGTGATGGTCAAGTCCACGCAGCCCACGCGGTCCTGCTCGCCGGTGCCGATGGCCGTGGTGGCGCCGTCGCGCACGAAGATCACCGAGTTGGAGCTGACTCCGGCCTCGATGGACCAGGCGAAGATCAGGTCCTGCAGCTCCTTGGCGCTGGGCGTGCGGGCGGTGGAGGTCGTTCCGTCCTTCTCAGCCGTGGCGGGCAGGAAGTCCGCGGCCTCGCGGATGCGGCTCTGGAACGAGCTCTGCAGCACCAGACCGCCGTCGAACAGGCTCTTGATGTCCAGAAACGGCGAGCGCGCCAGTTCATCCAGGCGGCTGATGCCGGGGATCTTCATGATGCGCAGGTTCTTGCGGGCTTTGAGGATGTCCACCACGCCGGGTTCGAACTCGGGCGCGGCCACAACCTCGAAATAGAAGGAGTTGATGAGCTCTGCGGCTTCCTTGGTGAGCGGGCGGTTGACCACGATGGCTCCGCCGAAGGCGGCGATGCGGTCGGACCAGAAGGCGCGGCTCACGGCCTCGGCGATGCCGAGCTCGGTCCAGGCGGCGCCGCAGGGGTTGTTGTGCTTGAGGATGACGGCGGCCGGGCGCGCGCTCAAGTACTGAAGGATGTTCAGCGCGTTGTCCACGTCGGTCAGGTTGGTCTTGCCGGGGTGCTTGCCGGCCTGGAGCATGTGCTCCTCGGTGAGGGCCGAGACAAGGCCCTGGCCAGGCCCGCGGAAGGTGACGCCGTCCAGGATCAGCTCGCCGCCCACCTGCTCGTACAGGGCCGCGGGCTGGTCCGGGTTCTCGCCGTAGCGCAGGCCGCGCACTTCGCCGCCGATGTTCCAGGTGCGCTTCTTGTAGACCAGTTCCTGGCTGCCGATCTGCAGGCGCAGGTCGTCGGGGAAGTGGTCGCGCAGCAGGGTGGTGTACATCTTCTTCAGTTCGCTCATGGCCGTATCCTTATTGTATAAAGTCCTGTGCCCTCTGATGCAGCGGGCGTGGGCCAGACTAGCACAGCCTATGCCGCCGGGCAATGAGCCTGAGTGGGCAATGGGCCATTGGCGAGCGCCGGGAATTCTGATAGCTACCCTGCACACGCCGCCCAAGCGGCCTACGGAGGTTCCTATCCATGCCCGAGTCTTATCTGGAAAACGCCCTGGTCAAGCTTGCCCGGCAGATCGTCGCCTTCGACGAGGCCTCGCTCATGGATCTGTGGGAGAAATACGCGGAGGTGGTGCGCCGGTTCGAGCCCACCAGACGCTGGGAAGAGGCTGCCCTGATCTTTGGCATCATCCAGTCGGTGCGCATGAAGAACCAGCTCTTCAACTACAATCTTTCGGCCTCGCGCGCCGGGACGCCTGGTCCCGGCCTGGGGCTGGACATGCTGAACCTGACCGTGCCGGAAACCAAGTCCAAGCCTGGGGCCCCCGGAACTGTCCAGCCCGCGCAGTCTGCTCCTGATTCTGCCCCGGCCCCGGCAAAGCCCGTGGCCCGCGGCTCAGCGCGCCAGGGCAAGCCGAAGGCCGGAAAGCTGATCCCGCTGCGGCCCGATTTGGATTAACCCCTTGATGGCGTAGGCGAAGTAGCGCACCTTATCCACGAAATCCACGGCCTCGAAGCCCCGGCACAGTCCGTGGCGGGTGTCCTTGGCCACGTCCTCGTCGGCCAGCGTGGGCAGCACCCGGCGCACGGCGGTCCAGGCGGGCAGGCTGGGGCGACCGGCCCGGGCGATCCCGATGGCGTCCTCCACGTGTCCCTGGCCGACGTTGAAGGCCGCCAGGCCGAGCAGCATGGCGTCATCGCGGCCATAGCCCTGCTCGATGAAATGCCCGCGCAGCATGTCCAGGTAGCGCGCACCGGCAGTGATGACCTGGGCGTCATCGCTTAAGTCGTCAACGCCCAGCCGCTCCCTGGTCACCCCGGTGAGCTGCATCAGGCCGTGCACACCCGTGACGCTCACCGCGTCGGGGTCGAAATGGGATTCCTGGTGGATCACCGCCGTGAGCAGGAAGGGGTCAATCTTCCACCTGTGCGAGGCCTTGGCGATGCTGCTCGCGTGGGGCGGCACATAGAGCGCCAGGGTACGGCGCAGCATCTCCATCTCAAAGGGGTCCGGGTCCACGGGCAGAAAGCCCATGGTGCGCTCGCGCAGGGCGGGCAGGGTGCCATCGGCCGCCAGCTGCTTCCAGAAACTGCGCATGGCCTTGTCCAGCCTGGGCACGTCGGTGCGCCAGACAAAGCGGTAGGCGGCGTCTCTGCCTGTGGGGGCCACGTCGCGCACCTCGGGCAAGAAGGGCAGGAGCAGGTGCAGGGCGTCCAGCGGCAGGGCCGGCGCGAGCACCGGGTCCTGGGAGAAGGACGCGGCCACGCGCAACAGCTCGTCCATGGCGGGGCGGACCTTGCCTGTGGGCAGGTAGCCCTCGTCCCAGTCCACCGCGTAGATGGGCTGGCGGTCATATTCCGGGCCAAAGGCCATGCGCGGCAGCTTGTCCGCATCGGCGTTCTGGTGGCGGTCGGCCTCGGTGGGGGCCACGCCCAGGGCCAGGCCGATCTGGGCCTTGCCTTGTTCCACCAGTTCCAGGACTTCCTCGGGAGTGTTGGTGAACACGAAGCGCACCTCGACCCCGCCGTTGAGCTTGCGGAACCGTTCCAGCAGCTCTTTCTCCGGGCTCAAGCCGGGAGTATCTGACATGCGCGCCTGGTGCGGGGCGGCAACTACCAGGACGCTGGGCAGGGGCACGGTCCTTATGTAGTTGAAGACCAGCCCGAGCAGGGCGAGGGATAAGAGGCCCATGGTGATGTGCTCGCGCCTGAATTGGCGCGCCCATCTTGGGGCTTTATCCGGGGCAATTGTTGACATGTGTTCATTCCTCTTTTACGAAAATCATCCGCTTGCCGCAAAACAATCGTCTGCGAAGACGGGGCAAGTAGTCAAAAGGAGCCTTCATGTCAAATATCGTGGTCTTCGGGTCCCAGTGGGGCGACGAAGGCAAGGGCAAGATTGTGGATATGCTGGCTGCGGATTCCGCAGCTATCGTGCGCTTCCAGGGCGGAAACAACGCCGGGCACACCCTCGTGGTGGGCGGAGAGAAGTGCATCCTGCACCTCATCCCCTCGGGCATCCTGCACCCCGGGAAAATTTGCCTCATCGGCAACGGGGTGGTGCTGGACCCCGAGGTCTTCCTGCGCGAGATCGACACCCTGGCGGCCAAGGGCCTGGACGTGTCTCCGGCCAGACTCATGGTCAGCAAGAAGGCTCACGTGATAGTTTCTTATCATCGGGCGTTGGACTCGGCAAGAGAGGGTTCGCGTTCTTCCGGCGCGAAGATCGGCACCACGGGCCGGGGCATCGGTCCCTGCTACGAGGACAAGATGCACCGCTGCGGCATCCGCGCGGCTGACCTGGCCGACCCGGAGCTCCTGCGCGAAAAGATCAAGAGCGCCCTGGAAGAGAAGAATGTTCTGTTCAGCAAGCTCTACGGCTGTGAGCCCATGGACCCGGAGCAGGTGTTCCAGGAGCTGCTGCCCTTTGCCGAGCGTCTGCGTCCCTACCTGGGCGACGTGTCCACGGCCATCGAGCAGGCTGTGGCCGGCGGCGGCACCGTGCTCTTCGAGGGCGCCCAGGGCACGCACCTGGACATCGACCACGGCACGTACCCCTTTGTCACCTCGTCCACCACGGTGTCGGGCAACGCGGCCTCGGGCTCGGGCTGTTCGCCCCGGATGCTTGAGCGCATCATCGCCATCGTCAAGGCCTATACCACCCGCGTGGGCGGCGGCCCCTTCGCCACCGAGCTTCTGGACGCCACCGGCGACTACCTGCAGGAAAAGGGCGGGGAGTTTGGCGCCACCACGGGCCGCAGGCGCCGTTGCGGCTGGCTGGACATGGTCGTGCTGCGCGAGAGCGTGCGCCTGAATGGCCCCACCGAGCTGGCCGTGACCAAGCTCGACGTGCTCTCCGGCTTGCCGGAACTGAAGATTTGCGTGGAGTACGAGTATCGCGGCGGGCGCATCAGCCATCCGCCCCAGGAGCAGAACGGCATGGCTTACGTCACGCCGGTGTACGAGACCATGCCCGGCTGGACCGAGGACATCACGGGCGTGACCAGCTTCTCCGGCCTGCCCAAGGCCGCGCAGGCCTATCTGGAACGCATGGAGGCTCTCTCCGGCGTGCCCGTGGGCCTGGTGTCCGTCGGCCCGGACCGCAGCCAGACCTTCCACAGATAGGTCTGGCAACAGATAGGTCTGGCGCCGGGCTGGCGCCGGGCTGGCGCCGGGCTGGCGAAAGGCGGGCCCGGCGTTTTGACGGACCTACTGCACGTGGCCCAGGTGGGGCTTGATGCCCCAGCAGTCTGCCGGGATGGGTAGGCAGACGCTCTTCTCGGAGAGGTCCGCGCAGAGGATCAACCCGCCTGTGGCCTCGTTCCAGAACACGTGGTCCAGGAACAGGGCCAGCGCGCGTGACAGGGGCAGGTCCTCGGCGGCCATGCCGCTGACGCGGCGCAGCACCAGGACTGCGGCCTTGCGCACCAGCGCAAGCCCTGCTGCGGAAAGGGCGACGTCCTCGTAATCCAGCTCATGCAGGCTGTCCTGGCTCTGGCCCAGGGCCTCAAGCACCTGATCGCGCACCGGCTGTCTCTGTGCTTCTGGCATGTCGGCCTCCTTCAAGCCCTGTGACGGGCTCCATGGGCGAAAATACTGCACCTTGCGTGCCAGGGACATTTTGCCCGGCGCGCTTCCCTCTTCCGCTGGGCCCCGGTTGCGTGTAGCATGGGGCAAACAGCGGCCCGGATAAGCAACGGCAACGTTTTTAGGAGGCTACATGCGGCGAACCAGCGGCGTGCTTCTGCACCTGACCTCACTGCCCTCGCGCTTCGGCATCGGCGACATGGGGCCCGAGGCCCTGCGCTTTGCGGAATTTCTGGCCTTGGCCGGGCAGAGCCGCTGGCAGATGCTGCCCATCACCCCCACGGCCTCCAGCCTGGGCAACTCGCCGTACTCCAGCTTCTCGGCCTTTGCGGGAAACACCCTGTGCCTCAGCCCGGAAGGCTTGTGCGACGACGGCCTGTTGACGCCCCAGGAGCTCGCCTCCTTTGCCCTGCCCGAGGGCGGCCGGGTGGATTTCGGGTCCGTGGAGCGCAGCAGGGAGGCCATGCTGCGCATGCTCTTCGAGCGCCGCCTGGCTGCGGGCGTCTTGACCGGCGGCCCTTCCGCGGCATTGGAGGACGAGCCCGGCTTTGCGGAGTTCCGCGGCCACAACGCCGCCTGGCTGCCGGACTACGGCCTGTTCATGGCGCTCAAGCGGCATTTCGGCGGCGTGGCCTGGCCCGACTGGCCCGAGGACATCCGCCTGCGCCGCCAGGAGGCCCTGCAGAGCTACGGGGTGCTGCTGCACCGCGAGATCGTCTACCAGGAGTTCTGCCAGTGGCTGTTCTTCCGCCAGTGGGGCAGGCTCAAATGGGAGCTGTCCAGGCTCGACGTGGAGGTGGTGGGCGACGTGCCCATCTACGTCACCCACGACTCGGCCGATGTCTGGGCCAACCAGCACCTGTTCAAGCTGGACCAGGACGGGCAGCCCCTGTTCGTGGCCGGGGTGCCGCCGGACTACTTCAGCAAGACCGGCCAGCGCTGGGGCAACCCGGTGTTTGACTGGGAGGCCAACCGGGCCGAGGGCTTCGCCTGGTGGCTCCGGCGCATGCGCCACAATTTCGGCCTGTTCGACCTGGTGCGCCTGGACCATTTCCGGGGCTTCGCCGGGTACTGGGAGATTGCCGCCGAGGAGAAGACGGCCATCAAAGGCGAGTGGGTCCCGGCCCTGGGCCTGGAGATGCTCACCGCGCTGAACGAAGCCCACGGGAGCCTGCCGCTCATCGCCGAGGACCTGGGCGTCATCACCGACGACGTGGTGGCCCTGAAGGAGCATTTCGGGCTGCCGGGCATGAAGATCCTGCAGTTCGGCTTCGGCCCGCACACGCCCACCTGCCCGGACGCGCCGCACAATCACGAGCAGAACTGCGTGGTCTACACCGGCACCCACGACAACAACACCACGCGCGGCTGGTTCGAGTCCGGCGAGGCCGGGCCCGGCGCGCGCCGGGTGCTGGCGCGCTACATGGGGCGCAAGGTCAACGCGGACAGCGTGGTGCGCGAGTTCATCCGCATGGCGCTTTCCAGCCCCGGCAAGGACGCCGTGCTCCCGGCCCAGGACCTGCTGGACCTGGACGCCAGCCACCGCATGAACATTCCCGGCACCACCGAGGGCAACTGGGGCTGGCGGCTGCCCCGGGATCAGCTCTGCCCGAGTGGTCCTGGCCGGGCCCGGGCCGAGGGCCTGCGCGGCATGTGCGAGCTGTTTGGGCGCACGCCCGTGCCGGTGGAAAGCGACGAGACGGCGGAGTAGAAGCGTTTTTTTCGCCGCGCGCGTGTTGACAGCGCGCCTGTGGTGTTTATCTTCCCCATGCCTGAAACGCCCCGCGCCAAGTGCGGGGCGCTTTTGAGTCAACAGGCGCCCGTCCGCCGGATTTCGGCGCACGCTGCGCACAACAACACATCACACCCCTTTGGAGGATCGAAGCGATGAAGTTGAAGCCACTCAATGACCGTGTTCTGGTGAAACGCCTGGAGTCCGAGGAAGTGACCGCCGGCGGCATCATCATTCCCGACAGCGCCAAAGAGAAGCCCCAGCGCGGCAAAGTCATCGCCGCCGGCCCCGGCAAGCTGGACGAGTCCGGCAAGCTGGTGAAGATGGCCGTCAAGGCTGGCGACATGGTTCTGTTTACCAAGTACGCGGGCACCGAGATCAAGATCGACGGCGACGAGCACCTGGTGCTGCGCGAGGAAGACATCCTCGCCATCGTCGAGAAATAAGCAGACGCAAGCCAAGACAGTCCGGCCCTGACACGGGACCGGAGCCACAGCCCGACAAAACGCCGCAAGGCATAAAATTTCTGCAAGGAGTCTGACATGGCCAAAGAAATCATTTTTGACGCCAAGGCGCGCGAGAAACTGAAGATCGGCGTCGACAAGCTGTCCAACGCCGTGAAGGTCACCCTCGGACCCAAGGGCCGCAACGTGGTCATCGACCGCAGCTTCGGCTCCCCCCTGATCACCAAGGACGGCGTCACCGTCGCCAAGGAGATCGACCTCGAGGACAAGTTCGAGAACATGGGCGCCCAGATGGTCAAGGAAGTTGCCTCCAAGACCTCCGACGTCGCGGGCGACGGCACCACCACCGCCACCATCCTGGCCCAGGGCATCTTCTCCGAGGGCGTGAAGCTTGTGGCCGCCGGCCGCAACCCCATGGCCATCAAGCGCGGCATCGACAAGGCCGTGGAGGCCATCGTGGCCGAGCTGGAGAAGCTCACCAAGCCCACCCGCGACCAGAAAGAGATCGCCCAGGTCGGCACCATCTCCGCCAACAACGACCCCACCATCGGCAACATCATCGCCGAGGCCATGAACAAGGTCGGCAAAGAGGGCGTCATCACGGTTGAGGAGGCCAAGGGCCTGGAGACCGCGCTGGACGTCGTGGAAGGCATGCAGTTCGACCGCGGCTACCTCTCCCCCTACTTCGTCACCAACCCGGACAAGATGACCTGCGAAGTCGAAGACGCGCTGATCCTCATCTGCGAGAAGAAGATCTCCTCCATGAAGGACATGCTGCCCGTGCTTGAGCAGGTTGCCAAGATGAGCAAGCCCCTTGTCATCATCGCCGAGGACATCGAGGGCGAGGCCCTGGCCACCCTGGTGGTCAACAAGCTGCGCGGCACCCTCAACGTGTCCGCGGTCAAGGCCCCGGGCTTTGGCGACCGCCGCAAGGCCATGCTCCAGGACATCGCCATTCTGACCGGCGGCACCTGCGTGTCCGAGGACATGGGCGTGCGTCTTGAGTCGCTCACCGTCAACGAGCTCGGCCAGGCCAAGCGCGTGGTCATCGACAAGGAATCCTGCACCATCGTGGACGGCAAGGGCAAAAAGGCCGACATCACCGCCCGCGTGAAGCAGATCAGAAACGAGATCGCCGAGACCAGCTCCAGCTACGACCAGGAGAAGCTCCAGGAGCGCCTGGCCAAGATCGTGGGCGGCGTCGCCGTCATCCACGTGGGCGCCTCCACCGAGACCGAGATGAAAGAGAAGAAGGCGCGTGTCGAAGACGCGCTCAACGCCACCCGCGCGGCTGTCGAGGAAGGCATTGTCCCCGGCGGCGGCGTTGCCCTGGTGCGTTGCCAGAAGGTGCTCGAGAAGGTCAAGGTCGTTGACGACGATGAACTGGCCGGTGTGAACATCATCCGCCGCGCCGTCGAGGTGCCCCTGCGCTCCATCGCCCAGAACGCGGGCGTCGAGGGTTCCATCGTGGTCGAGAAGGTCAAGGCCGGCAAGGACGGCTTCGGTTACAACGCCGGCACCGGCGTGTACGAGGACCTGATCAAGGCCGGCGTCATCGACCCCAAGAAGGTGACCCGCATCGCCCTGCAGAACGCCGCTTCCGTGGCGGGCCTGCTTTTGACCACCGAGTGCGCCATCGCCGAGAAGCCCGAGCCCAAGGGCTCCGCTCCGGCCATGGGTGGCGGCGGCGGCATGGGCGGCATGGGTGGCATGGGCGGCATGGGCGGCATGTACTAGCCCCCAAGCTCCAAGCCATTAGAGAAACGACAAGGCCGGGGTCCACTTAGGACTCCGGCCTTTTTTAGCGCGTCGGGGTTGGCCTGCCGGGCTTGTGGGCAACAGGCCGTGGCCCTGCGGACTTAGAAGTCGAGCTTGATTTCCTGGGCTTTGACGCCGGCCTGGGGGTTCTCGCGCTGGTAGGCCTCGGGGTCGCCGTAGATGCGCTGACTGGCGTCGGCGGCCAGGCGCAGGCCCTCCTGGTTGGTGGGGTTCTGCTTGAGCACCTCCTGGGCGTTGGCCAGGGCTTCCGCCCAGTTGCGGCGCTCCAGGGCGCCCTTGGCCAGGCGCAGGTTCATGGTTTCGCTGGGGCCGAAGCGCCGCAGCGCCGCGCGCATGACCTCCTCGCCCTTCTCGGTCTCGCCCAGGGAGTCGTAGCATTGCACCAGGGGAGGGTAGGCGCGCTGGTCTCCCGGAGCCGCCTCGATGTTTTTCTGCAGGTATTCCAAGGCTTCCGCCAGGAGTCCAGCCTGCAGAAAACGGTTGCCGATGTCGGCGTAGAGCCCGGGCTCGTCGCCGCAGAGCTCCACCGCGCGGCGGAAATGCTTGCGCGCCTCCATGGGCTGCTTGCGGTCCAGCTCGGCCTGGCCGGCCAGGACCAGTTCATCCAGCTCCGCCAGCATCTTGCGGCGGTCTTCCTTTTTGGCTTTGCCCAGCACCAGCTCCAGGGCGTTGGCCACGCGGTTGATGGTGGCCGAGAGTTCGCGTTCCTTGCCCTTCTTGTGGGCCAGTCCGGCGGGAAAGACGGCCTTGAGGGCTTCCTGCTCCATGACCAGGCGCACGGCCTCCTCCATGAGGATGTCGATCTCGATGCGCTCGCGTCCGAAGATCTGCCCGGAGCCCAGCAGCTCCAGCGCCAAGCCCAGGGACTTGAGGCTCTTCAGGAGATCCTTGCGCTGGAGGAAGAATTTGGAGCGGGCGATGTGCTCCCGCACGTTTTTGGGGCTGGTGTCCATGTGCTCCTCTTCGGTTGTCCTGGCCACGCGCCGCCATACGGCGGCAGCGTGTGGGGGGTGGTCCACGACTGAAGATACCTCAGCTATTGCGCATGATCAAGGGCGCAGGAGCGCAAGGGGCAGGAGATGGCCGCCCGGGAGGTCCAAGAGGAGGGAAAATCCGCCGCCAATGACCCTGCTCCCTTGCCCGTGGCGAAAGATTCAGGCATCTTGCATGTAAGAACCTTCCAGTGAGGTGCCCATGATGAAGGAACATGAGTTCGACCCGACCAATGCCGAGACCCTGGACCAGTTCCGCCGGATTCCGGCCTTCTCTTCCCTGGAAGAGGAAATGATCCAGGAAGTCGTGCGCATGAGCCGCATGCGCAAGTACGAGCCGGGCGAAATGGTCATCCGCGAGGGCGATTTTGACGCCATGGTCTTTTTCCTGGTCAAGGGCGACCTCCGGATCACCCACAAGGGCATCGAGGTGGGGACCATCCGCCGCCTGGGAGATGTCTTCGGCGAGATGGGCATCATCGACGGCAGCCCGCGCTCGGCCAGCATCGAGGCCCTGACACCGACCCTGTGCGTGGCTGTGGACGCCTCCCTCTTCGACCGCCAGGCCGCCAAGGATACCTACACGGTCCAGTCCATTCTCTATCGTGTCTTTTGCGAGGTGCTGGCCGTGCGCCTGCGCGAGATGGACAAGAAGCTCTCGGAACTCACCGCCAATAGGGGCTAGCCCCTGGCGCAACCATACGGAGGCAGAATGGCCGTTCACCCTCTGGCGGGAAAGCCAGCACCCAGCGAACTCCTCGCCGACATCCCCCGCCTGCTGGCTGATTACGAGCGCGTGGCCCCCGATGCCGGGAACCCGGCGCAAAGGGTCAGCTTCGGCACTTCCGGCCACCGGGGCTGCAGCATGGACGGCAGTTTCAACGAGGCCCACATCGTGGCCATCAGCCAGGCCATAGTGGAGCACCGCCAGGCGGCAGGCATCCGCGGACCGCTGTTCATGGGCATGGACACCCACGCGCTCAGCGCCCCGGCCCTGGCCACTGCGCTCACGGTCTTCGCGGCCCACGGCCTGGACGTGATGATCCAGGCGGGCGGCGGGTTCACGCCCACGCCGGTGATCTCCCACGCCATCCTGTGCCACAATAGAAATCCCCGGAACAGCCGGGCCGACGGCGTGGTGGTGACGCCCTCGCACAACCCGCCCCGGGACGGGGGCTTCAAGTACAACCCGCCCGAGGGCGGACCGGCGGACGCGGGCACGACCAGGGCCATCCAGGACCGCGCCAACGAGCTCTTGCGCTCCGGGCTGGCCGGGGTGCGCCGCCTGAGCCTGGAGCGCGCGCTCGCGGCCGGCACCACGCACCAGATCGACTTTGTGGCGCCCTACGTGGAGGACCTCGGCAACATCCTCGACATGCAGGCCATCAAGGACTCGGGCATCTCCATCGGGGCCGACCCGCTGGGCGGCTCGGGCGTCGGCTTCCTCGCGCCCATCGCCGAGCGCTGGGGCATAAACCTGACCGTGGTCAACAAGACCGTGGACCCGACCTTTTCCTTCATGACCGTGGACAAGGACGGCAAGATCCGCATGGACTGCTCCTCGCCCTACGCCATGCAGGGGCTCATCGCGCACAAGGACGCCTTTGATGTGGCCTTTGGCAACGACCCGGACTTCGACCGCCACGGCATCGTCACCCGCAGCGCCGGGCTCATGAATCCCAACCACTACCTCGCCGTGGCCGTGGACTACCTGTTCCGCAACCGGCCCGGCTGGCGCGCGGACGCGGCGGTGGGCAAGACCCTGGTCTCCAGCTCCATGCTCGACCGCGTGGCTGCTGGCCTGGGGCGCAGGCTCTCGGAGGTGCCCGTGGGCTTCAAGTGGTTTGTGGACGGCCTGCTGGACGGGTCGTACGGGTTCGGCGGCGAGGAGAGCGCCGGGGCCAGCTTCCTGCGCCACGACGGCACGGTCTGGACCACGGACAAGGACGGCATCATCATGGGGCTTTTGGCGGCGGAGATCACCGCGCGCACGGGCAAGGACCCGGGCCAGCACTACGCCGCGCTTGAGGCGCGCTACGGCAGCCCGGTGTATGAGCGCATGGACGCCCCGGCCACGCCCGCCCAGAAGGCGGCCTTCAAGACGCTGACGCCGGAGATGGTCACGGCCACGACGCTCGCCGGGGAGGCCATTCTGGCCAAGCTGACGCGCGCCCCGGGCAACGGCGCGGACATCGGCGGGCTCAAGGTGGTGACGGAGAACGGCTGGTTCGCCGCGCGGCCCTCGGGCACGGAGGACATCTACAAGATCTACGCCGAAAGTTTTCAGGGGCGCGAGCATCTGACGCTGCTGCAGCACGAGGCCCAGGGGATCGTGAACGCGGCCTTTGTGGCGGCCGGGGCGTAGCCGAAAGACGCTCTCGAAACCGTTGAGGCCAGGGCGGAAGCTGTCGAACAGCCTGTCCTGGCCTTTTGTTTTGCCCGTCGCCGGGCGCACTGGGCGCAAAAAAAGCGGCCCCGCTTGCGCAGGGCCGCCTGATATGATCGCAGTCGCTTGCTTTAGAACTGGTAGCGCAGGCCGAGCAGAGCCTCGTGGGAGGTGAGATCCTTGGGCTGGAAGGTCAGGGTGCCACTCTCATACTTCTTGGCATCGCCGAAGTTGGAGTAGCGGTAGCCCAGATCGACGACGATGTTGTCGGTCAGTGAGTAGCCCACGCCAGCGCCCAGGTTCCAGGCGAAGTTGGTGGTGTCGTAGTTGCCGCTCGTGCCACCCGGGAAGGTGCTGTCGATCTTCTGGTTGATCCAGGCAACACCGAGGCCTGCGCCCACATACGGGGTGAAGGCGGTGCTGGTCTTGATGTCGTAATAGAAGTTGGCGAACACGGTGTGGATGTCGATCTTGGAGGTGAAGGTGCCGGTGCTTGTGGCAGCCGTGCCGTTGGTGGCGTTGTACTTGAACTGGTCGTGGTACAGGTACTCAGCCTCTGCGCGCAGGGGCAGGCCCATGCCGACGAAGTTGTAGCCGATGGCGCCGCCGACGGTGTAACCGCTCTTGTCGGACCAGCTCTTCGTGGCGTTCTGGTTGGTGGCGGCTGCAGTGCTGTCCTGCACGCTGGCATCGTTGTGGTCTTTGTACTCATAGCCGCCCTTGACGCCGATGTAGACTCCGCCCTTGTCGGCAGCAAACGCAGTTCCCATGGCCAGGGTGGCCACAAGCGCCAGCGTGGTCAGGAATACCAACTGGGTCTTTTTCATGGTTGTTTCCTTCCTCGTAGACCTTAAAAGGTATGCACCTGCTGGGGGAGCAGGTGAGAGTTCAATAAGACTATTATCCTCATCAATACGTAATGTCAACGCCCCCGGTTCAGTTTTTTTTACTTTTCTTGCCTGCACCCAGGGCTCGACTCTCCGGGCGTTCCACTATATGAATATCCGATGAGTCTGTCTGCTGAAGAAATCGCAGGAGCCCTCAGGCGGTACGTGCGATCCGAAAAGGACGACGCCCTCAAGGTCCTGCCTGCAATCCTTTCGGAATTGGCGGAGCTGCCCCCAGGCCATGGCGACACCCCCCAGGGCGCCGCCGCCGCCGGGGAGATCGCCTGCCTGCTCTTTGGCATCGTGCGCCCCCTGCGCGACGTCGCCCTGATGTCGCGCACCTTGCAGGCGCTTTCGTCTCTGGGCCGGTATGGCCGCAGTCTGGTGATGTCGTACATCCAGGCCCGCAACATCGCCCTGCCGCAGATCACGCCGATCTTGCAGGCCCTGCCCGGCGGGGAGTTCTTGGCCCTTGTCAACGAGATGTTCCTGGCCCCCCTGGGCGATGACAAGCAGTACATGGCCTGGCTCAAGGGCCTGCTGCCCGTGCCCGGGCGTTGCGACCCCAGGGGCGCGATGCTCTTTCTGCGGGCCCTGGCCGACGAGGGCACGCCCCTGGCCAAGCCCCTGCGCGACGCCCTGCTCACGGCCTGCCTCGCCGAGGCCCTGCCCCAGGTCTTTGCAGGCAAGCCTGCGGCGGCAACCTCCGAGGCCATGCTCAAGTCCGCCGAGAGCCTTTCCAGCCCGGCCATCCACGTGGAGGCCCTGGGCTATGCGCTGCGCGTGTCCGGCACCAGCGGGCCAAGCCGCCTGGCTCCCCTCTTGGCCGCCGCCCCGGACCTGGAGGTCCGCGAATCCACCCTGCTGGTCGAGCTGCGTCGCCTGGCCGCGCTGCCCTCTGCCCCGGCGCTGTTGCTCCCGGCAGCCCAGGCCGAGCCGGAACTTCTTGGCCTTGTGCTGGCCGACATGCTGCGCCAGGGCGGCGAGTTGCGCGAGCGCGCCCTCGGGCTGGCGCCGCTTTTGCCCAGGACCGGGCTCGCGCCCCTTTTGGCGGATGTTCCTGACGCCGAGCGCCAGGCCGTGCTGGGCCGCATGTTTCTCGCCCTTGTCCGCCAGGACCCGGATTTCCTGCGCCGCGCGGCCAAGGCCATGCAAAACATGCTGGACACGGCCTCGCTGCAGGCCCTGACCAATTTGTTCGCAGCCCAGGTGGCCCGTGACGAGGCCGAGAGCGCCGCGCTCATGGCCCCGGCCGCCCGCCCCGCGCCGGGCAAGGCCCCAGCCGCCCGCCGCCCCTCCCTGGCCGAGGTCCTGAAGGACGCCCTGAGCCCCCTGAAGGACCAGGACTACTCGCATTCGGCCCTGAACGGCGAGACCCTGGAGGGCTCCACCCTTGTTTCCGTGAACCTTACGACCAGCAAGTTCTCCTCGGTCACCTTCCGCAGGGTCCGCCTGAGCGCCTGCGCCCTGCAGGGCAGCCAGTTCGAGGCCTGCACCTTCCAGGCTTGCACCTTTGCGGGCGTCGATCTGTGCGACACGATCTTCCAGAGTTGCCGCTTCGAGGGCTGTGTGTTCGAGCGTTGCGATGCCGCGCGGCTGCGCCTGTCCTCCAGCGTCCTGGCCGGGTGCTCCGTGGCCGAGAGCAACCTGGCGGGCGCGCATCTGGCCAAGACCCGCCTGGACCGTCTCACGGCCCGGCTCAGCGCCTTCTCCGGCCTGCGCGCCCAGGAGAGCGCCCTGACGCATTGTTGTTTCACGCACTGCGACCTCTCCGGCTCGGTGCTGGAGCGCTGCGCCCTGCGCGGCTCGGAGTTCATCGACAGCGCCCTGGCCCTGCTCAGCCTGCGCCAGTGTGAGGCCCTGGGGGTGAACTTCATGCGCTGTTCCCTGCCTGGCCTGGCCCTGTCGGGCGGGCATACGGACAATCCGCATCTCCTTGCCGCCCGGAGCGCCTCTCTGGCGGCCCTGCTGGCCATGCCGGACAGGCCCGGCAGCGCGTTGACGGACCTGCCGCAGGGGCTGCAGAGCGCCTCCGGCGCGGCCTTTGTGGCCGCCTGCGTGGGCCGCCATGTCCGCGTGGACGAGGCCCGGCGCACCCTGGCGGCCATGCGTGGGCAGAACCAGCGGCGCACCGAGCTGGCCCTGCAGCGCTTGACCGAGCCGCAGGGCGTGTTCTTGCGCCTCTTGCCGCAACTCCTGATCACGGATGTCTTCGAGAAGGCTCAGGGCCTCAAGGGCGTCCCGTCCTGCTCCCTGGGCGGGGCCGAAGTCCGGCTGGACGGCGCGTTGCTGGAAAAATTCTTCCCCGGCCAGCCGCCCACGCCCGCAGCCGCGCCGCTTCTGGACCCGGTTTTGAGCATTGAGGCTCTGTATGCCATAGGCAGCCTGGGCTCCGTGGCCCAGAAACCCTCCTCGGACATCGACTGCTGGGTCTGCCACAGCGAGCCCGAGGGCCTCACGCCGGAGGTCCGGGAGGGGCTGCGGCGCAAGCTCGCGGCCCTGGAGGTCTGGGCCGACGAGCAGTTCGGCCTGGAGGTGCACTTCTTCGCCATGACGCTCGACGAGGTGCGCACCAATTCCTTTGGCATGAGCGACAAGGAGAGCTCCGGCTCGGCCCAGGCGGCCCTGCTCAAGGAGGAGTTCTACCGCACGGCGCTCAGGCTCGCGGGCAAGGACCTGCTCTGGTGGGCCACGCCTCCGGGCATGGACGCCGCCGCCGCGCAGTCGCTTCTGGCTGACATCACGGTCCTGGACCCGCGCCTGGCCGCGGAACTGGTGGACCTGGGCCAGCCCGAGCCCATCCCGGCCAGCGAATATTTCGGGGCCTGCCTGTGGCAGATGGTCAAGGCCCTGCACAGCCCCTACAAATCGGTGATGAAGCTTGGGCTGCTGGAGAAGTATGCGGACAAGGGCGAGGCCATGCGCCTGCTTTGTGACCGCATCAAGGAGGCCGTGCAGCGGGGCCGGTCCCGGCCGGAATGGGTGGACCCGTACCTGGCGCTGTTTTCCTCCATCCACTCGCACTACGCCGGTCTGGGCGACGAGGGGTCGCTGGGGCTGCTGGCCGAATGCCTGCGCCTCAAGGCCGATGTGGACCCCGATGACCTGCCGCCGGAGTTCGGCCAGGTGGCCCAGGCCGCGCCCACAAGCGGCACCTTTGCGCACTCCCTGCGCCTGGGCGGACTGGTGAACCAGTTCATGATCGCGGCCTACCGCCGCATCCAGGGCGGCATCAAGGCCGACCGCGCGGCGGCGAGCATCACCCCGCAGGATATGACGCGCCTGGGTCGGCGCATCGCCGCAAACTTCGCCCAGCGCGAGCACAAGGTCAGCCTGGTGCCGTTTCTGTCCGAGGATGTGGCCTTCACGGAGCTGTTCTTCTACGCCGAAAAGGCCCCGGGCAAGCGCCCCATCTGGGCGGTGAAGGGCAAGGAGAAGGCCACGGGCAAGGCCGCGGTGGAGTCGCTGGCGCCCATCCGCAGGGATACGGACGTGGCGCGGCTGCTGGCGTGGGTGGTGGTCAACGGCATCTATGATCCGGGGCTGGCGGTGCAGGCGGAGAAGACCCTGGCCCCCATCGCGGTGATGGACGTCCAGGCCCTGCTCCAGGACCTCGCGGCATTTTTCCCCCGGCGCGAGATACTGGACCCGGACATGGAGGAATACCTGCAGGACGAGCGCGTGACCCGGGCCTACCTGATCCTGAACCTGCCGGTAGCGCCGGACAAGAACAAGATCGTCCAGGCCTCGGTGATCTATTCCACCAATTGGGGCGAGCTGTTCTGCCAGGGCTTCGACAACCCGCCCCAGCTCCTGTCCGTGTCGCCGCTGACCTTCCTGCGCGAGAACCTGGCCAGGCCCGTGCCGCCCAGGCCGGAGGTCAAGATCTTCGTCCCCAAGAAGTCGGCCTGCCCCAGGATCAAGGCCTTCTAAAGCCCGCCCCGGCACGGGCGCTGCGTCCGTGCGTATCCCCGCCGTATCCCGTCCATCTCTGCCGGTTCGTTTGCCGCCAGTATGGCCGCGTGCGGTCTACCCTATGTCTATCCGATTATTGCCCGCTTCCTGTCGCGCAGGAAGCCGGGCTCTTCGGCACGGCCAATAGCCCGCGCCCGGAGGCGTTATTTCGCCCGCCGACAGGGTGAAGTGGCGCAAAGAAGTACTGCGGGTTCTGCGGGGGCGGCGTCAGCCCTTGGCGATCATGGCCGTGGCGATCCAGTCCAGCACCAGCGCGGGCATCACCGTGGGCTGGTTCAGCGCCTCCTGGGCCTGGCCCAGCACCAGGTCGAAGCGCCGCAGGCCGGAAGGTCCGAGCCGCGCCAGCCGTTTGGCGGCGGGGGATCCCTGGGTGTCGCCCGCCACGGCCAGGGTCAGCTCGCGCTGGCAGGCCGAGAGCAGCCGCAGGGCCAGCGCGCGGTCTGCCGCGCCCTTGGTGCCGGTGCGCTCGAACCAGCCCTGTCCGGTGTCCCAGAAATTGAGCAGCGCGGCCAGCCACTCGGCAACGTCGGGCTCCGGGGCCTTTGGCCCGGGCCAGGGCAGGGTGAGAACGAAGCTGCGCGAGACCAGCGTCTGGAGCAGGCGTTCGCGCTGGGGCGCCAGGAGCACGAAGACGTTGCCCGGCCGGGGTTCCTCCAGGGTCTTGAGGAGCAGGTTGGCCACGGCGGGGTGGAACTCGTGCGCGCCGAAGAAGATGCTCACGCGCCGGCCGTTGCCGCGCGGCGGCTGGCCCCATTCGGGCAGGGCCTCGCGCACCTCGTCGGTGGTGATCTTCTCCTGGTCGCCAAAGACCTTTAAGTCCATGAACACGCCCTGGGCGATCTGCACGCAGGCCGGGCACTGGCAGCAGGGGCGCGCCTCGGGCTGGCCGGTGCAATTGAGGGTGGCGGCCCAGGCCAGGGCCGCGGTCTTGCGGTCGGCCTCGGTGCCGCCCTCGATGACCAGGCTCTGGGGCGCGTGGGCCGAGAGCGTGCGCAGGCGCGCCAGGATCTGCGCGGCCCCGGCAAAGGCGCACAGGGCTGTGGGGGAGCACGCCGTCCCGGTCATGGGCGGCCTGCGGCTGTCGCTTGGGGTGTTGCTGCGGGCGGAGCGCTTCTGCGTGGCGTCATGGGCAAGGCTTACCGCACAAGCGCGCCGGACCGCAAGCTAGAGCACGACCACGGAGTTGTCGGCGTCGGCAAAGGCGCTGTAAACGTAGCAGTCGGCCTCGGTGTCATTGAGCCAGACGCCCGCGTCGGTGACGAAGCGGTACTGGTAGGGCGTGGCCGCGGGCAGCGTCAGGCTGGCGGTGAACTGGCCTTTGGCCTTGCGCATGGCTTGCTTGGTGGGGCTCCACTCGTTGAACTCTCCGGCCAGGTACAGCTTCGTTGCCCCGGCGGCGGCCTCCACGGGCAGGGAAAAAACCACCTTGCACGTGCTCTTGTCCTTGGAATAGGTCTTGGTCAGCGGCATGATACATCCCCCTCAGCGCAGTCCCCGCGGACCGCATGACAGGTTCAATTACACTCGCGCGCCGAGCGAACGGTACAGCTCGATGTACCGGGCGGCGGAGCTCTCCCAACTGAAGTCCTGGCTCATGGCGCGCTCGACCATGCCGCGCCAGTACGCCTTCTTGTTCTTCCACAGGTCCACGGCCTCGATGATGGTCTGGTAGAAGGTCTCGGGGTCGGGGTCGGAAAAGGTGAAGCCCGTGGCCTGGGGGTGCGGGTAGGGCACGATGGTGTCGCGCAGGCCGCCCACGTTGGTGGCCACCGGCGGGGTGCCGAAGCGCAGGGCGTACATCTGCGTCAGCCCGCAGGGCTCGTAGCGCGAGGGCATGAGGAAGATGTCCGACCCGGCCTGGATGCGGTGGGCCAGGTCCTCGGAGTAGCCCACGATGACGCAGAGGCGGTCGTGGTGCTCCTCGGCCAGCTCCTGCAGCCTGGCCTCGTGCTCCAGCTTGCCCTCGCCCAGGACGATGAGCCCGATCTCCTGCTCCATGAGCCTGGGGATGATGTCGGTCAAGAGGTCCACGCCCTTCTGGCCCCGGAAGCGCCCGATGAAGCTGAGCAGGGGCTTGTCCTCCAGTTGGTCGGGCAGGCACATTTCCTTTAAGAGCGCGCGCTTGCAGTCGAGCTTCCCCTCCGGGCTGCCGGAGCGGTAGATGCAGGGCAGAAACTTGTCGTCGCGCGGGTCCCATACGGAATAGTCCGCGCCATTGAGGATGCCGCGCAGGGCTCCCCGGCGGCGGCGCAGCATGCCCTCCAGCCCGCAGCCGAACTCCGGGGTCAGGATCTCCTCGGCGTAGGTGGGGCTCACCGTGGTCACGGCATCGGCGTAGGCGATGCCCGTCTTGAGCAGGTTGAAGTCGCCGAAGAATTCGGCTCCGTTCATGTTCCAGGCCTCGGCGGGCAGGCCGGACTCGAAGAACAGGCGCGAGGCGAAGCGGCCCTGGAAGGCCAAGTTGTGGATGGTCAGGACAGTCTTGGTGTCCTTCCAGTAGGGGTCGGTGCGCCGCCAGAAGTGCAGGTAGGCGGGCACGAGCGCGCTCTGCCAGTCGTGGGCGTGGATGACCGCCGGGGCCCAGTCGAGCCTGCGGGCCCATTCCAGCGTGGCCCGGCAGAAGAAGTTGAAGCGCTCGCAGTTGTCGAAATAGTCGCCCGCGTGGGTGTTGTACAGGAAGCGGCGGTCGAAGTATTCGCCCCGGCCCACGAAGTACACGGGCATGCCGTAGTAGTCGGCCTGGTAGATCTCTGCGGTGATGGGCGCCCAGGGGTAGCCCACGGGGCAGCGCTCGGTCAAAAGGCGCAGGTTGAAGCCGGAGGTGGCGAAGCGGCCATACATGGGCGTGACCACGGCGGTGTTGACCCCCAGGCGGTGCAGGGTCAGCGGCAGCGCGCCCAGCACGTCGGCCAGGCCGCCGGTCTTGGAGAAGGGGTACATCTCCGAGGTCATGAACAGGACAAGAGGCTTGGCCATTGGCTCCTCTCAGCAGGGTCGGGCCCGGAGCGCCCGGACCGGGGTCAGGCTTGCGCCGCCGCGCCCGGCGGGCGCAGGCTGGCGAGCCGGGTGACATAGTCGCTCACAATGCGCCCGTGGTCAAAGGCCAGGGGCGGCAGGTCGTTCAGCGGAAATATCGCCGCCCGGGCCGCGTCGTCGCCGGCCATGAGCTGCGCCGGGTCCAGAGCCTGGGCCAGATACACGGCGCTGGCGGTGTGGCCGCGCGGATCGCGCGCCGGGTCGGAATACACGCCGAGCAGCGCCGTGAGCTCCACCTCAAGGCCGGTCTCCTCGCGCATCTCGCGCAGGGCGGCGGCCTCGCAGCTCTCGCCCACATCCACGAAACCGCCGGGCAGGGCCCAGCCGTGGGGCGGGTTCTTGCGTTCCACAAGCACGAGGCCTTGTCCGGGCAGGTGCACCAGCACATCCACGGTCAAAAGCGGCGTTTGCGGACGCTGGCCAGCTGCGGACATGGACCTCCTCCCCGAAAAACGGGAAACGCTTGAGGCTGTTACCGAACGATCATTTAGTTAGATGAACCTGCGGCATATGACAAGCATAATTCGGTTACGAAGCTGCAAATATGCGCAGCAGGCGCAAGGGCGGGATGCGGGGAGCGCAGGGGCACATGCCGAAACGGCCAGGCGCAAAACGTCACGGCAGGGCTGGGAGACAGGGGGGCTCAGGAAAGTGGGGGGCAATGGCCGGAGCTGGAAATGAAATCGGCTTCCGTGGGACCACCCCAGGGAAGCCGGTTTCTGCAAAGGAAGGAAGGATACTTGGCATAGAGCAGGATGCGTGCCAAAGGTGGGCGTTCAGTGAAATAAAAAATAAAAGTGTTTGATTTTGGTGTGTTGCGAGCAAAACGATTTTTAGATTCCAGGCTCGCAGCCCAGAAAACCCCAAAAACCGGTGTAAAATCTTGAACCGCAGCCCCGCTCGTACCAGCGATCTTGCCCCTGGGGTTAAAAAAACTAAACTGCCGAGGTCAGGGCGAAGTGGTCCGTGAGGGCGAGCGTAGGCACGGCCCCGGAGCGCAGCACGGCCAGGCGTCCGTGTCCCAGCAGGCGCACCAGGGTGGACGGCGCGCCGCCAGCGGGCCAGGGCTGGTCCAGGACCGCTCCGGCCGAGCCCGCCACCAGGGCCGGGTCCAACTGGCCGGGGTCCGCCGTGGCGGGCTGGCCGCTGGCGTTGGCGCTGGTGGCCACGATGGCTCCGCCAGCCAGGCGGCAGAGCTCCCTGGCCAGGGGGTGCGGGCTGATGCGCACCGAGGTCAGGCCCTGGGTGTCGCGCACCAGGGAGGGCAGATCGGGCCGGGTGGGCAAAAGCACCGAGAGCGGGCCGGGCCAGAAGCGCGCGGCGACCAGGGCCAGGTCGATCTCCAGGGCCTGGGGCAGAGGGGCCAAAAGCTCGCGCAGGCCCGCCATGTCGGCCACGATGAGCGGAAACGGCTTGCTCTGCGGGCGGTTCTTCAGCGCGGCCACCAGGGCGCAGGCCTCGGCGTTGTCCGCCGCGCAGCCCAGGGCGTAGAGGGTCTCCGTGGGGTAGATGACGACCCCGCCGGAGCGGACGGCATCTGCCGCAGCCTGAATGTCCATGCCTGATCCTCCTGTGGGCCGGGCCCGTTGCGCTGTCCCGATCTCCGGTAAAAGCCGCGCGTACCGCAGCCCATGCTGTCTCTGGAAGGCCGCGCTTTTCATCCGCGCCCACATCAAGTAAGCAGCACCAAGAATAGCCAAGTAGCGGACAATCAAGGAGGACCCATGGCCCACCCGCTCCCGCCCGGCTTCCCGGCCCCATCCATAGCCCCCCCGGCCCTTGCTGACAAGCTTCGGCTTGCCCTGCCGCAGTGGGTCATGGGTCTGGAAGAGCCCGGCCTGGCCCGGCACCTGGCGGCCCGGGCGCTTTTGTCCGGCGATGGCGAGCTTTTCGCCTGCGGCGCGGGCCTGGCCCTGTGGAGCTGGCAGCGCGCCCCGCTGGAGCCCGGCCGGGTGGAGCTGCTGCTGGAGGCCCTGGCCTCCTTTGGCCCCTCCGCGAGCAGTCCCGGCGCCCTTGCAGAATTTTTGAACCGCCTCAAGGCGAGCCTAAGCGGCCAGCCCGATTCTGACGAGGTGGCCGCGCTTCTGGCCTCGGGCGACACCTCCCTGGCCGTGCGCCTGCTCTTGCCGCGCCTGCGCGACCCGGCCCAGGGCGTGGGCTGGCTGGCCTCGGCCTGGGACGGCATGCTGCGCCTGGGCAGCCCGGACCTCTGCGCCGCCGCGCTCTCGGCCTGCCCCTGGCCCGAGGCGCTTTTGCCCCTGCGCGCGCGCCTGGCCGCAGAGCTGTCCTTCCTTTTCGATGAGCCCGAGACCGCGCTCCTCGCTTTGGCTGAGGTGGATGAAGCCCTGTTCGGAGCCTGGGCCATATACCTGCGCGCCGAGCTGCTGCTGCGTCTCGGCCGGGCTGAAGCCGGGCGGGAGCTTCTGGCCGGGCTTTTCGCGGTCCTGCCCTGGCACACGCACCTGGGGCTCAAGCTGCACGCCCTGGCCTTTCCCCTGCCGGTGGCCCCGCCCGAGGCGGCAGGTGACGCCACCATCCTCGTCTATTCCTGGAACAAGGCCAAGCTTGTGCGCCAGACCCTGGAAAGCCTGGCGCGCACGGACATCGCAGGCGCGCGCATCGTGGCCCTGGACAACGGGTCGACTGACAGTACGGGAAAGGCTGACGGAACGGGCGAGGTCATGGAGGCCTGCCGGGCGCTGTTCCCGCCGGGTGTCATGCGGGTGGTGCGCCTGCCGGTGAACATCGGCGCGCCCGCCGCGCGCAACTGGCTCTTGTCCCTGCCCGAGGTGCGTGAGCGCGCCTGGACCGTGTTCCTGGACGACGACGTGCTCCTGCCGGAGCATTGGCTCCTGCGGCTGCTCGGCGCGGGCCTGGCCCATGAGCAAGCCGGGGCCGTGGGCTGCCGTATCGTCTCCGCCAGTCCGCCCGCCTGCCTGCAGTCCGCCGACTACCAGCTCTTCCGGCCCGGCGCAGGCGCGCGGACCTTTGAGGGCAGGCCGGACCTGGTCAACGTCTTCGACAACTGCTCGGGCGGCCTGGACTTTGGGCTGTTTACCTACACGCGCCCGGCCGCCCATGTGTCCGGCTGCTGCCACGCCCTGCGCACCAGCGTCCTGGCGGAGCTGGGCGGCTTCGACATCGCCTTCTCGCCCACCCAGTTCGACGACCTGGAGCGCGACCTGCGCTCCGCCGTGGCCGGGCGCGGGGCCGTGTACTGCGGCGATGTGGCTGTGGCCCACGTGCAGCACTCCAGCCTGGCCAAGGCCAAGGGCCCGGCGGCCATCGGCCAGGTCATGGGCAACAAGATCAAGCTGGAGGGCAAATTCGCCCCGGCGGACCTGGAGGCCGTGTCCGAGGCCGGGCTGGCGGCCCTGTGGGCGGATCTGACGGCCAAATGGACGCGACTGGCGGGCGGATAGGAGCGGCGGGCTTGGTTGCGCGCGCCGGAAGTGCTTTGCCTTTCCGGCCGCTTGTGCTAGGGCTGGAACCATGGAACAGAAATTTCGTTCAGCCCAGGCCACTGCTGGCCGGGCGCCCTTGCGCCTGGCCGTCCTGGCGTTGACGGCGTTGGCTTTGGCGCTCTGCTCCTGCGCCCCGACTCCCCAGGACGTGGGGCATCTGCGCCGCGACGCCTGGTCGCTGGAGGAACCGCGCTCCCTCTTGGTGAAGTTCATGCGCTTCGACTACCAGGTGCTGCCCGTGGGCGGCGAGGTGGCCGGGGTCAAGGGCTGGGCCTATCTGGACACCAGCAGGGTGCCCCAGTGGGCAAAGTGGGTCGAGTCCATGACCCTGACGGTCTATCTGAGCGACCCCGAGGGCCACGTGATGGCCCAGGACTCGCACAGCTTCCTGCCCCGCGCGGCCAGCGCCGACGAGGGCGTGCCCTTTGAGTTCTCCCTGCGCCCGGAGCAGTGGGGCAGGCGGGCGCTGTTCGTCACCTTCGGCTACAGGCTGGTGCTGACCGAGGGCCGCGACGTTGAGGGCGGCAAGCAGACATTTTTCGCCAGCGAAGACGCAATCACGAGGTGAGCCATGCCACTACCCGGCGGTCAAGACACAGTCGTCATGAAGCGCGTGAGCCAGGGCTCGTTCCTGCAGCGCACCGTGCTCAAGCACAACGTCATCTTCACCGAGGGCAGCAAGGGCGACGAGGCCTATCTGCTGGTGGACGGCAAGGTGGAGATCTCCGGCGCCGTGGATGGCCGCAAGAAGGTCTTCGCGGTGCTCCAGCCCGTGTCCATGTTCGGGGAGATGGCGCTGTTCCTGGATGACCGAGGGCGCACGGCCACGGCCATCGCGCTGGAGGACAGCAAGGTCGTGGTGCTCAACCGCGATGACCTCGAGGGCTTCATCGACTCCGCGCCGCCAGCCATCTCGGCCATGCTGAACACCCTGGTGGCCCGGCTCAAGAGCACCACCAAGAAGGCCCTGCGCGCGCCAAACGTGCCCATGGGCATCGTGCGCATCCTGGACCTCTTCGAGTCCAACGGCTTGATGGAAGTCGGCTACGACCAGACGGTGCGGCACATGTCGGACATCTTCGTCTGCGGCCCGCAGACCATCGAGGGCTATCTCCAGGGGCTCGTGTCCAAGGGCCACATCAGCGTGGACACCAGCGGCGCCAGCGGCCCGGCGGCAAGCGGGCGGCGCGTGCTGCGCATCCTGACCCCGCAGCTGCTGCACACGGTCATCAACACTCCCAAGCCCGAGAGCGCGTAAGGCGGGCAGACCGCCACGAGTCACCGACAAGGCTTGTCGACTAGCCTTCCAGGGCCACCAGCTCCATCTTGCCCCACACCGCGAGCTTGCCTCCGGCCTGGGCGAACACGCCCTCCAGGCCGAGCGGGGCCATCTTGCGCGCGCTCTTCAGCACCAGGTCCAGGTCGTCGCCGCTGTCGATGAGGTTGGCCAGGGCCGTGGCTGCGGCGTCGGCAAAGGCGCCGCTTTTGGAGCGCACCACGACCAGATCGCCCTGGCCCAGCGACAGCGACGGCCCGATGGTGGCCGAGGACGCGCACAGGCTCACCGGAAACTCGTTCTTCTTCAGCCGCAGGCCGAGCCGCGCGCCGCCCTCGGGGTCGCCGAGCAGGGCCACCAGGCGCTCGCGGGTGGAGTGCAGGGTGATGTCGCCGCCGTTCTCCACGATGATGTTTGGGCTTAACTTGGCGAAATGGTCGGCCACCAGCTGGGCGAAGGTTCCGGCCACGGCGGCCATGGGCCCGACGTTGACCAACTCGGCGGCGCGCGCCATCTCCCGCGCCACCAGCGGGGCGGTGTCCGGCGCGGGCACGGGGCGCAGGCTCTCGCGAAAGCCCGGGGTCAGCAGCATGAAGCTCTTGAGCTCGCCGCGCAGCACCCGCACCAGGTCGAGCATGGGCTCGGCGAGGTCGCGCTCGGCGGTGACGAAGAGGTCGGTCTGCTCCAGCACGACCTGGAAGCTGACCTCGCCGTGCTGCGGGGTGATGGCCTCGCGATAGTTGCGGTGGGCAGAAAGGAAGGCTTGCTTCGTCATGCGTTAGAGGGTACCAGAACGAATCGGCGGCGGAAAGGGACATCTCGCGCTGCCGAACGAACCGGGTTGCCCTTCGGGGGCTTGACGAGCGCCGTCGACCCGGCTATAGGGCTTGGTTCCGCGCTGGCGGAAAAAATAAAGACCGACACTTCCAGGAGAAATAATATGAGCAAGCGTACTTATCAGCCCAGCAAGATCAGAAGGAAGCGCACCCACGGATTCCTCGTCCGCTCCCGCACCAAGGGCGGCCAGGCGATGATCCGCCGTCGCCGTCAGAAGGGGCGCAAGAGATTAGCCCTCTAGGCTGGCCAAAAAGCCGCCGCCTGCTCGCAAGTTCCCGGTTCACCACCTGTTACGAGCAGGGCCGGAAGTTTTATACCCGGCATTTCGTCCTCTTTGTTCTGCCCCGTGATGACGCGGGCGAGGGCCTGAGGCTCGGGCTCACCGTGAGCCGGAAGGTCGGACGGGCGGCGCGGCGCAACCGCATTCGACGCGTGTTGCGCGAGTTTTTCAGGCTGCACCAGGAAGAGATCGACAGGCCCCTGGACATCGTCGTTGTCCCGAAACGTAATCTGGACCCGAAGACCGTCGATCTGGCCCTGGTGGAACAGGAGTTCCCCCCCGTGCTCTCCCGCGTGCTGCAGGAGACCACGGCGGCGGCGCCCCACGAGAGGCCCTGATGCGCATAGACCTGCGCTCTTCATTGCGCGAAGCCGCGCGCTGCGTGCTGCTGGCGCTCATATGGCTGTACCAGCGGCTGCTCTCCCCCCTGTTTGCGGGCTCCTGCCGCTTTGAGCCCTCCTGCTCTGAATATGCCCGGCAGGCCGTGCTGATCCACGGTCCGGCCAAGGGCAGCCTGCTGGCTGCGTGGCGCGTTTTGCGTTGCCAGCCCCTGTGCCGAGGCGGGTATGATCCCGTACCCCGGCCCATTTCCCCTAACGTCCCCGACCCCCACGCGAGCTGACACCATGGATACCAAACGCCTGATCATCGCCCTGTCTCTTTCGCTCATTGTCCTGTTCGGCTGGAGCTACCTCTTCCCGCCCGCCGAGCCCGTCACCCCGGCCGCCCCTGTGGCCCAGCCCGATTCCAAGCTTGAGCCCGGCGCCAGCGCCCCGTCCGCAGTCCAGGCCGTGCAGGCCGTGGCCCCCGCCAGCCAGGCACGCAAGATTTCCGTCACCACCCCGCTGTTCTTCGCCCGCTTCAGCAGCCAGGGCGGCGTGCTCGAGCGCTTCGACCTGCTCAAGTACCACCAGACCATCGACCCCCAGTCCCCGCCCATCGACATGGTCGGCGACAAGGCCCGCGACCGCTCGGCCCTGGGCGTGGTTCTCCAGCCCACCGGCCAGGAGATCCACACCTGGAACAGCCCCAACTGGACCTCCGACGGCCAGGACACGGATATGAAGGCCGGGGAGAAGAAGACACTGACCTTCACCGGCGAAGTGGGCGGCCTGCGCCTTGAGCGCCGCCTGACCCTGAGCGCCGACTCCTACCTCATCACCGAAGAGCTGCTGGTGACCAACCCCGGCACGAGCGCCATAACCGGGCACGTGGCCTTCACCGCAGCCACGGCGGGCCTCACCGCCCACGGCGATGACCAGTACAACCCCACGCGCATCGCCTTCGGCTCGGCCAAAACCGGGTTCGAAGAAGTGACCAGCCTTGACGATCTGGAAAAGCAGGGCATCAGCTCCAAGGACAAGGGCAACGTCAACTGGGGCGCCATCGAGAGCAACTACTTCCTCATGGCCATCCTGCCCGGCGCGCCCGAGGCCCAGCTCAGCGGCCTGTACAAGTCCGGAGTGTTCAACATGGCCGTGTCCCAGCCCGCCAGCATCGCCGCCGGGCAGACCCAGGTCTTCAAGTGCTCCTACTACGTGGGCCCGGCCGACCGCGCCATCCTGGCCGACATGCCCAACAAGCTGGCCGAGGCCGTGGACTTCGGCTGGTTCCACATCATCGCCGTGCCGCTTCTCAAGCTGCTGAACTGGTTCTACAAGTACGTGCACAACTACGGCGTGGCCATCATCCTGCTGACCGTGCTCATCAAGCTCATCTTCTGGCCCCTGTCGCAGAAGAGCTACAAGTCCATGGACCAGATGAAGCGGCTGCAGCCCATGCTGACCAAGCTGCGCGAGAAGTACGCCGACGACAAGGAGCGCCTGAACCAGGAAGTCATGCAGCTCTACAAGACGTACAAGGTGAATCCGGCCGGCGGCTGCCTGCCCATGGTCGTGCAGATCCCCGTATTCTTCGGCCTGTACAAGGCGCTGCTCGGCTCCATCGAGCTCCGGCACGCCTCGTTCATCAGCCATGTGCCGTTCACGGACCTGGTCTGGCTGGCCGACCTGTCGGTGAAGGACCCCTACTATGTCACGCCCCTGATCATGGGGGCCACCATGTTCCTGCAGCAGAAGATGACGCCCACCGGGGGCGATCCCATGCAGGCCAAGATCATGCTGTTCATGCCCGTGGTCTTCACCTTCATGTTCCTGAACTTCCCCGCGGGCCTGGTCGTCTACTGGCTGGTGAACAACGTTCTCTCCATCGGCCAGCAGTGGTGGATGATGCGCAAGGCTTAAGCATGGTGGCCAAGAACGACCTGCTGGGAGGACAATCGTGAGCGAAGCCAAAGAATTCCAGGGCAAAAACCTGGATGAGGCCATTGAGGCCGCCTGCAAGCATTATGATGTGAAACGCGACAAGCTGGAGATCGAGATCATCTCCGGCGGCTCCTCGGGCATCTTCGGCCTGGTGGGCGTCAAGAAGGCCACCGTGCGCGCCAAGCCGCGCGGCAGCCTGAAGTCCCTGGTGGAGGACCACGCGGAGGCCAAGCCCGAACGCCAGTCCGATCGTCAGTCCGAGCGGCCCCGTCGCGAAGACCGCCCGCGCCAGGAAGAACGCCCGCGCCAGGAAGAACGCCCGCGCCGTGAGCCCGAGCCCAAGCCCGCCCCGGCGGCCCAGGCCGAGCCCGGCCAGCCCTCTGGCGAGGCCCAAGAGGGCCGTGGCGAAGCTCGTGGTGGCGAGCCCCGGCGCAGCGAACGCGGCCGCCGTGGCCGTGGCCGTGGCCGTGGAGAACGCCAGCCGGAGGGGGCCCCCCGTCAGCCGGAGCGTGGCGACCGCCAGCCCGAGCCCAATGGCAACCGTCCCCCCGAGGAAAGGCCCGAACCCAACGGCAACCGCATCCCCGAGGTGCGCCCCATGCCGCCTGACCGCGACGGCAACCGCGACCCTGGCCGCGATTCCGGTCGTGCTTCCAACCGTTCCGACTCTGGCCGTTCCGACTCTGGCCGTGGCCGTGGCCGTGGCCGCGACAGTGGCCGTGACAGTGGCCGTGACAATGACCGCCCCCGTCGCGATTCCGGCGATTCCCGGCCCCCGCGCCGCGATGCCCAGGTCAGCGACTTCGGCTCCGAGGAGGAGAACGGCGCGCCCCAGGGCATCGGCCACCTCGACCAGGCTCTGCTTGAGCAGGTCACCCTTGAGGTGACGCACAAGCTGTTGCTGCCCCTTGTGGAGAACGCCCAGGTCAGCGTGACCCTGCAGAGCGACCGCGTCAGCGTGCGCATCGAGGACCCCGAGAATTCCGGCCTGCTCATCGGCCGCGAGGGCCAGACCCTGGCCAGCATCCAGTACCTGGTGAACCGGCTCGTCAGCAAACGCATGGACGCCTCCGTGCGCGTGCAGATCGACGCCGGGGACTACCGCGAGAACCAGGACGAGAGATTGCGCCAGATCGCCCGGCACCTGGCCGACAAGGCCATGAGCTCGGGCCGCACCCAGAGCACCCGGCCCATGAGCTCGTATCACCGCCGCGTGGTGCACCTGACCCTGCAGGACGACGAGCACGTCTTCACCCGCAGCAAGGGCGAGGGCTCCATGAAGCGCGTGCTCATCATGACCAAGCGCAAGGGCAAGAACGGCGAGTACATCGAGGACGGCCCTGCGGACGCGCCCTACCAGGGCGACCAGCCCGGCCAGTCCCAGATGACCCAGCAGGAAAACCTGGACGAGGTCTACAAGGACCTGAGCGAACCCGCCGCGGAGTAAGCCCCGGCCAAAGACCCGACACCGCCGCCGGGGCAGGGGACGTTTAGCGCGTTCCCGCCCCGGCGTTCTCTTTGGAGGCCCAGCGTGAGCAGCACAGCCCCCGGCTCTGGCCGCGATACCGCCCGTGACACCGCCCGCGACACAATCGTGGCCATCGCCACGGCCTCCGGCCCAGGCGCGGTGGGCATCGTGCGCGTCAGCGGGACTGCGGCCCAGACCCTGGCGCATGCCCTGTTCCGCTCCTCCCACCCGGAATTCTCGGGCCTCAAGCCCCGCCGCTTGCACCACGGCAGCCTCGTCGACGCCTCTGGCCGCATATTGGACGAGGGCCTCGTGGCCTTCATGCCCGGTCCGGGCTCCTTCACCGGCGAGGACACGGCGGAGTTCTTCTGCCACGGCGGACCTGCGGTGCTGCGCGCCGTGCTGGAGGAGCTGCTGGCCCTGGGGGCGCGGCTGGCCAACCCCGGCGAGTTCACCCTGCGCGCCTTTCTCAGCGGCAAGCTCGACCTGACCCAGGCCGAGGCCGTGGCCGAAGCGATCGCCGCACCCACCCGCGCGGCCTTGCACCTGGCCCAGATGAAGCTCTCCGGCGCGCTCTCCCGTCGCATCGCAACCCTGCGCGAGGCGCTGGAAGGCCTGCGCGCGCGGCTCTGCCTGGCCGTGGATTTCCCGGAGGAGGACGTGGAGTGCCTGCCCCTGCCGGTGTTGCGCCAGGAGGCCCTGGCCGCTGGCGAAGACGTGGCGCGGCTGCTTGCCGGGGTGGAGCGCGCGCGGGCCTGGCGCGAGGGCGTGCTGGCCGTGCTGGCGGGCCGGGTCAACGCGGGCAAGTCCAGCCTGCTGAACTCCCTGGTGGGCCGCAGGCGGGCCCTGGTGTCGGCCACGCCGGGCACCACCCGCGACTACCTGGAGGAGCAACTGGACCTCTCCGGGCTGCTGGTGCGCCTGGTGGACACAGCCGGGCTGCGCGGCCCGGAAGTTGGCGTGGAGGCTGTGGACCCGGTGGAGGCCGTGGACCCGGTGGAGCGGGAAGGCCAGGACCTGAGCCGCGCGTTCATGGGCCGCGCCGAGGCCGTGCTCTATGTGCTCGACGCCGCAGCGCCGCTTCATTTTGTCGACCGCGCAGCCTTGGCTGGCCTTGCGCCCGGGCGCACCCTGGTGGTGCTGAACAAGTCCGACCTGCCCGGCAGCCGGGAGTGCGGCGGCGAGGCTGAGGACGCCGCCCGCGCCCTTGGGCTGGCCTTTGTGCGCGTGTCGGCCAAGACCGGCGAGGGGCTGGAGGAGCTGTGCGCGCGGCTTCGTGAAATTTTGTTGGGAGCGTGCGCCGAGCCCGACCCGGACGAGGTCGCGCCCAACGCGCGCCAGGCCTCGGTGCTGCGCCAGGCGCGGGAGGAGCTTGTGGCCCTGGCCGACGACGCCGAAGCCGGGCTGCCCTACGACATCCTGGGTGTGCGCCTGGAGGCGGCCTGCCGCCTGCTTTCGGAGCTCACCGGAGAGATCGCCCCCGATGAGGTGCTCAACACCATCTTCTCGAAGTTCTGCCTCGGAAAATAGCCGGGGCCACACGGCGCGCCGACGGGTTACTTAATTTTCTTCAGCCGGATCTTTTCGTCGAAGATGAGCATGCCCTTTTCCAGCTTCCAGTGCATGGAATGCGGCGCAGCGCCAATGATGTCCCAGATCATGAGGTCATCGTTCACTGTGTAGGTTCCCTTCTGGGCGGCGATGACCGGGTTCACGGAGCCCTTGGGCATCTTCTTCAGCACTTCCGGCGTCAGCCGTGAATTGAAGTCGAAGGTGCCGTTCCTGTTCAGGACCACGGTGTACAAGGCCTGCGGCAGTCCGTCGTGGAAGCCCTTCCAGGTGCCGACCAGTTCGCCGACGATGACGCCCTTGCGGACGATGGGAGCCTCCGGCTTGACGCCCTTGGACTCCAGCAGCGTGGTGTTGTCCTTGCTGCCGGAACGCTTGGCGTAGCTCATCACGGTTTCGCCCGCGCCATTCTTCCTGTTCACGTCCGCGCCCTTTTCGATGAGCAGCTTGACCAGCTTCTCGTTGCCTGCGCCAGCGGCCAGCATCAGCGCCGTCTCGCCCTTGTCGTTCACCGCATCGAGCTTCGCGCCCTTGTCGATGAGCAGGGCCGCGCGGTCGTACCCGTCGGAATGGTCGGGCTTCCGGGCGGCGGCCATGAGCGGGGTGGTGCCGTTGGAGGACGGGAAGTTGATGTCGCCCTTGTGGCTCAGCAGGTACTTGATGATGGCGACGTTCTTTCTGTGCTCAAGAGGATTGGGATTGCCTGCCGCATGCACCATGGGCGTCACAAGAGGGTTTACGGTGGACTTCACGTTGATGTTTGCGCCCGCGTCCACCAGCACCTCCACCATGTCCGGGTCCATGGCCAGGGCGGCGGTCAAGAGCGGGGTGGAGCCGAACTTGTCGACGATCTCCAGGTTGGCCTTGCGCTTGATGAGCATCTTGGCGAAGTCGACCTGATGCGCGCTGGCGGCGGTGTGCAGCGGCGTGCCGCCGGTGAGCAGGCTCTTGATGTCGAGGGTCGCGCCGTTGTCCAGCAGGAGCGTGCCGATGTCCACAAGCCCGAAACGCGCGGCCAGGTGCATGGCGGAAAAGCCGCCGTCGCCCTTGAGCTGCATGAAGTCCAGCTTGGGCTTGTAGGTGAGGAATTTCTCCATCCACCTGTAGGTCTCCTTCGGCTTATTGCCGCCGAGCGGGACGGCCTGCATCAGCGGGGACTGGCCGTTATTGTCCGACATGTTGATGTCCGCGCCGTTGGCGAGAAGATACTCCAGCACCTCGTACTTCTTGTGCAGCACTGTGCCCAGGAGCATGGAGGCGCCCGTGTTGTTCCGGTGGTTGATCTTGGCCCCGTGGCTGTGCAGGAGCTTCACCGCCTCCAGATCCTCCGCCTCAACGACCAGGGAGAGCGGGGTATGGCCTTCCTTGGTCTGCGCATCGACGGTGATGCCCTTGCCCTGGGTGACAAGCACCCGGATGACTTCCGTATGATCTCGTTGCGCGGCCTTGATGAGCGCTGTATTCCCGCGCGCCTCGGGTGTGCTGTCCGTCCGGTCGCGCGCGTTGACGCTGGCCCCGCGCTGCAGCAGCAGGGCCACGATCTCCGCCTGGCCCATGTGCGCGGCGAGGATCAGCGGCGTGCGCTCCCACTCGCCGAAGCTGTCGTAAGAGACGCCCCGCTTGTTCACGTCGAGCCGGGGCGTCTGGAGCAGCAGCTTGGTGATCTCCTGATTCTTGTTGCGCAGGGCCCAGCAGAGCATGGTGTCCCGGTCGTGCACGGCGTTTACGTCGGCGCCGCCAGCAATGGCGGCCTGCGCACGGGCCAGGTCGCCACGATCAATGGCTGCGTAGAGTTCAGGCTTGGGCTGGCTGCTCCCCCACGGCCAGGCGGAAAGAGGGGAAAACGCCCCGCACGTGAGCAGCAGCGCCAGGGCGATCCCAAGCGCGCGCATTGCCTTCAGGGGGCGATGCTTCGGAGGCGAGACGACGTTTGTTTTCATGGGAGGGGTTCCTGTTGTGTCTGAACAAGGCCAAGCGCGTGCTGTCCATTACCGCCCAAAATCGCAAAACAAATTCTGGTGATACTGTACGCGAGCGCGGTCGGAATGGGAAGAGGGAAGGGGTGTGGCGAGGGTGGCTGGGCGCCACCTGCCCCAAAGAAAACGGCCCGCCGAAGCGGGCCGTCCGAAAGGCGAGAGGATCGTTGCGGGCTACTCGCCCTTGAGTTCCCGGCTCATGAGGTCGCGCACGGCCTGGGAGGGGTCCTTGTCCTCGTAGAGGATGCGGTAGACCTGCTCGGTGAGCGGCAGCTCCACGCCCAGGTTGCGCGCCAGGAAGTGCACGGACTCGGTGGTGCGCACGCCCTCGGCCACGGTCTTGGTCTCGGCCAGGATATCCTTGAGTTTGCGGCCCTGGCCAAGCTTCATGCCCACCTGGCGGTTGCGCGAGAGGTCGCCGGTGCAGGTCAGCACCAGGTCGCCCATGCCCGAGAGGCCCATGAAGGTCTTGGGCTTGGCGCCCATGACCTTGCCCAGGCGGCTCATTTCGGCCAGGCCGCGGGTGATGAGCGCGGCGCGGGCATCGTGCCCGAAGCCCAGGCCGTCGCAGATACCTGCGGCGATGGCCATGACGTTTTTCAGCGCCCCGCCAAGCTCCACCCCCAGGAAATCTTCGTTGGTGTAGACCCGGAAGGAGTCGGTGGAGAACAGCGCCTGCAACTCCTTGCCGAGCTTCTTGTCGGCGCAGCCCAGGCTCACGGTGGTGGGCATGCCCAGCGCCACCTCCTTGGCGAAGCTGGGGCCGGAGAGCACGGCGTAGCGGGGCGAGAGCGATTCAAGCGCCTCGGCCACCACCTGGGACATGGGGGCCAGGGTGCCGTTCTCGATGCCCTTGCTGGCGCAGACCACGATGGGTTTCTTGGGCAGGATGTCGCGAAAACTCGTGAGGGTGGAGCGCAAAAACTGGCTGGGCACCACCAGCAAAAAAACCTTGGCTCCGGCAAAGGCCCGGGCCGGATTGGCGTGCAGGGCCAAGTCCGGGGAGAGCTGGTGCTCGGGCAAAAACCAGGTGTTGCGGCCCTTTTCTTTCATCTCGGCCAAGAGCTCGGGCTCGCGCACCCAGAGCGTGGTGCCCACGCCCTTGCGGGCCAGCATGTCGGCCAGGGTGGTGCCCCAGGCACCAGCGCCGACGACGGCGATCTTCATTGGGTTGCTCCTTGGCGGGTTTGCCGTCCCCATGCGCCAGGCACGTGGACGGATTTGCCCTTCTACCCCGTCCGGGGCCTGGGACGCAACCCCCTTTGGGCTACGTACCCGCTGAGCCCCGGCCCTGCCCGCCGGACGAGTTGCAAGCGCCCGCGCTTGCGGGTACAAGTACCCGTCCTTGGCCGATACCTGTCCTGATAATGACCCGAACAAGCGAGCGCCACATCCCATGAGCCACACCGCCCGAAAGAAAGTCGCGCCCACCTTTACCGAGACCGAGGCGCGCATCCTGGCCCTGGCCGGGGCCGACATCCCCGACGGATCCGCTCCCTTCGCCGCCATCGCGGCCGAGGCCGGCTGCACCGAGGACGAGGTGCTCTCTCTGCTCACCCGGCTGAAGGACGGGGGCGTCATCCGCCGCTTCGGGGCCACCCTGCGCCACCAGAAGGCCGGCTACGGCCACAACGCCATGGTCGCCTGGCGCGTGGACGATCCGGATGAGGCCCAGCGTGTGGGCAAGCTCATGGCCGAGCGCCCGGAGATCAGCCACTGCTACATCCGCCGCACCTACCCGCAGTGGAAGTACAACCTCTACACCATGATCCACGGCAAGAACCCCGGCGACTGCATGGAGGTGGTCAACGCCATCTCCCAGGCCACGGGCGTGACCGACTACCAGATCCTGCAAAGCGTCCGGGAGCTCAAGAAGATCTCCATGCGCTACTTCTAACCGCCAAACGACGGAGAGCCTTCATGCCCAGCAAATCCGAAGCATTGTTCCAGCGCGCCGCCAACGTCCTGCCCGGCGGCGTCAACAGCCCGGTGCGCGCCTGCAAGAGCGTGGGCTGCGAGCCCGTGTTCATCGACCGCGCCGCTGGCAGCCGCATGTGGACCGTCGATGGCGCTGAACTCATCGACTACGTCATGAGCTGGGGCCCCATGCTGCTCGGCCATGCTGACAGAAACGTGCGTGACGCCGCGCTGGCCGCCATGGACAAGGGCGCCAGCTTCGGCGCGCCCTGCCCGGCGGAGGTCGAGCTGGGCGAGCTCATCCGCCAGATCATGCCCGGCATGGAGATGCTGCGCATGGTCAGCTCCGGCACCGAGGCCACCATGAGCGCCGTGCGCCTGGCGCGCGGCTATACCAAGCGCGACAAGGTCCTCAAGTTCGACGGCTGCTACCACGGCCACAGCGACGGCTTTCTGGTGGCCGCAGGCTCCGGCGTGGCCACGCTGTGCATCCCCGGCACCCCCGGCGTGCCGGACGCCATCGCAAACCTGACGCTCCTGGCCCCGTACAACGACCTTGCCGCCGTGGAGGCCCAGTTCAAGGCGCATGGCCCGGACATCGCCTGCGTCATCGTGGAGCCCGTGGCCGGAAACGTCGGCCTCATCCCGCCCGCCAAAGGCTTCCTTGAGGGCCTGCGCGAAATCTGCACCCGCTTTGGCGCGCTGCTTATTTTTGATGAAGTCATCACCGGTTTCCGCGTGGCCCTGGGCGGCGCGCAAGAGCGCTTCGGCGTCAAGCCCGACCTGACCACGCTGGGCAAGATCATCGGCGGCGGCTTCCCCGTGGGCTGCTACGGCGGCAAGCGCGAGATCATGGAGCACATCGCGCCCAGCGGGCCGGTGTACCAGGCAGGCACCCTGTCCGGTAACCCCGTGGCCATGGCCGCTGGCATCGCCACCTTGCGCGGGCTTATGGCCAGCGACTACGCCGCCTTGGAGGCCCGCACCCTGGCCTTTGCGTCGGAAATGGCCGAGATCCTGCGCGCCAAGGGCCAGGCAGTGACCCTGAACCACCTGGCGAGCATCTTCACGCTGTTCTTCACGGCCACCCCGGTGACCGACTACGAGACCGCCAAGACCTGCAACTCCGCCACCTATGGCGAGTTCTACCGCCAGATGCGCGCACTGGGCGTGAACCTCGCGCCCTCGGGCTTCGAGTGCGGCTTCACGTCCTTCGCCCATACGGACGCGGACCTGCAGAAGACCCTGGACGCCGCACGCCAGGTCAAGCTGTAGGCGAAGAAAAGAGCCTCCGGCGGCCTGGGGCCTGAGGCCCCCGGACCCCCCCATTGGCCTGGGCCGGGTTGGCCGGGGCAAGAGCTACGGTTGGGCTGGCCCTGGCAATGCGTGCGGATTTTCGAGGGGTGACCCTCGAAAATCCGAGCGCGATTGGCCCGTTTTAGAGTCTTGGTGAAAAGGCTGAGATGTTTTTCCCTGACCCACACAAGCCGAAGGGGGGGCTGGGGGCGGCGCCCCTGCTAGGCGACGGACACTTGGCCGCCCTGGATCTCCCGGCGCACGTCCTCCAGGTCGATGACCACGGGGTCGATCATGCTGTGGTCTCCGCGTTCTCCCCAGAGGTGCTCCGTGGCGAAGTGGCCGTCGTAGCGCGCATCGTCCACGATGAAGAACCCGTCCTCGTGCATGAGCCGGTCCCAGCGGTGCACAAAGAAATCGAACCGCAGCGGATCGAAGCGGACCACGTTCTCCCAGCGCCAGGTGAGCGAGCAGACCTCGTCCACGTAGCCCATGAGGGTGAGGAAGCGGGCCTTGCTGTCCAGGTACATGCGCCGACGCAGCAACACCGCCGCGTCCTTGATGGCCTTCGGGTCGTAGGACACCTGCTCGCCGTCCAGGGTCACCTCCACCATGGAGTCGTCGTCGAGCTTCATGCCGCAGGTGCAGGTGTTGCCCTTGCGCCACCACTCCAGGTACTTTGTCTTGTAGATGCCACGGCCCTCCTCCCGAACCTTTTCCGCAGTGGCATGGGACACGGGGTGAAGAGCGAGGTCACAGCAGCGGCCGGTGATGGTCATGCATAGTTCCATGGGGTCCTCCTGGTTGTCTTGTTGGGTTGAGGGGGTGGGACAAGATCCGGGTTCAGACCTGCCTCCAGCACTCTGGAGCCCTATTCATCCTTGAACCTTTTGCCGTCAGAGCCTGTTGCTGCGGGACGTCCCATATCTTTGGGGGCGATTCTGCCCATGCAGACCATCCGCGTACTTCTTTGAGTTCCCAGCTCTGTGAGCCGGTCCGCCTCAATTTCTCGCCCGCTTCGGCCACCTGATTCGGCACCTGATTTGGCCGCAGGCTGGTCCGGCTTATCTCAACTTGGGCGCGTCCATGGCCTTTCCCGCCGCCGGGGGCATAGTCTGCTCCCGGCGAGCCTGGCGAAGCCGAAAGAGCTGGGTGGCGCTCATTTTCGCGGCGAGTTCGGCATAGGGCGAGGAGATGTCCACGATCTCCAGCGCGTTCTTCGGGCACGCCTCCACGCAGGCGAAAACGTCCTTGCCGTTTTCTGCGCGCCAATCCTTGCACAGGTCGCACTTCTTGGCCGAGGCCTGATTCTTGCGACCGCAGAAGCCCGTCTCGCCCTCCAGGCCAACCTCGATGGCGCCAAACGGGCAGGCCATGACGCACATCTTGCACCCCACGCACATCTCCTCGTTGACCATGACCACGCCGCCGACATGGTGGATGAGCCCGAACTGGCATGCGTTGGCGCAGGGGGCGTCGACGCAGTGGTGGCACTGGGTCGGGAACTTGAGGTTGCCGACCTTCACGACCTTGATGCGCGGCATGACCGGCAGTCCGCGCTTCTTGGCCTCCTTGTAGGGCATGTTGATATGGGCGTTCACACAGGCCATCTCGCACTTCTTGCAGCCGATGCACTTGTCCGGGTTGGCGTGAACGATGTAGTTGTGGGTAACCTTCGGCATGTCCGTCACCTTTGCAGAGTGTTTTCGACTTCAATGCTCTCCACGTAGAACTCCCGCCCCGTGGCCAGCTTCACAGGGCCGGTCTGGCACACGGGGCACTTCAGCATCCTGCCGCGCCCGCTGGCCGCCGTTCCGCAAACCGTGCACGTCCCGGTGGCCGGGATGCGCTTGATGATCAGTCGCGCCTTGTCCGAGGCGGTCCCTTGGGCCAGCATCTCAAAGCAGGCCGTGAGGGTTGTCGCCTCCACCCCGGCCAGGTCCCCGATGCACAGGCGCACCTGAGTCACGGCGCTCACCTGGGCCTTTTGCGCCTCGTCGTTCACAATGCCCAGGATGCTTATGGCCATTGATGACTCATGCATTGCCACGGCCTTGCCCTGTTTCCACACACGTTCTGCTGGCCATGCGCCTCTGGCGTTCGACTTCCCTCAGCAAGACTGCGCTTGAACTTCTGCATTGATGTCTTTCCGAACCGTTCCTTCCACTGAATGCTGAGAAAGTATGCCGTTCTAGCGTTCCGTGCAGGAAATGCACGGATCGATGCTGTTCACGATCAGCGCGATGTCGGCCACCTGGCAGTTTGCCAGCATGACCTGCAGCGCTTCCCAGTTCATGTAGGTCGGCACACGCCACTTGAGGCGCTGGGGGGTGTCCGTGCCGTCGGAGCGCACATAGTAGAAGACCTCGCCTCTGGGGGCTTCGCTGCGGGCCACGGCCTCTCCCGGCGGGATCACCGGGACTTCCCTGGTGTTGATGGGGCCGCCGGGCATTTGGCGCAGGCACTGCTCAACGATCTTCACCGACTCCACCGCCTCGCGCAGGCGCAGCAGCGCACGGGAGTGCACGTCGCCCTTGGTGTCGGTCTGCACCTCGAAGTCGAGATCGGGGTACACCGCATACGGCGCCTTGCGGCGCAGGTCGTAGGCCACGCCGGAAGCCCGGGCCACGGGGCCGACAACGGCGTGGCGCCTGGCCTCCGCATGGGACAGAAGGCCGATGCCCTGGGTTCTGGTGCGGATGAGCGGGTCGCGTTCAAAGACCCCGTAGAGCTCGTGAAGCTGGGGCTTGAGCAGTTCGAGCTGGCCGAGGAGAAAGGGCGCGGTGGAGTCGTCGATGTCGCGGCGGCAACCGCCGATGATGCACTGGCCGAGGTTCATGCGGTTGCCGTACACGCCTTCCTTGGCATCCTGCATGATTTCCCGGACTTCCATGGCGTGCATGAACAGGGAGTCGAAGCCGGTCAGGTGGGCCATGATGCCGACGTTGAAGAGGTGCGACGCGATGCGCTTCACCTCGTCGGCGATGACCCGCAGATACCTGGCCCGCTCGGGCACGATGAGCCCGCTCAAGTTCTCCACGGCCATGCAGTAGGTGGCCGGGTGGCTGTTGGAGCACAGCGAGCAGACCCGCTCGACCAGCGTGACGTTCTGGAAGTAGTTGCGCTGCATGGCCAGGGCTTCCATGCCGCGGTGCACATGGCCGGCGGAGAGCTCCACAGAGCGCACGGTTTCACCCTCGACCTGGATGTCGAAGTACATGGGTTCTTCCAGGGCCACGTGCAGCGGGCCGATGGGCAGTGTGTAGGTGGTGGAGGGCATCAGTTGTTTCCTCCCTTGGCCCATTCGGGCAGTTGCTTTCCCGCAAAGACCTTTTCCCACAGGGTGGTGGTCGAGGCGCCGTTCATCATGGTGGAGAGCGGAACCAGCCGGTTCAGTATGGCCGCGTCGAGGCCCTTGTCGAGGAACAGGCGGCGCGGGTTCGGATGGTCTTCCAGGACGATGCCGTAGAGCTCGGCGAACTCGCGTTCGTTCCAGTCCGCGTTCTTGAACCACGGGGTGATGGAAGCAACCCTGGGCGGGTCGTCGGGCAGGCAGACCGAGACGGTCAGCACCACGCCCTCCAGATCGAAATGGTAGGCGATCTCGTGCCCATCCGACTCCAGACGGCCAAACTTGTCGTTGCGGTAGGCGGTGACGGTCATCAGCCGGGCGCCGCAGTCGGCGAGCAGGGGCGCCAGTGCGAGCAGCTCCGCCGTTGCGCCAAGCTTCACCCACCCGGAATGATTGCCATGCACGTCCGAGGTCCAGTTCAGCAGTTGAGCGCCAAGCGCCGTTGCGACCGCCATTTCCAAGGTGTTCTTCGCGATGTCGTTCATGGGTTCTCCTGCCTGCGGGTGGGCCGGGCCTGCGCGACGTTCTGGACAATGCCCTGGCGCTTGCACTGCGGGCACAGCAGAAACCGGTCGGGACTGCGCGCGCCGAGCGTGTCGATGATGGTCTGCGGGCGCGGCTGGATCTTGGCCCCGCACTGGGCGCATGCGCCAAAGGGGATGAAATCCGAAATGCAGTTGGAGAACATCTCCGCGCCCGAATGGGCAAGGTGCCAGTTGTCGGACATGGTCAGCGCGCCGGTGGGGCAGTAGTGGGCGCACATCCCGCAGAAAACGCAGGAGTTGTGCCACAGCAGGTACTGCATTCCCGAGCCGTCCTCGCTGGGGTGGATCTGGATCGCGCCCGCAGCGCAGACATGGCGGCAGATGCCGCAGAGAATGCACTTCTCCGGATCGTGCTCGGCGCAGCCGCGGAAGTTCTTGTGGGTCTTGGCTGGCGCAAAGGGAAACGGGTCCGTGGAGGGCCCAAGAAGCAGATTGCGCAGCATGATCTTCAGGAATGGCAGCATACGCTCTCCTCAAGCCTGGCGCGCCAGACCTCCACGGCCTTCAAGATGCCTTCCATGATGGCCTGGGGCCTTGGCGGGCAGCCGGGGACGATGACGTCCAGCGGGATGTAGTGGTCGATGTCCGCGCCCACGCTGTAGCCGTCGCGGAAGCACCCGCCGGAGACCGGGCACACGCCCACCGCCACCGTGACCTTGGGGTGGGGGATCTCGTTGTAGACCCGGAGCACCTTGTCGCGCACGCGCAGGGTCAGCGGCCCGGAAATGAGCACCACGTCCGCATGCCGCGGGCTGCCGCAATACTTGCAGCCCAGGCGCTCCACGTCATAGCGGGGGATGAGCGCGGTGGTGGCCATCTCCACATCGCAGCCGTTGCACGAGCCCGCGTTGATCCGGTAGATCCAGGGGGACCGCGAGGCGAGTTTGCAGAGCAGTTGAAGCATCAAGCACCCTTCCTTAGCGCAGCAGGAACGCCAGCCCCAGGCTGGCGAGGGCCAGCGGTGAGGTATACTTCACGAAGAACGAGAAGCCCTGGTCCAGGCGCAGCCGACCAGTGGCGGCCCGGAAACACGTCACCGAAACCATGAGCAGCACCAGACACTTGCAGATGTGCCAGAGCAGGTTCACCATTACCCCGCCGTCTCCAGTGGCCACGAGGGGATTGGGGAAGAACAGCGCGACGGCCAGCTCCAGCACCACCACCAGCTTCACCGCGCTCATGAGGTGGAATGCCGCAAGCAGCGGGCCGGAGTATTCGAGCAGGGGGCCTTCGATGACCTCGGGCTCGGCCTCGGGGATGTCGAACAGTCCGCTGCCCATGGTGCCGGGGATGAACAGGAGCAGCGCCAGGGCGGCTGGCAGCATCACCGGGTCGAAGAGCAGCGGTCCGTGCAGGTACTGGTAGTCCATGATGGCGGGCAGCGACAAAAGCGAGCCGCCGGAGCCGCCAGCCCCGCCCACGCGCACCGCCACTGCCAAAAACGAGGCGATGAGCGGCATCTCGTAGGCGAACATCATGCACATCTCGCGCGAGAAGCCCAGCGCGCCGTAGGGCGAGCTGGAGGAGCCGCCAGCGAGCATCAGCCCCATGGCGGGGATGGGCAGCAGGTAGAGCAGGATCAGCAGGTCGCCCAAACCAGTCACGCCGTTCCACACGCCGCCGATGGGCAGCAGCGCCGCAGTCACCAGCATGCCGGTCAAGCCCAGCACCGGCGCCAGTTGGAAGGCTCCCTCGTTGGCCGTGTCCGGGATGAGCGTTTCCTTGGTCGCGAGCTTGAGGATGTCGAGCACGGGCTGGTACAGGGGCGGGCCCACGCGCCGCTGCAGCCGGGCCAGCACCTTCCTGTCCACGCCCTTGAGGAAGAGCCCCAGGGCCAGGACAAAGAGCCCGCCGGGGAAGATCAGCATGGCGAAAACCGCTTGCAGGCTGTTGGTCAGAATGCCGGTCAGAACGTTAGTCATGCTGTCCTCCCAGGCGCTTGAGAGAGAAATACCCCTTGGACATGCCGGCCAGCAGCTTGATCGGGGCGGCGTAGAGATCCCCGGCGCTGATGCGCGTGAGCCGCTGGTCCACGCTGGTTTCGCCGCAGGTGTGGATGGCCGTGCGTCGCACCCCCCTGGCAGTGAGGCGCGAGACGGCCAGCCACACGCCGCCACCCACGGCGAAGAGCATGAAGCTTAAGAGCGCCATGTTGCAGGCGCCGTATCCGGAGATGATGCCCGAGAGCCCGACCTGCGGCGGCGTGAGGCCCAGGCTCTGCACCAACCCGGCGATGGGAATAAGCGCCAGACCCGGGAACACGCCGGTGAGCAGGCACAGCCCGGCCAGGAGCATGATGGGCAGGCGCATGGCCAGGCCGACTTCGCTGGCGCGCTCTGCGGCGGGCGTCAACTGGCCGAAGAACGCCCCGTGCATGAACTTGAGGAAGTAGGCCAGGGTGATGACGCTGGACAGGATGGCGATGATGGCCAGCAGGAGCTCGCCGCGTTCGATGAGGGCATAGTAGATGACCAGCTTGGACGTGAACCCGTTGAAGGGCGGCATGCCCGCCGCCGAGAACAGGGCCGCGCTGAAGCATAGGAAGGTCACCGGCATCTTGCGGCCCATGCCGCCGAGCTCCTCCAGGTTGTGGGCGTGGCTGGCGAACATGAGCGCCCCGGCGCACAAGAACGCCAGGTCCTTGAAGAGCATGTGGTTGAACAGGTGCAGCAGGCCACCGGCCACGCCAAGCGACGTGCCCAGGCAGATGCCGAGCACCACGTAGCCGAGCTGACTCACGGTGGAGTAGATGAGCATCTCCTTGATGCCGGTCTGCAACAGGGCCTGGATGCCCGCGTACAGGATGGTGACGCCGCCGATCCAGGCGCCCACGTACATGGCCGTGTCCAGGGCCTGGGCCGCATCGCCGCTGGCGCCGGATGCCAGGACAAAACGCAGCAGCAGGATGCCGAAGGGGCCGCTCTTGAGCAGCATGGCCGAGATGTAGCCGCTCACCGGGGTGGGCGCTGTGGCCGGGTGCATCTGCCAGTCGATGCGCACAGGCAGCATGGCCGCCTTCATGAGCATGCCGACGCCCATGAGGCAGATGCCGGGCAGCCAGACGGCTACGGGCAGGGAGCCCACGCCCTTGGTCACATCGGCGAAGCCGTAGCCGCCGCAGGCGTGTCCGAGCAGCAGCACGCCCAGGAACAGCAGCGAAGCGCCCGCGATGTTGAACAGGAAGTACTTGGTGCCTTCCTTGAGGGCCGAGGGTGTTTCCTCGTGGATGATGGCGAAGAACAGCGGCCAGCTGCTCATGATCTCCCAGAAGCAGAAGAAGGCCACCAGCGAGCTGACGGTCGTCATGCCCACCAGGCCGCTGATCATGGTCAAGAAGACCGCAAAGAAGCGCCAGGGGCTGTGGCTGTGCGACATGTAGCCGGTGGAGTAGGCGAGGTTGAGGACGCCCAGGGCCAGCACCAGCAGGGCGAAATAGCGCTGCAGCTCGGTCGGGAACCCGGTTCCGGCAATGGCCCACCCCAGGGCCAGCACAAGGCTCAAGGTGGCTGCGGCGCCGCAGAGCTTCAGGTTCTTGCGCAGCATAATGGCCAGCACCGCGCCCAGCAGCGGGATCACAGCCGCCAGCGGCCAGTGGATGGCGATGTCGGGCAGGCTCCCTCCGGCGGGGAAAAGAGCGCTGGCAGCAGGCAGGACAAGCGCCACCCACTGGGAGGAGAACACGCCCGAACACAGCGCCAGCGCGGCCAGGGTTCCCATGGCGAGGTTCATGGTCAGCGGCAGTGGGGCCAAGGCCGCGCCCTTGTACGGGCTGAAGAACAACACCTTGATGATCCGGCCATAGTAGATGCAGCCCATGAGCCCGCCCACCAGGATCAGCGCGGCCATCCAGATTTGTCCGGCGTCCAGCGCGGCCTTGAGCATCAGGAACTTGCTGAAGAAGCCGCCCATGGGCGGCAGCCCCATGATGGACACCAGGCCCACGGCCATGCAGGCGCCGGTGAAGGGCATGGCCTTGCCCAGGCCCGCCAGATCGCCGAGGCGCTGGCTGCCTGCGCGCAGGATGAGCCCGCCCGCCGCGAGGAAGAGCAGGTCCTTCATCACCGCGTGGTTCAGCACGTGGGTGAGCGCGCCTGCCGTGGCGGCAAAGGTCCCCAGGCTCAGCACAAGGCCGATCTCGCCGATCTGGGCCAGGGTGGAATAGGCGAGCATGCGCTTGATGTCCTGCTGCACAAGCGCCATGACCTCGCCGAGGATGAAGGTCGCCGCCGCCATGGCGGTCACAAGCCACAGCACCCACTGGCCGTAGCCGCCCTCTAGCGGGGCGCTGGCCAGGGCCGAGACCACCAGGGCCACGCCGAACACGCCGACCTTGGTCAGCAGGCCGGACAGCGGGGCCGAGATGGAGGACGGCGCCACCGGGTGCGCGGCGGGGAGCCAGGAGTGCAGCGGGAAAAGGCCCGCCTTCACCGCAAAGCCAGCCAGCACCAGGAGCGCCACGCCTGCGGAGGCAGCAGGACTAAAGGCCGCCAGCGCTCCGGCCAGGCCCCCCGGGGCGAACAGGTCAACGGGAGCCAGGCCAGAGGAAGCACCGGTTGCAACCAGGGCAAGCAGGCCCACCTGCATGACGCCCGCTCCGCCCACGCACATCACCAGGTACTTTGCGCCAGCCGCCAGGGCTTCGTCCGTGCGCTTGTGCACCACGAGCATGTACGAGGAGAAGGTCATGATCTCGAAGCTGCTGTAGAAGGCGGCCACCTCCGTGGCCGAGGCCAGGCCCAGGAGCGAGGCGAGCAGGAGGAACAGGAAGAAATAATAGCGGTCCTCGCCTTCATGGCCCTCCATGTAGCCGATGGAGTAAACTACGACCAGACCGCCGCCCAGGGCGAAGAGCAGAGTGAAGAGCTGGCGCAGCGGGTCGATTGCAGGCACCGGCGCGGCCAGCACCGCCCCGAGCGTTGCGGCGGCCAGGGCCAGCGCGGCCAGGCCACGCAGCTTCGGCGCGAAACGGACCATGGCGAACATGGCGAACGCGCCCAGAAAGGCAATGACCACCGGGAGCGGCCAGGCCCCCAGCCCGGCAGTGTGGCCTGCGGTTTCGACGGGGCCAGCCAGCCAGCCGTGAACACTCTCAGCCAGCGTCCCGGAGAAGAGGCAGGCCAGGGCCAGCGCTCCCGCCAACATCAGGCTGCCAGCACCGACACCGGCGAAGTAGGCGGGCTTGGGCTCCGGCATTTCTCCCGTCTTGAGGCACACCTCATGGATGACGCGCACCGTGTACAGCGCGGCGAAAATTCCGGCTGCGGCAAGGGCAAGGGCGGCCCAAATACCTCCACCCTGCACGGCGGCGAGGAGCAGGAACTCCTTGCCCGGAGGTGCGGTGAAAGGAGTCAGGCCGATGGCCGTGAACATGGAGAAACCCAGCAGCAGCGTAAGCCCCGGACGGCGCGCCCCCGCCCCAGCCAGCGCCTGAAGTGAAAAGCCGCCTTGCTCCGTGGCCAAGCGGCGCAGGCACAGGAACCATACGGTCCTGGCCGCTGCCTGGTAGAGTAACTGCAAGGCGGCGCCCACCACCCCGCCCGTTTCCCCGGAGCCAAGGCCGACCAGTGCGTATCCGAGCTGGGCAAAGGCGGAGTAGGCCATAAGGCGCTTGAGATCCTTCAGGGAACGGAACGCCAACACCTCGCTCACGAGGGCGATCATGGCGCCAACATACATTGCGAACGGGGCGTATGTTTGCAAGGCGGTCTCCTTGTGGTGCGTTCCTGCTCGCATGCAGCTCGTCAGTGAAGTGGCATGTGAATTCGATCACAAGGTATGCTTCCCCTCAGTGCAGAGTCAATTGACTGTGCATATGGATTATCCTGGGCGAGGCTTCGGCCCAGACGAAAGCTGAGCCGAATACGGCCGATCAGGACCGACCAAAGTACGGTCAGTGCCGGTCGGAGGGGCTGGCGGGAGGGGCTGGCGGGAGGGACAAGGCGTCACTGCCTATGGGGTCACAGGATCTGCGAAGAATTTGCTGTGGCGCTGATGGCGGAGGGGGCAAGGGCCAGGATGCATGCCCCCCGGCTACGGCTGGGCCTCGTGCACCGGCCAGACGTGGAACTCCGCGCCAGGCTTGAAGCCCACGCCCACAGCTCCTTTTTGCACGTAGAGCACGAAGGCCCAGGCCGGGTCGAAGCCGCTGCTGGTGCTCGACCAGAGACCTTCCGCCGAGAGGGCTATGGGCAGGGCCAGGGTCGTGGTGAGTTCCGGGTGCAGGGCCGGGTTGGCGCGGTCCGCGTCCACCAGGGACTCCAGCTCGTCGATGTTCGGCAGCCGCCAGCCAGGGCCGAAGGAGGCTGCGTAGGCCACTGCCTCGTGCCAGGTGTTGACCTCGCCAGTAAGGCGTTTCGGCTCCAGCCAGCACAGGCCGGTGAGCAGGTCCAGGGCGCCTTGGGGTGTGTGCTGGAAGCGTGGCGCGGGCCAGGGCACGCCTGTCCGCAGGTCGGCGTCCTGGCCGGTGCCGGGGCAGGGCACGGCCACGCCGGTGGCATCGTAGCAGACGCTTTGTCCGGTTTGCGCCAGCACGTTGCTTTGGCCGCGCACGGGCCAGAGCAGGCGGAATTCGTCCTTGCGGCTGTAGAACATGCGCCCGCCTTCCAGGTGCACGTTCCAGGCGTAGGCGCTTTGCCCGGCTTTTGTGGTGGAGGTCCAGCACCAGCCGAGGAACACCTCGCGGAAGGGGTGGCCTGGCGGCAGGGCGGGCTGTTTCGCGCAGTGGCAGATGAGCGAGCGCAGCTCGCGGCGGTTGGGCATGCGCCAGTCGTGCGCGCCGAGGAAGCCCTCGCGGTTCATGGCGTTCACGGCGATGAGGGCGTCCGGCCAGGACAGCGGTTCGCGCAGCGGGTTGGCCGAGCGCGTCCAGACCAGCCCGGTGCGGCGGTCCTCCACCACCTCGCCATATTCCACAAAGCGCTGCCCGGCCTGCACAAGGCCGTCAGCGTCTGTACTGTCGTCGTAGCCGGCGCAGTCGTCGGGGTCGGGGATACGGATGGCCATGCGTCCTCGCTGCTTCGGATTTTGAAGCAACTGTACGTCCAGGCGGGCGGAAATCGCAAGCGCGGAGTGGCAGCCTCAGCCTGCCAGGGCTTCCTCGCGCACTGCGGCGGCAAAGGCCTCCACCTCGGCTTTGGTGGTGGCGAAGGACGTCATCCAGCGCACCACGTTGGTCTCGTGGTTCCACACGTAGAAGGCGAAGCGGGCCTGCAGCCGGGCGATGACCGCAGGGGCCAGCTGGGCGAACACGGCGTTGGTCGCAACATTCTGGGTGAGGCTGACGCCGGGGACGGCCGCCACTTGTTCGGCCAGCAGGCGGGCCATGGCGTTGGCCTGGGCGGCGTTTTCGCGCCAAAGCGCGCCTGCGCCGGTGCCGTCGACATCCCCCTCCAGCAAAGCCAAAAACTGGGCGGCGATGAAGCGCATCTTGGAGCAGAGCTGCATGGCCTGCTTGCGGATGAAGGCAAAGTCCTGCGCCAGCTCCGGCCGAAAAAAGACGACAGCCTCGCCGAACATGAGCCCGTTCTTGGTGCCGCCGAAGCTGAGCGCGTCCACGCCCGCGCCGCTGGTCATGTCGCGCAGGCCGCAGCCCAGGGCCACGGCGGCGTTGCCCAGGCGGGCGCCGTCCATGTGCAGGAGCAGGCCGTGGTCGTGGGCGAAGCTTGCCAGGCTGCGGATCTCCTCGAGGGTGTAGAGGGTGCCGAGCTCCGTGGCCTGGGCGATGGAGACCACGCGCGGCTGGTTGTGGTGCTCGTTGCCCAGGTGATGCAGGAAGGGCCGCAAAAGCTCCGGGGTGAGCTTGCCGTCGGGGCTGTCCACGCACATGAGCTTGCAGCCCAGGTGCCGCTCCGGCGCGCCGCACTCGTCCACGTTGATGTGGGCGCTGGCGGCGCAGAGCACCGCGTGGTGCGGCCTGGTCATGACCGAAAGCGCCAGCACGTTGGCCGCGGTGCCCAGGAACACGAAATAGGCCTCGGCGGTGTCGCCCAGCAGCTCCTTGAAGCGCTGGCGGGCGGCCTGGGTCAGGGCGTCGGCTCCGTAGGCGGGCGCAGGCCCGCCATATTCCGGACCATCGTTGGCCGCTGCCAGGGCGGCCATGACGCGCGGATGCACGCCCGCGTAGTTGTCGCTGGCGAAGCAGGGCTGCATGACAGCTAGAGCGCCAGTGCCCGCTTGATGCGCGCCAGACTCTCGGCGCGGCCCAGCACGCACATGGTCTCGAACAGGCCGGGGCTGGCGGTCTTGCCGGTGAGGGCCACGCGCAGGGGCTGGGCCACGGCCTTGAACTTGAGCTCGCGCTTGTCCAGGAAGGCCTGGGTGGCGGCTTCGAGCGCCTTGTGGTCAGAGTAGTCGCCAGCAGCCTCGTAGATAGGCAGCAGCGCGGCCAGCAGCTCGCGGGATTCCGGCTTGAGCTGGTCGGCCACGGCCTTCTCGTCGTACACGAGCTTGTCCGTGGGCAGGAGGAAGAAGCGGGCCATGTCGGCCATCTCCACCAGGGTCTTGGCGCGCGGCTGGAGCAGGGGCATGATGCTCGCCAGATACGCCGGGTCAAGGTTCAGCCCGTCGAGAGGGCCAGCCTCAGCCAGGAACTCCGGCAGCAGGGCGGCCAGGCGCTCAGGCGCGGCTTCCTTGATGTAGTGGGCGTTGAGCCACTCCAGCTTTTTCAGGTCGAACACCGAGGGCGAGTTGCCCAGGTTGCCCGCCGGGAAGAGCTTCACCAGCTCCTCGCGGCTGAAGATCTCCTGGTCGCCGCAGGCCCAGCCCAGGCGCGCCAGATAATTCACCAACGCCTCGGGCAGGTAGCCGAGCTTCTTGTACTCCATCACCGAGAGCGCGCTGTGGCGCTTGGAGAGCTTGGCCTTGTCCGGGCCGAGGATCATGGGCACGTGGCCGAATTTCGGCACGTCCCAGCCAAAGGCCTGGTACAGCAATATCTGGCGCGGGGTATTGGCCACGTGGTCGTCGCCGCGCAAAACGTCCGTCACGCCCATGGCGTGGTCGTCCACCACCACGGCCAGATTATAGGTGGGCGCGCCGTCGCTGCGGCGCAGGATCATGTCGTCCATTTCGGCGTTCTGCACGGCCGTGGGGCCTTTCACCATGTCGTGAAAGGCGGTGACGCCGTCCTGTGGGGTCTTGAACCGCACCACGCGTCCAGCGCCGGGTCCGAGGCCCAGCTCGCGGCAGCGGCCGTCGTACTTTGGCTTCTTGCCCTCGGCACGGGCCTTTTCGCGCATGGCCTCGACCTCTTCCGGCGTGCAGGAGCACCAGTAGGCGCGGCCAGCAGCCAGCAACTGGTCGATGTGGCTGTTGTAGAGATCGAAGCGCTCGCTCTGGAACACGGCGGTGCCCTCGGCGGCAAGGTCCAGCCAGGCCATGGCCTCGATGATGGCGTCGGTGGCCTGCTTGGTGCTGCGCTCGCGGTCGGTGTCCTCCACGCGCAGCAGGAACGTGCCGCCCTTGCTCTTGGCCAAAAGCCAGCTGAACAGCGCGGTGCGCGCGCCGCCGATATGCAGGTAGCCCGTGGGGCTGGGCGCGAAGCGGGTGACGGTGGTCATGTGGATATGTCTCCTGAAGCTGTGGTGGCTGGGGGAATCGGTGGGAGGGCGCTGGCTGGGTTGCGGGGTTTTAGGTCTCTTCCACGGCGTCTACGGATTCTACGGCCTTGATGCCGCGCACCTCGCGAAGGACGATGCGCTCCACGCTGCCCTGCAGGGTCTGCTGCGACATTGGGCAGGTCTTGCAACGGCCCGTGAGGCGCACCTTGACGATGCCCTTGTCGGTGATCTCCACCAGCTCGACGTCGCCGCCGTCTGCCTGGAGCATGGGCCGCACCTTGGCCAGGGCAGCCTCGACCTTCTCGCGCATGGGCAATTCCTCCCGAAATCGATGCGGGCAGAACTACGGCGTTTGGCCTGGGCTGTCAACGCAGGCGGCCAGGGGCGCTGCCCCTGGACCCGGCCAGAGCCGTGAGGCCTCCGGAGGCTGTGGGGCCTGAGGCCCCCCAGACCCCCCCATTACGCGAAAGGTTCCTGTCGACGCAAAGCCGTCAACAGGAACCTTTCGCTTTGGTGGGTCATGGGAAGTTACGGGAGGATATAGCCTCCTTTCGGTTTCGGCACGCCTTCCCTCTCAAGAAGGGGCCAACCGTGCGCGAGCTTTTGAGCGTCTCCGCTCAAAAGCTCGCGCACATTGCCAGGGCCAGGCCAAGCCGAGGCCTATGGCCCAGCCGCCCGGGCCCAGGCCAATGGGGGGGGCGGGGGCCTCAGGCCCCAGGCCGCCGGAGGCATCTCCCGGCTTTGGCCGCCGGAGGCATTTCCTGGCCTTGGGGCTAGTGGCCCTCGCCGTGGTGGCATTCGTGTCCGTCGCCGTGGGCCATGCAGAGGATCTGCTTGTCGGCCAGCTTGCCTTCTTTCCAGGCTTGCAGGGCTTCGCCCACGGGGCCGGCGGCGCCGCGGATGACTGTGAGGCCGGCCTTGCGCAGGTTGGCCACGGCGCCCTCGCCCATGTTTCCGGCGATGAGCGTGGACACGCCCATTTCCACCAGGGTGGGGATGAGGTTTGATTTGCAGCCGCAGGCCGGGGGCGGGGTGAAGCTCTCCTGGGCGGCCACGGACTTGTCGTCGTTCAGGCTGTAGATGGTGAAGGATTCGCAGTGGCCGAAATGCTCGTCCACGGCGCCGCTGCGGGTGGGGATGGCGATCTTGAGCATGGGGTGTCTCCGTTTGGGTTAGGCGTTGGGGTCGTTGCTGTTGGGGTCGTTGATGACGGTGTGGCAGGCGGAGGGGCCGTAGCAGCCGCTGCGCTGGAAATTGGCGTCGCCGCAGGCCGGGCAGGCGTGGGGCCGCCCGGTGCCGAAGGGCTCTTCCCAGGCGTGGGAGCAGGCGGGGCAGATGAAGGCGCGCGCCGTGGGCAGGGCCGCAAGCTCGTCCTGCGGCACCTCAATGCGCAAAACGAGGCCCAGCACCAGCGCGCGGGCGACCTTCCTGCGCGCGGCCTCAATGGTCCGGCCGAAGGTCTGGCGCGAGACGCCCATGCGCCCGGCGGCCTGCTCCTGGTACAGGCCCTCGAAGTCCGCCAGGCGGATGGCCTCGTACTCGTCCAGGGTCAGCACAGCCTCGTCCACGCTGGACGCGGGCACGCCCATGGGCTTGAACAGTTTGCAGGCTGGCTTGCCGAGGATGTTGCGGCAGCATTTTGGTCGCGGCATGAGCGTCCTCCGTGAGAGGACAGGTTATGGGCATATGCCCATAATGTCAAGAGGGGGACGCAGCCCAGGGGAGGCAGCAGGGGCTCGCGCGTGGCGTCATCCCGTCATGCCATCATCCATGGACCCTGTCAGGCCAGCGGTGGAGGCGGGGCTTCTGCTATGGATTCTTCTCGACCCAGTCCTTAAGGATGGCGCAATTGCTTATGGCTGTCTTGGACAGGGAGGAAGCCTCACGGAGCATCGCATCGGCGAAGAGTTGGTACTCCGGATTAATCGTGTTGTCCGCCATGCAGAGGCGGTCGTAAAGTAGTTTCACCCCTACCTTGCCATTCAGCCTTTTGGCGTTTGTCATAACAAGCGTTGCGTTTGAGAATTGCGAGGCCGCCGCAACGAGTGCCGAGCGCGCACTTTCAGAAACGATCGAGTCGCTCGATTTCATGAGCGCGGCATTATATGTCGTGAAATCTGTAAACGCATTTGTTATGTCGCCGGCGGCGTCTCCGTTCCACTTCTCCACGGAGAATATCAGGTGCGTGTGCAGGGCGTACTGGCTGAGCACCGCGCCGAGTTTCGGCACGATGACGATGGGATACTGGAAGTTGTAGCGCATCAGGTAATCTCCTGAGTGGCGCGGGCAGGATTTGTACCAAGACACCGGCTTTCCTGTCTTCGCATCAAAAACCTTGACGTTCTTGTCCCATTCCCCAGAGCTTCGCAGGCTTTGATAGAATGAGGAAAGAATGGCCGAGTTTGCAGAGCGGTACATATAATATGGGCCAGGATGTGTGGCATTCATACCGATTGCTGCGCAACACATCTCTTTGCACGTACTGTTTGATATGAGCGTTGAGGAATCGCTTGTTTGGTTGCATGCGATGTCGTAATGCTTAATGTCATGCATTGTAATGATCCGTTTGTTATCATTATCACATTTTTCGCAGATGTAATCAGTTTTGGGCTTGTCTGTGGCATTATCGAATATCGTTAGCCTATATAATCTGTGAGAGTCCTTGTCAAAGCGAAGCTCGGAAAGGGCCGGTGCATAGCCAGCCTGTGGCGTCATCTTTGCGATGGTGCTGTCAACCATGAAGTCTTCCTGTTGCAGCAGAACATATGTTCCATACAAGAGCTCATTGCTTGTCGTGTTTTGTTTTGTGTTTTGGCTGTCCTGCCTGTGAAGTGCAAAGCGATGGTCGAATACAACATCGTCGTTGTTCGTGCTGATGAGCATGTCCGCAATGGGCTGAGCGACCTTGAGCACCATTCCGGCGGCGGGTTGAACGGCAAGCGCCATCTCTGAAGCAAGTCGCAGCGTTCGCTGCATTTCTGCGTTGTCCTTTTTGTCGCTCTCGATGATGACGATGCGCATCAGAAGATCGTTGCCCGTGACTGTGACTGGGCCAAGGAAGGGCCAGTCGTCCAGGTCGAGCATGGACCCCAGAGTCTGGCGCTCGCTGCCGAAGACGACGAAGCTCTCTCTTTTGTTGATTGAGCTCGCGGATTTTTCGTTGTTTGATGTGGCGTCAAAGGAGACAACCACAACGATTTGCCCTGTCTTGTCTACTATGCCAGATTCCTTGAAATACTTGATGAATGCCGAGTTGAGCCGGACCAGTATCCTGTCGTTCTGTCCCACCACTCTGTCGGTGTCGCTCTTACTGGCGCGCTTGTGGACCAAAGGAACGAATCTTGGCTGCCCGCACAACTGCTGCGGGATACTCTCGCCCTGGCAGTTCCATTCGTCATGCACGCGATAGAGCGAAGCCGTGCCGGCGTGGACGGCGCGGTCATTCTTGCCCGTGTCGACCTGGTTCGCACATGCGGCAACGAGCAGGGCGAGGCCTATGACCAGAACCGTGATTTTGGGGATGCGCAGATGCATGGTGTTCCCTCGCTGTTTATACGACGCAACGATGCGCCTGACGTCCGGTTCGCCCAGCGGGGGGGCTTTGTAAGTGGCGAACTTTATTTAATCTAATTTATAATATGGCATACTGTACAGGCCAAGTCAATAGTATGTGTGGCCCGGTTGAGGCGCAGGAAAAAAGGCCCGCAATGCGCGGGCCAGGGAAAGGGGGTGCAATGTTGCGCAGGCCGCAGCTAGCGCTTGGTGAGGCCGTACTTCTTGAGCTTGTACTGCAGGGTGCGGCGGCTGATGCCAAGCGCGTCGGCGGTTTTTTCGCGGTGCCCGGCGAAGGAGTCCAGGGCGCGCACGAGGGTCTCGCGCTCGGCGTCGTCCATGGCGCTTTCCAGGCCGTGCTGGGGCGTGTGGGCCGAGTCGGGCAGCAGGGCGCCGTGCAGGTCGCCGGGAACGGTGCAGGCGGCGCTGCTGACCAGGGCGGCCAGTTGCGGGGGCAAGAGGTCCGGGCCGAAGGTGTCGGCGCGGGCCAGGATGAGCGCGCGTTCCAGCACGTTCTCCAGCTCGCGCACGTTGCCGGGCCAGTTGTGGCGGGACAAGGCCTCCAGGAAGGCCGGGCTCACGGCGCGGATCTCCTTGTGGTTCTTCTGGCCCAGCTTGCGCAGCAAAAACCCGGTCAAGAGCGGCAGGTCCTCCAGGCGCTCGCGCAGGGGCGGGATGGCTATCTCGAGCACGGCCAGGCGGTAGAACAGGTCCTCGCGGAAGCGGCCGCTGGCCACGTCGGCGCGCAGGTCGCGGTTGGTGGCGGCCAGCACGCGCACGTCGGTCTCCACGGGCTTCACCGAGCCCAGCGGCTCGATGATTTTTTCCTGGAGCGCGCGCAGAAGCTTGGCCTGGAGGTGGCTTGGCATGTCGCCGATCTCGTCCAGGAACAGGGTGCCGCCGCTGGCCAGCTGGAAGCGGCCCGGCTTGTCCTTGACCGCGCCGGTGAAAGCGCCCTTCATGTAGCCGAAGAGCTCGCTTTCCAGCAGGTCGGCGGGCAGGGCCGCGCAGTTGACCTTGATCAGCGGCTTGCGCGAGCGCGAGCTGGCGCGGTGCAGGCCGTCGGCCACCAGCTCCTTGCCGGTGCCGCTCTCGCCCAGGATGAGCACCGTGGCCTCGCTGGGCCCGGCCTGCTCGATGAGTTCGCGCACGCGCCCGATGGCCGGGCTGGAGCCGATGATGCCGCCGCCCAGGTCCGGGCGCTGGGCGCGCAGGCGTGCGTTTTCCTCGATGAGGCGGCGGTACTCGTAGCTCTTCTCCAGCACGGCCTTGAGCTCTTCATTGTCGGCGGGCTTGGTCAGGTAGTCAAACGCCCCCTGCTTCATGGCGTCCACCGCGGAACCGACGCTGCCAAAGGCGGTGAGCAGCACCACGGGCAGGCCGGGCATGCGGGCGTGCAGCTCGCGCATGAGGGTCAGGCCGTCCATGCCGGGCATCTTCATGTCCACCAGGGCCACGTGGGGCTGGGTCTTGGCGAGCAGGGCCAGGGCCTTGTCGCCGCTGGGGGCGTCGGCCACGGTCCAGCCTTCGTCCTCCAGCACGGCGCGGACCATGAGCCGGTGGGCCGGTTCGTCATCGACCACGAGCACGGTGCGTTCGTCGGTCTTGGTCATGCTGGGTCACCTCCGGAGTCGGGAGCTGTTGTCTGGTCGGCGGGGTGGCGAGCGGGCCCGCCGCTGTCGCCATTGCCGCCATCATTGTCGTTGTCGTCGTCGAGCTTGGGCTTGGCCTCGAGGGCGTAGCCCGGGCAGTCGGGGAAGAAAAGGCTCACCGTGGTGCCCTCGCCCGGCGTGGAGTCGATGACGGCGCGGCCCTTGTGGGCGCGCATGATGCCCTGGACGATGGCCAGGCCAAGACCCGTGCCCTGGCGCTTGGCCGTGAAGAAGGGCTCGAAGGCCTGGCTGCGCACCTCCTCGTCCATGCCCTTGCCGGTGTCGGACACGCTGACCCAGACGCCCGGAGCATCGGCGGCCACCGAACGTGTGGAGGCCAGGGTGATGCTTCCTCCTCCTACCCCCCTGGTCTGGGCTTCGGTCTGGACCTCGGGCAGGGCGTCCAGGGCGTTGACCATGAGGTTCAACAGCGCCTGCTTGAGGCCGTCCTCGTCGGCGCAGATCTCGGTCACGTCGAGGTTGAGCACCGGGGTCACGCCCTTGGCCTCCAGGTCGAAGCGCAGCAGGCCTTGCAGGCCCTCGGCCACCTGGACCAGGTCGATGGGGTCCGGGCTGAGCTCGCGCGGGCGGGCCAGGTAGAGCAGGTCCGTGACCACGCGGTTCAGGCGGTCGGCCTCCTGGACCATGGTGCAGGCATACGAGGACAAGGGCTCCTGGCCCTTGAGCTTGGTGGCGAAGAGCTGGGCGAAGCCGCGCAGGGAGGAGAGCGGGTTTCTGATCTCGTGGGCCACGCCTGCGGCCAGCGAGCCGATGGCCGCCAGGCGCTTGGCCTCGGCCAGATCGTCCTCCAGGCTCTTCATGCGGGTGCGGTCGCGCAGGAGCACGAGCTTTTCCTCAGTCGGAGCCGCGGCCTGGCCTGCGCCCTTGCAGAGGGGCTGGCAGGCTCCGTCCTCGACCTGCAAGGGCAGGCAGAGCACTTCCAGCATGCGTCCGTCGTGCTCATATTGCCGCCATTCGTCCGGGCGGGAGCCGTCTGTGGCGGCCATTTCGGCAAAGGGGAAATCGCGGAAGCTGTGGCCGATGAGGTCCGCTTCGGCCCCGGAATCCGAGCCGTTGTCTCCCAAGAGCAGGCGCGCGGCGGAGCCGTTGGCCGAGACGATCAGCCCGCCGGGGCCGAGGGTCAACAGGCCGTCGGGCATGTTGTCCAAAAGCTTGGAGTGGAAGCGTTCCAGGCGCGCGGCCTTGAGCGCCTGGTTGCGGCGGCTCAAGTAGGCCAGGGCGAGGAACCAGAGCACTGCGGCCGCGCCGAGCACGTAGCCGGTCTGGAGCAGCGCCGCGCGGCGGTAGGCGTCGAACTGCGCCAGATGCTTGGCGGGGCTTAAGGCCGCCACCAGGAAGACGGAGGGCACCTCCGGCATGCGGACGCTGTCGAGCTCGTCGGGCGGCGGGCCCATCATGCCGTTTGGGCCCATGCCCATGCCGGGTCCCATGCCAGGCCCTTGGCCGCGCCCCATGCCAGGCCCTTGGCCGCGCCCCATGCCAGGTCCTTGGCCGCGCCCTTGGCCGCGCCCCAGGCCCTGGCCAGAGCCGGGTCCGCGGGGCCGCAGCTCAAAGGGCAGAACAGGCACGCCCTGGGCCACATCAGAGCAGATGCGCGAGAGGCTGGGCCGCGCGCGCAGGGCCGCGAACAGGGCGGTCTTGCCCTGGTAGCGCAGGGGGCCTTCCCAGTGGCCCCTGGTCTCCAGCTCGGCCAGGATCTCCTCGGGCAGGGCGATGGACTCAGGCTTGTCGTCCTTGGCCGAGGAGACGATGAGTGCGCCGTCGTCGCCGAAAACGCCGAGGAACACGATGTCGCCCGAGGCGGTGATCTCCTGGAAAAATTCCTTGATGGTCGGGGACAGGTTGTCGGTCATGCCCGGCGCGCGTCCCAGGCCGTGCATGATGCGCATGAGGTTGGCCTCGACCCCGTGCAGCACCGCCCCGGCGGAGAGCAGCAGGTGCTGGTCCACAAGCTCGCGCTGGCGGCGGATGTTCTGCCAGGTCAGGAAAATGCTGCCCGCGCCCAGGATCAGGAGCGCGACCACCGCCGCCAGGACCGGGCCTTTGTCTTTGTGAATGGTGCGCAGTTCCATGTTCCTGTATCCGGTGCCATCGTGTTTTGGGGGCGTGGCCTGGACGATGCTCAAGCCTGTTTGTGAATGGCCGCTTCACGGGCGGCTGTCAACAATGCGTGGTCTTTCATGGAAAAGGCGGCCCGGCTGGGGGGAGCCAACCGGACCGCCAGAGGGAAGGTCGCTGTCGCGTGGGTTGGGGGCTAGTAGCCGCCGCCCATCATGCCGCCACGGGGGCCATAGCCGCCGCCAGCGCCCGGGCAGTCGCCGGCGGAGATGCCTGGGCAGCCTTCGCCAGCGCCGTAGCCCATGCCGGGGCCGCCGCCGAAGCCGCCGCCGCGATGATAGCCGCGGCCAAAGGCCTTGATGCCGGTTTCCTTCTCAATCTCGGTGCGCAGGGCGTCGCGCTCGACGTTCATGCTGGTGCGCAGCTTGGTGATGTCGCTGATGAGCGACTGGATGTCGGAGCGCTCGGCCTTGCCGGAGCGGCTCAGGGCCTGGAGTTCGGTCTGCTTGGCCCAGATCTGCTCGCGCAGCTCGACGAGCTTGACGTGGTGCTTGTCCACGATCTTCTCGACGGCGGCCTGCTTTTCCGGGGTCAGGGTGGGCTCGACGTTGCGGGCGCGGGTGCCCTTGCCAGCGGCCATTGCGAAGGCCGACATGGAGACCAGGGCCAGGACGGTGAAGGTGACGATGATGCGCTTTCTCATGGGATGCTCCTAGTATGGTTTGCTCAGGTGAAGGTGAGCTGTCCTTTGTGGACGGCGTTCCGTCCGGTGTTGCCTCATTATAAGCATGTGCCGTGCCAAATATTTTATGCTGTTATTTTAGACTATTGCGCAGTCGATTGAAACGGATTTGTGCACTGCGTTGCACAAGCATTGCACAAGCGGCCTTGCGCATGGGCTGCACATGGGGGGCCAGGCTTGACAGCGCTGCCGGGCGGATACACCTTTATGGTCGAAAGCTTGGAAAAGGAGGCGGCCCATGCCCATCTACGAATATGCCTGCGGAAAATGCGGGAAGCTGTTTGAGGAGCTGGTGTTCTCTGCTGCGGACGAGACCGGGGTGGCCTGCCCGGCCTGCGGGGCCTTGGAGGTGAAACGCTGCCTCTCGGCCTGCGCCTCGGTCATTGCCGGGGAGAACGGTGGAGCGGGGGCGCTGGCCTCCGGCGGTGGCTGTACCGCACCCGGCCCGGGCGGGTTCCGCTGAGGGGCCTGATCCCCCGGCTCCGGTCCGGAGCCCCAGGCCGCTGAAGCGACGCCCTCTGCTGCGTTGCCGCAAAAAGTTCAAACCCTCGCGCAGGAGTGCTGTGCGAGGGTTTGAACTTTTGTTTGCGCCCTGCTTGCCACGCCGTTTGAGCGGCCTGGACCGTGGCGTGCGTCTCAGCGTTGAAGCTTATGACTTGAGCCACTTGTCCATGCCGCAAAGCCCGCACGCGTCGCAGCCGCCCTTGGGGCAGCCCGGGGTGGCCAGCGAACGCCCGGCCCGGGTCCATTCGCGCCACAGGCTCGCGCGGGACACGCCCGTGTCGATGACCTCCCAGGGGAAGGCCTCGTGCTCGCCGCGCGGGCGGTCCAGAATGTCCGCCGCCTGGTCGGCCCAGAGGCGCATGGCCTTTTTCCAGCCGCCCTCGCTGGCGGCCAGCTGCACCAGCTCAAAGGCCTCCTCGCCCCCGCGCGAAAGCACGCCCTGGAGCCGGGCCTGGAACGGCGCGTCCACCTGCAGGGCCACGCCGCGCAAATGCTTCGTCATGTCCCTCAAGCGTTTCTGCGCGGCCACGAGCGTCTCCTCCGAGGCCATGGGCGCCCACTGCAGGGGGGTCCAGGGCTTGGGCACCAGCGAGCTTGCGCCCAGCGTGATGCGCATGAATTCCTTGGTCTTCTTGCCGTGTCCCTGGTCGCGGGCCTGGAGGATGCGGCCCAGGAACGCTTCCAGTTCGTCGTAGTCCTCGGGCCCTTCCCAGGGCCAGCCCAGGATGAGGTACACCCGCAGGTGGTTGACCCCAAGGCGCGCGGCGCGCTCCACGGCGGCCAAAAACACCTCGGCGTCGAGCTTCTTGTTGGCGGCCTGGCGCAGGCGCTCGCTGGCGCCCTCCAGCGCCAGGGTCACGGTGCGGATGCCGCACTCGCGCAGAAACCCGAGCAGCTCCTCGGTGAGACCGTCGGCCCGGAGCGACGACAGGGAAAATTTGGTTCTGCGGGTGTTCAGCCAGCGCAGGAAGGGCAGGAGGTCCGGCCAGTCCGTGAGCGCGGTGCCCACAAGGCCCACCTTGGGCGGGTTGGCTTCCTCCACGATGGCCTTGAGGGACTCCATGCCGGCATGGCGCGGCGGGCGGTACACGAACCCGGCGGCGCAGAAGCGGCAGGCGTGGGGGCAGCCCCGGTTGACCTCCAGCAGCAGCGAGTCCGGGAAGGCCGCCTGGGGCCCGGTGAAGCAGGACGAGGCGGGAGCGCCAAGCAGGCCCGGGTCGCCAGGGCTAAGGTCGACCACGCGGCGGACCGGGGTCCTGGAAAGCCCTGGCACATAGATGCCTGGCATGTCCTTCACGGAATGGAGGAAGTCCTGCTTGCTCACGCCGTCGAACACGGCTGTTTTGAGCTTCAGGCAGAAGTCCACGAGCCCGGCCTCGGCCTCGCCCACGAAGAAGGCGTCGGCCAGGGGCGCCAGGGGCGCGGGATTGAGAAAGGCGATGGGTCCCCCCACGAGCACCAGCGGATAGTCCGGGCGTTCCGTCCGGGTGGACGGAACGCCCGCTGCGGCGAGCGCCCTGAGGAAGGGGAGGAAGTCCTCCTCAAAAGAGACGCTCGCCGCCATCAAGGGGAAGAGTCCGAGATCTCTCTGACTGTCCGCTGAGACGGGCGCATCGAAGCCCTTGCCGAGGAAGAAGCGTTCCACGGCTATCTCCGGCCTGGCCGCAAGCAGGCGGTACACCGCCTGCCAACCCAGGGCCGAGAGGCCCATGCCTTCGTCGCCGCTGATCACCAGGGCCGCAGGGAGTCGGCCGCCGTGATCCGGGGGTGCGGGCATGGACTTTCCGGGACGGGTCTCGGGTCCGCGCCTGCGTGAGCGCTTCTCCCCCGCCCCGGAAGGGCGTCTCACGAGCGCTCCTAGTCCGCGTTCTTGCGGATGTAAGCCGGGGTATCCAGCTCGTCATCCTCGAACAGGAAGTCCTCTTCGCCGGGCGCGCCCATGGCCCGAAGGGCAGCGCGTGGGCTCTGGCCCTGGCCGTCGACCGGAGCCGCCGCACCAAAGCGCATGAAGGCCGGGACCTCGCGGTTGTTGCCGGCGATGACGCTGGAGATGGTGTTGCGACGGCCCGGGCGCGGGGTGATGCCCTGCACCGGGGTCAGGATGGGCCGCAGGCCGATGGGCTCGGGCTTCAGGGCCTCGCGCTGCTCGATGCTGGTGGCGATGACCGTGACGCAGAGCTCGTCGCCCAGGCTGTCGTCGGCAACGACGCCGAAGACGATGTTGGCCTGGTCGTGGGCTTCCTTGGCGATGAGGTCGCTGACCTCCTGGATCTCGTCGGTGCCGAGGTCGGCTCCGGCGGTGATGTTGTACAGAACGCCGCGCGCACCGGCGATGGACACGTCTTCCAGGAGCGGGCTGGTGATGGCCTTGAGCGCGGCCTCGCGGGCGCGGTTCTCGCCGGAGGCGATGCCGGTGCCCATGAGCGCCATGCCCGAGCCGGTCATGATGGCCTTGACGTCGGCAAAGTCCAGGTTGATCAGGCCATGCACGGTGATGAGGTCGGAGATGCCTTTGACGGCGTAGAACAGGACCTCGTCCGCCTTTTTCAGCATGTCCGCGAACCCGGCTTTCTTGGCCGCCATCTGGAGCAGGCGGTCATTGGGGATGGTGATGATGGAGTCCACCACCTGCTTGAGCTCGGCGATGCCTTTCTCGGCCTGGTCCATGCGGCGCTTGCCCTCGAAGTAGAAGGGCTTGGTGACCACGGCCACGGTGAGGGAACCGGCCTCGCGCGCCGCCTGGGCGATGACCGGAGCAGCACCCGTGCCGGTGCCGCCGCCCATGCCCGCGGTGATGAAGACCATGTCGGTGTTCTGGAGCACTTCGCGGATCTGGTCGATGCTTTCCAGGGCCGCGTTGCGTCCCACCTCGGGGTTGGCGCCAGCGCCAAGGCCCTTGGTCAGCTTGCCGCCCAGCTGGATGGTGTGGTCGGCCAGGGACTTCTCGATGTCCTGGGCGTCGGTGTTGGCGGCGATGAAGCTGACGCCGGTGAGCTGGGACTTGATCATGTTGTTGATGGCGTTGCCGCCGCCGCCGCCGCAGCCGATAACCTTGATTTTGGCGCTCATGTCGCTGTCGATTTCAAAATGTGCCATGACTTCCTCCTCCCTGAACAGTGCTTGATGCTTGGACTTTCCCCTATGGAATGCGCCGTGGTCAGGCGATGTCCACAAACCACTTCTTCATCCGGCCGAGAATGCGGTTGAACACATTGTCGTCACGGATGCGGAAATCCCCTCCGCCGCTCTTCACCACGCGGTTCTCCGCTCCGTAGAGCAGAAGGCCCACGGCGGTGGCGTACTTGGGGCTGTTGACCATGTCGTGCAGGCCGCCCACGTACTCCGGGTAGCCGATGCGCACGGGCAGATCGAAGACCTGCTCGGCCAGATCCTGCATGCCGTAGATCAGCGAGGTGCCGCCGGTTAAGACCACGCCCGCCGCGATCTGGTTCTTGTAGCCGCTCTTGATGAGCTCCTGGTCCACCAGGGCCAGAATCTCCTCGCAGCGGGGCTCGCAGATCTCGGCCAGCACGCGTTTGCTCATGGCGCGGGAGTCGCGGCCGCCCACGCTGGGCACCTCGATGCCCTCGTCCACCTTGACCAGCTCGGCCAGGGCGCAGCCGTGGTCGATCTTGATCTTCTCGGCGGCGACCATGGGGGTGCGCAGGCCGAAGGCGATGTCGTTGGTCAGGTTGTTTCCGCCAAGGGCCAGCACCGCGGTGTGCTTGATGGAGTCCTTGGAGAAGATGGCGATGTCCGTGGTGCCGCCGCCCAGGTCCACCAGGCACACGCCGATCTCGCGCTCCTCGGCGGAGAGCACGGCTTTGCTGGAGGCCAGGGATTCGAGCACGATGTCGGCCACGTCGAGGCCCGAGCGGTGGCACGAGCGCACGATGTTCTGGGCCGAGGTGACCGCACCGGTGACGATGTGGACCTTGACCTCCAGGCGCACGCCGGCCATGCCCAGCGGATCGGCGATGCCGCGCTGGTCGTCGACGATGAACTCCTGGGGCAGGGTGTGGATGACCTCGCGGTCCAGCGGGATGGCCACTGCCTTGGCGGCCTCGATGACGCGGTCCACATCCTTCTGGGTGACCTCGCCGCCCTTGACGGCGATGACCCCGTGGCTGTTGAAGCCCTTGATGTGGCTGCCCGCGATGCCCGCGTAGACCGAATGGATCTCGCATCCGGCCATCAGTTCGGCTTCTTCCAAAGCCTTCTTGATGGACTGCACTGTCTGTTCGATGTTCACCACCACGCCTCGGCGCAGACCCGTAGACGGGCTTGTGCCGATGCCGATGATGTCCACCACTCCGTCGTCCTTGGCCTCGCCCACCACGGCGCAAATCTTCGTGGTGCCGATGTCCAGGCCGACGATGATGTCGCTCTTGGCCATGTTCTCCTCCCTTGTCATGCTAGCCAAAGGGCCGGTGCTTCCCTATTCTTCCCCGTCAGGAAGCCCCGCGCTTCTGCCTCTTCTCCACCCAAACCTTGCCGCCGCTGGCCTCGATGGCCGCAACCTGCCCGGCTTCGCCGCGCAGTTTGAGGTCTCGCCAGACGGTCTCAATGCGACTGAAATGCGTTTCCCAATCCGAAAGTTCGGTCCGCACGCGGATGCGCAGTGCGTCCAGGTACAGTTCCACCTGGCCGGAATCCGTAAACTTCACCCAAGCCATCTGGCCCAGGGCAAAGGGCAGGTCCTGCTGGTTCATGCGCGCCACCATGGCCTGCACCACCTTCTGCTGGTCACCCAGCTCGGGCGAGATCTCCAGGAGCGGCAGCGAGGCCGAGTCGCCGGGGGAAAGCTGCGTGATGGTCTGCCCCTCGGCGTCGGCGAAGTAGAGCGCCCCGTCCTTGCGCACCCAGAACGAGGGCTGGCGCTCGACCATGGTGATGAAGAGCTTGTCCGGCAGCTCGCGGCGCACGGTGACGAACTCCACCCAGGGATTGCGCGAGAGCGCGGCCTCGACCTGGGTCACGTTGACGCCCAGGCTGTTCTGCCCCAGGCGCAGGCCCGCGATCTCCAGCACCTGCCCGTAGGCCAGGCGCATGTTGCCGCTGACGGTGATCTCGGTCAGGCCCAGGGTCGGGGTGGTGGTTACGTAGCGGTAGCCGAAGATCAGCCCCGCCCCCAGGCATCCCAGCACCAAGAGCGCGCCGAAGAAGAACATGGCGTTCTTCACGGCCACGGCGGTGTCCATGACCAGCCCGCCGCCGCCGTCCTTGCGCGGCCTGTTCAGCCGGACTGCCGGTTTGCGCGTCTCGCGCGGCTTGCGCTGCACTGGGCCGGGGCGAATCATTGGAGCACCACCACTTCGGTTTCAAGATTCATGCTGAAGCGGTCAAAAACCATGGCCCGGCCATATTCCAGAAGCTCCAGGGCCTCGGCGGCCGTGCCGCCGCCCTCGTTGACCAGGAAATTCGCGTGCACGGTGGAGAAGGCCATGCCGCCCAGGCGCTTGCCCTTCACTCCGGCCTCGTCGAGCAGGCGGCCCGCGCTGCTGCCTGCCGGGTTCTTGAACACGCAGCCCGCGCTTTTTGCGGTGACGGGCTGTGTGGCCTTTTTCTTGGCGTAGTTGGCTTCCATGCGCTTGCGGATGGCAAAGGGCTCGTCCGCGCGCAGAATGAACTCCGCCTCCCAGATGAGCCAAAAGTTTGCGCTCGTGCCTTTGCCAGTTCCGAGCTGCGGGTCGAAATGCCGGTAGCCGAAGGCGCAATCCTTGGCCTCGCGCCAGATGAGCCCGCCCTCCGGGGTCCAGAGGCGCACGCGGGAGACCAGCGAGCCGAGCTCCACGCCGTAGGATCCGGCGTTCATAGCCACGCCGCCGCCGATTCGGCCCGGTACGCCGGTAAGGCCCTCCAGTCCGGCGAGGCCCGCGCGCTGGCAGAAGCCGAGCAGCCTGGGCAGGCGCAGGCCAGCCCCCGCGCGCACGAGGGTCGTGCCGTCGGGCTGGTTGGAAAGCTCTGCAGGAGCGTTGTTGGCCGCGCGCACCAAAATCAAAGCGTGGGGGCCGTCGGCCGCCAGGAGGTTGCTGCCAGCGCCCAGCGCCAGGGGCCTGCCGCCCAGACCGGGCAAAACGCGCGCCAGCTCGTCCAGGCCCGCCGCGCACGAAACCACGGCCTCGGCCAGGGCGGGGCCGCCCAGCCGGAGTGTGGTGCGCTCCTTCAGGAGCACGTCGTGCGTGAGGGTCAGGGGCATGCGCTACGCCTCGCTTGTCGTTGTCGCGCCGTCTTCAGGTTCGTTCAGCCAATGCTCGCCCACGGTCCAGATGCTCCCGGCGCCCAGGGTCAGGAACAGGTCTCCGGGCTTCAAAATCTCTTTGAGCTGGCGCTCGATGCCCGCGAAGTCCGGGAAGAAGCGCACCTTGGTGTTGCTCACCTGCTTGATGCCCTGGGCCAGGGACATGCCGTTGACGCCCGGAATGGGGGCCTCGCTGGCCGGGTAAATCTCGGTCAGAAGCAGCAGGTCGGCCTGGGTGAACACCGTGCAGAATTCGCCGAACAGGGCCTGGGTGCGGGAGAAGCGGTGCGGCTGGAAGGCCACGATGAGCCTGCGGTCCGGGTAGCAGGCGCGGGCTGTGTCCAGCGTGGCCTTGATCTCCGCCGGGTGGTGGCCGTAGTCGTCGACCACGAGCACGCCGCCGCGCTCGCCCTTGCGCTCGAATCGGCGGCCCACGCCGCCGAAATTCTCCAGGCCCTTCATGATGGCTTCCTTGGGCAGCCCGGCCTCGATGGCCACGCCGATGGCCCCCAGAGCGTTCTGCACATTGTGCAGGCCCGGATGCGCCAGGGTCACCTGGCCCCAGGATTCGCCATCCAGGGTCACCTCGAAGATGCTGCGCAGGCTGGTGGCGATGATCTGGCCGCGCAGGCGGTTCTTCTTGCCCAGGCCGTAGGTCAGGCAGGGGCGCTTGATCAGCGGCAGCAGACGCTGCACGCCGGGGTCGTCGCCGCAGACCACGTTGACCCCGTAGAAGGGTATGGCGTTCATGAAGGTGGTGAAGGAGCGGTCGATGGCCTCAAGGTCCGGGTAGAAATCCATGTGGTCGCGGTCCACGTTGGTGACTACGGTCATGATGGGCGAAAGGCAGAGGAACGAGCCGTCGCTTTCGTCGGCCTCGGCGATGAGGAACTCGCCCTCGCCAAGCCGGGCGTTGGAGCCGTAAGTGTTCAGGCGTCCGCCGATGATGACGGTAGGGTCCAGGCCGGCCTCGGTGAAGATGGTCGCCAGAAGTGAGGTCGTGGTGGTCTTGCCGTGGGTTCCGGCCACGGCGATGCCCGTGCGCATGCGCATGAGCTCGGCCAGCATCTCCGCGCGCGGGATGATGGGGATGGAGAGCTCGCGGGCGCGCACCAGCTCCGGGTTGGAGTCCTGGATGGCGGTGGACTTGACCACCACGTCGGCTTTGCCCAGGTTGTCGGCCCCGTGGCCGATGAAGACCTGGGCGCCAAGCTTTTTCAGGCGGTGCACGGCGCTGCCAGCGGCCATGTCCGAGCCGGTGACCGTGAAGCCCATGTTCAGGAGCACCTCGGCGATGCCGCTCATGCCAGCGCCGCCGATGCCCACCATGTGCACGGTGGAGACGCGGCTGTACATGGCCGGGCTGGCGCTCATGCCGGGGACTGCGATCTTGGTGGTCTCTGTCATGTTCCTGTCCTCATCTTCAACATTTAGGCCGCCTGGCGGCAGAGCTCTTCCAGCCCGTCCACGATCCGAGCTGCGGCGTCCGGCCGGGCGAAGTCCTTGGCCGCGCGGCCCATGGAGCCGAGCCTCGAGCCATCGCCCAGAAGCCCCAGCAGCAGGTCCGCCAGTTGCGGTCCGCTCAATCCGTGCTGGTCGGCCAGGATGGCCGCGCCCAGGGACTCCAGGTGGCGGGCGTTGACCCGCTGGTGGTCGTGGGCGGCAAAGGGGAAGGGCACCAGCACCGAGGGGGTGCCCGTGGCCGCCAGCTCGAATATCGTCGAGGCCCCGGCCCGGCACAGGGCCAGATCGGCCCAGGCGTAGGCTGCGGCCATATCCTCCACAAAGCCCTGGACCTGCGTGTCGTCGGCCCCGGCGGCGCGGTAAGCGGTGCGGATGCGCTCCACATCGGCCCGGCCGGCCTGGTGCAGGATGTTCACCCGCGCGGCCAAAAGCTGCGGCAGGGCGGCCACGACGAGGTCGCTCAAGGCCTTGGCGCCCTGGCTGCCGCCCAGCACCAGCAGGTTGCGCCCGCTGCCCGGGGTGCGGTCCACGCTGGCGATCTCCGCGCGCACGGGGTTGCCGGTGCGCAGCACCTTGGACGCCGGGAAATGGTTGTGACGGTCCTCAAAGGACACGAACACGCGTTTGACCAGCTTGCCCAGGGTGCGGTTGGTGACGCCCGCCACGGAATTCTGCTCGTGCACCGCGCTGGGGATGCCCAGAAGCGCAGCGGCCAGCACCGGGCAGAAGCCCGCGTACCCGCCGAAGCCGATGACCGCCTGGGGGCCGAAGCGCCGCAGGGCCCGCGTGGCCAAAATGACGCCGCGCCCCACCCAGACCGTGGCCAGAAGCGCCTTGAGGCCCTTGCCCAGCACGCCGCTGGCGGGCAGCGCGTGGAACTCCAGCCCGGCCTTGCGCGCCAGCTCGCCCTCGGGACCACTGCCGCCCAGGAAAAGCACCCGCGAGGCCGGGTCGCGGCGGCGCACTTCTGCGGCCACGGCCAGGGCCGGGAAGATGTGCCCGCCCGTGCCTCCGGTGGTGACCACCAGACGGGAAATATGCTGTGCGGCGCTCATGTGCGGTTCCTCGACAGGTTGAGGAGAATGCCCACGCAGATGAAGGACACGATGAGCGAGCTGCCGCCGTAGCTGATGAAGGGCATGGGCACGCCCTTGGGCGGCACGGTGCCGAGCACCACCGCCAGGTTCATGCATGCGCCAAGCGCCAGCACGATGGTCATGCCGAACGCCGTGAGCCGGTCCATGAGGTCCTCCTGCAGGAAGGCCACGCGGAAGGCGCGCAGGAACAGAAAGCCCATGAGCAGCAGCACCAGCGACAGGCCGAGGAAGCCCAGCTCCTCGCCCACCACGGCCATGATGAAGTCGTTGTGCGCCTCGGGCAGAAAGAGCAGCTTTTGCTTGCCAGCGCCCAGGCCCGCGCCGAAGAACCGGCCGGAGCCGAAGGCGTAGAGCGACTGCACAAGCTGGTAGCCCGTGGTCTTGGCCGTGGCGAAGGGGTCCAGGAAGGCCGTCCAGCGCTTCAGGCGATAGGGCGAGGAGGCGATGAGCAGCCAGCCGCCCCAGCCGCCCGCGAGCATGGCGCCCAGCAGGTAGATGATGCGGGTGCCGCCGGCCAGGCACATGAACATGAGCAGGATGGCCAGGAGCATGGCCCCGCCGAAGTCCGGCTGCATGAGCAAGAGCAGGCTCATGACGCCTGTGGCCGCAAAGGGCGGAATGAAGCCCACGCTGAAGGTCTTGACCTGCATGATCTCCTGCTTCCGTGCGAAGAAATAGGCCAGGTAGAGCACCAGTGCGGGCTTGGCGAACTCCAGCGGCTGCAGCGAGACCGGCCCCAGGGGGATCCAGCGCCGCGCGCCGCCCGCCGTTGTGCCGATGACCAGGCACAGGCCCAGCAGCAGGACGGCCAGGAACATCCAGAGGTACGTCAGGTCGTAGAAGAATTTGCGGTTCACCCGCGCGCAGAAGATCATGGCCGCGATGCCCACGACGTAGAACACCGCCTGCTTTTTGAAGAACAGGTACTTGTCGTGGTAGAAGCGCTCGGCCATCATGCCCGAGCTTGAGAAGACCATGATCAGCCCGATGCCGCCCAGCAGCACCGCGGCGAAAAGGAGCCAGTAGTCCATGGGATAGTACTGGGTACCCCGGCGCTGGTTCATGGCCTGCCCTCCTGTCCCGCTTCCGAGGCCAGGACCTGGGCCACGCGGGCAAAGTCGCGCCCGCGCTCGGTGTAGCCGGAGTATGCGTCGAAGCTGGCCGTGGCCGGGGAGAGCAGGATCATGTCGCCGGGCTTGGCCAGGGCTGCCTGGCGGCGCACGGCGGCCTCCAGGGTCTGGTCCCAGGCCACGGGGAAATGTGGGCTGAGCGCGGGCTCGAAGACCTCGCGGCTGGCGCCGAACAGCCCAACGGACACCACGCGCTCGCGCAGGGCGGGCAGGATGTCCTCCACCACGCCGCCCTTGAACACGCCGCCCATGAGCAGGCGCACGGGCCGGTCGAAGCTTTTCACGGCGGCGGCCACGGAGTCCAGGGTGGTGGCCTTGGAGTCGTTGACGAAGAGCACGCCGCCAACCTCGCCCACGGGCTCGATGCGGTGCGGCAGGGCCTTGAAGGCGGCGATGGCGGCTCTGGCCTGGGCCTCGGTGATGCCGAAGGGCTCGACCATGCGCCAGGCCGCGGCGATGTTCTCGCGGTTGTGCGCGCCGGGCAGGCCCGGGCACTCGAAATCGGTGTCCGCGCGGAAGTAGTCGCGCTGGGCGCGGGTGAAGCCGCGGGCCTCCAGCTCCTCGCGCATGGCCTCGGGCGCGATGGCCTTGCAGCCGTGGTCCTGCCGGGCGAAGAGGTTCAGCTTGGCGCTCAGGTACTCTTCCATGTCCAGGTGGTAGTCCAGGTGGTTGGCCGAGAAGTTGAGCAGGGCCGCCACACGCGGGGCGAAGGTCCGGCAGTTCTGGAGCTGGAAGCTCGAGATCTCGATGACCAGCACGTCTGCCGGAGATTCGCTCATCAGGTAGTCGCACAGGGGCGTGCCGATATTGCCGCCCACAAAGGGCGTCAGACCCGCGTGCGTGAGGATGTGCCCCACGAGGGTGGTTGTGGTGGTTTTGCCGTTGGTGCCGGTGATGGCGATGACCGGCTCGTCTAGGAACCAGGAGGCGAACTCCATCTCGGCCACCACGCGCCAGGGGTCCACACCCGCCAGCACGGCCGCGAGCTTCTTCACCGGCACGCCGGGGGAGAGCACCACCAGGTGCGCGTCGGCGAACTGGGCCGGGGTGTGCGGCCCGGCCTCAAGGGTCAGCCCGGCGTCAGCGGGGTTGGGGGTGACCTTCAGCAGCACGTCCTGGGACAGGTCGGCCTTGGCGTCCACCAGGCGTACTTTCGCTCCCAGGGTGAGCAGGAAACGGCACGCGGCCAGCCCGGAAACGCCCGCTCCGACAACCACCACGAGGCGGTTCTCGAAAATCTTTAGACTTTTCAGGAGGTCACGTTTTCTGTTCATGCCCGCCACCTACCGCAACTTCAGCGTGCTTAAGGCCATGAGGGCCATGAGAATGGAAAGGATCCAGAAACGGATAATGATCTTGGACTCGGGGATGCCCTTGAGCTCGAAATGGTGGTGCAGCGGGGCCATGCGGAAAATGCGCTTGCCGCCGCTCATCTTGAAGTAGCCCACCTGGAGGATCACCGAGAGCGTCTCGAACACGAACACGCCGCCCACCAGGGCCAGCACCAGCTCCTGCTTGGCCAGCACGGCGATGAACCCAAGGGTTCCGCCCAGGGAGAGCGAGCCCACGTCGCCCATGAAGACCTGGGCCGGGTAGGCGTTGAACCAGAGGAAGCCGAGGCCCGCGCCCACCAGCGCCCCGCAGAACACCGTGACCTCGCCCACGCCGGGTACGGGCGTGATGTTCAGGTAGGCCGAGATCACCGCGTTGCCCGCGGCGTAGATGAAGATGGCGAAGCAGGCGGCGGAGACCACCAGCGGACCGATGGCCAGGCCGTCCAGCCCGTCGGTGAGGTTCACGGCGTTGGAGGCGGCCACGAGCACCAGCACGGCGAAGGGCAGGTAGAACAGCCCCAGGTCCGGGTGGATGTGCTTGAAGAAGGGCACGGCCAGAGTGGTGGAGTACGCGGGCTGGAAGATCAAGAGCGCGATGGCCGACCCGGCCACGAAGACCTGTCCGGCCAGCTTGGCGCGCGGGGAGATGCCCTTGTTCTGCTTCTTGACCACCTTGGTGTAGTCGTCCCAGAAGCCCACGGCCCCGAAGCCGATGAAGACGTACAGCGTCAGCCAGATGTAGGCGTTGGTAAGATCGCCCCAGAGCAGCACGCTGGAGACCAGCGAGATGGCGATGAGCAGGCCGCCCATGGTCGGGGTGCCTTCCTTGGCCTGGTGGCAGGCCACCTCTTCCAGGATGTGCTGGCGGCAGCGCAGGGCCTTCAACCACTCGATGAGCCTGGGCCCGAGCAGGATGGAAATGACCAGCGCCGTCAGCAGCGCGTAGACGCTGCGGAAGGTGATGTAGCGCACGACATTGAACAGCGAAATTTTGGCCGCAAGCGGGTAGAGGAGGTGATAGATCATGCGCGGCCTCCCTTGCCTGTCTTGTCGCCATCGATCGCCAGCCCGGCCAGAAGCGCCTGGGCGTAGCGTTCCATGCCGCAGGAGCGCGAGCCCTTGACCAGCACCACGCCGCGCGCGCCGCTCTGGGAAGCGTGCAGAACGGGCATCTGCGCGAGCACCTGGGCGGGCTCGGAAATTTCCGTCACGGCCACGGCCTTGCCAGCGCCTGCGGCCACGGCAGCGGCGAACTCGCCCTGGAAGAACACGGCGGCGGGCTTGAGGCCAGGCAGAAGCGCGCCCAGCTCCTCGTGGGCCTTGGCGGCGCCAGCGCCCAGCTCTTTCATGTCGCCCAGGACCAGCACCAGGGGCGCGCCCGCGGCCAGCAGGCTTGCGGCCTCCAGGCTGCGGCGCATGGAGAGCGGGTTGGCGTTGTAGGAGTCGTCCACCACGCACCAGCCGCCCACTTCCGTGCAGCAGAAGCGCTGGCCCGGCAGCACGGCCTTGCCCAGGCCCTCGGCGATCTGGTCGGTGGTCAGGCCCAGCAGATGGCAGGCCCCGGCCACGGCGGCGGCGTTCTCGGCGAAGTGCTCGCCGCAGGCCGGCAGCTCGGCCCAGAAGGCCTGGCCGTCGACAATGATCTCGTAGAGTCCGCGCCCGCTGGGCAGGGCCTCCTCGAAGCGTGCGTAGTAGGTGGCGAAGCTGTTCTGCGCGGAGAATCCGACGACCCCGGGCAGCGCGGCCAGGGCTTCGGTCCAGAGCTCGGGATAGTCCATGCTGCACAGGCCCATGCCGCCGGGGCGCACATGGGACAGCAGCGCAGCCTTGGCCTTGGCCACGCCGTCAAGGCTGCCCAGCCCTTCCAGGTGCGCCGGGCCGATGTTCAGCACCAGCGCCAGGTCCGGGGCGATGATGACGCCCAGCTCGGCCATGTCGTGGGGTTTGCTGATGCCCACTTCCATGACCCAGGCGTCCTCGCTGCCGCTGGCGGCGAGCATGGACAGGGGCAAGCCCACCTGATTGTTGAAATTCTTGTGGTTCTTGGCCACCTTCATGCTGTTCGCCAGGGTCTGGGCCAGGAGCTCCTTGACCGTGGTCTTGCCCGCGCTGCCGGTGAGGGCCAGCACCTTGGCCGAGGTCGCGTTGCGCCAGGCGCGGGCCAGTCTGCCCAGGGCCAGCTGGGTGTCGTCCACCAGGATGACCGGGCAGGAAATCCCATCCAGCGGGCGGGCGGCCACCAGGGCGGCGGCACCGGCCTGGGCAACCTGCGCGGCGAAGTCGTGGGCGTCGAAGCGCTCGCCCTTGAGGCAGACGAACAGGTCGCCGGGCTGGACCTCACGGGAGTCGGTGCGCACGGAGGATATCACGCGCGAGCCCTGCGGCCTTTCCGCTTCGGGCAGTCCGGCTCCGGTCAGGACCAGGGCGATGGCGTCGAGCGTCATGTTCATGGCCGGACCTCGCCATGCACTTCGCGGATGGCGCGGCCCACAGCCTCGACGTCGGAGAAGGGGTGCTTGACGTCGCCGATCTGCTGGTAGCTCTCGTGGCCCTTGCCCGCCACGAGCAGGGCGTCGCCCGGGCGCATGAGGGCGATGGCCTGGCACAGGGCCTTGTAGCGGTCCGGCTCTTCGATGACGGTCAGGCCGGCGGGGCCGTTCTGCAGTCCGGGACGCACGTCGGCCATGATGGCAAGCGGGTCCTCGTGGCGCGGGTTGTCGCTGGTCAAGACGGCCACGTCCGAGAGCCCGGCCACGGCCTGGCCCATGAGCGGACGCTTGGTGCGGTCGCGGTTTCCGCCGCAGCCGAACACGGTGAGCACGCGGGAGAAATCCAGGGCGCGCAGGGCGCTAAGCACGTTTATGAGCGCGTCCGGGGTGTGGGCGTAGTCCACGAAGATGTCCAGGCCCTTGTCGTTCTGCACCCGTTCCAGACGTCCGGGCACGCCAGTGAAGGGAGCGAGCGCCTGCATGTCCGCAGGGCCGAGGCCCAGGCCCAGCCCCACGGCCTGGGCGGCCATGAGGTTGCTGGCGTTGTGCGCGCCCACCAGCCCGGAATCAAGGGTCCAGCACTTGCCCTCGAACTCCATGCGCAGGCTCACGCCCTTGCCGGTGCAGGAGGTCATGACGCCTTTGAGCATGCGGTTGCCAGCGGGCGCGGCGGTGTTGGCCAGGGTGAAGCCCACGGCGTCGGGCAGCTCGGAGAGCAGGCGCAGGCCGTAGGCGTCGTCGGCGTTGGCGGCCTTGAACTTGTCCGCGCGCGGGTAGCCCGCGAACAACAGCTTCTTGGCCTGGTAGTACTCCTCGAAATCCCCGTGGTAGTCCAGATGGTCCTGGGTCAGGTTGATCAGCGCGCAGGCGTCGAACTCCAGGCCTGCCACGCGCTTCTGGTGCAGGGCGTGGGAACTGGTCTCCATGACCACGGTGTCCACGGCGTCGGCGGACATCTGGGCGAAGAGCTCGTGCAGCCGCCAGCAGCCAGGGGTGGTCAGGCTGGCCTCGATGCTGGTGCCGGGCCAGCGGTAGCTGACGGTACCCAGCACGCCGACCTTGCGCCCGGCTGCGGTGAGCAGGCCCTCCAGCAGGTAGGTGATGGTGGTCTTGCCGTTGGTGCCGGTGACGGCCACCACCTGCATGGCCTGCTTGTGGGTGCGGAAATGCTTGGCGGCCAGCTGGCCCAGAGCGTCGGGCACGTCGGCCACGGTCATGAGCTTGGCTGTTTCACTGTGCGGCAGCAGCACCTCTGGCCCGGCCACGACCCAGCCCGCGCCCTTGGCCAGGGCCTGGGCCAGGAAGTCGGCGCTCTTGTCGCCGGCTGCGGGCATGAGGGCGAAGACCTCGCCGGGGCAAACCTCGCGGGAGTCCGTGCGGACCATGAGTCCGCGGCCGACCAGGGTCAGCAGTTCGTTCCAGCGTGCCTTGCGTGCGGCGGGCATCACTTGTTCCCTTCCTGCAGCCAGAGGATGAAGCCGTCGTCCTTGCCGTTGCTTTTGGCCTCCGGCCAGGGCTCGCCCGGCTGGGGCTTCTGCCGCGCGATGACCATGCCCGAGCCCTTGAGCGTGGGCACGACGCCGCGTTTGCCCAGGGCCTCCAGCGCACGGCGCACGGGCAGGCCGGTGAGGTCGGGCACGTTGGCCCCTGTCAGGGCTGCCGGGGCGCGGGTGGCCTTCTCGTGCATGGAGGACTCGGAGGGCTCGGTCTGCGGGGCGACGGCCTTGGCCTCGGGCAGACGGTTGTAGTACGACAGGGTCTTGATGGCGATCTCGCGCACGGCCGGGGCGCAGACGATGCCGCCCAGGGCCACGGGCGAGGGTTCGTCCACGATGGCCATGATCAGAAATTCTGGCTTGTCGCCGGGGAACAGGCCCACGAAGGAGGCCACGTTGCCCTCGCCGTAGCCCTTGCCGGTGGCGGCGGCCTTCTGTGCGGTGCCGGTCTTGCCCGCCACCACGACGCCGGGGATGCGCGCCAGTTTGCCCGTGCCGTCCTCTTCCACCACCTCGCGCATCATGGCGAGCACCGTCTCCACGGTCTGCTGGCTGAAGATGCGCTCTGGTTTTGGCTCTTCCGTGGCGACAGGCTCAAGGACCAGCTTGAGCGGCTTGGTCAGGCCCTTGTTGGCCAGCACCATGTATGCCCTGGCCATCTGCAGGCCGGTGACGCCGATGCCCTGGCCAAAGGAGATGGTGGCCAGGTCGAACTCGCCCCATTCCTTGGCCGTGCGCAGCAGGCCGGGGGACTCGGAGGGGATGTTCAGGCCGGAGCGCTCGCCGAAGCCAAGCTTGCGCAGGGTGTTGTAGTAGGGCTGTGCGCCAAGCGACAGGCCGATCTTGGCCGTGCCGATGTTGCTTGAGTAGCGCAGAATGCGGTTGGCCGAGAGCCAGTGGTACGGGTGGGTGTCGCGGATGGTCTTGCCGCGCAGGACCCACTTGCCGTTCTCGCAGTCGAAGATCTTGTTCTGGTCGATGACCTTCTGCTCCAGGGC
>Ga0180007_10000190_pt1 | contig 114109 bp, 85 predicted proteins | sample MM_PC_MetaG_FD_121122 | JGI IMG/M metagenome (GOLD analysis project Ga0180007, IMG submission 121122) | Groundwater microbial communities from the Aspo Hard Rock Laboratory (HRL) deep subsurface site, Sweden - MM_PC_MetaG | ecosystem: Environmental > Aquatic > Deep subsurface > Groundwater... | reverse complement strand
CTCTGGACTCTGATATCTGGTCTCTGAAAACTGACCGCTGTCCTCTCGCTGTATAATAAATAAACTTTATTACACAAATTTATCTACGTTTTTAGTGTAGATGTCTATGATAAAGAATCTAAGTGTGGGTTGAGAATGAAAGTAATTGTGGTAATTACCGAACACTCATAACTAAATACGATTTTGCGTTGGCTTCTTTATTGCCAGCGCTCAAGGATTTTGTATTTTCTTCAACGCCAGGAAATATTGGTACTGGGAAATTAGAAAATTCGTTTACTTTGCCTGGGGGTATCCTTTTACCTGCGGGTTCCCAAATAACCATTGTTAAAGAGGCTTTGCTGGTCAATACAGCCGAATCCATTATTGGAAATAAATTAAGTTATATTAATAAAGATTGTGAGAAACTTCCTTTGCCTACCATGGAAATGAAAAGCGAAAATGGCTCTTTGGTAGTTCTTCCATTTTATACTAATCCAGAAGAGCTGGGCTATTTTTATCTATTACACGCATCGCTAGGCAGCGACAAAGTACTTAAAACAGCGGTTGCCCCCCTGACCAAAGACGATATTATTCGAGAAGTTATCAATGAAACGTTTTCCTGGTTTCAAGCCAACCCGCCAGCTAATGATGGGAGCAATCTTGAAGCTCGACGTGCGCATTCGGCGATCATTGATCAGCTGGGCTTGGAGCCGAAGCCACTGGTGCTAACACATTATTATTATAAGTGGGTCCCGAGCTTTACCTTTAGTTATATGTCTGCAGAAAAACAGTGGCCAATATATTCTTATGTGCGTTTGACCGAAGAAAAAGTGCTGGAAGAAATTAAAGCTACAAAGATTACAAGTGGGGTAAGAATATGGCAGATGTATAATATGGGCCTTATTGTTAAGACGCCTGAAAAATGTTTTGCCATAGATTTTACGCCTTTTAATATTGATTATACTAATGTTCTTGATTTTATAGTTGTCTCTCATGAACATGAAGATCATTTGCATGTTCCTTTTTGGAAGGCGATGCTTTCTAAGGGAAAGCCTTGCTATCGCGCAATAAGTACTGAAGGATATAGGGCGGCATATGAAAAATATTTATATGGACTTAGCGAGACAATAATAGATTGCGATAAGAATATTCAACAAGGTCCGCTTTTGATTAATTTTAAACTATCTTCACAAGGTCCCTTAGGTAATCCACGCTCGGTTCCTTGCCTAATTACAACTATTGACTGCGGGCCTTCAACGGGAAATTTTACTGTTTTGCATGGTGGAGATGCTAGTATTGTTGAAGATTTTCCATCAGGCAACAAAATTGATTTTTTGGATTATACCGATGGAGGACCATTTGACGCTATATTAAATAGAGTAAATCCAGTAAAGGCTAATATGGGACATCTTATAGAGCTAGCTCATGATATGAGAATACGCTATACCTATCAGACTTATGCTGCAGCATACAAAAGAGTATTGTCTCCCAAGGCTAATGGATTAGGTCAGCGACTTGCGCTTACCTGGGGAGAGAGTATGTTTTTTGGTATATCTGATAAAAATAAATAACCAAATAAATTTAATGGAGAATGCTTAGCATTTATTAATTTGTTTTAGCAAGTACGCGAACATTTTAACGATACCCCCAAAAACACGCCCGTATAACGACGCTTTTCACCAGCCGAAGGTCTGGTGGAAAAGCATAGTTGCCGATCTGCGTAGTGGTATTGGACTCTCGTTCTACATTTATTAATTCGCATAACCATAAAATAATCAATTTCCTTCATTCGGTGTATTCGCTGCTTCTTTTAAATTCGTGGTGGTTTTATTCAAAATATTTCCCAATGTATTTATCAGTAGACAGCAACTTTATTTTTTCTGCCTTTGCCTGCGATATAATTATTCTATCAAATGGGTCTCTGTGATGGAATGGCAATGTTCGTAGAATTTTTATCTGCTCAATATTTAGATTAAGCACACTAATATTATTTTCATCTATTATCTTAGAAAATATTTGATCAAAATCATATATTAATTCGATTTTTTTTAGAGAATCTTTAATTGCGATTTCCCAAATAGATGCTATTGATAAAAAAATGTCATTCCCGGGATTTTTTATAATAGATTTATATTCATCATTCAATTGCTCATTGCCATCTAAAAACCAGATGAAAATATTTGTATCGATTAAATATTTCATTGCATATATTCCTGGAAATCCTCAAGCGGTTCATTAAAGTCCGGCTTCATAATTATTTTCCCTTGCAGGCAGCCGAATTGCCTTTCCTTTTTTAACGGTTCTTCGACGGGTTCAATAATTATTTTAACATTTTTTGATTTGAAAGTAATATCCTCATCCAGTTCAATAGTGTGATTGTCAAGTAAATGGCCTGTGGTGGCGTATGCTGTGTTCATAAGGGTTCCTTTTTAATTATTAATTTTTACAAAAAATAGAATGTCCTCCATCCTGTTATCTATTTCCAAATATCTGTATACTTTTTTCATCAGTGAAAATCAAATCAATCTGTGATACTTCATCAGTCGACTTATACTTAAATCGTTTCGATTTTTTTCTCACATGCTGGTTGTAATTATTATATATTTTGATAAAAAAATCCATTAAAATCATGAAAACAAGAAATGTCCGGTTTTTTTTCATATTTCGGTATATATCTATGTGGAGAAAGGCTGGCCGCTAACTTCGTTTCCCCCCTGGTCGCGGCCTTGCCACTGCTCGGGTATGCATCCAAGCTGCTCGCCTATGCAACCGAGGAGATCATTGAACACGCTCCATTCAACGACGATTGGCCTGAGCCAGAATATTAAAAAAGATGACCGACGTATTGGGAGAGGTATATTCTGCTAAGTATGACGAATTTCGCAAAACGGCAAAAACAGATAAAAAGATAATTCCCGCAAGGAGTGTTTTTCCGAGATCAATGAGTTCGTCTCTGATTAATTGATATCTGCTGTGAACCGTAACTCCGTGCAGCTCAGGATATTTGCTCAGAACATGATCGAGCACGCAGTGAACTTTTTTACCTTCAGAAAGAATCGGCATATTTTTGCTTAAATAAAGTACAATCAGCACATTCAGTTTCCAGTCCACGCTGCCGGTATTTTCTTCAGCGCAGTTAATAATATATATATCACTGTGACGGATCAGAGAACCTGCACGACCGGGATCATTTCCCGGAGTAAAAAGTTAATGAAAAGACTCTGTTTTTTTAAGCCGGGTGCCTCCGTATAGGGGCAGATCTTCCCCGCCGTACAGAACACGACCCGGACTATATACAAAATTTTCGGCTTCGATTGTTCTATGAATTTCACGGTATAAATCAATGCTATTTCGGCGATGTTGAACTCGAATGACGTAGAAATTCGGGTCACGAAATTTGGACGCCGCTAAGTTCGACAGGCTCATAGGGTACTTTGCAAAAGTAAAGTCCTTTTAGCCGCTAATATTCCATGGAGTTAGATAATTAATATCTCTTGACCCGTGGATTACTGTCAATAGAATAATTTTAGTATCATCAAGTTGATACATAATCCGGTAGTTTTTATAAAAAACTTCTCTTATAAAAGGATGACCAGCTTCTGGAACCTCTCTGCCAATTCGCGGATTAGCGGGTAATTCTTCAATAATGTCAATAATGTTTTGAACGGTTATTTGTGCGTAATATTGCGAATCTCGTGCGATATAGTCTTTAATCTTTTCAATATCCAAAAGGATATTTTCAGTCCAGATTAAATTCAATTTGCAGACAACCTTTTTTTTGCATCCTCATGAGAGTATGTCTTGCCGCTTGCAACATCGTCTAAACCTTTTTGTATTTTTTGTTTAACATAGATTTCATACATTACATCATCGTATGTACAATTGTCAGGAAGTTTATCTAAAAGAACTTTTGTTTCTTCTTTAACTGTCATTGTTTGCCCCCAAAATATACTTAAATTATACATCGTTTTCCAATTTTTTAAAAACTAATTTTCTTTTTGCTTCTTTGTATTACATTAATGAACCTAACGTTTTCAACTTGATTTTGTTCTCCACCTTATCATATGTTTCATTTTCGTCGGGACATTTAGTTCAGTGACCATAGATAATTTCCGTTCAATTTAACGAAATGTCGATTTATAGAAAGTACTATTCGTTTTTACTCGGTTTATCAGCAGAAAGCTGCCGATTTGGATTTCCGTGGTTCCTGTTGTTTCATTGACGCTCTCCTCTTATTTAGCTGCAAAATTTACTTCCAGCCATACTACTTTCAATTCATTTGTGTCAGACGAACCAGGCATTATCGAAATTTCATTATACCCATTAATCACTTTTGACATTTCAATTTCGTAGGCTTTGCCGCTTTTAATAAGTGAATAATTTGTCAGAGCCGCTGCAGTTGCTGCAAAACCGGATTCGGATTCAGACGGAGTACACACATAGCTGTTTACCCTGACAACCGGACTGTCTGCCCTGCCGGGCACTCCTTCCCCAAATCCCAATAGAACCGCGCCTTTCGTTTTAACCGGTTTCACACCAATAAATATGTTAAACTTTCTAGTGTCGTCTGTAACTGTAACCGGCAGAGGACAGTATAAATGCTTTCCTTCCCGTGACATATCAAAAAAAGTCACCGGCAGCCTTACATTTTCCTGGAAAATATTTTGCACTCCGATTTGTGCAAGCACACTTTTAAAAAGTGTTTTATCAATATACGCCTTTCCGTAATTATACGCGTAGTTAAAAAGATACACTCCTTCTGCACCGCGGGCATAGTGCACGGCAGAAAAACTTTTAAGAAAATCCGGGTTCATATAAAATGCCGGCGCAGCGTAGTACGGCTTTACCAAACCTTCGGCGCCGGCGAGTATGATGGGCACAGCCATTCCCGAAGCATTGGTCAGGAGCTGCATCCAATCTTCTATTTTTATATCGAAGCTGGTCGTCCATAACGCTGTTGATGGAATAATTACATCCACCAATCCCTGAGCAATCCACTCACCAGTATCCATACCGAGTTCTTTAGCTACATCTATCACTGCCGGTACCCGTACTGCAGTATATATTTTATGTTTTCTACGCCGCGCTGCCGCATCCTTCAGCACTTTTACCTCATTCATAAAAATTGTGAGATGCCTGCATCGTTCAGAAGTCGGGAGTGATGGTGAAAAATGATTTTGATTTCGAATCCAGTCAAGTTCAATTCCATCGGCATCATATTTTTTCAGGGCAGCTTCGATTATTTTCAGATGATGATCCTTAACCTCGTCAAATGAGTAATCCAGGGCGTGCGCATTCCATCCTTTCCCTTCAGGCTCACGGTAAAATTCCGGATGCTGACGGTAAAATTTTGAATTCATATACGAATTTTTATCGAGGGAGCCATGCATGTCATTCATTCTGAAACTCATCCACGCTTTAACACCAAGTTTCCGGGTGTGCCCGATCATGATCTGATGCATATCAATCCTCTGATCGGCGATACTCTTTATTGTCCGGAAAAATAAGTCATTCGTTGCCGGTATCTTTTCGGGGCCGTCAATCACCCAGATAGGTTCCCAACCGTCCGCTGCTACATCGAAAAACGCATTCTGGGCACTGACACAAAAAACAAGGTCACTCACCGAAGTGCCGGCAGCCATAAAATCTACGAAATTTTTCATAGTCTGCTCCGATGCATCCGTTGGATGATTAACGAGATAATCACCGATGTCACTGTTTATAAAAACTCTTTTTTTTACCGTTCGCTTTTCTTCTGAATACATTGTCAGCCGATTCAGTAGATGGTCAGTATTTAACTGATTTATTATCTTTTCCATAACACGACCTGAATTTACCGTGATTCCGAAAGTCCGTTTATCAAAGACATAAGTTCCTTCTGCAGGTCTGTTGTGAACTATTATCGAAAACAAATAATCTCCATCCTGCCATTCATTTACACTCAGGGTTTGTTCAAATACCCCGGCTGACTTATTCTCGTCATTGCGTCCATTGTCCGGATCACCGCACCAAAATTCCACATTATCACGGGCGAAATTTCCGCCCGCAGCCTGTTTAAATCCTGGCGGAGCCTCATCTAATCCGATAGTTTTTATTAGATGAAGAGCATAGCTGCCGATTTTTATTTCAGCGGTTTCTTTTACCTCGACGGTAATAGTAAACTTACCATTTTCAGGAAATGAAAGTGCATAGTTCTTGATTGTTATTGGCCCGGCGAATAAGGTGAGAGACAAAAAAAGGAACATTAGAACAGCATTTTTTTTCATTAAGATACTGCCTTATTGATATTTTAAATCAAATAGCGCAAGATAAATACAATATAATAATTTTCCTGAACACATCTGTATTATTGCATTTACTATTTGATAATTATTATGCAATAATTGCCTTTTGTCAAATAAAATATTTATTTCCTCTCATTGCTTGCTACGCATGATTACATTATCCCAATATGTAACCGTTTCAGTATCTCTTGATTGGTACTCATAGTTTTCTATCTGTACATGCAACCAGCTCTTTACCGGCCATAACGGTACAGGCACATCACGGGCTAAAGAAATTTCCTGTCCTTTTTCATTTTTTTTGGAATTTGAAGGTAACTGCAAAATAATATCATATACACCGGGGACTCTGCCTTTGTCTTCATTCCCGAATTTAAAAGTCATTTCTATAGTTTGCCAAATACCCGGTATCTGCTGAATTTCAGTTTTTTGCCACCGCCCTTTCCACTCGTTTCCACCCTCATTAACCCATATATAAAAAAAACCGTCGGGATTTAACCATACCGATGGTTTGAATCCTGGCCATCCGAATGGCGTAAGTGTCAACCGTGCGCCTTGTCCGGCTTTGGTGTAATAAAGATCAACCTTAAGAACAATAGTAACTCCGCCTGCAAGGCGGCCTTTTACTGGATCGCTTTCTCCGCGCAGCACAGCTTTTTCTCCTGCAGGTTTTTTTATACATAATGCATTTCCAGATTTACTGTACTGTTTCTGAATTGTATACAAAAATAGTCCGCCCTCTTCACGTGTCCAGCTATCTCCTATGTCCGGTATTGCTCCCGCACCGGTACTGCCTTCTTTATGCTGATCAAATGAATCAGAAAAAAAGACAGATATGTCATTAGAAAACGTGACGTCAAAAAAAATATAAAAGCAGAAAGAAATGCGTACTATTGCCGCAGATATCCGGCAGATAAGCTGTGTACACTTCAAGTTTTTTAGCCTGTTCATAAAGGGCTCCTGAAAATTTCTTCATCCTGTTCATCAAAAGGCCGGTTTGTTTCCACTTCAACACCGATGACATGGAACGCTTTGACTTTGCCGGGCGGAATTGCAATTTCTATAACCGTTCCGGGATAATCGATAACAGTATATCCATCCGTTATGGATTCTCTGAGCGGGTGTCCATCAAGCAAGACTTCCAATATCTTTGCCTTTACAAAAGGAAACTGGCAGCGTATATTTATTCCTCCTGTATATGATTCCAGCTTGGCGGTTTTTTGCATTTGATAAGGAGGAGATAAATACCTTGAACCTCTCCAATGCCGGGCAAGAAGGCTGCGGACAGGATTTAGGTTAAAACGATCCGCTTCATTCGATTTTTCAATATTGTCAAAAAGATCATACATGCCGATTACGCTTGCACCTGCCGCACTTCTTGGCCCTGCTTTAAAGAGACAATCAATACAGGATGGGTCGGTAATAAGTATAGCGGCGTTTGCATTCGGATGAGGATCATTCACATAACTGACACCGATACGGTGTTTATTCTGCCACAACGCGACTCTGCTGTTTCTTTTCTGTGTTTCATCAGCGCCCCAGGCCGCAAGCATAAACGGGCCCGAACCTCCGACAACTTTAACCGGATAACCTGTGTTTTTTTCTCCTTTCCACACGTTGTTCCCAATACGGAAAAGTTCCTTCATCATCAATAAAAGACTTTCGCGAAAAGAAATAATCACCGGAATCCCGATGGTATGAAAATTTTTATACGCATAGTCAGTCGGAAGTACTTTGCTTGATTGCAGATAATAGTATTGCGGTGCATCAGGCATAGGTGTTGGTGAAGGAATTATTCCGTGACCGAAATAGGCCTGATATTGATGCACCTGATAGCCTCCGGCAGCCGCAGCATCGGCCATTTTAACCGGAATTTCCGGCCAGTAACAGCTTGCTAATGCACTTCGCCCGCCTAATCCGGCGGATTCAACAGTCATTGCTTCACGATGTCCGACCCGTCCTGAAATATCAATAAACACATCCGGCTTCCATGTATCAAGAAGTTTTTGTATTGCGGCAGATTCGATGTTGGTTTCCGGATTAGTTACCCCGGAAAAAGACCAATGATCGTAGAGCGATTCCGGCACCATACCTCCGGTAGTATGGTAATATGGCCTGGGGCTGGGAATAAAAATGATATGCTGCTTTTTTCTGGTCTCGATAGCCAAAGGATCGTCGCTTAAAAGCCAGCGCGCAGTAAATAAGACATTTGCCGGAGTTAAAGAAAATACAATCCGCAGTGCAGCAATAATAACCACTTGCTTATCAGTATCCGGTATGCTCATGTCAGTAACATGCAGCGCAAGAATATCCGTTGTAGGAGTATTCGGCTGTATAGGAGGGCGGCTAAGCCATGACTTTCCAAAAACCTCGTATTTTACAAATTTTGGCTTTTCTTTTTGCCATTGAGCAAATAATTCAGAAAGTTTTTGTGTATTTGCAAATAGAAATTTTTCGTGAACGGAATCAGTATACATATCACCTTTTTGGGGCGAACTAGGAGCCTGAGTTACTTGAGTTTTTTTTATTTCGTTTATTACTCCTGCTCCTGATTTTTCGGCAACATTGCTTATTTCTAGAGAAATATTATCCCAATATGTAATTGAAGTATGTGTAGGAATACCTCCTGAATGTGCCATTAAGTCAATCCGCTGGTCATAGGTCTCTTTTACATCAGGATATACAGTCAGATTAGATAAAATCAATGTTCGGGGCATCGGACCTTCGCTGTTTTCGGCGGTTCTTTCCAGAAACACATCATATACGCCGGTGAAATTATCCTTCTCATTACGGTTTGAATTCCATTTCATTACAATTTCAATGCGCGACCACCCGTTCTTCCCGGCTTTAACACCGCTGTTCACATATTTCTTTGACGCAGTATCCCATCCTAAATACGTTGATCCGGTTATATATACCACAGGAATGTTATTTTGGCCGATGCCGTTCAGACGCAGGGCAAGACTCACTTGTGATTCATCGTTGCGAAAAAAATCTGCCCGCACGACTGCCATGGATCCGGGTACCGCGGCAGCAGGGTTGGCAATCTCAGTTTTTGCCGTTAAAGATGCGTTAGCTGCTTTTATTGTTTTGCTGTTTTCGCGTATATAATGCAGTTTCAATGCATTACCGATTCGACTTATTTTATTTTGGATAATAACATGCTCCTGATCGGGAGAATCATTTTGTATGACTGCGGTCCAAGAACCTTTTTTTGCTGCATTATTCCGTTCGGTGAACAGACTTGAAGGCACCGAAGATTTTTCATCAAAATCGTCAAATAAAACCGTAACGAAATTTGCAGAAAGTACTTGAAAGAAAATTAAGAAGAAAAAAAGTAATTTTTGAAGTTCGGATATTATTTTGGTTATCATTGTATTCTCCCGTTTGCAAAGGCAATTATAATGCAATAATTGCCTTTTGTCAAGTTTTTTTAAAATATTTATTATTTTAAAAATCTGATTCCATTTTACCAATAACTCCATTTACCGAAAGTTCAGAATTTTTGCAGTAATACAGGTAATACACATAGAGACCGTTTGGAACAATGCTTCCTGCGGTATCACGGCCGTTCCATGAAAGAACCGTGGCTTTTTCTGCACTTTCGGTATACATAAGTTGACCCTTGAGAGAATAAATATGCAGAGTAATTGTATCACCGGCGATATTATTTAAGAAAAAAGTTACAGCTCCGGCACCTGTTGAATCGGCGCAAAAAAAAGCGTTCACTATTTTTACATTTTTTCCGCATGGGAATGTACTGTTACCAGAAATCGGTGCGATACCGAACATAGAGAGATGATTCACATCGGAAAAGATACGGATATATGATCCTGTTTGGTTACTCAGATATTCCTGGCGGGTTGTCATAAGCTGCCAGCACCTGGTCAATGCAGACCACCAATAGATGCCAAGGTCATTTTGTCCGGTATAGGGGATTGTAACTCTGCGAGGAGAGGTGTCAAGCGTGATCATTTCCGATATTATGGGGAAAATATAGCTGATAGTAACAGGAAGAGAAAAAAAAGAATATCCCTCTGCGGAAAAATCAAATACCCGGTACGCATGCGTAGGGGTTGTGTCTGTTGCTACCGGAGGAATACTTACCGGTATGACGGAGCAGATAGTATCGGCACTGAATACCCCGGGCGGAAAATGAATACGGCCGATAAGGTTGCCGACCGCACCGCCGGTTGTACCGATGACGCCCCTAACCATTATCGGAGTGTTGGGTATATTGCTAATAATAACCGAATTGGTACGGGTAAATGAAACAAGACCATCGGTCATGTTGTTAATAACCTGATAGGTGAAACTATCCCCGTACGATACGTATGTATCTTTCCAGGTCGAAAGATTTTTATCCATCGAATTAAGCAGCCAGACAGTTTTCTGACCATCATACCGCCAGATTTCAAAACTGCCGATTATCGCACGCAGTGTATCGTCAAGGCTGAACGAAATTTGCACCCCGTCTTCCTGGTACTCGGCAGCAAGGTTAGTGACTGGAGCGATGAAGTAGCGGGAGAAGTAGAAAGATACTGATGTGTTGGTATATGCATATTGCGGCCCACCGCCGAGTGCATTTGTAGTGAACACATACCTGAGTTGGAATAACCCTTCGCCATATAGGCTTGCGATACTATATGGATTTATTACGAGTGTATTACTGCCCATTTCGCCGGGGCCTTGTCCTCCGCTATGTGTTAATGCAGTTTTAAATACTCCTGTTTTATAAAGCAAAGCAGAATCTGAGTTACTGAACCCGGAACCGGATAAAATTATTTGCATGTTTTGATTATAAGGCTGTAAATTATAGTGTGCATTAGAAATGCCGATTCCGAGGCAGCTTTCGGGTACATCAAGAAATATAAAATTCTGCGGGTATCTCAGATTTGTGAATACAGTAGCTGAATAATTACTTCCCCTGGGCGCATATGATACTCGTAATTCATCAAGCGATAACCCCCAGCCAATACCATTAGCTGCAGTTGGTCCAAAATAAAAAGTACTTGATGTATTTTGAACAATTGCTGAATTTGATCTTGGTGATGCCGGCAACCACCCATTAATCCAAATTGTAAAAATCCCTCCGTCACCGTCCATTGAAAAATAATGAACACTGTTATTATCGTAAGGTTTATACACTGCGGATACTACGGAATGACTGAGAGCTACTTCATTATATGCTGCAGGCGGATTGGCCCATCTGTAATAAGTCGCGCCGCCTTGATGGCGAAAAACCATAATACCGGCTACACTCCAGGCTCCCTTATATAACAGGTTTAGCGAATTAGTACTGTTTGATACCGGTTCCGGTCTCCACCAGAATTCAATATTAAAATTAGTGTTCGTAATAATATTTGAAGAAAAAGACCAATAATTCTGTGCGGTCAGCGATGTCTGCACGTTTTTTCCTATTAAACTGTCCATTCTGTAATTTGGTATACCGGCTCCGCCGCTTACACCGGAAAATCCCTTGCCTGTGGAATCAAGCAGATTACCGCTTACCTGACTGCAATGAATTACCATCTGATAATTCGAATCCCAAACATTTGCCGGATTTGCCAAACTTGTACTCTGACCGGAATTGGCATAGTATAAATATATCTCTGAATTGATGTTATTGGTAAGAAAAGGAAAACGTATCCATGCATAAAGTGTGCCGATAGAATAGTCTTCAATTTCATAATCCATTACGTTTGTACCAGTAAAATCTGTGAATAAAATATCGTTGCCGTCTGACCGCGCGAAATTGGAAAGTTCTGTGGAATTAGTGATTGTGATAAAAGCAGGGTAATTAGTCAGAATACCTGATACGGCTGATCCTTGAATAGTAATTTTTTGCCGGCGAGTCCATGAAGAGGAATACCATGCGGCATGGACGTGTGAAAACACAAGCAAAAATAGACAAAAAAAAGATATATTTTTCATAAGTTATTCAAAATGCAATTATTGCACTTTAATATGTAATTATAATGCAATAATTGCATTTTGTCAAGTATTCTTTGAAATTAATCTTAGTCGCAACGCACACTTAAAGTTACCCCGAAATTAATCGGAAAGCCAAGGAACAACTTTCCACCGGAAGTTTAAGTCCATTTTATTAGAAAAATACTGATTAATATTGACTTAAAAATCAGAAAAATAAGCTTTCGACCAATATAAGAGAATGTTTTAACAAAAAACTCCGCTGGCTGTTCCTCCATTGACTGGCTGCAATTTGCCGGGATAATACTCAAATGTCAAAAAGTGGTACATGCTGAAAACTACGTAGCTGGAGCCCTTCATTCCAACGGGCATCCGCTTTTTTATTGGGAATCAACAAGTATCGCCGAGGTGGATTTTTTACTTACTCTGGAAAATGAAGTTATTCCGGCGGAAGTGAAAGCGGGTACGCGGGTTAATTCCCGCAGCCTTAGCGTATTTCTTCAGAAATATCATGCACCATATTCCCTGCGAATCAGTCAGAAAAACTTCGGCTTTGAAAACCGTATCAAATCTATTCCTCTTTATGCAGTGTACTGCTTGAGTATCCCCTACCCCAGGGGAAACGCAAACTTTTAGTTTCAGTGGTATTTCTCGTTTTTTTCGCTTGCGCAGCGTACACTAGGTACGCAAACCGGTTCGGCCGTCAGGAGGACAAATAGGCCGACGGCCCGTCGGGCAATGAACGGTTATGTATATTTTCCAACAGTCAAGGCCGTGGCGGTAAGACACTATCGTATCTTACCTTGCTCGCAATTTGCGGGCACCCGCCTTCGGCCCCGCAAACTGCTGGACGGAATCGCTCAAAAAATGAGAAATACCTCTGAAACCGTTGGCGTTTTCCTGCGAAACGACAAATAACTAATGGTTCAAACGCACATATTTTTGATAAATCAAAAAGTGTGCGTTTGTCCTGTCCCCTGCCCTGCGGCAAAAACATGATAAACTTAATCCGTCAGGTATGAAAACAAAGACAATCCATCAATTTAATTCTATCAATATAAGATTAAAATATAAGCCTTTAGAGATTAGAACGCCAAAGGAGGTTACCGCCGATGAAGAATAAAGAATTTGACTGTGTAAAAATGAAATACCAAGTTCAAGAAAAATTATCAAAAAAATTCGAAACAAAGAACCTGAATGAATATGTTTCTAAAATGCAAAAAAATATTAAGTTTTCGGCTTTATTTCAAAAGATTTCTCATAAAAAAAGAGAATTGGTAAATAATTAAAATTATAATTTTTGTAATAATTTTGGAGTACTCATTTACTCTGAGCTGCCGCAAACTATTCTGAGTGATCTGGAAGTTAACAACTCTTTTCGTGGCTCCATGACTGAAAACTACGTGGCCGGAGCCCTTCATTCCAGCGGGCATCTGCTTTTTTTTTGTAGTGGTGTTATTTTCTAATAGCTAAATGGAAGGGTTTCGCAATGGCAATTCAGAGCGGCATTTTTTCGGAAAGTTATTTTCGATTGTCATGTGGGAGAGTTACAAAAACGAAAATTCTATCGGCGTCAAGCGTGGAAAAACGGCAGGAGGCCGAAGTTTTTCCACGCTTGCCGAGTGCAGTCGATGCCAGGATGGCAGCGACAAACGTCCGAGAGAATTTGAGGTTTTGTAACTCTCACACGGCGCCTATAGAAAAAAGAACACGGATTAACGTCCGGCTGAATTGCCGGTGGCGAAACCCTCCCACGTCGCCTATTCAAAAATTAGCGGGAATTCATAAGTCCATTTGACTTATTTTCCATTTTTATGATACATTGCGGACATACTAAAAGTTATGAATTAAAAAAATGCTTCTTTCCGGAAAAAAAATAACTCAGCGCGATATTGCCGATCATATGGGCTTATCCCAGGAAGCGGTCAGCAAAGCGCTTCGTGACGCACCGGATATCTCAGCCGCACTGAAAAAAAAAGTCTTAGAAACAGCGCAAAAACTGGGGTACAGAAAAAACCGCCTCGCCAGGTCCCTCGTCGAAGGCAAATCCGGGCTGATCGGAGTGTATATTCCCGCTTTTTCCGGCACTTTTTATTCCGGGATTATCGACGGAATAGAAAGCGTACTCAGTCAGAATAATTATAAAATGCTGTTCAGCAAATGGAATACGGATCCTGGAAAATTTGAAAGCGATATAAATTCGCTGATCGAATTACAGGCCGAAGGGCTTATACTTTTTCCGCAGTCACCCTTTAATGAAGATAATAATTCTGCGCAGCATATTGCCCAATCCGGAGGCAATGTAATCTTTGTGGATAAAGAGATGCAGAATCCGCGCTTGTGCTCCATTAATACTGACGCATTATCCGGTTTCAGAGAAATGCTTGCCTATCTCGAAGGAATGGGCCATCAGCGGTTTTTATTCGGCTCAATATGTGAAAATAAAATTTTTATGCCGGGTATTATGCAGCGTAAAAAATATTTTGAAAAAGCCATCGCTGAAAAAAAAAGTCTCAGACTTGTGCATAGTATTATTGCTGAGAATAATTCTCATTTTGAAAAACAGCTTTTAGCTTTTTTACACACCAATTCCGGTATAAGCTGTATTATCGGGCAAAGTGATTTTGAAGCAATGCATATTATTAAAATATTACAGAATAATGGTATACGCGTACCTCAGGAAATTTCGATTACCGGTTTTCATGATTCACTTCCTTTTGCGGATGAAATGTCTATCCCTCTCACTACGCTTGGGTTTTCAAGCATAAATTTCGGTATGAAAACTGCTGAAATGCTCATGGCACGTATGCACGGTCAAAAAACTGAAAAAAGAGTATTGGTTCCTATGACCCTGCACGTCCGTAAGTCAGTAGAAAAAAAATAAAAAACTTGACAAATCCGGATTTATGAAGTATACTTCTTTATGACTACTATGTAGTAGTTATGTGTTTTTTGCATCTTTGAATACTGGAGGACTTACATAATGAAATCCCGCACACAGCCTTTCACACGTACATTTTTCCTGATAGTGTCAATACTGTCCGCTGTTGTTGCTGCAGAGGAACCGGCAAGGCGTCCTTTCCAAATGAAACCCGCCGATCCTAATGAACACCTCACATTTTATTACAGTACCGGCGATCACAATGTAATGCATTACGCACCGCCGGTCAACACTCCGCAAAGTGTTGAAGAAAACTTTACAATTGCCAAAAAGGTCTATGGTGTGCAGCGTATATTTTGGCGCGGGCAGCAGGCGGAGTTTATGGCAAAAGAATGTATCTTACGTGAGACTGACTTTGTAATATCTGATATGATACGGAGTGAGCGGGAAATCTTTAAAAAAATGCCGAACCGAACCGTAGTGGCAATAGCGAAAAAGCTGGGTCTTGAAATCTGGGGAATCGGAATAGGTTTTGATCTCGGACGGTTTGAAGAAGAACATGCCGCAAAAGGATACGGACCGTTTGCCGTCCAATGGAAAAAGCTTGCGGAAAATCCGCACTGGGCGCCGGTAGACCGTTACGGTATCCGCAGAAAAAGCGGTCCTGTCTGCTACGCATATCCTGAAGCGCGAAAAGCCCTTGCAGAGCTTATCATCAATAATGCTGCCCAGGCCGGGTATGACGGAGTTATGTTTCAAACTTTTATAGAGAGTTTTGAAACAAGAGTTGCCGGAGACGAATATGATGAATTTGGTTTTAATGAACCGATTGCGGCTGAATACAAAAAGCGCTACGGAACAGATATACTGAAAGAATCATTCGATCAGATAAAACTCAACCGTCTGAGAGGTGAATTTTTCACACTCTTTCTTACCGAACTGCGGAAGGGACTATCAGTACATGGCATAAAACTCGGGATACAAGTCGGACCGATTTATAATAATTACCCATCTCCCTGGGCATATAATCATCACATGATAACCGGTGGGCTCGTGTACTTTGACTGGGAATTATGGATTAAAAACAAAATCGCCGATGAACTTTTTATTTGGTGTTCGGGAAATCCTTTTCCTTTTTACAAAACACTCGTTTCCGCTGCAGAAGGAAGCAGCACGCACGTAAGTATCTTTTCAAGCAGCGGCTTCTCCAAGGATATATCTACCGCAGACGCACGTCGCGCAGGTATGGCCTACTATGATTCAACTCAATTCGGATATATGTCAAACCTCAGCGCTTCGGATATAGACAGCAGTGACTTTATTGCACGGGTGACTGTTCTTGATCAGGCCGGATTAAAGATAACCCAACTCCCCGAGGAAAAAATTATTTCATTAATGAAAGATCCTTCAGTATATGTACGGCGCATGGCTGTCATCGCGGCCGGGAAACTGGAATTACGCAGTAAAAAAAGCCAAGCCGCAATAATTGAATGTCTCAAAGATTCCGAACCGGGAGTACACAGTTATGCCGCTGAAGTACTGGTAAAATCCGGCGAAGAGAATTCGGTTCGTGAAGTATACCAAATGCTCGATACCTATAATGACGTACTGATGAACTGGATGATGGTGAGCGCATTATCCGCACCGGCGCAGACAAACGACAATTATTTCAGAATGGGCTTTGTACACAACAACCCGGATGTACGCAAAATCGCGCTCCGGGCAGCGCGGAGCCGTTACCGGGCCTCCCTCCTGAATGATATGATACAAATGCAAAATAATTCTTCTGCGGAAGTAAGGTGGCAGCTCGCAGAAACTCTCGGCGCCTACACGATGCACAGAGAAGCGCGTGAAGTTCTCACCCGTCTTCTCTCAGACAGTCATCCTACAGTAAGCGGGATGGCTGCTCTCAAACTGGCCGCCGCGCACCGGTCAGAAACACGGTATATGAATGCTGAATCCGTTTCCGTTATGCATCTGCTGCAAAAAAGGTTTGCGGAATACACATCAGCATACAGCGGCATGGATAAAAACTGGGGCTGGCGTTGTCATGGCGAAGCACTCTACACTATCAATCCCCGCGGCAGAGAAATACTGCAGTCGTTTCTGCTTTCAGGTGACCCGGCGCTCGCGCATAACGCCTGGTACTCATATTTTATGAGGATAAATTCTGTAAGCTGGACGTATGTAACCCGGGAACAATCAGAAAATGACTATGCAATGCATCCGCTTTTATGGGAAAAACCGCCTGTCTTTGAATTTCCCGCTGACCCGCCTCTGGTACATTGGCTGATTCAGGATTTTGAAGGCCCTGCATTCAGTGCGGAATCAATCCGCACAAATAAAGGCCGTGTAGGTAATTATCATAATCAAACCGGCCAATGGTTTACTTTCGGCAATACAGAAACTGATGCACAGATAACAGACGCGCCGGCAGAAAAACGTTCTGACCGTAAACGGTCGGAAAATCAAAAAAATCTCTCAGCGGTTTTGCTGACAAAAACCAAGAAAGGCGGCAGTATTTCAGTAACCAGAAACCCGGTAGTCACCGAAGGTAAAATTTATTTTGCGGTAAAACTATTTTTAGAATCCGAAAGCGGTTTATACTGCAGACTCTTCAGAAACACCGATACTTCACAGGGAATAGTGTTCCGCATTGAAAATGGCGAACTTAAATACAACGACGAAAAGGGAGCCGTTATTTCAACCGGATATAAAATACCCGTACGCACATGGTTTGAAATACGTATACCTGCTGACATAGATAAAAAAACCTGGTCATTACTCAGCAGCGCAAGTGCGCTTCCTCTTGCTGAAAACATCCCTGTCGGAGGTCAATTTACCGGTATTAATTATATTGCGTTTACCCCAATGGGTAAACAGGGCAGCAGTGTATACCTGGATGATATTGTGCTTTCTGCTGAAAACCCTTTTTTTTCAGAACAATACAGACAACAGGATATGCATAACGCAAGCCGGAGTCGGATAACGGAAACCTGGATCAGCCAGAATTTCGAAGGTTTAACCTTCAGCAAAGAAAATATTGCTGAAAATAAAGGCCGTGTCGGAATACCAGGAAATAACGAAGGTCTCTGGTTGACATTAGGCACAGAGGGAGAGCCTCCGCATCCGGTCAGTCTCCCGGAAAATAACGGCCGCGGGAAACCAAAACCGAATACAGCCCTTTTATTGTCAAAATCCGGCTCAGGACGGGGCATAAGCGTCACCCGGACGCCCCCGATAATAAAAGGAAAAATCTGTTTTAGTTTCAGATTCATAATACCGGATGAAAAAAGCGGAGTATATTGCAGGCTTTTCAGCAGTACTGACAAAGGCGCAGGGATAGTGTTTCGTGCTGAAAACGGCAATCTGAAGTTTAACAATGTAAAAGGCGGCATTATATCTTCAGGATATACACTGCCGCTGAGTAACTGGGTACTGGTTCAAATTGATATTGACATGGATAAAAAAAATTGGTCCTTGTCGGCAGAGGGCAAACCAATACCCTCTGCGGTGAATATTCCCGCAGGGGAACCGATATCAGGAATTAACTATATCAGCTTCACGCCTATAGGAGCAGAAAATAGTTATTGTTACATTGACGATATAAGTGTAACTTATGAAAAAGAGGCTTCTGCAGCAGAAATTCCGGATACGAAAATAGTGATTGACTGGAATAAAATCCGGAATACTGGAACAGACCAGGTTGAAAAAAAAATTCCGGGCAGTGCAATTCCGGGGTATAAAACCCATCTTGAAAATGTTACACCGCAGCGTTCAGACAGCAGTATCAGCAATGTAGTCCCTATCCGAACTGACAAGTAAATACCAGCACATTAACCCGGAGGTTGATATGAATGCAAGAGAAAATTTCATCAAAATAAACACATATGAAAAACCTGATGCACTCCCTCTGCTCGTAATCGAGCCGATAGAAACATCAACGATCGCGAGATGGAAAAAAGAAGGTCTGCCTGAAAACACGGACGTGTATTCTTTCCTCGGTATTCACAAGCTCAATTATCTGCCCATTGACTGGCGGGCTCTGCCGGGCTTCCCCTGTGAAACCGTGAGTGAAGATGCCGAGTATATTGTAGCCAAGGAGCATAACGGCTGTACTGTCCGTCGCCGGAAAGAAGATCCTGACATGTACTACGGGTATATTGATCACCCGGTTAAATCACGTGCGGACTGGGAAGAATACAAAAAAAGATTTACACCGGATATCGCTTCACGCCTTCACAGCGGATGGACGCTTAACACGCTGAATAAAATGAACTCTCATGAAGCGCCCACAGGGCTTCTCTTTTTCCCTTGGTTTTTCCGTTTGGGTTTTTACACAATGGGAATGGAAAAATTTCTCATTACGTTTGCTGAAGATCCGGACTGGATTCACGATATGTTTTCCTTCTGGACTGATTTCACCATTTCACTCATTTCACCGGTACTTGATCTGGTTCACGCGGATTTTGCCCTTTTTGCGGAAGACCTTGCGTACAAAACATCAACACATGTATCTCCGGCGATGTACCGGGAATTCTGGTTTCCATACCAGGACAAACTCACTGCGCTTCTGCAACAGAAAAAAGTGCCGGTTATCTGCATGTGGAGTGCGGGGAATATTAATCCTATTTTGCCCGATCTGCTCACGCATGGTTTTAACTGTACCTGGCCTCTTGAGAACCTTGCCGACGGCATGGATCCCTTTCTGATCAGGAAAAAATACGGTAAAAAACTGCTTCTCGGCGGCGGTATTTCAAAGACCGCGCTCATCGACGGGCCGGAAGCAATAAAAAAAGAGATTAAACGTCTTACCCCGCTCATTCGGGAAGGCGGCTACATTCCTGCCCTTGATGACATGGTTCCCCCGGAGGTTCCATTTTCACATTACCGTTATTTAACCGAAGCTCTCCGCAATTTTCCTCTGTAATGCGTCCGCTGCTGCAAAGCAGATTCGGTACATCAAAATTAAATTAAGGAATATATATGAATTATTTCACTATAAAAAACAAATTGCGCTATCACCGGGGAAAATTGCACACGATGGTAATACGTCACGCATTCGGCGCGGTAGGAAAATCTGTTATTCATCCGCCTTTCCACAGTAATTGTCCGCGGAATATTTATATAGGAAATAAATGTACCGTTATAGACGACGGATGGATTGACACAATAGAAGCATACGGAAATGAGCGGTATCAGCCGCAGATACATATCGGGGACGGCACATATATCGGTCACCGCTGTCATATTATTGCCTGCCGTGTAATGAAAATCGGCAAAAACACCGTTATCGCCGATAACGTCTATATTACAGATAACCTGCATGGCTATGAAGACATTTCCAAACCGATACTCTATACGCCGCTGACCTCCACCGGCCCGGTAACAATTGATGACGAGGCCTGGATAGGTGAAAAAGTATGTATTATGCCGAACGTAACTATCGGCAGGCATGCGGTTATAGGGGCCAATTCAGTAGTAACAAAAGACGTTCCCGCATATTGTGTAGCGGCTGGTGTTCCCGCACGCATCATAAAAAAATATAATCACCAGACAAATAAATGGGAAAAGGTGTAACATATGAATGAAAATTATATATTCAAAGGTAAATGGATCTGGCATAACCGCACTGAATCAAAAAACGGAATTAACCAGTTCATAGACTTTCGGAAAACATTTACACTCAATCAGCTTCCGGAAAATATCACCGCGCGCATTGCGGCCGATTCACATTTTGAATTATGGATAAACGGTACTTTAATTGACTGGAATCAATATCCGGGATGGCCGCAGGACCGGTTTTACAATACACACAATCTTTCCGGTCTGTTAAAAAAAGGAATTAACTGTATCGCCGTGAGAGCCCAGTACCGGGGCGAAGATTTTATTATTTACGCAAAAGGAAAAGCAGGTATGATTTTTGAACTCGAAGCAGACGGAGCGGTAATTCTTTCAAGCGGGAATGACTGGACCTGCAGAAGATCAAGAGTATACAAAAGCGGAACAATTTCAAAGATGACGTGGCAGGCAAGATTTAACTTTGAATATAACGCGCAGTATGAAGATGATTGGCAGATGCCCGCATATAGTGAAAACAAAGAATGGTCTGCTGCGCTTGAAATTGCCGGCGCCGTCAACAAATTCTGGAAACCGCCGCAGCCCCGCCCTGTGCCGTTTCTTGCCCTGGGAAAACCGAAAGCTGCCGCTGTCATCAGTACCGGAACATTTACACGTAAAAAAGAAAATGCCGTAGTTGCACAGACAATGGAATCGGACAATAAAACAGTACAGTTTAAAAACGCATCTTCCGGCAAAAATATTAAAAAAACAATACTCGGTAATAACGAAAGAAAATCATTGACGCTGCAGCCTTCACCGCAGGGGACATGCATTCTGTTCGACCTCGGCGCGGAAGAATCAGGATATTTATATCTCGACTTCATTGCCCCAGAAGGAACAGTCTTTGACATTGCACACGGCGAATATCTTATGGACGGGAAGGTACGGTGCGTGATAGGCGCGCGGAATTTTGCCGACAGATATATCGCAAAAGAAGGAAGAAATACCTGGCAATACTCATTCAACAGGATCGGAGCCCGGTATCTGCAAATTCATATACCCGAAATAAAAAAGAAAATTACAATATTCGCAGTATCGGTAATTCCGTCACAATATCCGTTTACTTACCACGGTAATTTCTCCTGTGCTGACCGCAAACTGAACAACCTGTGGAAAATCGGGAGGCGCACATTAGAGATTTGTGCGAATGAGCATTATGAGGATTGTCCATGGCGGGAACAAGCACTGTATGGAACAGATCACCGTTACCAGGCACTCTACGGCTATTACACATTCGGAGAGACTGCACTTCCTGCCGCATCATGGGATCTGCTCGGAGGAGGAATGAATGATGACGGGCTTCTTGAACTCACCGCACCAGGAAGGCTTCCGGTAAATATTCCAAGCTTTACTTTTCATTGGATAAGCGCAGTATGGGAATTACTTCTCTTCAGCGGCGTCAAGGCTCCGGCAGAAAAACAATTTGCACGGATATGTACCATTTTAAACCGCATTCTTGAAAAACGCACGGATAAAGGCATTATTGAAAATTTTAAAGGAAAAAGATACTGGAATCTTTACGAATGGACACAGGGGATGGACGGCAATTTAAAACAGTACGCCGGCATAATTGATGAAAATGCAGAGTCCTATGACGCGATGCATAACCTTATAATAATAGAATCTCTGAGAAGCGCGGCAAAAATCGCCGAATACATAGGGAAACCGGACGGCAGAAAATATCTGAAGGCAGCTGACAGGATTGCACGCGCGTTTCATGGCATGTTCTGGGATTCTTCTAAAAACTGTTATTCGTCCTTCCGGCGGGGGGGTGTTCTTTTTCATCAGTCGCAATTTGTGCAGGCATATGCAGTGAAAGAAAATACAGTTCCTTCCAAAAAAATTACTGATATACTTCTCGGACGTATTGCACATAGCGCACACCTGTCAAGGGCTGAAATGCCGAGTCATATTTTCATTTATGATGTGCTTCTCAGCGCGGGAGACATGTATGAATCCCACGTTATAAATAACCTTCACGGCACATTCTCAGAAATGCTTGATATGGGCGCTACAAGCCTGTGGGAAGTAATCGGCGGAGAGGAGCGTTTTCAGTGCGCGGGCAGCCTCTGTCACGGCTGGACTGCGGTGTGTAACTATTTCGCAGGCCGTCATGTGCTCGGTATAATGCCGCTTGAACCCGGGTTCAGTTCATTCAGTTTTTCTCCTCATGTAATGGGTCTTCCGCATGCGGAAGGAATAATCCCGACCCCGCATGGGCCGATTACGGTCAAATGGAGAGATGTTCCGGAAAAAAACATTCTTGATGTTGAAATCACATATCCAAAAAAATCAAAAATTAAAATGATTGAACCTATGAACAGAAAAATACATTTTTCTTCCCGTAAACAAATTTAGGTACGATCGGATTCTTTTACCAAGGAGTAATCGCAGATGAAAAACAAATATTCAGTTATTCTCGGAAATCTCGGAAACACCAGGGACAGATTTTGCAGCGGATATAAAACCAATCCCGATTCCATGACTATGCTCACACAAGCGGCGGCTATTCCCCATATAAAGGGAATAGAACTTATCGGCACCTGGGATATACGCCCGGAAAATACTTCAGAAATGAAAAAGATAGTTTCAGATTACGGCCTCACGGTAGTCTCAATTATTCCGGATTTATTTTCTGATAAATTATTCTGGAAAGGCAGTTTTTCGGGCGCTGATGCACATGTCCGCAGCCATGCCATGGACAGTACCCGTAAAATGTGCGACATTGCAGGGGAACTTAACTGCGGCCTTATTAATCTCTGGCCCGGGCAGGATGGCTACGATTATCTGCTTACCACAGATTATGAAAAGGACAGAACGCATATTGTACATGCAGTTGCCTCACTTGCCGGAGAATACCCTGATCTTAAGTTCGCACTTGAATATAAGCCCAAAGAACCAAGAACACACTCATATATTGCACGGATGGGCGATACACTACTCCTCGCGTTAGAAACCGGAAAAAAAAATGTGGGTGTGACTATAGACACCGGACATGCATTTGTTGCCGGTGAAAATATCTCAGAAGCGGCAGTTCTCGCAGACCGTACGGGTAACAGGCTTTTCCATCTGCATTGTAACGATAATTATACTTCATGGGATGATGATATGATCGCCGGCTCGGTGCATACCATATGCTGGATCGAATTTTTTTACTGGCTTGGCCAAATAGATTATCAGGGATGGATCTCAATGGATCAGTACCCATACCGTGAAGACGCCGCCGGTGCACTTACAGAAAGCGTGAATTGGCTGAAACGATTTTCTGAAACAGCAGAAAATAACCGCGCTCAAATTAATGAACTTTTACTGGAGGGAGATGCGGTTAAGACTTCGGCATTTTTACGGAGTGTGCTTTTGAAGTAGTTCAATTTTTTTTTAAGTTGTTTCTTTTGATTGTACTTCCCATTTCTCTATACTCCGCGTTACTGAATCAAACACTATCCCTAATTGAAATATCGGCAATGATTTACCATCTTTAAAGGCTGCATTACGGTATTTTGCAGCGTACTTCTTCCCCTCAATCTGGGCAAGCGGGTTAAAACCGTAACGGCTGCCGCTTGTGTCCTTTACCTTAAACTCAAATATCCAGATACTCTGTGCAGTTTTTACAGTCATGTCAATATTACCACGGCTTGTGACGTCTTCAGGAATTACCTCGTACCCCATGCCGGCAAAAAGAGTATAAAAAATTGTTGACCAATAACCTTCATACTCAGCAATGTTATTCCTGCGATGCCAATCATGAGGAATGGAGGCAAGAAAAGCTCTAATCGTCAGATGCATGTCTTCCGGGTTGTTTCGTTCTATCGCTGATCCAAGACGATCGGCATATTGTTCTTTTTCGCGAATACCGCTCGCTTCAATCAACAGTAAACTGGCTACGGATTTGCGGACTTCAAGATTTGGAAAACCAATAACATATCGCGCACCGCGCACGGGATCATTTATTACCTGATGTATAGTTAGATAACCTGCTTGAAACAAAAGCGTGGTCAGTGAAAGATTAGTAATTTCAAATGATTCAAGTGTTTCTTCGCCGGCAATTAGTCCGTCATATTCCGCAGGATTGCGCGGTTCGATTTTCCATAATTTCACTAAAAAAGTGGGCGTACCTGTTTCAAACCAGAAGGCCCTGAACCGATTTTCGCTGAAATAAAGCAGAACATCGAAAGGATTATATACTGATTCACCGTTCCAATTGTATCCGTTGTACCATTCACGAATTGTATTTTTATCAGCACTTTCCAGATAGTCTGCAAACACTGATTCAAGTTCTGTTTGAGTATAGCCGCATATTGCTGAATAATTGAATGAAATGGTTATGTCATGCAGGTTATTAAGACCGGAAAAAATACCGGTTTTGGCAAACTTGCTTACACCGGTGAAGAACACAAACCGCAAATGCTCGTCAAGCGGCTTAAGTGCTGAGTAAAAGTCTTTTAAGATATCACGCATAGCGCAGGCTGCCTGAGGATCTTCGATATTATCCAGTATAGGTTTATCATATTCGTCAAATAGTACCACAATTTTTTTGCCTGTTTCTAATGCAATTTTTGGAATAATATCTAATAACCGGATTCCAGGGGTGCCTTTACCGGATGATATGTTGTATTTTGCAGCCCAATTATCGAGCAGCGTATCAAGCCGTTCCCGGAGCAAATCAGGCGAATTCATAGTGCCTCCGGCAAAGTCTGCCCGCAATACGGGATTAATCACATCCCAGTCCCACTCACTTTCAGGAGTATCCAGATATAGTCTCTTAAAGAGTCCACGCTTGCCGCTGAATGCACACGCCATTGTATCGAGCAAAAGACTTTTTCCGAACCTGCGCGGCCGGGAGAGAAAATAGACTTTACCGGAATTTACAAGCCGGGCGATAAACGGCGTTTTATCAACGTAGGAGTATCCGCCGGTAATCAGTTCAGAAAAACTTTGTATACCGATAGGTAATTTTTTTTCATTCTTAATTTATAGAAACTTCCTGTAATTATACAATGACAGTGACATATTATAGCGAGCATTTATCACGGGCTTTTCCATCTGCATTGTAACGATAATTATACTTCCCGGGATGATAATATGATCGCCGGTTCGGTGCACGTACAGAAAACGTGAATTGGCTGAAACGATTTTCTGAAACAGCAGAAAATAACCACGTTCAAAATAAGGAACTTTTACTGGAAGGAGATGCGGTTAAGACTTCAGCATTTTTACGGAGTGTGCTTTTGAAGTAGTTCAAATAAATATTTTATTCCATATTTTTCCGACACAATCAACTACTATTTGTTTGTCCACTGTCAGAAATAAATCCGCGTATATATACTATCCTGACCTCGTCGCCTACACAGGTATTTTATTGGCAATGGACCGCCAATATGCCATCAGGGTATACACTGCAACATCCGAACTCATTACAAGCAAGGGGCCATGTTTCTCAGGCGGAATTATTCCGCGATTTGGGTGAACAAACCAATGTAACCGCTCATCGTCAAGCCTTGTCATCATGGACTTATACAGCGAGATAGCGCCGTCGCAGAATTCGGGTGCATGCTGGTGAGCAATGACAGCGCAATCAAGGATACGGCTGTTACCATCCATCCAGCACCAGTCGCCGCCAAAGGATCTTAAAATCCCGTTATGCGAGTCTTTTTGTGAGACTGGGTACCAACAATTTTTTTCAAGGTCAATTTGTACCTCATGATGGCTGAGCAGGTCATTGCGCAACCCGATTTGCGAATCTTTGAAATCGCGGTAAATAACATGCTTGAGGAAGTCGGTAGGCAATTCTTCAGTTTCAAGGAAATAATCCGCATTAATCATTGTGAGCCAGATTTCTCCCATTTCACAGAGATATAGCAGAAAAGACCGGCGGGTAACATCATATTCAGAGCCATAAAGATGTTCAGGCCAGCGACAGCCCCCTTTTTCCGCAGGGAAGCCCGTCGGGTGGTAAATTTCACGGCGGTTCCTATCGACCCAGGTTGGCCAGGCTCCGGCAAGTTTCAATAAGCGAATGCTTTCAGCACGGTATGCACTAACGCCGGACATTCTGGCAGCAAGGGAATTTAAGCATGCCATTGATGGAGCGTGATGGGGCAAAATGCACCACTTTATTGATAAATAAGTAAGTATATAATCCTTCTGTTTCCACCAGTCAGCCATGGCACAGATCATGTCCCTGATTATCTCCTGCTCTTGCGCCGCGGCAATTTTATAAAACTGCCAGAGACCGTGCATGACGCATATGTACTGATCCGGGCTGGTTTCTTCACTATACTCCCAGGAAAAAGGTTTACACAAGTAGCCAGGGCGTCCCTTTTTTATCGCCAAGGCATAAATCAATGTAATAGAATTGAAGGCGCGGCGGCAATAGTGCAGCGCATCGGGCTCAGCAGTAGACTGGTAACGCAACGCCATAGCCGCCAGGAAATTTCCTGAAATCATTAAACTGTTCTCGCCATGCATCCAGCCAATCTCTCCGGAAGGCTTTATCGTTTTCGGGCACAGATTTTTGCACGGGCCAAAATCCTTTTCTAGAAATGGCCGGGGCAGGTCATCCCAAAACCACATGGAGTACATGATTCCGTTCTCGTGAAAATATTTCTCACCTAGAAATTTCTGCAGAATTTCAATTTTCCGCCCGTAGGAAAATTCTGCTCCAATAAGCTCAAAGCGTTGTTCCATTCTGCGACCTCCGTTCCTCTCGTGCCTGCTTATTTCTGCGCGGTTATCTCAAAATCGACAATCGTCCCCTTTGGTTTTAGTACCAACGCACCTTTGGAATTCACCGCGGTCTCTGCTGATGTTTTTTTACCGTCCTGTGAAAAGCAATGGGTGGTAACATGCCCTGCTGGCGTATTGAGCAGCACCATAGTGTCAATAACGATGTCACCGAAGTTGCCATTTTTCGACAGGCCAGCCAACCGTCGGTCAATATGCTCTGTCGGCAGGCCGTCAGGCAAGAACTTTTCCCATGGTCCCAAATCCCCGCACGGGACGATGCGCAGAACAGACTGTTGTTTCTTTATAAGCACCGCACCCCTTAGCTGTACCGGCCCATAAACAGTAACCTTTTTGTCAGATCGGACGTAAAGGTAATCTGCATTTTCCGCCACATCAAGGCGTTCGCCATCCTGCAATACGCTCATGCTCACTGGTTTGCCTGCTTTGGTAATTAGCCAGCCATAGGGTGGAAGGATGTAGGTTTTTCCACCGTAATCTATCTGCCAATTTTGCCTGGCATTGTAATTAACCTGTACCTGCAGACCACTTTGGTACGTAACCTGGACCCAATTTTGGCCTAAGCCTCCGCTGAGTAAGGCCTGGCTGGTGGTTTGAAACTTCTTCCCGTCATGATATCGGATTTCGCGTACGGCGACTGGAAGGTATTCTTCCTGCGGAGCTATCATAAGAAAGTACATCTGCATGATTCGCGACAATGGTGGTACATAATCATGCCCCAACATTGCCATGTGTCCATAAGCGAGCGCGGCGGCGATCCATTTATAAAAGCCCTCCGGCGCATCGCCGACACCTTCATCCACGAGGAGTTCGCTGCGTTCCTTTTCCGCCAAAAACATTACAGGATCAAAGCCCATTCCCACGCCGATCTGGCGCGTATGAATCCTGAATAAATTAAAATCTAACATCAGCGGAAGCTCGCTGCTCGTCTTGTATTTAACCGGATGGAGCAAGCTGGCATAGTCCATGTCTGAATAGCCCGCATATAACCAGCGATGATATCCTTCTCCGCAGACGGCCTTATTGTTCCGACTCACCCTGGCCATGACTTCGATATTGTCTTCTATTGCTGCTCTGGCCATGCCGGCACCAGGCTCACCCGCCTCATAATCAACTGCATGCGGACCCATCACTGAATGAATATCCAGATACGTGAAATCCGGAGAATATAGCTTACTGATCTTTTCGTGTGTAACATCAACCAACTCCGCTGCTGCACACATTTTCATTGAATAGCTCGCGTACCACCAGCCCTTATTCCAGACTTTCCCCTTGGTTGTTTTCAGCTGTATTCTGTCATCCCTCCAGAATTCATTTATGGGCTGCAGATCGGCAAAATAGCTATAGGTACCAAATTTATAACCGAGTTTTTTAATTACTTTAATATATTCCTGAAAGCGCTCCATTGGAAGATCTTTCCGGGTATAGTAGCGGACGCCAAAGGAGTCGTACCCATGTTTAACTGAAGATGAATAAGTATTGAAATGCTTCGCTAGTATTTTGTCAATACCATAGCGTTTTAAGATTGAAAAAAAGCTTTCAGCCAGAAACAAGCTGCGGAAATGCATGTAGGATGAAAGTTCAGAAATATTTGAGGATGGAGGGTTCGGACAATCCGGGAGGACATCGAGAAAATCATCAGAAACAGTGATTATTACTCTCTCACGAAACTGGTTATAGTTGCCATCGCTGAGCGGGAAGTATTTCGTGCCAGTACAAAGCCCGATACCGTCTTTGGAAACGTCCGGAGCGTTCACAAAGGTGGAAAAATTACAGTGATAAATATCCGGCAGGATAGAAATGAATGCTCCATTGCCACAGGCAAGGAGTGGTCCGTCAGAAGAAAGATGACTTATACGATTGAGCACCAAATAGGGGACAAAGATGGTCTGCCATTCAGAGTTGACTTTTAACTTTCCATACTTAAGCCCCGTTGCCTGATTGTCGCTGCTGATGTCAACGATCAGCGTCAGGCCGCTAAGGGAATACCTTGCTTTCCAATGCTGCAGCGGTTGAGTATTATCAGACCATTCAGCCACAATACTTCTATCTTTCTGTTCAAAGCTAACCAAAGTACCCACGGTGGCTGCACGTACGCTGTCTGAAACATTAAACTCGAGCTTACCCTCAGCCATGATCTTGAATTCCGGATTTTTACCTATTCTGCACGAAAGACCATTCAGCACACCCTCCTGAAGGTTAATACCATATATCACATCCAGCTCACCTTTTTTGCATTTAAGCTCAAAGCGTCCTCTCTCATTAGCTTTAGAGAAAAAGGTTTGTACTCCGGTTGGAATTGGTGGCAGCATGCCGCGATCTGCACGCCGTGGTGCAATTCGGTCTGCGGCCTTGATCGCGTAGCGCCCGGGTGTTCGTTTCTGATTATAAAAAGTGATAGAGTCAAGAAACATTCTGCTGCTGCCATCAATATCGAGATCAGAAAAGGTTATTGATTCAAGAGTTACCGGAAACCTAATCCGTGCCGATAGGGAATCGTCAACAAATGCACTTTCGATGTTCCAGCAACCGCTATTGACCATGCCTAAAGGAAGCTGAAAATCCAGTCCGGAATTGTCTTTCATATTGAGTGTTACTTTGGGAGGGGTACTCTTCTGGGAAATTCTGTACCAGCCCCCATAAATCCAGAAATTGACTGTATCAAATGCCTCAAGTGAAACAGGTTTTGGCGGTTTCAGGATTGCGATGGTTGCATTACCAGAAACAGAGCTACTTATTACACGGCTCGTGGTCTGATCCAGAACTAAATTCTGATTCTTTGTTACTCCACCGCTGTAGGTTAGCTTGGCGCAAGTATCATGCCAGATAATTTCCTCGCTTGAAACCTCCAGTCCTATTTTCGCATCCCCCTTTACGTCCAATGCCCAGCCGTTCAAATTAGCGAATGTTATCTGTGGTTTTGGTTCCTGACTTCGGTCCGCTCTCACAATTTCATACGGCTTTTCTCCCTGCTTACCGGCAGGAGAAATCTATGTAACTATAGGTACAGACACCGAAGAAGTGTTCTTAATTGTAAAAGGGTATTTATCCACAGAATCCTCCATAATCAAAACTTCATCCAGAAAAAACCTTCCTTTTGCAGCTCCTACATACCATAAAAATTGTGCTGCTCTATCATGATCCGTGCCAAGGTCAATGTTATTATAAGTATTTCCATCAATTGTCAGCGCATATTTTTTTTTATCAAAATTAACATCGTATCTGACCGATATCCATTTGTCCAGTGTGAACTTCCCCAGAGTAGTGAATTCTCCGGTGCTACTATGCTGACGCACTTGACCATTCGCTAATAAGGAATGCGAGAAAATAACATTTTCAGTAAAATGAACATCTTTTACATCACTTTTAAGACCAAAGCGTGGACTTGCATAGGGATCACTTGATTTTGGTACATATATTTGAAAGCTTATACTTAAATATTCTTCTGTGCTCTCTTTAGCAAACTTCGCCCAGAGAATGGAATGTTTCTCCCTCTCAATGGCCAGATAATTTTTTCCATTCCTGGTACCGGGCTGAGGGTTATTTACTACCTGAATAGCAGTAAGAGACTCCTGATTGTCTTGCCCGATTTTTAAAAGGCTCCATTTCCCTACGAGTGCCGATGGATGTGCATCTTCATCACTTGGCTGACTGATTGCATCAGCTTCTTCAAAATTATCTTCAAAAAGGACCTCTTTTGAGATCAAATTCGAAGCTAAGTTCCACGATAGCAAGATGATCACAATTCTTGCTTTTTTCTGTAATGTTGAACTTTTCATTAATATCCTCCTTTTTAATGAATAGTATTTTCTATAAAAAATTTCTTTCGTAGCGCAGTATTATACATTGGTTTTATTAGATTAAGCCCCTATAATTATCTGCGTTAAAGAAAAAAAATCGAACACAAGTTTTACCATTGAGATTGTTTTATACACTGCCAGTTTTTTACTTTTGCCAGCCGAGCTCTGGCATCCTCCATGCTTTTCGCGCCGTACCGGTTTTCGGGCAGAGCCAGAATTCGCGTGGAGCCAGTAATCTTTCTGATTTGGCCAATGTTTTCAAGCGATCCACTCCAAATAATTATTTTTTCTTTTTCCACAGCCAGCCGAGCCAGGTGCTCGAAATCATGCAAGTCGGGATTACCCAAGTGCAGATAGCGCATTTCTTCCAGTTCGAAGAGCTCATCCACGAAATGGTTACCGTTGCCGCAGTAATGCAGCCAACCACCACTGAAAGGCGAAAAAGCTCTGATGTCCCGCTGTTTGATAAGGTTACGGTAGACATCGCCTGCAACCAGGACGGCCGAGTCGTCGCAAATACGGATACCGCCTCTCACCAGTTTTACTCCGCAGCAATGGTAGGCGCTATCCATCGGCAGCTCGAGCTTTTTTTTGTAATACGTAGCCACATTAATAATGGTATCGGTCATCAGATCCATCAGTTTTTCAATAATGTGAGGCTCGTCATATAAGGCCAACAGTACCTCGCGTCCATACACCATGCACACCAGGTCGAATGGACCCTGGATATTAGGGATATTGAAATGCACATATTTTGAGAGCTTTTCGTACTGGCTAAGCACATTGGCGGCGAATTTATAAAACGCTTCGAGCTTCCGATTGAAGGGAGAGTTTTTAAAATCGGGAACTCCACGATCGATTATCTCTTTGATTTTGTGCGGATCATTGAAGCCCTTGGCCATGGAATTACCCTCGTCGGTGAGCTCCGATTCCACACCGAAAAATTCGGGAATACTGACTACCCCAACGTTCGGCTCGATACTCAGTGTGCTGTCGTCCTTCAGCAGGGCAGCCGTGTATACTCCGGACAGTGCGGTCATGAAGTTTTTCTCAATGTCATCCCAGCCCTGGGTGAAGGTATAGGACGGCCAGTCCGGCTGGGAAGCCGTCGAAATGAGCGCCGGCAGCCGGTCGCAGCTTTTCCCAGCATAGAGATCGTCCTGTATCTTCTCCGCCTGACCCAGGTGATCGGTGTCCAGTATATTTTCCAGCTTATCCAGGGCTCTTTTATGTTTATCTGATGTTAGCATGATTACTCCTTCATAGTATTATTTCGGAAACCCGGCCTTCTGTGACACTGACGTCTTGCGAGCCACCGGCATTACTTATGACGCACTTTTTAACGTTGCCAGGCACAGTCCAGTCAGTGTTGATCAGAAATACACGGTTTTTCTCTTTCTCCGGATAGACGAAAAAAGCCACTTCGCCGTTCTCAACCTCAAGGGTTCCACTCCAGTCCTCGTGAGGCTGGTCGGGTCGCCACTCACTATACCAGATACCGGTCCCCCAACGTACGAGAATACGCTGAGGCAATGGAAGCATGGTTGGTGATTTCTGATCAGCCGTCATAATCTTTCTCCTTATCACTCAATTATATATAGGGTAGCCGATTATTACCTTGACAGGACTGCCAAAAAACAGTACAATCCTGACTCGATGTTTAGTTTCAAGTTAGCCGACTTTCATCCCATCAATCATATCCCGGCTTACGTCGAAGAAGGTATCCTTAACGGCGAACTTCAATTTCACATACACGATTTTACTGAGCTGGTGCTGTTTAAAGCAGGGACAGGCATACATCTAATAAACGATACGCAGGTACCCGTACGCGCCGGAGACGTGTTTGCCTTCAAAGGCGAAGATGGGCATGGGATAACTCAGGCTAAGAATTTGTGGATATGTAATATTATGTTCGATCATAAAAAATTTTTATCCTGGGCTGCCGACCTTAAAACACTCCCGGGATTTCAGCGCCTTTTCGTGATTGCCCCCCATTATCGTAATCAAAAGAAGGACTGTGGAAATTTACGACTGAATGTTCGCCAATCGAGCTGGGCTTATGATTTGATTCAAAAAATGCTGTATGAATATAAAAAAAAAAAAAAGTGGATATCTGACCGCTCTTTCTTCACTATTCATGCTGCTCGTGGTCGGCTTGTCACGGATGGAATGGAATTCTGACCGTATTGACCCTGTAGGAATCATTTCCATTGCAGCAGCAGTCGCCCACCTTGAGAAAAACTATTTAAATCCCCTGGTAATAAAGGAACTTGCTGCAATTGCCGGTATGTCCGAACGTCATTTTTTCCGTCTCTTCAGCTCAATTTACGGCCAGCCGCCGCTTGAGTACATTATCGGGCTACGCATTCGTGAGGCTTGCCGGCTGTTGGCGGATAGACACGTCGGCATTACCGAAACCGCCTATAAATGTGGCTTCTCAGATAGTAATTATTTTTCACGTAAGTTCAAGCAGGCCACCGGGCTAAGCCCGCGTCAATATCGGGGGACGGTGTAGGTTAGATAAGATACGCCATATCCTCAACGGTGTGCTTGAAAAACGCACCACGAAAGGTATTTATAGAAAATAATAAAGGCAAAAACTACTGGAACCTCTATGAATAGACTGCGGTGTGTAACTATTTCGCCGGCTGTCATGTGCTCGGTATGGTGCCACTAAATATTTCATTCCATATATTCCGTAAAATCCTCAAGAGGTTCACTAAAATCATCACTTAAGGTAATTACAATTTTCCTATCTTTAGGTTTGACAATCTCTCTTAAAGCGTTCATTTGACACCTCGTGCTATATTATAACATTGGAATTATGCAGTCATTGGTAAATTAGATTCCTTACTCTATACTCCTGTACTGATTACTTATAAATTCCCGCCAATTTTTAAGACTTCGTGAAAAAGTAACAACGGAAGTTATTCAGAACGGTTAGTAGTAGTAGTGTTTTCTATAGCCAAGTGAAGGAGTTTCGCCGATCGGTAATTCAGTGCGGCTTTTTAGTAGTCTTTTCTTTATGGTCAAGTGGGAGGGTTTCGCCACTCAGGCAATTCAGCACGGCGTCAAATAGGAAAAATTGGCCAGAAGTTTGCGGGCGCCGAAGGCGGGGCCACGCAAACTGCGAGCAAAGGAGGAACGACCAACGGCAGGAAGCCGTAAGGGAGCACGCCGACAGGAGGTCGAATGAGCGTGCGACCTAGCGCCGACTGCCCAGGATGCCAAAATTTTTCCTTTTTGCCGAGTGTAGTCCGACGCCAGGATGGCGGAGGCAAACGTCCGAATGAATTGCTGGTTACGAAACCCTTCCACGTCGCCTATAGAAAAAATGCCACCGGCTAACGTTCGCCTGAATTGCCGAAACCCTTCCACGGTGCCTATAGAGAAAAACCACCGGCAAACTTCTTCCTGAATTTCAGGATTTGTGCAATACTGCAGTGCCTATTCAAAAATTAGTGGGAATTCATAAGTTCATTACGCTGTCGGTAAAAAAGGTCAGTCCGTGATAAAATATAAACGATTGTTGGACGCACTATTGACATCTTCGGCAACGATACGATGAACATTGTAGAAGTCAACGTCGGAGGAATGAAATGAGCATGCCAACCATTGCAGCAGTCCTGGAGATTATTGCCCGGCACAAGGCCGACTTTGCTGAAAAATATAACGTGGTGCGGATCGGTGTGTTCGGGTCGGTCGCACGAGGCCAACAGACCGAAGAGAGTGATATAGATGTCGCTGTAGAAATGGAGCCCGACCTCTTCAAGCGAGTGGCTCTTAAAAATGAGCTTGAAGTGCTGTTCAATCGTCCGGTGGATGTTGTTCGTTGTTCCAGAACGATGAACCCCCAGCTCCGTGAACGAATCGAACGAGAGACCCGTTATGTTTGATAAAACTTTCGCTCGGCAGCTTGTTGAACAGGTTCTGGAAGCCGTTCGTCGTATAGAGGTACGCTCACAATCGATAACCGCGGCCGATGATTTTCATGGCAGTGAGGAAAATCTTGAACATCTGGACAGCATTTCCATGATGCTTATCACCATTGGCGAAAATATTAAGAAGTTCGACAAGATGACTGAAGGAACCATCCTGTGGCAATACCCGCAGGTACCCTGGCCCGGCGTCAAGGGGGTGCGTGATGTGCTCGCTCATGATTATTTCAACATAGACGCAGAAGAAATATTTTCTATCTGCAAGAATGATGTGCCGGTATTGAAGGTAACACTTCTGAAAATAGATGAAGGGCTGCGTTGATGGCCATCCATCCGTAATTTCTCGCCCCGCACCGCAAACGGAGAGTCGAGGATGGCCCCAGACAGACCTCGGCTGCCATTACGTGGCTCCGGCTGGTGAAAAGCGTCGTTATGCAGGCTGTATTGATTACGCATAAATTTTCGCAAATTTTTAAGACTTCGTGAAAAAGTAACAACGGAAGTCATTCAGAACGGTTAGTAGTAGTACTGTTTTCTATAGCCAAGCGGAGGAGTTTCGCAACGGCTAATTCAGAGCGGCTTTTTAGTAGTATTGTTTTCTATAGTCAAGTGGGAGGGTTTCGCCACTCAGGCAATTCAGCACGGCGTCAAAAAGGAAAAATTGGCCAGAAGTTTGCGGGCGCCGAAGGCGGGGCCACGCAAACTGCGAGCAAAGGAGGCGCGATAGCGCCGACTGCCCAGGATGCCAAAATTTTTCCTTTTTGCCGAGTGTAGTCCGACGCCAGGAGGGCGGAGGCAAACGTCCGGCTGAATTGCCGGTGGCGAAATCCCTTCCACGTCACCTATAGAGAAAAGACAACCGGCAAACGTACTGCTGAATTGCCGGTGGCGAAATCCCTCCCACGTCACCTATAGAAAAAAGACCACTGATAAACCTCCCCCTGAAATACCGGTTGAATACTTCTTTCACCAAGCCTGAAAAATCACGGAAATTTATACGGGCGTCAGACTTTTTGTAAGCAGCCGCACCATTTCCGGAAGATTTTTTTCGCTGAGTGCGCGGACAATACTGAAATGTTCCTGCGCGCCGGTGTCAAGGTCGGCAGTATTCATTTTTGGAATATTCGGCATATTGGTCAGGGGAAGATTTGCGCTGATATACAGCCGCTCAAGCCTTGTGTTATGCGCGGCTTTCACGAGGGCGTGGTGAAAACGCAGATCAGCTTCATATAAACCGAGCAGCAATTTGTTTTCAGCAAGAGTTTTCATAATAGTGCAGATTTCATACAAGGTGGCAATATCTACTTTTGTTGCCCGGTCTACTGCAAGCCGCGCTGCCGCTGTTTCAAGTACTGCGCGAACCTCGTTTATTTCGGCAATTTCGGCTTCGGTGTATTCCCGGACGAAATACCCGCCTTTGGCTCCGGAAACCAGAAGCCCCTCGCCGTGAAGCCGCGCAAGTGCCTGCCGGACATCAGCCCTGTTTACATGCAGTTGCGCTGCCCATTGCGTTTCTTTAAGCCGGTCACCCGGCTTTAATTCATTTGCAAGCAGGATTTCCCTGATTTTTTCATATGTAAATATCGCCTGATTATTTGATGCCATAACGCGTATAATTATATCAAAAATGATGAAAAAATCAAGTAAAAAAAAATTTAAAAAAATTTCGAAAAATGTTGGCATTTTACCTAAAAATATGTTATCATTAATGCAGTGTGAGGTGCATATGAAAATTACTGATGTTAAAACCATCCTGCTTACCGGCCCATGTACCAACGATCCTTTCCTTTCCGAGTGCCGTACACGCAGAAGCGCCGCTTTTATCGAAATTCATACAGATTCCGGTCATACCGGCATCGGTGAAACCTATGCGGGTTACTTTTGTCCTGAAATAGTACCGGAAGTAGTTGCATTTTTTAAGCCAATTCTTATTGGTCGGGCGATAGATAATATACAGGAATTATGGAATCAGATGTATCACTGCGGGAATTTCTGGTGCAGAACCGGGCTCGGAGCCATTGTGCTCACAGGCATTGAATCGGCGTTGTGGGATTTAAAAGGAAAATTTTATGGTTTACCTGTGTATACACTGCTTGGAGGCCTTACGCATGACAGGCTTCCTGCATACGCAACAGGCGGACCAAGTAACTATCCGCTTGATAATCTTGCCCGTAAGATTGATTTTTATCTCGCACAGGGCTTTACCGGATTTAAAATCGGCGCGGGCTGTTTTACCAAAGAAAAGGGATTTTATATGCCGATGACACCTGCTGAAGCTGCATCGTTTGAAGGTGAAAAAATGGCCTTCGCAAGAAAACATTCAGGCCCCGGTACGCGGATTATGATGGACGGTCATATGGGAAACAGCCCCGCCGGAACATGGAACCTGCAGACTGCAAAAGCTGTTATGAAAGCCGTAGCACCGTATAATCTTTTCTTTTTTGAAGAACCGCTGCACTATACCGATCCATGGGCGTATTCAGAGTTATGTAAAACAAGCGCGGTGCCCATCGCAGGCGGAGAATGCCTTACCACGCAGAGTGAGTGGCGTGTATTCACCGAACATCAATCATTCGATATCGCGCAGCCGGATGCATCCCACATCGGCAGCCTCACGGAATTTATAAAAGTTGCGGGAATGTTTGAAGCAAGCGGCCGCAAAATTGCACCGCACGCATGGGGTGCAGGCGGCTCGCTCATGCAGAATATTCACTGCGCATTTGCCTGCGCCAATACTGCGGTAGTCGAAGTGCCACCGGCATTCGCCGAACTGCATGGCATGGTTATGGGAGATTCATTCCGGATGAAAGACGGATACGTTCTTCCGCCTGAAACTCCCGGACTCGGCATAGTACTTACCGATGAAATAAAAGCGCGTTTCCCATTCGTTCCCGGCAGCGGAGAATTCAATTCCGTACCGGGAAAAATATTAACGGACTGAATTTTAAAAGGTATATATACTATGTCAGAATTAAACGGTTATAACCAAAACGATCAGTACATTTTCGATACCGAGATTAAACCATTCCTTCCCCAAAAGGTTTTTGATGCGCACACACATCTTTGCTCCGGACGGTTCGCACCGGATTTACCCAAAGCAATTGCGTTTGCTGCCGATCCTTCGTTCGGCGAGGTAACACTGGAAAGTCTGCGGTCTTGGCAGAAGATGCTGTTTCCCGCACAGTCCGTGAACAGTCTTGTCCTCGGTTATCCGACCGCACAGACTGATATCGCCGCACATAATGAATTTTTAGCCTCACAATGCACCTCTCCCGGCGATCGGATCAGTATTCTCTGCCGCCCGGATACAAAACCAAAACAGCTCGAAGAATGGATCCGGAAATACAAACCCGCCGGCCTGAAGCCGTACATGTGTTTTTCAAAAAAGAAAAACTTTAACGAATCAGACATTACTGACCTCATACCGGAACCGCTCATCGCGCTTGCCGATACATATAACCTGTCCATTACTTTACATGTTGCCAAAGTCCGCGGTATGGCCGATGAAAAAAACATTAAAGATATCGCGGCACTGAGTAAAAAATACAAAAATTGTAATTTTATTCTTGCACATTGCGGAAGGTGCTTTATCAGTCCGAATATGGAACACGCGGCACAATCCATACTCGAAGCAGAAAATATCTGGTTTGATACATCCGCGGTGTGCGATACCGGTGTGTTTCTCTGGCTTTTTTCGAAACGCAATCCCAAACAAATTCTTTTCGGGACCGACCTGGTTACCGCCGCCGCTTTCAGAGGCAGTTACATTCGTCTCGGTACAAGTTGGGACATTGTGACCTCAGATGCGCTCACGCGCCCGGGAGGGCAGACAATCAAAGCAACATTTGCCGCATATGAAAACCTCTGCGCGCTTTTCTGTGCCGCTCGCTTTTGCGGTCTGAAAGAAAATCAAATACACGATATTTTCTATGCGAATGCACAGAGACTTTTCAAACTATGAAAATTTTTTAACAATAATCTTTATCACAATACATGTCATTACTAAAGGAGAAATAAATGCAGACAGAAACCTCTCAGAAATTATATAAAAGAGCAAAAGAAATAATACCCGGAGGAACCCAGCTTCTCAGCAAGCGTCCGGAAATGTTCGCGCCTGATCTGTGGCCCGCGTATTATAAAAAAGCGAAAGGCTGTGAAATTTGGGATATCGACAATAACCATTATTATGATATGTCTACTAACGGTATCGGCTCATGTCTACTCGGATATGCGGATCCGGATATAAATGCCGCGGTAATAAAAAGAGTAAAGCATGGTTCCATGTCAACTCTCAACCCTCCTGAGGAAGTTGAATTGGCCGAAAGACTTATCGCGTTGCATCCATGGGCCAAACAAGTACGCTTTGCACGCACAGGCGGGGAAATCGGCGCGGTGGCGGTGCGCATCGCGCGCGCAACAACGGGACGTTCAAAAATTGCCGTATGCGGGTATCATGGCTGGCAGGATTGGTACCTCGCCGCTAACCTCAGCGGAAATGACGCGCTGAACGGACACCTCCTCCCCGGCCTTGATCCTGCGGGTGTACCGAGGGAGCTTCAGGGCACCACACTCACTTTTAAATACAATGATCTTGAACAGCTTAAAAATATTATACATACGCATGGAAACGATCTCGCAGCGGTGATAATGGAACCGACAAGGTACACTGAACCTGAAAATAATTTTCTTCAGAATGTAATTACTGCTGCAAGACAATGCGGTGCGCTTGTTATCTTTGATGAGATTACCATCGGGTGGCGGCTTTGTTTCGGCGGCGCGCATCTGGTTTACCAGGCGGCTCCGGATATGGCGATATTCGCCAAAGCACTCGGCAACGGACATCCCATCGCCGCGGTATTAGGCACAAAGGAAGCGATGCGCGGCGCGGAGAAATCGTTTATCAGCAGCACATATTGGACAGAAAGCGTCGGACCTGCCGCAGCGCTTGCGGTATTAAAAAAAATGGAGCGGATCAACATTCCCGCGCACATTAAACAAATCGGAGAAAAAGTAATTACTCTTTGGAAAGACGCGGCAAAAAAATATGCCGTACCGGTAACGGTATGTGAAAACAGGCCTTGTATCACGCATTTTTCATTCAGCGGCAAAGATTCAAATCTGCTGAAGACTATTTATACCGTTGAGATGCTCCGCCTCGGCTTCATCGCCAATACGTCAATTTATCCGACTCTCGCACATAATGATAAAAATATTGCGTTATACGGAAAAGCAATTGATGCAGTCTTCGCTAAAATTGCCGACCTTGTCCGCACGGGAAGTGCCGCATCATTTCTCAAAACACCGGAAGCGCATACCGGTTTTGCGAGGCTGACATGACTCCGCGCGAACGTGTGCTAGCCGTATATGCCGGAGAAAAACCGGATCAGGTTCCTTTACTGCTTGACCTCTCGCACTGGCATAAAGCAAACCGGAAACTGCCTTTTGACCTCACCGGGTACAAAGGCGTGGATCATGATTTGGTTGCGCTGCATAAAAAAGTACAAGCCGTATCATATGTAGAGATGGGCGGCTACTTTGATCTTTATACGGATAATCCTAAAATCACCGATACCGCGTGGACAGATTCTCATGGTGTTTTTCACCGGAAAATTACTACACCGGCAGGGGTGCTGGAAGAAGAACGCATATTTTCTGAACAAAGTTATTCATACAATATCCGTAAGCACCTGTTGCAAAGTGTAGAGGACTTTGAGGCAGTAAAATGTATTATGAAAAGTTACAAGGTTAAACCCCGCTGGGACAGATACACGGCCTGGCGTGAAGCGCTCGGCGATCTCGGCGTAATTTACTGCCCTCTGCCCTACTCCGGTCTTGGCTACCTTATTTCCAGAAACTTCGGGATAGAGAACACCGTGTATGCGGCAATGGATTATCCCAAAGAAACACAGGAACTGATTGACGCCGTGAATACATGCAATTTGTCGATACTTGACACGATAATCGACGGCCCTTTTGAAATACTTATCATCAGCGATAATTTTGATTCAAACGTGCAGAACGAAGGGCTTTTCAATCAATACAGCAGAGCATATTATACCGAGGTTGCCCGTCGTCTTCATGCGGCCGGCAAATATCTTGCCGTGCATGTCGACGGCGAAATGCGGGGCTGTTTAAAAAATTTCAAGTCGTGCGGTGTGGATTGTATTGATGCCGCTACCCCGTCGCCGATGTTCAGTCTTACCCCTAAGGCAGCGCGTGAAGAAGCAGGTCATGACCTCATTTTATCCGGCGGAATACCCGCAAACATCTTCGGTTCAGGCGGCAGTGATGCCGATTTCGTAACATGTGTATTGAACTGGCTTGATACGCGTACTGCATCTTTCAGGCTCTTTATGGCTGCCGGAGATCAGGTACCTACAGACGCGCCGTTTCACCGGATTGAAATGCTGCATGAACTTACTGCACAATACGGGAGGTTCTGACATGAAGAATAATTTACTCGGCTCTACGGGAATAAAAGTTTCAGAAATTTCATTCGGGACAGTCTCACTCGGCCTTCCTTACGGCATCGGCAGCGGATCTGAAAAAGATCCTCCGGACGAAAAATCTGCTATTTCGCTCCTGCACCTGGCCAAGGATAAAGAAATTAATTTTTACGATACCGCAGCAGTATACGGAACGAGTGAAGCAATAATCGGTAAAGCCTTTCGGGAATGCCGGGAAAAAGTAATTATCTGCACAAAACCAGATCATGTGTATGAGGATTTAAATACCCGCAGGCTACCTTCAGACAAACAAATTACCGACAGACTAGAACTATCGCTTACGCAAAGTCTGAAAAAACTCAACACCGATTATATCGATGTGTATATGTCCCACGACGGAGGAGAAGATATTATCGGAAATGATACGGTTATCAGTTTTTTCAGTAAGCAGAAAAGAGCCGGGAAAATCAGAGCAACGGGAATTTCGGTGTATTCTGTTGAAGAATCTAATAAAGCTGTTGAAAGCGGAGTGTGGGATGTAATACAGCTGCCGTTCAATCTTCTCGATCAGTCCCATCTCCCCGCGATCCGCTTTGCTGCAGAGAAAGGAATCGGTATAGTAGTCCGTTCGGTTCTCTGCAAAGGTGTACTCACCGATAAAGGAAGTACCCTCCATCCCGCGCTGCGGGGAGTTCAGGAGCATCGTCTGAAGTACTCCTCGCTATTCCATGCGCATGCTGAAACACTTCCGCAATTGGCTGTAAAATTCGCATTATCAACAGCGGGAATTTCTTCGGTACTTGTCGGTATTGACAAACCCGCATATCTGACCGAAGCACTTTCCGTTATTGACGGAAACCCGCTCTCTGAAAAGTATCTGCAGGAAGCAGAAAAACTTGCGTATCCTGATTCTTCATTTATAAACCTCCTCCATTGGGGGAAGATGGGCTGGCTGTAGGAATATGAACACTCCCGTTAATCAATACCATACCCGGACTTTGTGTTTCAGGTGTATTTCATTTTTTTTAAGGAGATAGTTATGATAAAGCTTGGAATAATCGGATTGAGCGAAGGCAACGGCCATCCTTTTTCATGGTCGGCGATAATTAATGGCAGATTCAATCCTGAGGCGATCGAAGGATGCGGATACGATCTGATTCCCCGTTATCTTGCCGCCAACAGGGATACTCTTGGTATCTCAGGCGCTGCAGTTACGCACATCTGGACTCAGGAAAAATCACTTTCGCAGAAGGTTGCCGCATTCGCCGGCATACCAAACATTGTTGATAAAATAACAGACCTTATCGGAAATGTCGATGCGGTAATTCTCGCGAGGGATGATGCCGAAAATCACCGCAAAATGGCGGAACCGTTTATAAACGCAGATATACCCATTTTTATAGATAAACCTCTCGCAGTGAATGCGGATGATTTACAGTATTTTAAAAAAGAAGCCGTAAAAGGAAAAATAATTATGTCCTGTTCATCGGTAAGGTATGCGGCGGAGTTGACCGGCGTGAAACAAAACCTGCACACTTTTGGTCAGCTTGAATATATTTCCGCTACCGGAAAAAAAGACTGGTTAAAGTATGGTGTCCATATGCTCGAAGGCATGTGCGCATTTCTGGATGATGAAAAAATTACACGCGTTCAACATGTGAGCAGAACACACGGTAGAGATATTGTACTTCTGCAATTTGCTTCGGGCATGCCGGCAACACTGCAGATTTTTTACGATATATCGCCGACTTTCCAAATGTCCGTGTTCGGCCGCAGTAACTGGGCACTCATTGAATATATGAACTGGTATACCATGTTCAGAGATACACTTATAAATTTCATAAGAAGTGTCGGGGAAGGAAAGCCCAGGCTTGAATTTTCAAAAACGGAAAACATCATCCGGGCAATAATTGGTTCATCCGAAAGTCTTAAACAAGACGGGAAAATAATCAATATATAAAAGGAGCACACGCAATGCACATACACGAATTATTCAGTTTAAAGAATGAAGTTATTCTCGTCACCGGCGGCGCCGGAAAATACGGCGCACCTATAACCGAAGCGCTCGCGGAAGCCGGCGGAAAAGTGATCACCGCTTCGCGCTCACTTGAAAACGGTAAAAAGACCGCGGCTGATTTCAGAAAAAACGGACTTGATGTCGAAGCCTTGTACTGCGATCAGGCTGTTCCTGAAACAGTCAACGCGCTTAAAAAAGAAATAAAAGAACGTTTCGGAAAACTGACGGTACTGATAAACTGTGCGGTCGGCCGGCCGATGAAAACCTACACTTCGCCGCTCAAAGACTGGGAAGAATCAATGAATATTAACGCAACCGGTCTTTTTAACATGACCCGGGAGATGGGTGAACTCATCGCGTCGTCAGGCGGCGGCACCATTGTGAATATCTGCTCCATGATGGGCATGTTCGGCCCGGACCTTTCAAACTACGATGGAACGGGATGGGATGTTCCGCCGCCGGATTATTTCTTTCATAAAGGCGGGATGCTCACGCTGACGAAATATCTCGCGCGGGTGCTTGCGGATAAAAAAATACGGGTGAATTCAATCAGCCCCGGAGGTAAAGCCGCTGCGGATCATAATGAGCAATTCATTAAAAATTATACAAAAAAAGTGCCGGTCGGCCGCCTTGCCGTTCATGACGACATAAAAGGCGCCGTGGTATTTCTCGCTTCAAAAGCAAGCGGGTATATTACCGGCGAAAATATTCTTATGGACGGCGGGATGCACTGCTGAGCGGTATTTTTTACCAGCCAAAGGCGTATCCCTATAAAAACGCGATGTGCTCTCGGTAATTTCTATCCGTAATACTCCGCGTAGCGCATTGGCTACACCGTTGTCAAATAAAAAGACTTTATATCCCGTCAATAATTGTTTGCCCTGTGGGAAAGAGACAACCAAATTAGGAAATTATTGTAAATTATTGAACCATATTGTAAAATGTGATATAAAATTTTAGGTAAGGAATTATTATGTCACTACCTGCAACAATAGATATTCATGACCTTCCGGAAGATAAACAGTACGAAGTTATTGAGTTCGTCCAGTTTCTGAAGTACAAATATAAAAAAACTGTAGAAAAAGTCAAAATCGATGACTTTTCTTTCGCAAAATCAAGGGAACGCCTGAAGAACTACAAAGGTTGTCTAAGTGATGCTGTTATAGAGGAACGACGCTCCTACGTATGAAGTATTTTATTGATACTTCTTCCTTTCTGAAACTCTATCATACTGAAGAAGGGACAGATACCCTACTGGAAATATTACATAGGAAAGACTTTGACGGTATTTATCTATCAACTCTCGCAAAAGTAGAATTTGTTTCTGCGATGTGGAGGAAAATTCGGATGAAGGAACTGGCGCAAGAAGAGGGAATTGACACCATTAACGATTTCCTTTCTGATGATGCTAAGTTTTTTTGGGTAGATGTAACGAGTGAAATTATGGGAGTTGCAATCTCCCTGTTACAAAAACATGGAAACAAAGGACTTAGAACGTTAGATGCCATCCAGCTTGCATCAGCAGAACAGGCAGTGAGACTATCATCAGCTGAACTATCGTGTATAACTTCTGACAAAACTCTTGCGACTATTATGCAGGAGAATGGCTTACGTGCAGTCTTGTTGTAAATCGCTTTAAAAACGAATAGTACTTTCTATAATCGACACAGCGGTGAAGTTTAATACATTTTTCTAATAATGTCAAGAAAATTTAAAATTTCTCTATTGCAGAGGAAATACTGTACACTAGTATTGCTCGAGTACTAAAAAAATCGAAAAATTTGCCGTTTTGCGAAATTCGTCATATTTAGCAGAATATACCTCTCCCAATACGGCGGTCATACTGCCGTAATTAACTCCGTTCATTGATATGCCGACAGCGAAAAACGTCAAAGGCTTAAAACCGATTGACCCGCCCAGTACAGTCATCGCATCCGGATTCGGGTTTATGCTTCCCGCAATCTGAATTTTCATATTCTGACCGGTTATTGCGGCGGGATTTTGATCTGCGCTGTCTGCATTGCCGATACCGCAGGCGGAAATGTTTCCCATACCTCCGGATACACTGCCGCTGCGGATCATAATGAACAATTCATTAAAAATTATACAAAAAAAGTGCCGGTCGGCCGCCTTGCCGGTCATGATGACATAAAAGGCGCCGTGGTATTTCTCGCTTCAAAAGCAAGCGGGTATATTACCGGTGAAAATATTCTTATGGACGGCGGGATGCACTGCTGAGAGGCTCTGCACTTTTTATCAGCCATGCTGACTGATAAAATCCATTGCCGCATGCACCAAAAACCCGGAGCGGGTTTCTCCCTCTTTCTTTGCATAATTATCAAACTTTGATAACAATCTTTCCGGAATTGAAATATTTATTCTTCTGGATTTACCGGCAAGTTTTGTAAAATCTACGGAAATTACAGCTATGGTTCCTTTTTCTTTTTTAGATTGTTCCAATATTTTATCAAAAGGAGATGGTTGGGGTATTATTTCATTATCAATAAGCATCCCTTCAACATGTGTCAGTACTGCTTCTTCAGTATTAGTCAAAGCCGCTTCTAATGTTGAGCCGGCCGAAAAACAGCCTGGTAAATCAGGAACTGTAACACCAAAATCAGATTTTTTTTCTTTATGAATAATGACGGCGTATTTCATATTTCATTTCCTTTTTAATAACGCTTGTTTAAAAATATTTTTTAATGTTCCTATCGGGATATCACTCTTAGATTCTTTATCATAGACATCTACGCTAAAAACGTAGATAAATTTGTGTAATAAAGTTTATTTACTATACAGCGAGAGGACAGCGGTCAGTTTTCAGAGACCAGATATCAGAGTCCAGAGTTCAGTATTCAGTGGTCAGCTGGTACCTACGTAATTTTAGTCAATCTCTGGCTTCTGTATGCTGTCTTCTGGAGTCTACCGACGAGGTCGGTCGACCTCTCCGGCTTTGCCGGCTTAGGATGAGGAACAGTCACTTTTCCTTTTTTCGTTGAATGCTTAAATTGATGATGACTTCCCCGGATATTGTGTACAAACCACCCATCTTCTTTTAGTAATTTAATAACTTCCGCAGATTTCAATTGTGTATTATACACACAAATTTTAAAATTTTCAACATTTATATTTATTATTCTGCATGGTGAAGGTTTCTCGGGCATTTGACGTTTTTTGATCAATCCCGTCAGTCTATTTGTCAACGCATACGGTATGCTGAAATTTTTTCATTTTCACGCTTGCTTTTATCAGCAAAATGCCTTATAATTAGTACGTACTATATTCCGTACGGAGGAAAAATGTATACACTTACCGCTACTTCTGCGCGTACTGAGTTGTTCAGCTTATTAAAAAAAACCATTAAAGGACATATCCAGACAAGAATTAATTCAAAAGAAGGCAGTGCCATTTTAATTTCTGAAGAAGACTACGAGAGTCTCCTGGAAACCTCTGAATTGTTATCAATAAAAGGACTTAAAGCTTCAATAAAAAAAGCAGACAAAGATATAGAAAATAATAATGTATATTCAATAGACGAAGCTTTTTCCTGATATGAAATATGAAATTAAGATCACCAAAACTGCACTTAAAGATATTAAATTATTAACTCCAAAGTTAAAAGAAAAGCTAAAAAATATTCTTGAAGAAACTCTATCTGAAGATCCTTATATTGGCAAAGCGTTAGCCGGCGATCTAAAAGGTAATTATTCCTTTAGATTAACGTTTAAAGACAGAATAATTTACAGTATTGATGATGAAATCAAGACGGTGTATATCAAAAGAGCAAAAACACATTATGGTGATTAGATTATACATACGGGCGGTAGAAAGATGAAAAAAAACAAGGAAATTTTATGAAGCTTGAACTAAACAGTACCGCACTCAATGTAAAAGTAGACGGTAACAAATATTATATTTATAATAAAAAAACAAAAAAAAGGCTTACCCTTGACTGGCCTGCGGTAAAAATTGCTTCAGAAGGAAAAGAGCTTATTCCCCAGAAAACAGAATTAAGTGCAGTTGCCGGGAAAGATGTAATTACACAGCGTTTTGAATGCAAAGGCTTTGTTTTTACTGTAAGTCTTCTGCCTGATAAAAAAGGACCATGGATACGAAAACGCGTCGAAGTTTTAAAATCCGCTGAATGCGGCACACCGGACTATATTGAAGTTGATGCGCAGACCTTTTCCTTATCTGAGAAACTGAGTATACGGGGATATCGTGCTTCTACTCCGGTAATACAGAAAACAGCGGAAGAAGAAGGAGGGGGGCTTATGCCCGGCTGCGGTTACCCGCTTATTGGAAAAGGCATTTTTACCGGCCTGGAACACCCTGCCGCTTTTAATAGTATTAAAAATAACCGCTGGTATTTACGTCATTATCCGGTGTGGGAAGGCAATACACTCGAAACAGTTGATGCAGTCATAGGTTTTTCAGATCATGCCGAAGATGCTTTTGCTGATTATCTTGATACAATCCGATTAAAGAAACTCAATAAGCCTTTAATTTCATTTTGCACCTTCTGGTCTGATCCTTACATTGGAGCAGGTGAATATGACGTATCGTATGATGGATACAAAGCGTTTTTTAAATCATTTATTTCAAAAAAACTCATTCCTGATGTTTTCACTCTTGATGCCGGATGGAATAACCGAAACAGTATATTTCAGGCCAAGAAAAAAGTCGGCGGCGATGAAGGACTCATCAACCTTACTAATGTTGCACGTGCACATGGCATAAATCTCAGCCTTTGGATTAGTCATAACGGACACATGGGCATTTCTCCGGAATATCTGCATAAAGCCGGAATATCCTCAGGGCGCGGTCAGAGTTCTGCATATTGCGGTGAGGGTTATGGCGTGATGATGGACAAAAAATTGGAAAATGTTTTGAACGAACGTTTTTGCGAATTAATCGAAAAAACAGGAGTAATGCATTTTAAAATTGACTGGGATAATGATTGTGCCACAAACGAAAATTTCAATAAAAAGTACCCGACGCGAAATCATGTAAGACAGGCAAGCATAAATGCATTTTTCCGGATTGCACGGAATATGCGGAAAGCCGGAAAAATAATAACCAGAAACGGCTGGTGGAGTTCGCCGTGGTGGCTGTGCGAGGCAAATCACCTCTGGCTTGCTGACTCAGGAGATTCTGAGTATGCAAAACTGCCGTCAAAAACTCAGCGTGAATGTGCAGCAACCCACAGAGACATCATGTACTATAACCATCTGATCCGTGACCGTTCGGCTCTTCCGCTTGACTGTTTTGACAACCACGAATTTCCCGATGCGCAGCGTAATCCATTTATAGAAACCCCGGAGTCGTGGGTAAATGCCGTATGGCTTTCATTCATGCGCGGAAGCACCTACATGGCGTATACGTTATGTCCGGAAAAAATGATGGATTGGCAGACACAGTCTTTCAGGAAAATTATGGAATTTTGCCGGGCATATAAGGACAATATTTTTGTCCGCAGAGGGAGGATGGTTCCTGGGCACCCGGGTAAAGGTGAGGTATACGGTTTTTTTCAACCCGGCGAAAAGGAGTCATGGATTGCGCTGAGAAACCCGCTCCCGGTTCCTCAACAAATTAAAATCAATTCAGAGGAATTCTGCCGTCATCATGTCAAAAGCGCGCTTCAGTTTTATCCGCATTGTGAAATGATTTCATTTAAGAAGAAAATTTTATTTATGGCGCACGAACTCAAAATCATTGTTCTGTCGGGAAACACGATAACCCCGGTCCTTTCTGTTCCCTATATGCTTGAGGAGTCCAGCGGAAAAGCATTAGTCAGGGTTCCTGCTTCTGCCATTCTAGATAGTACGGTCCGCCCTGACGTTGCCGGGGTAATGAGATTTCCCCATTTTGACGCTAAAGTGATTGAGCGCATTGCAGAAAAAGAAAAATTGATTTTAAAATGGAAAATCCGCTCTCCCTACAGAACAAGGTCGCTTGAAATTCAGATTAAAATCAGAGAAAAAGAAATCGGCAAATCCATTGTCAGGGCCACGTCCAGCCGATATCAGGAGGATTTTTCCGTCTGTGTGCTGCCTGTTACCAAATATGGCGTGGGGATACCCGGATATGGAGAAACAAGAAACCTTAATCAAACCTGTGAAGATGATATCGTATACTATTCGGTGCGAATACCGGACGGCGGTTGTGTCTATGTTAAAATCGAGGCTGCGAATTTTAACGATATGGAATGCTGGCTTGCCGGATATGAAGCGCCGTCTGGTAAGGGATTGATCAGACCGGTTCCCGAAATGTTTAAAAAATGCCTGCCGCAGCAGCACCCGCTTGGGTTTTCGAAATGTATGAAACTGCCTTTGGGGTAAAAAAAAACAGATTATTCTTTAACATACAAAGCGGTGCCGCTTGGTACAATAAAAGCGCGTGAAATAGTTACTTTTGTAATTCAGCAGTCTGGGACGGGGCGGCGGGCAGTACACGGAAGCTGCGAGGACTGAGTTTACCCAAGTATACCAGTAGTGCCAATATTTCTGTTTTGACATCAGACCTCAAGCCGTCATCTGACGCACTTAAGCACCTACTGTTTCAAATGTAAACCCAATTTTTTCTGTTTTGGGAATAATATAATTTAATTTTTCAAATCCTATGACTTGTCCTGTTTTGTCTTTCATCATAATTACTTCATCCCCGGTTTCTTCACAAATATATTCAGTCTGCGGATCTTTAAACCATACAGTAAGAGTGTTGCCTTCTCTATCGAAATATACTTTTACTTTTTCCATATTATTTCACCCCGCTTCCCTTTTGCACAACAATTACATCATCTATATACGTCACACTGCCGTCGGGCGTCATCGGTGAAAATGATACCGTATTGACCGAACCTGCCGAGTTACATTCCTTCCATATGCCTGCGGCTTGTTCAGCCTTGCCGGCTTCAAGGACCGCCGCGGTATACCGGTTATTCTTCATATCCGTGGTAATTTTCAGCTGTACCCAGGTATTTTGAGGTATGGTAAGCGGGCTCAGTATATACGATGGACTTCCTGCAAAATTTCTAAGATTTATTTTTCCGTTTTCAAGAATATATACTGCGGCTACGTCCTGGCCGCTTATGTCTTTAAGAACTGCGACAAAAGAACTTTTTTCAAGAAAAACCATTGCAGAAAATTCTATATCCGCACCTTCAGTACTTTTCGCAAAAAAAGCCGACAACGGTGAACCGCCTCTGATAACTTTTATTGCCTGGGAACCGCTGTGTGCTTTTTCAGCGCTTACCACTGCGCCTTTTGCAGTAAAGGCTGACCAGCGTCCGACAGCGGTATATACGCCCACTGTGCCGGAAATTCCGGAATTGAATAAAGCGGTATCGTCAAAACTATTACTCAGCAAAATACTGTCGGACTTAGGGAGTACAATTTCAGGTTTCTTTGGTCCGTGGGTTAAAGCTAATTCCGTTTCCTTCGTATATTCGGCGATGCGTTCTGCGGCAAATACCGTATCTTTTGTATATTGCCGTAGTGTAAAACCGGATTTTTTTTCATCGCGAAAATCTCTTTTATATTCAGACAGCCACACAGAAGATGAATCTCCCGTTTTTTCTGTGTATACCTGAATATTTTTTCCGGCTAATGAAAAGTTTTCTGCGCCGATTCGGAATCTTTTCATCACGTACATATTATTTTCTGCGGTAAAATTTACTTCAGGGTAAATGTTTAACTCATCGCCGGCAAAAAAAGATTTTTTTAATGAGAAAACCGGGGTGGTAACAAGGTATGAAAGATCAAAACTTGTTACATTAATAAACGTTATATCTGCATTTTTATACAGCCGCGCATTAGGATCTTTATATTTATTTCCGAGAATGAGTACGTTATCAAGCACAACAGTACTTTTGACATCAGGTGTATCTGTAACAAAATGCAGAGATTTTGACCCGTTACAGATAACTATCGCGTTTTTAACCGTGTGTATGCCGCGTGAAATAAAAAAAACATCTACGCCGTAATTTCCGCTTATAAACACCCCGTCGTATACGGTTTCACTCAGTCCGGTATCACAAATGCCGGTTGAGTTACGGATAGACACAAATCCTTTAACCGTATACCGGCAATCGTCATGCGCACTGATGCCGTCATCGCCGTTTTCAATTGCCTGAATATTATGGAATTCTATATCTCTTGTTTTGCCATGAATGTTATATCCGTCATTATATGCATGCTTTGCGGTGATGTTTTTAATCCGCCACGATTCACAGTAATCACCGTAAATAGCCACCCCGTTACCGCGTACCGGCACTTCTATATGATACGATTCGATTTTTTTTTCCGGATCGGTTTTTATATAAAATGCTTTTTCTTCCGCGGCAAATGTCCATTCGCCTGACGAAAGATCCTCAGGTTTTTTAAACGGATCGCTCGCTCCTTTACTCGTTCTGTTCATCAGATTAGGCCTTCCGTCAAATACGAAAAAAAATCTTGCCATTATATCCGGATTTAATTTATATGCGGTGTACATCTCCGTGTTTTTATATAATCCATTTCCGGTATTTTCCCACGTACTCAGGTCTATCGGATCCGCTCCGGTCAGCACTGATCCCTGTCCGTCAATCGTAATCGGCGCGCCCGGCTTTCCTGATCTGTTTAAAATTTCTATCATCTCATTGTACGGAGTTTTTGACGGATTTATACGTATATAATCACCCGGCTTTGCGGTAAGTACCGCTTTCCGTATAGTTTTAAACGGACCTGATTTATCTTTTGCTGCGGCTGAAAGTCCGTTTAATGAATCATCACCCGTATCTTTACATACATAATATTCAATACTGAAAGCATACCCGCACAACACAAGAACCGCAGCCAAAAAGTTTACTTTGTTTTTCATTTTTTTCTCCTATTTTAATCAGTTACCCTCACGTACCACGCAGTCCGGAAACCTTTTTTGTAATGTTCTCTCTATGCCGAGCGTCAATAGTAATTGTTTTGCTTCTTCGGGAATGACCGTCCCTCTGATTTGTACCACCGCAGTCTTTTCATTTTCAAGCCGCACAAAGATGATGTATATTCCGTCTCTCCGTAAAATCGGATTGATGCTTTTATCAATATATTTTTTTATATTTTCCGCGGTCATGTAATAAGCTGCCTGCTGATACCGAGTTCTTCCCAGACCGGCCCGAGATCAACTACACTGTTTTGAATACGGGCCTGATCTACCGCAATCGCTGCTGCGGCACTGCGCATTCCTTCCTGCCCGCTGCATTTTGGTTCCGCACCAGTCCGCAGAGACTGCGCAAATTCTTTCATTATACGTCTGTCGCCCTCGGCATGTACTTTCTGGTATCCCTCAAGGTGTGCGTCATGAAACTCCGTCATTTTTTCGACATGTTCTTCATTATCTGTGAGTGTCCGCCATCTCAGTACTGCCGAATATTGCTCGGTAATAATATTACCTTCCGTGCAGTGCATATACATTCTGCGCTCGGGAATTGTATTGCACATAGTAGCCTGAAACTGCGCGCGCGCTCCGTTATAAAATTCAAGTATTGCGACCAGATTATCCTCTATATTTTTTTCCGAGGTAAACGGGTCAGTGTCTTTATCCCAGTACTCCTTCAGCCGGTTAAATTGCTGAGATTTTTTTAATAAATGGGCGTGTTCGGGAATGAAAAAGTTATTTCCTCCAAAAGCACAAACGCGCCGTGGAACCGACCCTGTGAACCAATTAAGCAGATCGAGGTCGTGACAGCATTTTTCCAGAATATGCGGACCTGCGATTTCTTTATACCGCCGCCAGTTTGTCATTATCATCGCCCCGTGTCCGGGATTGATGTTTTCGTTTGCATCGATACTGATAATTTTCCCCAGCACGCCGCTGTCGAGAATTTCTTTTGCACGCTGGTATAGCCGCGCATAACGCATACAGAAGCCGGTGGCAAAAAGAAGATTGGTTTTTTTATGCGCATCTGTTATGGCTTTACAGTCAGCAACAGTAGGGGCGAGAGGTTTTTCTGAAAATACATGTTTTCCTGCGGCGAAGGCGGAAATTATCTGTTCTTTATGATATGCGTTAGGCGAACCAACCATTACTGCATCAATTTCCCGGCACTGTATCATGTCCGAATAAGTTTTAAACACTATACCGCCGGGATTTCCCGCATTGGAGAGCATGGTTTTTGCCCGTCCAAAATCAGGATCGTATACTCCGTAAATACATATATCATCTTCTTCGGCAAGGTAGCCCGCAAGGCCCCCGGTGCGGCCGGCGCCGCTTACTCCGATATTAATTTTGGTTTTTTTTATATTTTTCATTCTACTTTCCTCGTTTGCGCGCAATTCTTCAATATTCCGTCTATCGTAACATAATTATAACCAAATCGCTTAAGTTTGTCAAGTGTTCTAAAAATAAAAATAAAATGCTTGACAATTCCGCTAATCGGAATTATAATGTTGTGTATGGTAAGCACCGGATATAATCCAAAAAATATTAATGCATCGGTGGTCACGGCTTTGCAAATTCTGGATTTTCTTTCTGAACATGGGCATAATGGTCTGAAAACCATCGCTGAAAGCTGCAAACTTAATAAAATTGTTGCACACCGTATTATTAAGTCGATAGAATTAAGTGAATTTATGTCCATCCGGCAGAGTAAAACCGATGAATACAGTCTCGGTTTAAAATGCGCCTCCTATTGTGCAAAAAAATTGGAAGAATATCCGGCATTCAACATTATTAAAAAACATATTAAAACAATGCTGAATGAATTTGACCTGACCATTACCCTTAATTTCTATATAGGAGGCAGAATTTTGTTTTCATTTGCAGATTTTTTTTTATCCGCAGGTTCATTTGATTTTTCATTTCACAGACGTATTCACGGATTTATGAACAGCGCCGCGTCAAGAGTTTTCTACGCGTTTAATCCGGAAGCATTTTTCCGTATTAAAGCGTATCCTGACGAACTTTCCGGCAATGACATTAAAGCAATAAAAAATGAAATATATTCCATATGTAACGGAACAATTGCTTTCGGACAATCCGGCGATTCGCTGCCGGAATATGCTGCGGTACCCATACGGGAAATACGCGGGAAAGTACACGGTCTTGTCGCGGTAATTTCACTGCAGCATGAAAATATATACAAGTATAATCCGGAAGCAGTTAATGAATTTTTGTGCCGCACAAGAATAAATATAGAAAGTGAGATTAGCAACAATAAAATTAATAAAAATGAAAAACACACAAGCTCTGAAAAAAATGACACACATTACTGTAACAGTTGACCTGCACCCGGAAATTCTCCGCCAAATCAGCGCACTGCCCGGGGTAACCGTACACTATGAGAATACGGGAAAACAAATCGCGGATGACATTCTGCGCACAACCAATATCCTCTTCTGTGAACTGTTGCCGGATAACTTTGATGCCTGCACATCCCTTCAATACGTTCAGATCTCATCAACGGGGTATACCCAATTATTCAATAAAGGACTGAATGAAAAAAACATTATGGCTTGCAATGCCCGCGGAGTATTTGATACGCCGATCGCTGAGTGGTGCGTGGCGATGATGGTAAATCTTGCGAGAGATATGAGAGGCATGATCCGTAACCAGGACGCACGGATATGGGACCGTTCACCGCGTTTCCAAAGAGAAATCCGCGGCGCAACAGCGGGCATACTCGGCTACGGATCAATCGGCCGGGAAACTGCCCGGCTTGCAAAAGCAATGGGTATGAAAATTCATGTCTACGGCAGAAATCTCCCGGCCGACATGAGTCAAATACCAATTTACCGTATCCCCGGCACCGGAGATCCTGAAGGAATACTTCCGGATAAAGCTTTTGTGACCGGACAGGAAAAAGACTTTTATTCCGACCTTGATTTTCTTATTCTCACCGCGCCGCTGACAAAAAAAACAGAAGGAATTATCGGCGAACGCGAGCTGGGATTTCTCCAGCCTCACACGTACATTTTAAATCCGGCAAGGGGGCCGATTATTCAGGAACAGCCGCTCATTAAAATTCTGAGGGAGGGAAGAATAGCAGGCGCCGCACTCGATACACATTACTATTATCCCATGCCCTCTGACCATCCCCTCTGGTGCTTTCCCAATGTACTTATGACCCATCATATATCGGGTTCAACAAAAAGCCAGAATTTTCTGCCGCGTGTCTCAGAAATCTTTTCAATAAATGTACATAATTTTTTATCCGGGAAACCGCTCATCAACGGATTGTCAAAGGAACAAATCGACGGTGACTAAATACAATATTTTATTTTCCGGCAGCGCGCCTCTTTTGAAACGGTGTGCAAAAAAAATGGAAAGTTTTTTATTAACTAAAAAACTTTTGGAAAAAGCATGCGGGAACACAAACATGTTTCCTTCTGAAAGTCTTTGCCGGAGTATACCTGCAGACAGCTTTATCCTTTGTCTTAATTCAGAACTACCCGCACAGCTGCAATATATTCCTCCCGCCGGGCAAAAGGCTGTTGACGATTATTTTGTAATATTAAAAAATAATCAGTCAGTCATCATCAGCGGCAACCGTCCCCGTTCTGTACTCAGCGCAGTCCGTTATTATACTTCCGCAGTCCGCAGAGCAGAAAACATTACTGACAAAATAGTGCGCACTGTTCCTTACCGTGTCCGGGCAGTCCTTGAAGATTTTCCTTTCACCTGCTACGCCTCTGCCGGACTGAATTTCAACACCGATACTTATATGGAAAACATCGCTTCGCTTGGCTACACCAGCGCAGAATCTAACCGCCTCTCGCCCGGTCATCCCATGAGTGCGCAGTGGTGGAATTATGAATTTACTAATCCGTCACCGGCACTTTTCTTTTATACAAAGCGGCATAAAGGTGTATGGCCGGAAGAACTTATTGCGGCGAATAACCGTGAATTACTGGCCATCTCCGCATCCGCAGCAGCGTATGATATGGGTGTACATTTTACTACGTTCCTTCCGAGGCCGTATCCGGAAAATTTTTTCACCGTCAATCCTGAAATGCGCGGTTCTCATTTCTGCCACGATTATATGGAAAAGGCGGGAATACCCAAAGCGTGGCGTCTTGATATCACCCGTCCCGATGTAATGGAATTCTATGAAACAATGTTCCGCATGCTTATCTCTCAGGTGCCGAATCTTGAACATATATTTTTATGGCATGGCGATCTGGGCGCCTCTTTTGCCGGCAGCGGAGAGGACAATTCCGACGCACATGTACTAAAAATGATGAAAAAGTTTCACGTAATGCTTGACGGCCTGATCGCGGCGCAAAAAAAAAATATCAGGATATGGATAAATCTGTGGGGACTGCCCAGGTCAATTTTCCCTGCGGTTATTGCGGAAATGCCTGCAAATGTAGGAATTACTATTAAGGATACAATCGGAGTACAGCGGCAATTCGCAGGTCTTAATTACACTATTCAGGATGCATCGGTTATTTCTTCAGAGCTCGGCGCGGAAAGCCGGAAAATCATGGAACTTTCTGAGTCAAATAACCGCCAGTTCATGTTGAATCAGTATCATGATTTTTCCGAAGATCTGGATCCTATACACAGCTTTCCGCATCCGGTAATGACGTATAAGAAATTTACCGCTTTGAAATACAGTAAAGCCGCAAATTTTTCTACTAACTGGGGGATAATTTCTCCTGAATTTAATCCGCTCAATTTAAATCAGGAAATGATTTTCCGGATGATGTGGCAGGACGGGCAAAATAATCTGGATACAATGCTCGGAGAAATACTGGAAAATGCTGGTTTTGCTTCAGTGTCAGAAAAAATTAAAAGTATACTGCCGCAGATAAATACCGCAATCGAATCCTGGCCGCAGCTTTGGGCGCTACGTCTTCAGGATATCGGCATCCGGCTGCGCTGGCTGGTCAGGCCGCTTCTGATAAGTAAACCGTTATCTGCGCAGGAGGGCGGTTATTATCTCAATCATCAAATTTATAAAATAAATTCTCCGCATCCTTTTAATGATTTTCTTGAGGTGAATGCGCAACAGGCTGTTGATCTTGGGCGTGAATTACAAGCAATGTGCGGTATTTTACAAAACGCAATAAAAGAAATGATGGTTATCCGCAAATCGCTTTACGGTATTAAAAAACAATCGTTCAATAAAAGCCTTTACAACCCTGTCCTCGCATCTTATTTTCTGCATACCACGCTGGCCAATGTATTCTTGTTTTACGGCACGCTGCACTCGGCGTCTGCTGAAAAAAAAGACCATGCGGAGTATCACAAAAAGGCGGGGGAAATCAAAAAAAATGAAATCCGAAATACCGCCGACGCACATGCTTTTTTTTCCTGCAACCCGGATACCCTGCTTACGGTTCAAAAAGAATGGGGGCAGTGTCTCGGTGAAAATTTTCCCGCCTTGCTTATAAAAAAAATTAAAATAATGAAAAAAAACTTTTAAAAGCTGGAGATAAAAATGAAATATTTAATAAACCTGCGGATAACCGCGCTCGTATGTGTCTTTACCATATCAATAATAATTACATGTTTCGGAAAATATTATCCTTACTCTGCAGATCACTACATCAGCACCGGCGACAATCACTGGACCGGCAATGCACTTCCGGTAGACTCCCCGCAGTCGCTTAACGATACGTTAGATTTTCTTAAGGAACTTTTCGGCGCAGAACGGATATACATGCGCGGCCTTCAGGAGGCTGCCTGGTCGCATACAATGCACGTGCGCGAAGAAAACTACCGCTATGCGTCATTTCATAATCATTCCCGTGATTTAGTATTAAAAAAAACATCGAAAAATTATCGGTGGACATCGCAAAAAAAAAGGGTCTAGAATTCTGGGGAATTGCGTCGCTTGCTGACTGGGGTTCTCCCGCTGATTGTCCGGGGTTTAACGAATTTCCCTTTAACTGCGAATCAAAACTCCGTATCGAAAACCCTCAGTGGGCTCCAACAGACAAATACGGATACCGGCGTCAGGGCGGTACCATAGAATTTGCCTATCCTGAGGCGAGAAAAGCCGTGGTCGATCTTCTCGCAAATCTTTCAGCAGATGCCGGATATGACGGAATTACCTTTTTAACCTATTGTGAAAATTTCAGTCAAAGATTTCAGGATGAGTTCGGTTACAGTGAACCGATTGTCAAAGAATTTAAAAAACGGCATGGAATAGATATCCGCAATGAACCGTTTAATAAATTCGGCAGCAAATATGACTGGTACCGTCTCAGAGGAGAGTATGTTACCCTGTTCTTTAAAGAACTGAAAGAGGCTCTGTCAAAACATAAAATTAAGCTCGCAATAATGATTAATCCCATGAATCCCCGCAAGCCGATGACATGGGCTACGCTCCCGCAGGAGTATGCGACAATGGGGAATATTTATTTTGATGTCGAAACATGGGTCAGAGAAGGAATAATGGACCGGCTGCAGGTATACGGAGCCGCGTCTGGTCAGAGTCAAATCAAGGCAATTGACGATTTGCTCTGGCTTACCCGGAATACAAAAGTTTCAGTCGATGCCATTACTTCGAGTCCGTACGCACCGCATTGGGCAGAATATAAAAATAACAATGTTTCGGTTATCAGCGCGTTAAGCGATGAAGAACAGTATCTCGCCCGGTGCGGAATGCAGGAGTTTGAAATCAGCATCCTCAAAGACGGTACAATCTATGAAAAAATGAAATTTCTTGCACAAGTATCCGAAGGAAAATCTGCTGCGGAGCTTGATGATCTGCTGCCGCTGCTGAAAGAAAAAAATATTATCCTGATACGTTTGGTATTGAAGGCGCTCGGCAGGAATAAAAATCCGGAAGCGCTTGACACCCTTGAAAAATACTTTTTTGATCCCGAAATCGGCATACGCTGCGCGGCTCTTAAAGCGGTACAGCATCAAAGCAGGCCTCAAACTATCGGCTCTATCCTGAAAGCAGTAGAAAAATACCCGGACCACCCCACACGTGAAATGGTACGTAATGTACTCCCGCGGCTAAATCCATTTCCATACGATGAACTGTATAAAGCCGTTAGTACTCATAAAAATGATTGGGTACGGAACATAGCAATTGCAGGACTGGCATGGAAAACAAAGCCTGAAAATCTTCCATCAATACGGATCGGGTTAAATGATAAACTGCCCTATACACGGTTTCTCGCTGCACACGCCCTTTCATTTTTCCGGGAAAACAAAGAAGCGGCAGAACTGCTTCTTGCGTACATTAAAGATCCGGATGCGGCGATAGCAAATAAAATTGCCCAATCAATGGGAGAAGTAATACTTTACAATGCAAAAGACCCTTCGCGGGGCGCGTTTTTGCATGTACTCACCAACCGTTTTTTACAATTCGGTGACGGCTATAAAGGAACAGACGCGGAGTGGGGGCACCGCGCGGTAGGAACCAGTCTGCTTGTATTTGAAGAAGGCGAAGCGTTTCTCCAAAAGTGTCTTATGCAAAGTGCGGATAAGCGGCTTGCCGAAATGGCATGGCAGGTTCTGTATTTCCGTGAAAAAAAGCCAGGCGGACAGGGATTACTCGGCGACAATGCATTTAATCTGATTTCCGAAATTGAAAATGATAAAGCCTATGCCGCTCGGCCCATTCATATGTTTACCGAAACTGCGGAACGAATGAAACAAAATTTTGAAGATACCGCCATATTTAATAACGCTGCGGTTACTGTCGGCGACGTGAATGGTCCGGGCGGAAGGTGGATGGGGTTCACCGTACGAAAAGGTCCTGTGAGTACTTCAGAAAAAGTATACAGCGGCACACAGGCCGTCAAGCTGACCCGCGGCGGCCAGGCGCTCACAGGCTGGATTACCAAAGCCGTCCCGCCCAACGGTATTTTTTTATTTACTGCACAAATGTTCAGGGTAAAGGAGAGCTCATTCCTTATTTACCTCAGAGACAGCGTAAACACTGACAGCCTTGGGCTTCACGTACTCGATAGCGGTGCGGTCCGCTTCAGAACAAAAGCAGGATCCTGGCAGGATACCGGACTTTCAATGCCTGAAGAAAAATGGGTACAGATTAGAATCACCGGAGACTCCCGCATAGACATGTTCTCGCTTGAGTTAAATGACGGAAAGAAAAGCACATTCGCGCCGGAAATGTTTCCGCTTAGCAGGACAACCGGTGTAAGCAGAGTATTTTTTACCATGCAGCAGCCGGATAGTTCTGTATTGTATATTGATGATATTATTCTCAGTGAGAAAAAGTAAAAAATAACTCTACTTTGTTAAATTGAAGGTAAAGAATATGCAAAAGCCGCGACCAACCCCTTTTTTTTGCACCGGGTCAAGCCCGCACAGGATGTGCTTTAACGAACGCGGCCGCAGGAAGCGGCTTAAGCGTGAGCCCTAATAACAAAAAAAGGGGTTGGTCGCGGCTTTTACTATCGCATATTGCTTATTTAACAAAGTAGAGATAAATAAGATAAAATAAAAAAACAAGGAGTACTACATGATAAAGAAATCAATTTTAATTTTACTCTGCGGGGTGCTTGGCATCTCAGCAAACACCGATACAAAAAATTATGCATCCGTCGGAACAAACACAGTAAAAACAGAAATCGCAGTGCCGGTATACACCATAGCTTCCGATTTCGAAAAAGCCGGTCTTTTTTATGACGGCCTGACCGGAACTGCCGGAGATGCGAATGATATCAACGGGCGTTACGGGCCTTTCGGAGGAAACGGGCCGTTTATCACTGCGGAAAAAGCATACAGCGGGAAACAATCGGTAAAGCTTATCCGCGGGGGATCTGAACTCAGTGTATTTACTGCAAAAAAAATACCGGACGATAAGGACTGCTGTGCCGAAGTGTGGATATACCGAACTAAAAACAGCTCATTTGTTCTGTATACGCGTAACAGAAATGCATCAGACAGTGCCGGAATTTATGTACTGGACAACGGCGGTGTGCGGCTGCGGAATTTTAAAGGAAGCCCGGCATGGCAGACGACACAACTCTCGATTCCGGTAGAAAAATGGATTTTACTCAGAGTGTATACATTACGCGGAAAAGGAAAATTTTACGCGGCAATATCCGAAGACAGAAAAACAGAAACGGTATCTGATATAAAGTCAGATATCAATGAAGCCGGCGAGACATACATGATTCGGATAATCCCTCAGTCACCTGAGGGCAATATTACATACATCGACAACATCAGTTTGTATTACAAATAACGCGAACCGACTTTCTCACTACAAGCTCCGGCTGGAGAAGAATTTCGGTTACGCTGTTATTTTTTTTATACCGCTTGACACTTAACCTGAAACTCTGTATAATTATGTTAACGATAATGTAATTATGTCACTGAATACTCAAAATATAACCATGCAGCAGATTGCTGATGCTCTGAAGGTGCATGTCATGACTGTTTCCAGGGCATTACGAGACAGTCCGTCGATTTCCCAAAAAATTAAAGATAAAATAAAAAAATATGCCGAACAGGTTAATTATCGCCCCAATGCAGTGGCGCGTTCGCTTCGCAGTTCCAGAACGGGGCATATTGGTCTCGTAGTTCCAAATCTGATTAATCCTTATTATGCTTTCCTGGCTGAACATATACATCTTGAAGCCCGAAAGCAGAGTTTTATTATCAGTATTATGTTGACTGGTTGGGATGAAACCCGTGAAGAAGATGTCCTAAATGAACTTCTTGCTAAAATGCCTGAAGGCGTTATTCTAATCCCCTCTCGTAATTCTGTCAAAGGACTTCACGGGAATCATCCTCTGTTGACTATGAAACCACCTCTTGTTCTTCTTGGTAAAATAGTGGGACTTAACAGATTTTTTGTTGGTACTAATCGGGAAGCTGAAATAGAGCACACGATCAATTATCTGATTAGTAAAGGAAGAAAAAGAATATTGATATTTCACAAGTCTCTGAAAAAAAAAGCCAGTAACAGAGTGGATGTAAAGAAAAATAAAAAAGTAGACTTTATTTCTAACCTGACACCAGGATTTGTTACATATGAAAAACATCCGAATGATTTAAATTGGGATGAAAAAAAAATTTTTCGAGATTTTGTTTCTTTTTTTGATTATAGTCAGTCCAGTGGTGGATTTGATTATGATGCCATTGTTGCCTCTAATGACTTTGTTGCTGTGTTCATCATCAGCTTTTTACTTAAAAATGGGATTAAGGTACCTGGTGATGTTGCGGTAACCGGGTATGACGATGTGCCGTTGGCGGATATCTCACCTGTGCCAATAACGACATGGCGAAGGCCTTATGAAAAAATTGCTCAGGAGATGGTGAGTGCGATTGTTCAAAAAAAACAAAACGGCAGATATTTTTTCAAATCAGAAATGGTTATACGTGAGTCTGCATAAAATAAAAATTTTCTTGACAAAACCAAAGAAATAGCTTATAATTAGGTTAACGTTAGCACAATTGTGTTGACGATTTTTGAAAATAATATATGCGTTTAAAAGAGGATAACAAGGTTAAATAACACTGAGGAAAAAAGTTTTAATTTAAAACCCAAGGAGAACCACGTGAGAAATAAGTTTTTTCAAATTTATATTATAGTATTTTTTTGTTTTTATAGTTTTTATTTATATGCCGGGGGCAAAGACGATACTTTGATTTTTCACGCAGGGTTTGATAACACCACTGAGGCACAAAAGGCAGAAGGCAAGGGCTCGCCGAGAATTGAAGGGAATATTTCGTACATCAACGGAGTACATGACAATGCGGTCGTTGTGGGCGGGAAAAACCGCATTATCTATCCAGCGGAAGATAATTTTAATGTTTCAGAAGGAACATGTATAATGTGGGTCTGTCCCATGGACTGGGTTCCCTCGGTTGACAAATTCTGCTTTTTTCTCACCTTAATAAAACCGGAAAAAGCCGGGGCTATCAGGTTAATCTTCTATAAATTTTTAAAAGAAGCAAAGTTGAAACTGTATATACAAAATGCACCGATAAAAAAATATTCTTCAATTGAGAGTGATATAGGTTTGTGGCAAAAAGGTGAATGGCACCTGGTTGCATTCAGTTGGGATAAGAATAAAATAAAAATGTATATAGACGGAAAAAAAACCGCAGAAGCTGGCAATATAGCTGTTCCACTGGAAGGGTGGCAGGATATGATAGTGGGGACGGGATTTTTAGAATGGGGAAAAGTTGTTGGTAATGAGCAGACCGCAATTGATGAATTAAAGATCTATTCATCTGTTCTGTCAGATAACGATATAGAAGATCAATTTAAAAAAGAAAGTGCCAGGATTAAAGAAAAACCGAGTGCATTGAAAGCATCAATTCCCCGGGATATTTCAAAATTCGTATCATTACATATTTCTTTTAATGAAAGTTCCGCTGCAGTAGCCGACGACGAAGAAAGGATCCCGCGGCTTTATGGTATTGAAGAGTTTGGTGAAGGAGTCGACGGAAACGCTTTGATCACCGGCGTTGATTCCCGCTACCACTATGACATCCAAGGTGATTTGTCTGCTACTGAAGGAGCTCTGTCTTTGTGGGTAAAACCAATGGACTGGGTACCAGTTGATAAAGAATTTTATTTTTTCGCTACTTTGTTACAGCCAAAACCGGAGATCTTTACCAGGATATATCTTTATAAAATTTTTTCAGAACCAACATGCTCATTTAACATGAATAGAAATAATCCCACGCAGAATTGCAATAGTTCAACCTCAATTATTACATGGCGCAAAAATGAATGGCACCAGCTTGTACTGAGCTGGGACAATGAAAAAGCGTATCTTTATATTGATGGAACACTTACTGGCTCTGTTAACAAGATAACCTTTCCAACAGAAGGCTTCCAAAAACTAATACTGGGGACTTATGATGTAAGCTGGCCACATATCGGGAAGGGCAAAACCACAATTGACGAACTAATTATTTATTCAAAAAAACCAACATCAGAGGAGATAAAAATGGGTTACGATGAATGTGTGAAATGCTATAATCTAAAATCATTTTCAACAAATGAATCGGGTGTTGATACCTGGGCCGAAAAGGGTGAAATGAACCTTGCGTTGGCTGACAACGGAGCGTATGTGCTGGCATCCTCATTTGCTGATTACAACACTTTTTATCCTGATAATTTGATCGATGGAAAGATCGAAACCTCCTGGCAGCCGAAAGAGCTTTCTTTTCCGCAGTGGATTGAACTCAACTGGCGTCATGAAGTTAAGCTTTCCAGAATCGCATTTAAGGAAGTCCCGTCGAAGGAAGTTAGTAAATTAACAATATACGCTTTTAGAAATGATTCATGGGAAAAGGTAAAGGACGCAGGGGCAAAAGATTTTCTTAAAAGTACCGTAAAAAGTGTTTCATTTCCTTTAGTGTCAGCATCTCGCTTACGCATAGAATTGATGGAGGGAACGTCTGATTATCCACAGCTTTTGGAACTGGCAGCGTTCGGTCCTGCACAGGTAATTGTAGGTAAAAATGAGCCATACTGGAATGCAGGATATATATATTACGACGAAGCTGACAAAGTACACAAAGGAGGGACTTATTATTTCAGAAAAAAATTTGTCATCGATGATTTTAATGATGTGAAATCAGCTTTTGCCCAGCTTCGTGCAAATGACTACTGGAAACTCTATATCAACGGTTCCCCTATTGCAGAAGGCAAGACCAAGATCACACCGGTAAATATTAAACCAGCTTTAAAAGCTGGTGAGAACATTGTGGGTATCAGGTCTGATCTCAGTCACAATCCGGGAAGGTGGGGTTGGAGTGAACTGCTAGCAGAGATAAGCATGAATTATTCATCTCATAGCAAATTTATTGGAACTGATGAAAGCTGGAAATCCCATAATGCTTTGGTTGATGGATGGAATTTATTATCCTTCAATGATGGGGCATGGAAAGAATCTGCGGCCTTTGTAAAACCTCCGGAGGGGCCGTGGGGAAAGATTGATTATCACGATATGAGTGTGCGGGAAAAAATAAATATTGTCAGTGTGAATATTACTCCCGCAACTGCAAAGCCCGGGGATAGTATTAATATACACGCTATAGTCACGATAAAAAGGAATCTGGAAAAAAATTATTTTTTTATTTTTAAAGCAGTGGAAAAGAGTCTTTCATCTGGGGATTATTCAGTCGCAAATGTCCTAATAGATCCAGTTATACCCTCTGCGTCGTGGAAAGCCGGAACAAAAATAACAATTAATTGTTCAATGTTTCTCCCGCACTATTCACCCGACGGGGAAATGCCATTAATACTAAAAGGTATTGCTTCTGATACAGGAAAGGAATGTGAATTTGAAGATCAAAACGGGAACATTGTAAGCAGGATTGCTGACTTATCAATCACCCGGTTTAGTACACCTAAAGTTGCATATAAAAATATTAATGCATCAAAAGCATTAAAAAATGGACAGTGGGGCTTTACCTATGATCAGGAAACAGTTCCTCCACTGTTTTGGCGATATACAACACAACCATCATTTGACCGTTTCCATAACGGAGCAGAAACCGGCATCCATACCTTTCATTTTATTATGTACCCCAGTGTTATTTCACCCAACAGAGATGAATGGGAAAATACTTTCAGGGAAGCTGATCAGAGAATGAAAAATCTTCTGCGTGTTGATCCGGATGCGCGCATTATGTTGAAAATTGATATTCGTCCAACCCAGCAGTGGTTAAATGCGTATCCTGAGGAACGACTGATCAACGCTTTCGGTGAAAAAGGTCCTGTTTCATTTTCATCCCGTAAGTATGAGGAGGATACGTTTGCTTTTATTACGACCTTTATTAATTATCTGAAATCTCTACCTTACTATGGACAGATAGTAGCTATTAAACCGATGACTTGCGGTACACCTGATTCGGCGATAGGTGGAACGGATAAAAACACATGGCAGACTGACCGGAGCAAATTGACAGTGGGAGATTATAATCCTCAGGCAATTGAAGCCTTCAGAAAATTTCTTAAAAGGAAGTATAACGATAATGTTGTTGAGCTGAAAAAAGCATGGAAAGACCAAAAGGTTACTTTTGAAAATGCCAAGCCGGATATTAAGGAGCTTGTTAAAGAAGGCACCGAAGGAGGTATCTTTCGTGACCCTTCGCAAGGTATGATGCCATTTGATTATTTTGAGTTTTTACCTGCACAGATCGGGCAATATTATCTGCGCCTGTGCCGGATGATAAAGAAGGAGACAGACAATAAGAAACTGGTAATGATCCATTTCGGTTACATCATTGCGCATATGCGTTCAGTTAATAATCCAGGAAGTATGTTTCAAAACAATAATTTTGACTTTCCTGAGCTTCTGAATGACCCGAGTATTGATTGTTATCTGGGTGCCCCGGATTACAGTCACCGCCTGGCCGGTACTGCCTATACCATATATTTCCCCACAGATTCAATTAACCTGCATAAGCGCATGTATGTCGCAGACGGAGATTATAGAACTTACGTTGCTGATCCAGTAAACTATGGGAGGCACAGAAGCCAGAAAGAAACAGATGCAGTTCTTGAAAAAGACCTGGCCTCCTGTATCATCGGCAATACTGGCACCTGGTTTTCTGACATGTGCATGGGTACAGGTGGCTCGCGTTCAGGAGTGGGCTGGTTCAATGGAAAAAGCATTATTGGTTGTATCAAAAAAATGTATCAACTTTATGAAAAAGCTTTTTCTATTCAAAAAAAATCAGCAACCGGAATTGCTATTTTTTACAGCCCTGAAACGCCAAAATATCACGACGCTTATTACGCTTCCACTATTTATAACAATCTCATTTCACAAATGGCCTGGGAAGAATTACCCAGGATAGGCGCTCCTTATGACATCTATATGATGGACGATCTGCGTCATCCTGATATCAGGAAAGATTTCAAACTGTATATTTTTATAAATCCATTTTTTATGTCCGACGCAGACCGGCAGGCAGTAAATGATCTTAAAAAAAACGGAAAAACCTTATTGTTTCTATATGCACCCGGATATGTCGACAATAAACGGGGACTCGATACCACACATATTTCTGAAATTACCGAAATGCAAATCGGTAAGAAATCAGCAAAGGAACATATGAAATGTACGATTACTGACGAAGATCACCCTATATTAGCCGAGTTAAAACCCGGGCATCAGTATATAGTTAATGGTTTTGTTGAAAGAACAAAACAGCTTCATCCTACAGAATTCGGGCCGGTCTTTTATATCAATGATGACACAGTTGACAAACTTGCAGAGTACAAGGACGGGAAGACTGCATTCGCGGTGAAGAAATTCAAGACATGGAATTCAGTATATACCACAGTACCTTTCCTTGATACAACAACATTGCGGAATGTCGCCCGTTTTGCCGGTGTTCATATATACTGTGATGATGACATCATCATGGACGCGGATAATCGTCTCCTGATGCTTCATAACGGCTACGAGAGTGAAGCTGCGAATCGTTTCTACACGGATAAAACACTTGAAATCAAATTACCCGAGAAAAAGAATATTTATGACGCCCTCACTGACAACCTTTTGTACAGTAGTAAAAGTTCGTTTAAGCTTAAACTTAATGAATGTGAAACCCGATTGTTTTTAATGAAATAATTTTTTTATATCCCCAGGAACATGGATTTACCATGAGTGTCAATATAATTTTTTAAATCTATAAAGTTGCACTTTTTCAAAACAAAAGGATTCAAATGAACTAAATAAAAAAGCAGTGGCTAAAGAACTGGCCCGGAAGCGGAGAATCAGCGAATATGCTGTATTCAGCCGTGACGGAGTAATGAGTATTGTGGACTATAAAAGCAGAAAAGCGAAAGAAAAAATACTGGCGGTACCTGAAGCCGTTAAATAACCCGTACCGACTTTCTCACAATAAGCTCCGGCTGGAGAAGAATTTCGGTTACGCTGTTATTTTTTGTGCACAGCGCTTCTGTCATAATTTCAGCCGCTTTCACGCCGATCTCTTCGGAAGGCTGACGCACGGTAGTGATCGGGGGCTGAATTAATTCACAGATATCGTTATCATCAAAGCCCATTACCGAAATATCATGGGGCACCTCGCCGTACTCGTGTAAGGACAGAATGAGCCGGGCAGCGATGGTATCGTTAATTCCAAAAACGGCGGTGGCTTTTGGTTCCGTATGCATGATGCGTTTTGCCCACTCCTTGTATGTATCTTCCTCTTTTTTTTTGAAATCTGTATGTGCTGTATCCGTATCGCCGAGAGTTAATACGATCTGTGTACCGGTGCGTGAGGGGTCGAGCCAATAATCCGTAAACCCGCGTACCCGGTCTATTACTGACTGTGTCGCGTCGGCTGAAGAGGCAATCACTGCATTTCTATGACCGCATTGGTACAGGTATTCAGCCGCAAGTTCGCCGCCCAGGTAGTTATTTGCGGTCACACCAGAAAACCTTTTATGTGCGCTCAGGTTATTTACACACACCACCGGAACCTGTACAGTGCCGAGCGTATTCCAGGCAGCCGAACGCGGCGGCGACATAATGTAAGCAATAATTCCGCTCACGCCGCTGTCAAGTAAATTTTTTATAGCCTTACTTTCCTCTTCCGCAAGACTGCCGTCTCTGCGGTGCACGAGAATACTGCGGAGATTTTTTTTTGCAAGAACAGAATCTATCCCTTTAAAAATTCTTGCCTGATGCACCATGTTTTCTTCCGATCCGAAATGGGGCAGCAGCACACCGACCGAACCTTGAGATACTGTATTTCGCGGCGCGACAAATACTCCGGCGCCCGGACGTGTAATAAGAATTCCTTCTGAAACAAGACTTGCAACCGCTTTTTGAATGGTGAGCGGGCTTATGCCGAAACGTGCAGCTAATGCGCGTATAGGCGGTAATGCGTCATTCGGCGCAATATTATCATCAGATATTATAGAAATAATATTTGATCGGGCAATAGAAAGAGGTGCGGTTTTTTTCATGCTTAAAAAATTATAATTGTATTATACAGTTTAATTGAATTTATAAAAAAAATTCAAGAATAAAATAAAATGCTTGACAAAATAAAGATTTTCGACTATAATATTGTGTAATACACTATTAAAATTGTTATACACAAATTAAAATGTGGGAGGATTTCATGTGCGTGAAAATATCAAAAATAATCGGATTTCTGGTTTTTGCCTGGTTGGCTCCTCTCAGGTCGGAGGACATCACCGAATCAGTTGTCCTTTCCCAGGGCTTTGAAGATCAGGATTATTTTAAAAACATCAACAATAACGGGCTGGTGGGTGACGAGAATACCAGCAGCGGCCGCTGGGGAATCTATCTACCCGGCAGCGGCGAGATTTCAGATGAACAGGCAGCGGTTGGAAATTATTCGATGAAAGTGCTGCGCGGCGGCGTTGCCGGCGCCGGATTTTTCAACAAGGGAATTCCGGCCGAACAGGATTTCAACGCAGAGCTCTGGTTTTTTCGACAGCCTTCCGGCGGTTCTGGCATTATGCTCTACGATTACGCCGTCGAGAATACGGCAATCGCCGGTGTGTCCATCGCGGGAAACGGCGCGGCCAGCACAATGGATTACGCGACCGGCAAATGGATTCCTTCCAAAGTCGTGATACCGGCCGGCACCTGGGTGCAGATAAATATTTTCGGACGGCGCGCGGACAATACCTACCGGGCGACCGTGACACTTAACGGAAAGATGGAGGAAGTCGGAGTTCAGAAAATGGCCAAGCCTCTGGGCGTAACGAAGATTCAGTTTTACCCCTACGTATCAGAAAAAGGGATTGCCTGTTATTTTGATGAGATAAAAATCGAAATAAAAAAAGAAACGACGCAGTCCGCTCCCGCCGGTTCGATCGCGGCGCCTGTGCCGATCAACGATCGTAACAACATCGCGCAGAAGCTCTACGGCACAAGGGCGGTGCTGGTGCAGAAGAGCGGCGAGAAGACCAACGACGCGCGTGTTATCGACGGTTCGCACGAAGACGGCTCCTGTGTCACGCTCAAGGGTATGCCCGGGTCGGTCGTGCTTTATTTTCCGGCGCCGGTTCAGATCAGCACGGTGCGGATTTTTCCCGGGATGACTATCTATGCCCCCAATCCATCGGGCGATTGCGGCGTGAAAGACTACGTTATCGAGGGTGAAAACAACAGCGCCTGGCTGCCGCTCGGCGAGGCGAAGGATCAACCCGATTTTCTGCATTCCGGTGCGTCGAGCAATGCCGCTTATTTTTTTCAGCATGATTTCAAACCGACCACCGTCAACGCCGTGCGCCTGACCGTCACACGCTCCGGATTTACCGGGCGCACCATGAGCTCGCCGAATGTCGTGCCCGAAGTCGATCGGCACTGCTTCATCAGGGAAATTGAAGTTTACGAAGCGCGCAAAAGCAGCTCCCGACTCGTGGGCCTAACGATGCTGCTCGGCGGCGATTTCCGTCTGCCGGTGTATCGCGGCCAGAACGAAGCCGTGCTGCTGCTCAAGGGGGATTCTTACCTCAAGCCGGCACCTGCGAAACTCGAGGTGAAAGACGAGGCGAGCAGCAAGCTCATGGAGCCATCCCGTACCATTCAGCTGAAAAGCGGAGAGTGGAAGGAGACTTTCGCCATCGCGAGCTGGCCCACCGGCCGCTACCTTGTGACGATAAAGGCCGCGGATGAGAATTCACCGGTCAAGGGAGAATTCTCCCGACTAATCCGCATCGACCGCCCATTGACTGTGCCGCCGCCAGCCGAGCCGGTTGATGTTGCGGGAAGAAAGATTTACCCCATTGATGATTTTGAAATCGCCGTCCGGCAGGGTGTGACCACCTCCGTCAACCCCGTCGATGAGGTTATCCAGGCAACCAAACCGCTCGCGCCGGGGCGCAACCAGCAGATGGCCCGCGAGGGCATGGGCTTTGATCCCCAGGGCAACCTCATCATCCCCTTCTGGGACGCCTCGAACAGCGGCGTCGATCGGCGTAACCACTACGCCTGGAGTAAAGATCTGAAAAACTGGACGGTGGCTGATACCTTGCCTCCGGAAGTGAGCCGCACACGAGGTAAAAGTCCGTATGAGCCGCTGCCGGATCCGGCGCGACCCAAGTGGGGTCCGAAGACGCCGATGGCCAAGGCGACGATACGCTTTTATAACGCGGCGAAAGACGGCGTGCCGCCGCTGAACGAAATTTTCGTGCCGATGTTCACCAAGGGTGCGCGGCCCGATCTGAAAGCGCTCGGCATCGTCGACTGGAGCTGCTACCCGGTCTGGGAAAAAAGCGGCCAATGGCTCGTGCTCACCGCCGAGCCCATCACCATCGTCAAATTCCAATATGATCAGGACGAGCTAGATAAAGAGATCGACGCCAACGATAATTTCGGCGGCCAGTACCTTAGCGACGACGGCAAAACGCTTCATTACATCATGGGCCGGCGCATCCGGCGCTTTACCCCGTTCAACGTGGAGTACGACAACATCAACCAGGCAAACCGCATCCTGATGATTTATTCCACTACAGACGGTTTTCACTGGCAGCGCCTTTATTTCACGCTTCCCGAAGAATCTGATCACTGGAGCTACCAGCACTACGGTGCCTACGTCTTTCGTGTGCAGAAGCATTTTTATCTCGCTTACCTGCATGCGTACGATTGCCGGAAGCAGCAGATATACAGCGAGCTTAATTACAGCCGGGACGGGCTGAACTTCAAGCGCTTCAACGGGCAGCCGCCCTTCGTGGCTAATGGGCCCATCGGCACCTGGACATCGGGCATGAATTTCATCGAAGCCGCGCCGGTTGAACGTGACGGTAAATATTACCTGCTGCTCGGCACCACGCGTCGGCACATGCACTTCTACAACATCGGGCAGGACGATCTCAGCTTCGTCACCGGCGACTATCTCGAGCGCAGTTTTGGCGGCCGCAAGCTGGCTGAGGAATGGCCCTATTTCAAAGAAGTCGGCGGTTGGAAAGGGTTGGCCAACGAGTGGAAGAACGCCAATTCCTGCGTGGGGATCGCCATTTTCCGCAAAGATGGATGGCTGTCTGCGGACGCCGAAAAGGGCACACTCGTTACGCGGTGCCTCGATTCGAAGGGCGGGCCGCTGTCGATTAACGCGAAGGGTGGTGTCAAGATCGAGGTGCTGAGCGCGACCGGGGCCGATCTGCGGGAATACTGCGGCGACAACGCCGCGAAGTTCAGCGGTGATGCGGTAAGCACCTGGCTATCCTGGAAGAATGGCGCGATAAAAAATCTGCCGGCCTCGCCGTTCAAGTTGCGGATTACACTGACGAAGGCCAAACTTTATACGCTTAATTTTCAGTCCGACGTTGCTTCGGTAACACCAGCAGCTCCTGACGCGGATAAAAAATCTGTTGAAAAGAAAACAGGTACGACTGACAAAGCACAATTGCTCTGCCAGGGTTTTGAAGACGAGAAATATTTCGCGGACGTCAGCGGCAATGGCTACGCTGGTGATATCAAGACAACAGGCGGCCGCTGGGCCGTACTGAACCCTTTGACTGGTTCGGAAATTTCCACTGAGCAGGCATTCGCCGGAAAATATTCCCTGAAAGTGATTCGCGGGCATGAAGCAGCGGCCGGATTTATTGAGGAAGGCGTACCGGTCGACGGTGATTTCGTGGTTGAAGTGCGGATGTATCGCCAGCCGGGCGCAGGCTGCAGCATAGTGCTGAAAGACGCGGAACGGGCTGAACTCTCGGCGGTCTCGGCCTCAGATACCGGCGTGCTGTTGCTGAAAGACATTCTCGCGCAGAAGCATATCGCCTCAACTGTGAAGCTGCCGGAAAACACCTGGGGACTCATTACTATCTTCGGTAAACGGGCGGACAACACCTTCCGCGCCGTGCTGACGGTGAATGGCAAAGCACAGGAAATCGGCGTCCAGAAAATGCCGAAGCCGTCGGACATCTCAACGATTCAGTTTTTCCCATGGGTTTCAGAGAAAGGAAAGAGCTGCTACTTTGACGAAATAAAAATCAATACAATAAAATAAAGGAAAATGATTATGAAACCTGTATTCCATCTTATCGGCAACGCACATCTCGATCCGGTATGGCTTTGGGACTGGCGGGAAGGTGCGAATGAGGGAATTATCACCTGTGCGGCTATTCTCGACCTGATGGAGGAGTTTCCCGATCTGACTTTCAGCAGAGGCGAATCGGTTATCTATCGTCACATAGAAACTCATGCTCCTTCTGTGTTTACGCGTATAAAAAAAATGGTCAGGACTGGAAGATGGGAAGCAGTAGGCGGCACACTTCTTCAGCCTGATACCAATTTGCCGGATACGGAAACGCTTTGCCGCCAGTTTTTTTCAGGTCTTAATTATTTTCAATCCGCGCTGGGGGTACGGCCTACTGTTGCATGGGCGGCTGATTCCTTCGGACATTCCGCCGGACTTCCCGAAATTCTCGCGGCTGCGGGAATGAAAGGCATCGCATTTACAAGACCCGGCGCGAATATCATTGATATTCCGCTGCCGGTGTTCTGGTGGGAAAGTCCTTCGGGAAAAAAAGTTCTCGCGTACCGTCCTACTACCGGGTGGTACGGCACCCAGCGTGATGAAATTCCCGTACGTCTTGATGAGACACTTGCCGAGGCGCAAAAAAAGAAAATGTCTTCTATCGGCGTATTTTACGGCATGGGTAACCACGGCGGCGGCCCCACCCGGCGGATGCTTAATGAAATCAGGCAGTGGGGAGCTGCGCACCCTGAAGTTGAACTCAGATTTTCCGGCCTGCATACGCTTTTTAATTGTCTATTAAAAGAAATTGCTGATGGGAAAAAAGTTCCTCTGATAAAAGGGGAACTGAATTACTGTCTTCGTGGATGTTATGTTTCCGCGGCACGATTTAAAACCGCATACCGTAAAGCAGAGTCACTTGCCGCTTCCGCAGAAAAATCTGCGGTAATCATGCATCATACACTCACAGAAAATACAGTACACATAATCAGCACAAAAAAAAACACAGCCCAAAAGACCGCAGCGGACTGTAATGAAATGTGGGATGCAGTTTTGTTTAATTCATTTCACGATATTCTCCCCGGCTCTTCAATAGAGCGCGCGTATGAAGAACAATTTGACTGGATTGGATCGGCCGCGCATCAGGCACGGGGAATACAGCTCGCCGCGCTCGGCACATTGGCCCGGGCAGTTGATACCCGCCGCAGTTCTGGTCAGCCGGGAAATGATCAGCCGCAAAGTACAGTATTTTTAATCTATAATCCGCATTTGCATGAATTCAAAGGCCCGGTTGAACTTGAAGCATCACTCGATTACCGGTTTGTCGGAAAAATTGCACAATCCTACGAAGAGCTTCCTCTCGAAGTACGTGCACAAGACGGCAGTGTAATGAAATACCAGTACCTGCCGACTGAGCATTCCTGCGTGCGGTCATGGCATTGGAGAAAACGCATTGTAGTGAACACCGTAATTCCTCCTGCCGGATGGACTATTATTGAGATACTTCTCAATCAGGAAAAAAAGAAACTTATTCCCGTTTTACCGCCTCCGGATGCACATACAGTATCCGCATACGGCTTTACAGTTACCGCCCGTCCCGGCAGCGAAGGAATAGAAATATCCAAAAACGGTAAAAAACTTTTATCGTCCGGCATGCGTCTGGCAACCTTTGACGACCCCTGGGGATCATGGGGCGGAATGCAGGAAGAACCGCAGTCGTGCGACATAAATAACATACGGCATACCTGGAAAATTGTCAAATCCGAAGTGTTATGCAGAGGACCTATTCGTACAGTACTTGCGGTAAAACTCGCAGGAGGCAAATCGGAGATGGATATGCGGATAAGCCTTGACCGCGTACACGCCGCGGTTTCCTTTCACTGCCGATTATTATGGAATGAACGTTCGGCACGGCTCAAGTTTATTCTTCCCGCATCAGGGTCAAAAGCGGAATATGCGGTACCCGGCGGGAGCGCAGTCCGCACCCCGTCAGGTGAAGTCCCCGGCGGACAGTGGGTAAAACTGATGCCGTCAGGTATAGGGATTATCTCAGATTGCTTTTATGGTTATAACCGGCGTTCCGGTTCGTTTGAAATCAGCGTGTGCCGTGCAAGCCGCTACGGAGATGATGTGAAGACGCTGCCGGCCGGTGAGCCATGGCTTGCTGTTGTCGACCGGGGAGAACTGCAGTGCAGATTTATGCTTACTGCCGGTTCTACTGATATCGTCATGATGAGTTGTTTTTTTTCTGAACCGCCGCAAGCCGCCGCGGTGCCTCCTTCTCCAGGTACGCTGCCGCGTACCGGTTCTTTTGCATCGCTTACTCCCGAAACAATAAAAGTCCTTGCAGTAAAGGAACATGTTTCAAAAAAAGCTTTTGTGCTTAGGGTTATGGAAACAGCGGGCCGTTTCGCACACCCGGCTTTGCGTTTGCTTCGTCCGTTAAAGAGTAAAACAAAAAAAGCATCTTCTTCTTTAGCATATCAAACTATACAGCTCGGCACAATAAAAGCGCGTGAAATAGTTACATTTGTAATTCAGCAGTCAGGGACGGGGTGGCGGGCAGTACGCGGAAGCTGCGAGGATTAACGCGGCTTGACAAACAAATTTTATCATTGGATCATATACTCAATTTATCAATTATATAGGAGAATATATGAACAATTTATAATTATTTACCGCATCTGCACTATTATGGTGCAGTTCCACAGTCTATTCACAGGAAAGCAATGCAGCGCGTATGATGACGAATTAAACAACTTAAAAACCACAGGGAAAAATTCAGCAGACTTCGCGGGACGGGAAAACTTCTTTTAGGCGTTGGTCTTGCGTCTTCATCAGTAGGTTATGTGATAAACGATTTCGGCGTGTATGCCAATGATCCTTATATTGCACTCGGCGGTCTGCTGCTTTTTGTGGCCGGGAATATAGAACAAACCGCAGGCTGGCCTTGCCGTATTATCGGCGGTATCGAAAACAGGGTCTATAAAAACAAAATTTCCGCCTTAAAAGAAAAATATACTTTACTTCTGCTTATTAAACCCGGATTATACGGGTTCTCGATCAGGTTCTAACTCCAAGTAGTGAAATTCATTAATAACTACCCAGCCGTATAATTTGGAATGAAACCGGCTTATCCTTATTAGTATATATCATGGAAAAAGGCCAGAGGACACAGAGATTTTCGCGTTCATTAGCGTTTATTCGTGGTTAGAACCAAAAGAAAACCGCTAATGGACGCGAATGAACAAGACTATAGGAGAAGTCGTAAAATTTTAAAGTTTTTTAGATTACGTCCGGTTTTTTATTTTGCTGTGATAATATTAAAATTCGTACTACTATTTAAGCGGTCCATAATTGATTAATTTTTATTTGGCCCGCTCTAAAAAAAACCATGTATGGTATAATCATTCATCTCATTAAAATACAAAATATTGATCAATAAAGTTATCCTATTTTTAACACAACCCTTTCACAAAAATACAGTCCGATTTCCTTTTTTCGCCTCTATTATTTTCATATATATCTTTTTTCAATCATTATCCGCGCAAATGCCCGAGATTGAGATTATCCCCGCGCCATTCGCCATTCAGGATGAACCCTATCCTCCCATGCTGCTGTGCGAGGGCTCCGCAGGCTTTTATCACACCGATTCACATAATCAAAACACGGTGCTGCCGCTCCCGCGGCTCTTTTTTTTTGAGATGTATTTCCCGCCCTTCATTTCCCGTACCAACCTTCAAATGCTCAGCGGCATCGGCTATACCGCCGCATCTTATCCGGCTGCTGGAATTCCGCCGGTCTTAAAAAGCTTTTGGCTGAACTATTTTCTGACCGGAGCAAAAAAAAGTCTTTTCTACGAATGGTACGTCCGGGGCTCATATTCAGCTGATGATTTATTACCGCCGGAGAAAAACGGCTCAGGAGTCATGACTTTCGCTTTAGCCGGTGTGAAAGGCCGCAGTGCTTCAGCAGCAGCAGGAGCAATTTATTCGTATAGTCCTCTTGGCGGGCATTTTGCTGTTCCCGCTCTCCGCGTTGCCTTATCTACATCAAAAATTTTTATGGAAATGGTTTTCCCTCAAAAGCTTGAAGTGCGGTTCCTGCCGTTATCAAAACTTTCGCTTTCAGGTTATGTGCGGTATGATCCGGCATCCTGGCTCATCAGCGCAGAAAATCAGGTTCTTTCCTCCACGCGCTGGCAATTCGGAATTGATGCTGATACTAAAATTGTTTTCTGGTTATGGCTCCGCGCCGGCGCGGGGTACGAGACAATGAACCATCTCAGTATGGCAGATAATACGTACGGCAGCATCCCCGGTCAGGTAAAAATAAAAATCGGACTTCTGATGAGACCGTGAAATTTTTGTTTTGAGATTTGCTTATAAATAATCCATTCGTGGTTATAACTCCACTACGAAGTTCACAACCCTTATCCCCACAATCTATGCCGCATTTTTTTAATTGAACGTAAATTGTACGTCAGAGCTTAGATTCTTTATCATAGACATCTACGCTAAAAACGTAGATAAATTTGTGTAATAAAGTTTATTTATTATACAGCGAGAGGACAGAGGACAGCGGACACCGGACAGCGGACAGAGGTCAGAGGTCAGAGGTCAGAGGTCAGAGGTCAGAGGTCAGCTGGTACTTACATAATTTTAGTTAGTCTCTGGCTTCTGTACGCTGCCCGCTGATGACTGCCGACAAAGTCGACTGCTGTCTTCTGGTGTCTACCGACGAAGTCGGTCGACCTCTCCGGCTTTGCCGGCTTAGGTATAGACTGAAATAAAAGCCGGAAGATGATAAAATAAATTACATTTGACCTTTAAGATTATTCATGAGCAGGCATCAAAAATTAATACAAAAAATATTGGGTGGTACTTCTGATACCAATATTGAATTTGATGAGCTATGCAGGTTACTTGAAAGATTAGGGTTTGAAAGACGGACAAAAGGTTCACATTCTGTTTTTCGCAGAGATGGTATTATTGAGAAAATTAATTTACAAACAACGGGTCATTTGGCAAAACCCTATCAGGTAAAACAGGTTAGAAGTATGATATTAAAAAATCAGCTGGGAGCAGAAGATGTATAAATATGAAGTTCTTATTTACTGGAGCAAGGAAGATGGTTGTTATGTAGCAGAAGTACCGGAGTTACCTGGTTGTATGGCTCACGGCGACAGTAATGAAGAAGCACTTCACAACGTTAATGAAGCAGTTGAATTGTGGATTGAAACATCAAAAGACCATGGTGACAAAATACCTGAACCCAAAGGAAAACTTATATACGCATAATTACAGACCGACCAGACCTTGATGGGGACGCAAGGTACTATACCGGTAACGCATAATCATCAAGTTCCTGCTCTAACGGTAATCAGGAAAGAGCCATGATTATCCGCCGCATACATCCGGTTTTCAGGTTACGGAAAAACCGTAGACTAATCGCGATGCTACTGTGTTTTCCGATGACGCGCAGACTAATAGGACAAAAACCAGACTTAACTGGACTAACAATTCTGCACATTTTTTATACGGGTGGGTGAAGAGTTTACATTTCCGAAAAACATTTAATCATGAACCAAACCGACGATTTATCTTACAAAGACTCCGCGCGCGAAACATTTCTCAACTCACCGCTTACACCGCTTATTGTCCGGAACGCCTTTCCCGCGGTCGGAGCGATGCTGATCATGTCGCTTTACCAAATCGTTGACGGCATCATGGTCGGGCGTCGGCTTGGTCCGGAGGCGATCGCATCGGTAAATATCATCTATCCTGTGCTTGCAGTCTTTGTTGCACTTGCCGCAATGATCGGCGCAGGCGGAAACGCGCGTCTTGCCAATCTGCTCGGTGCAGGTGATGAACGCGGGGCCGGCAGTGTACTGAGCATCATCGTCCTTCTCGGCGTCATAACCGGCATTAGCGGCACCATATTTACGCTGTTCGCCGCGCATCCGCTTCTTTTATTACTCGGAACATCCGGCGCATCTGAGGTCATGTCCGGTGAATATCTGCATGCATTAGCGCCGTTTTTTTTACCGATGATACTCTCCTTTATTTTCGAACAATCCATGCGCAACGATGGACGCGGCTTTCTCGCTACAATTGTCATGGTTGTGCTTGCACTGCTTAACATTGCTCTTGATTATGTATTTCTTTACATTTTTGATATGGGACTTGGCGGCGCGGCCTACGCGACCGGAATAAGCCACTCTCTCGGCGCGTGTGTGTTTTTAGGGTACTTCTTTCGGAAAATGTTCCTGAAAAAAGCAGGTCTTCGTTTCCGCACACCGGAAAAAATCCGAGAAACAGTGACGATAACCGCGGCAAACGGTTTCTCTGAGTTTTTTAATAACGCAGCCGCAGGTATTACCATTTTCCTTTTTAACCGGAACATACTTCGTACAGTCGGTCTGAATGGTGTCGCGGCGTTTTCTCTCATGCAGTATATATCAGTTGTTGGGCTTATGTTTCTCCTCGGACTTAACAACGGAGTTCAGCCCATACTCAGCTATAATCACGGTGCTGGAATGACTTCACGTGTGAGAGGGACACTTCTCCGACTTATGACGGCGGGGCTCTGTACCGGTTTATTGTTCTGGATTATTCTGTGTTTTTTTTCCGGACCGCTCATCGGCCTGTTTATAAAGGAACATCCCGCAGTTATTGAGTTAACTATTCATGTTTCACGTATGGTGAGCTGGTCGATGATTCCGCTCTGCTTCGGTGTAATCGGTTCAATGTATTTCACCGCGCTTGAATATGCCGGTACGTCACTGATTATTTCCGCTGCGCGTAGTCTGGTTTTTATCGTCATTGGCCTCTTCCTGCTTCCTCCGGTTCTTGGAACCGACGGTATCTGGCTCACTCCTCTTTTCTCGGAATTATTAACCGCCGTATTAACAGTGCTGCTGATCCTCCTGACAAACGTATCCCTTACACGCACGGCGCGGCAATCCTGAAAAATGAAATCCGCTCTGCTGATATTCACTATCCTAGTCGGTACGGCAAAACCTGCCGACAGGGAGAATACATATTTTACAGTTTTGCAAAATTCGTCATACTTAGAAGAATACACATTCAAGTTAAAAATTTTATTTCTATTGATGATAATTTGCCACCATATTCTGAAATAAATATAGATTCACCGCTGAAAAAGCATAGTTAGTGTATCACCAGTTCTCACTCCATCGGTCGTTTCGGCTGGTGAACAAAATTCGTATCATAGCACCGTACTCTCTGTCCAGTTTTTTAATAAATTTACTGGACAAATAATGGTTTTGATGATATTATTAACCATGATCATAAGCAGTGAAACAGCAGAAAAAGTCAAAAAGATTCCTGTAAATGAAGTATTCACCTACAGGGAACTTTTAAAAAAAACAATAGAAAAAGAGGCCGTTATCAAGGCTCTCAATCGAATGACCAGATCAGGTTTAGTAGTTAAAATCTCCAAGGGAAGGTACTACAGACCTGAAATCACTGACTTGGGGATTATTACTCCAGGACAGAATGAAATTGTCAAAGATCTTCTATATTGCGGAGAAGTCCCTGTCGGTTATCTGACCACCTATAGCATTTATAACAGGCTTGGACTGACGAGCCAAGTAAGCAGTATTATCCAGATAGGTAAGAATGATGTTCGTCCCGCATTCAGACGAGGCCACTACAGAATCACGTTCCTTCGCCAAAAGAATATGATTACGAGTGAGAATATCAAATTGCTTCGCCTGCTGGATGTTATCAAGACAATTAAAAGGATACCTGACTGTACAATAGATTTTGCCTGCAGGAGACTTCTTGTACTAATTGGTGACTTGAGCATAAAAGAAATTGACAATCTATTGACAATGGCAATGAAGTACCCGCCTTCAGCACGGGCAGTATTGGGGGCAATACTGGAGGAGCTATGTTATAAAAAAAATCTTGCGAAACTGCGCAAATCATTAAATCCAATCAGTAAGTATATTCTTCCCGGAGCAAAGGACGCATTAGCCTTCTCCCGTTTATGGAATATAGAATGAACCTGCACCAGGAGAAACAACTCTACTCCCAAGTCGTCAGGGCAACAGCGGATCGGCTTCAAATTCCTGAAATTTATATTGAGAAGGATTACTGGGTTTGCTTTGCTCTCAAGCTGATTTTCGATTCTGGGATTGACACGAATACGGTTTTCAAGGGTGGTACCGCATTATCCAAGTGTTTCGGAATAATTGAAAGGTTTTCTGAAGACATCGACCTTGTTATCGCGAGTGAGGAGGATATAAGTGACAATCAGCGCAAGAACAAACTGAAATTCATTTCAACACTACTGTCCGGTAAATTACCCGAGATAGAAATCGAGGGAGTGACAATTAAAAAGGGAATGAACCGGAAAACAGTACACACTTATCGGAGCGAGTTTACCGGTGACCCGGGTCAGATGAGAGACCACATAGTTGTTGAAGCATCGTGGCTTGGAAGCAGTGAACCTTGGGTTGAAGCGGACTTGAAGTCCTACATCGCTGATACCTTGACCGGTGAAGGATTAATGCACCTAGTTCGAAAACACAACCTTACCCCCTTCAAAGTAAAGTGCCTGGCGCCAGAGCGAACAATCTGTGAGAAGATATTGAGCCTCGTGCGATTTTCATACTCTGATGATCCCATAGCATACCTTAAACTCAAGATCAGGCACTGCTATGATCTCTACTGCCTTCTTCATAAAATTAAGTTGAAAACGTTCTTCAACTCTGAGCGCTTTGACTCTATGCTACGGCAGGTCGGGCAGGATGATTTGAGAGGGTACCGTTCAGGCAACAGCTGGATCAAGATTCATCCCTCGAAGGCGCTGGTCTTCAGCAAGGTGGACGAAGTATGGGGAAAACTGTTATCAACGTATGAAAACGAGTTCAGCAAGATGGTGTATGGAGAACTCCCTGCCCCCGGCATGATCAGGGAAACCTTGTCTTTGATCTTTCGGAGAATTGAGAATATCAATTGGATTATGAATCCTGAAAAATGAAATCCGCTCTGCTGATATTCACTATCCTGGTCGGTACGGCAAAACCTGCCGCCGACAGGGGAAATGTATATTTTAAACCGCGGGAACTGCATGAAAATGTTCTTCATGGATTATCTCTGATTCATGAAAGCAGATACTACGCCGGTTTTGAATACTTCCGCACTCCGTAAAAAAAATATAAAAAGTAACACATTTTCCTCCCTGGCGTGTTTAAGAGGCATAAGAAGTCATGGTAATTAAGAATACAGAAGCAAATGAGCCGGATATTGAATTTTTATACCGCAAATACGGTGCTATGGTAAAAAGACGCTGCTACTCAATCCTAAGAAACGATCATTCTGCCGCAGATGCGGTGCAGGAAACCTTTGTCCGTCTTCTGGTTAAAAAGAAAATAATTAAAAACCAGGGTTTATGCAGTTTTTTATACAGAGTTGCAACTAACATCTGTCTGAATATACTCCGGTCTTCCAAAGGACGTTTTTGCGCCGACGGCACCGAGTTAATAGAAAAAATAGCATCCTGCAGTGATTCGGCCGATATATTTCATTCCAACGATCTGCTTGACCGGATATTTCAAAATGAACCCGTTTCAAGCCGGGTAATGGCTGTTATGCATTGGGTAGACGGCCTCACCCTCTCTGAAACTGCTGATCAGGTCGGATTATCAGTCTCCGGAGTGCGGAAACGGCTGCGGCTTCTGCAGGAAAAGAACCAATTTTTAAAGGAGCAAATTGTATGAAAACGGAAGAAAAAATTGTGATACCTGAATTACTTCTGCAGCAATTTCTTTTTAATGAACTCTCTCCTGAAAAACACATCGAAATTGAGAATATGCTGCACAGGAATAAGGCTGCCGAAACTCAATTAACGGAACTGAGAAAAGAAGCTGAGGATTTTTCCCGGTCTGCTTTCATAAACAAAGAAATAGCAGCCATTAAAATAAAAGCAAAAGAAAAGGAATCTTTTAAAAATGTAATAAAATTTACCGGGAAAATCCGTTATATTTCTGCGATTACCGCAATTGCGGCAGCCCTGACCTTTGCCGTTTTCACCGTTTCATGGAACAGTATTTTACAACGCACCAATACTGCTGCGTATGATCTGTTTGAAACAGGCACAACCCGCATAAAAGGTCTTGATGCGTCACTTAAAATATATAAAAAAACGAAAGACGGTTCTCAGGAACTACTCAGCGGCGACGAAGCATCAAAAGGAGATGTGCTTCAGTTAAGCCTTGTCGCTGCAGGGCAGAATAATGTGGTTGTATTTTCCATTGATGGAAACAGTATAGTTACCCGGCATCTGCGTTCTCCGCAGGGCGGGAGTATGATGCCCGGAAAGTCCGGAGAATATTTTCTGCCCACGGCATACGAACTTGATGATGCTCCGGATTATGAAATTTTCTACGCGGTACTCAGTGCGAACCCGCTGTCAACTGTTGAAATTAACAACATTGAAAATCTGATTCTTAAAAATACCGATCTTAAAGAGACCGGGGTTGAAAATGCTTCCATCCTTCAAGTAAAAATTATAAAAAAATAAATAAATCAGAGAGGAAATTATGAACAATTTTATTAACATCAAAACATTTACTGTAGTTGCACTTACAACATGTATTTCGCTTTTCAGTGCTGAGCTTTCCAGATTTGCGGTAGTTGTGGCAGCCAATAATGGCGGACAAGGCAGGGATCTTCTGCGGTTTGCTCCGCGTGATGCGAGTAATTTTACTGAAGTGCTCTCACGCTACGGGGCACTTGAGGGGAAAAATTACCGGATGCTTATTGAACCCGAACCTGAAATGCTTAAAAAGGCTTTTGCAGATATCGGAGCACTTACCAAAAGCTGGTCTGATAACCGCCGTGAATTCATTTTTTATTACTCAGGTCATTCCGATGAAACAGGACTGCTTCTTGGCAATAAAAAGCTGAGCTGGAACGAACTGAAAAAACAACTCATGGAAATATCAGCAGATGTACGCGTCGCAGTTCTGGACAGTTGTTCCTCGGGATCCTTTACGCGCACTAAAGGCGGAGTGAAACAGCCTGCCTTTCTGACAGATAAAGAAAGTGAATCCAAAGGTCATGTCTATCTGAGTTCAAGTTCTGCGGATGAAGCTTCTCAGGAGTCAGACAGACTGCAGGGTTCCTTTTTTACCCACTCACTTGTTGCCGGTATGCGCGGCGCCGCAGACTATTCAGGCGACAAAGTAGTAACCCTTGGTGAAGCGTATCAATATGCATACCAGGAAACACTGAACAACACTGAAAAAACAAAGAGCGGCCCGCAACACCCGAGCTGGGATATCCAGCTTTCCGGATCCGGTGATTTGACACTTACTGACATCAGAAACTTAAGCTCAAGTCTTGCTCTGAATAGCGGTTTGTCAGGACGGCTTGTTCTGCGTGATGACGAAGAAACCGTTATCGCCGAATTCAGGAAAAATGCCGGTAAACCGCTTTCCCTCGGCATTGAACCGGGCAACTATACCATTTACCTTGCAGAAAATACCGAAAGCTTTGCGTATAATTTTTCTGTAAGCGAAGGACAACAGCACGTATTAACCAGAGAAAATTTCAGTCCGCTCAGCGGTCATATTCCCGGCGCAGTAAAAGGCGACAACCGGCCGGTCACACACCGCTTTCTTTCCGTAGGTTTTTTACCGGATTTGGACTTTATCAGCGCCAATAGAATTCGTATCATTAAGCACTTTTCAGTTAATGTAATAGGCGGTGCAAGTGCTGAAATCCAGGGTATGGAGATTTCCAGTTTGTTTAATATTGCGGGACGCTTTGCCGGTTTACAATCCGCCGGCCTTTTAAACATCAGCGGTCCTTTCAAAGGCGGCCAGGCCGCTGGCTTGTTTAATATAGCCGGTTCAAAAAGAATGCATGTAATAAACGACCGTGAAGTAATGACCGGAGGCCAGGCAGCAGGCTTATTCAACATTTGCGGTGCACCCATTCGGGGTCTTCAGGCTGCCGGATTATTCAGTATATCAGGTTCTATGATCGGTATGCAGTCCTCCGGTTTGTTTAATATAAGTACAGGCAAACTTCATGGTCTTCAGGCCGGCGGCTTACTCGATATTGCAGGACCTGTGTATGGTATCCAGGCATCCGGTCTCGCCAGTATAAGTATTACAGGATCCACAATAGGCGTACAGGCAAGCGGATTAACTTCATATGCTCATACATTAACGGGAATGCAGGCAAGCGGTCTCGCCAGTGCAGCCGGAAATGTAAACGGCGTTCAGGCAAGCGGACTTGCCAACAAAGCAGGCGATATAAACGGCTTTCAGGCAGCAGGTCTGTTAAATATTGCAAGGGATGTAAAAGGTGTGCAGGTCGGACTCGTGAATGTCGCCAGAGACCTTCAGGGGGTGCCGATCGGACTGGTAAATATATCAAAGACCGGTGTCTTTGCACAGCGTTGGTATATAAATGACCTGGGAGAAGTCAATGCAGGATATATCTCAGGAGGGAAAAATATTTACTCCGGCTTCTCAATGACCAGTGACGGCAAAACCGCTGGTCCTGAATTCCGTTACGGATTTTTAAAGGATCTTCGCGGGAAAGACGACAGCGGTATATTTCTCGATGGTTCTCTCTGTGCCGCTTCACCCTGGATGATGAAAGTAAATAAAAGCGCAGGCGATATCAAAGGATTAAGTATGAATAATGGCGGAGCAAATAACCAGCTTTATAAACTTGAGCTTGGAGGCGGATTCCGGTTCTTCAGGCATCTCGGTATATTCGGCGGACTGACGTACTCTGTTCTTCTTGAAGAAAAATCAAAGGCCCCGGTGCTTGAAAAACGATGGCTGGAAATGAGTGCAGGTCAGAGCGGTTATTACCGATACCGGTTGTTCCCGGGATTCAGGCTTGGCGTGCAGTTTTAAGTCTTTAAAAGGCACAGAATTAAACCATTTTTTTCTTCCACATACGGGGGCTTGTTCCGAATGTTGATTTAAAATAACGGCAAAAATGGGCACTGTCGTGAAAACCGGTAGAGAATGCGGCGTCAGTAACCGATCGTCCGTTTGGCGGATCATAGTTTTGCGAGGTGTCTAAACCAGATTGTATCGGTACACTTTTCTCAATAAAATGCGTTACACAGAAAAGCGAGATTTTTCAAAATTTTTTATGAAATTATTGGGAATGTGTGTTATAATTTTGAGTTGTAGCGATAATGGGGAAAGTAATTCGTTACAGACATTTACCCATTCAGAAAGGATTTCGTAATGGCAGACACCGCAACACTCACCATCGACGGGCAGACGTATGAGTTCCCCGTCATCACCGGCAGCGAAGGAGAACGGGGGATTGACGTCAGCACCCTTCGGGACAGGACAGGATGCATCACGCTTGATGACAGCTACTCCAATACGGGATCATGTACATCGAAAATCACGTTCATCGACGGTGAAAAGGGCATCCTGCGCTACCGGGGCATCGCCATCGAAGAGCTGGCCGCCAAGTCTACCTTCGTCGAGTCTGCGTACCTCGTCATCCATGGGTGCCTTCCGAATGAAAAAGAGCTTCTCGATTTCAGCAAACTCCTCAACAAGTCATCCCTTCTCCATGAAGACCTGCAGCACTTCTTCATCGGTTTTCCCAATAACGCACACCCCATGGCACTTTTGTCCACCATCGTTGCCTCACTTTCACAGTTCTACCCCGTCCCGGAAGAGTTCAGTCCCGAGATAGAGAACCAATTCATCGCCAACCTTATAAGCCAGACACGCACCATCGCAGCATTCTCCTATAAGAAATCCATCGGCGAGCCGTTCGTGTATCCCTCTTACAAGTACCTCTTCACTCAGAACTTTCTCAACATGATGTTCAGTTCACCGGTGCGTGAATATGTACACGACCCCGACATTATCCGCGCGCTCGAGCTCTTCCTTATTCTCCATCTGGACCATGAGCAGAACTGCTCCACATCAACTGCCCGCATGGTCGGCTCAAGCGGCGCGAATATCTACTCCTCCATTTCTGCCGCCATCGGCGCACTCTGGGGACCGCTGCATGGCGGCGCCAATCAGTCTGTTGTCCGCGATCTCGAGCGGTATGTCAATGAAAAAACCAACATCCGGCAGCTCATGGAAGATGTAAAAACAAAAAAACGAAAGCTCATGGGGTTCGGTCACCGCGTCTATAAAAATTTTGATCCCCGCGCTATCATCCTCAAGGACGCATGCGACCGCATCGTCAACAAGCCCGGTCAGGCCGACCCTCTCTTCGATGTCGCCCGTCAGATCGAGGAGATTGCGCTCAAAGACGACTACTTTATCTCCCGCAAACTCTATCCCAACGTCGACTTCTACTCCGGGCTCGTCCTGCGCGCCATCGGTATTCCCGTCAACATGTTCACCGTTCTTTTCGCTATCGGCCGCATGCCCGGCTGGCTTGCCCAGTGGAAGGAAATGCATGACAACCCGGAAAAAAAAATATCCCGTCCGCGGCAGGTCTATACAGGTAAAACTCTGCAGCACTGGGTGCCCATGCACACACGCAACTGACGCCCGGAGAATCTGCGGAATTTAAAACAGGGATGTGCCAGCCGGCAGAGAGGTTATTAGCGGTTCATCGTGAAAACATCACCCGTCTTGCAATGACTGCAAAACAACACCTATAGAATAACTCAGGAATCTTTAAAGAAATCTCCAGGAAATTGAATAATATGGATCAATTATTACAGGAAAAGCTTGAAAAACTTTACGCCATTTTAAAAAATTATTCCCAAGTCCTTATTGCATTTTCCGGGGGCACTGACAGTACATTTCTCGCACAAGTGGCCAAAAATGTCCTTGGCGATAAAGTACTCCTCGTAACCGCAAACTCGGCTACCTATCAATCCAGTGAATTAACCGATGCGGTAGCAATTGCAGCTGAGCTCGGATTACCGCACGAGGTGATTGTTTCAGAGGAACTTGATATTCCTGAATTTAAAGATAATCCCGCTGACCGTTGTTATTATTGCAAACGTGAGCTTTTTAAAAAGCTTCGTGCGATTGCCCGCAGCAGAGGGATTGAGGTTATTCTTGACGGCCATAACCTAAGCGACAATACAGATTACCGGCCCGGCCGTAAAGCCGCTGAAGAATTGGGTGTACTATCACCCCTTTCCCTTTCCGGCATGACAAAGCCGGACATCCGGAAATTATCTGCGGAATGGAGTCTTTCCACCGCTAATAAGCCGGCGATGGCATGCCTTGCGTCCCGTTTCCCCTACGGGGAAACAATAACGAAAGAAAAACTCCTACGGGTGGAGACGACAGAAAAAGCTCTCCGCCAACTGGGGCTTACTCAGTTCAGAGTCCGAAGCCATGGAACACTTGCGCGCCTTGAGTGTATTGAAACCGAGATAGCCGATGCATTTTCTAAACGCATTACAATCTGCGAAATTTTTGAAACTGCGGGGTTTATTTACAGTTCTATCGATTTAAAAGGGTACCGGACCGGCGCGATGAATGAAGTTCTTAATCCGAAAAAATCAACGCCTGAAGTAACAAAGTAGGGCTATACGGAAATCACATATGAACAAAAAAACAGACCTGAACGAACTACTCACCATGCTGGATTGGCCGTTTGATAAACTGCTACATGCCGCCGAAAAAATAACCGCGGACAATTTTACTGACGAAGTAGAATTCTGCAGTATTGTGAGCGCCAAAACCGGAGCTTGTTCTGAGGATTGTAAATACTGTGCGCAAAGTGTGCATAATAACACAAACATTTCCGCACATCCTCTGTTATCTCTTGAAGAAATAAAAAAGTGCGCTCTGGAGGCAAAACAAAACGGCGCGGTACGTTTTTCAATAGTAACTTCCGGGAAATCACCCGAAGAAAAAGATTTTCCTGTACTGCTGGAAATGATTGGCGTATTAAAAAGTATTTCCGGTATTACGCCTTGCGCCTCACTTGGAATTCTTACTGAAGCGCAGATCAAAGCTTTAAAAAATAGTGGTGTAGTAAGGTATCATCACAACTTAAATACCTGTAAGTCGTATCATAATCAGATATGTTCAACACACACCTATGAAGAGCGCATCACGACCCTGGAACTGTGTAAGCAATACGGAATGGAAATATGCGCCGGCGGAATAATCGGAATGGGAGAAACCAGAAAACAAAGAGTGGAACTTGCATGCGAGCTCGCTGAACTCCAGCCGAATTCTGTTCCCGTCAATTTTCTCCACCCGATTGAAGGAACCCCTTTTGCAATTCATAAGGCTTCAATCAATTCTAAAGAAATACTCCGGACGCTCGCAATTTTCCGGATAGCGATGCCCGGCGCAGTAATCCGGTATGGCGGGGGAAGAACTATGCATTTATCACCCGAAGAACAGGAACTCGGTATTAAAATCGGAGTGAACGGATTATTAGCCGGTAATTATCTTACGACCGTGGGTTCTACACCTGAAGAAGATAAGGAAATGATAGCACGAGTCGGAAAAAAAATTTCGTCGGCGAATATCAGGGCAGATATTTCCAGGTAGACTTATCTTTAAAAGCATCGTGAGAGGGTTTCGCACCGGTAATTCAGGCGGAGGTTTGCCGATAGTCTTTGTTCTATAGGCGACGTGGAAGGGTTACGAAACCCTTCCACTTAGTTATAGAAACACAGCTACTACAATTCTATCGCTCTGAATTACCAATCAGCGCAAACCCTTTCACCAGGTTATAGAAAATAATACTACTGAGAAGTTACCGGCCTAAACAATCGCCAACGATTTTTTTTCACCCAACTAAAAAAAAATTAATTAAACAGGGCTTTTTTTATTACGTCTGTAAGAACATCTTCGGGAGTGGGTATATGCCCGTAACCATTCATCGATCTTTTAGCTGCGAGAAGCATCAGCCGTGCGGTACGTTCGGAGTTAATATTGCCGCCGGAAGTTTTAAAGTAATTCAGATCATCGGTATTAAAAACTTCAGAAAAAGGGATTTGATTGACGGACAGGTCATTCCAGTTTGTGCGGATCATTTCCACTCCGATAATGTATTTACCGGGTTCAGTTTCGGCGCAATACCGGACATGACCCACTGCAGTATATTCGCAGTCGCCGGCAGATTCGCCTGCGGTTATCCGCAGAACACTGTTAACCGGTTCGGAAGTTTGTGAATAAAGCCGGACTCCGCACGAAGAATAATTAATCATTTCTGCAGATTTTTCAGGAACAGGCTCAGAAATCACGGCTTGAAGAAGCGGGATATATCGCAAATTCATAGAACGCGGAACACGGTTTTCGGTGCGCATTTCATTATACATTGTAAACCTCTGTTATGTATTTTTTTATCGCACAAAATATATCATGTTAATATAATTATGTCAAATGAATTGGGAGCGGATAATATGTGAGGTGAACGCAAACTTTTAGTTTCGGAGGTTTTTGCCGTTTTTTTCGCTAAGCCGCCGGATTATGCAGTGCTTAAAGTTAGTGAATAGCCAACGCTTCCCCGGCGGAAACGCTCAAAAAACGGCAAATACCCCTGAAACCGTTTGCGTTTACCTCTGGTATGAGGATTATTAATTGTTCCAATCATTTTATTACCGTCAGATGTGAGGTTATGTCTACAGCCTCCCATGCACTACAAGGGCGAAGCAAACTCGTACACCGGGGGTCTGGAATGTTATTGTATTTATCTCCCTATTACTACTTCATGCGGTGTATGTTTAATACGTATACGCAATACCAAAGCCCAGCTTTCTGACTACTGAAGTATGAAAATTCCCCCGCGGGTCAACACCGTTGAAAAAATCTGCAAAAATTTTAAACTGGCTTTTATTAACTATTGAAATTCCTATTTCTGCCGCTTGCGTGATCCGGTATTCCGTCTCGGTACTCGCACTGAGTTCAGCTCCGAGATAGGGATGCAAATACTTTAATCCGGTGAACCAGTACTCGGCACCAAGACGCCAGGTCATCAGATTGCGCGTATCTTTATACGCATGGTAGAGCTTGGCTGATTTCTGCCACTCGGCGTAAAAACGCACATCTCTGAGATGCACATCTAAATCGAATTCCAGGTATTCTCTTGAATATCGTTTCGCAGTCAGTGAATTTGCATACGTATCAAGCCGGTTATATACTCCTTCGCTCAGGTGCGCACAGCGATGGGCATAACTGACTGAAGCTGAAAAAATCCAAAAACGAAAATCAGCGTAGCCACCGAACATGGCATCAATTGACTCAAGATCAAAAGCCATATTGCCCTTGTTTAACAAACTTGACAGAATTAGCCCGTTAAAACCTGCCTGGATGGCAAATGAAGAATTTGCTCTGTTACACAAAGACGGCAAATCAAGACTAAACGCAGGATAATGTCCGCCAATATTTCCCTGAACCAGATCAACGTTCCAAACAACAACTTTGAAAACCGGTTCGAGTGTTTTGACATAATACGGCTGGTAGAGACGTTTATCATAGCGGAGAATAGCAATATCCACTGACCAAAGAGCTGAAAAAAAACAGCTCAGCAAAAAAATAATTTTAAACATGATTAACTCCTGGACCGGAAAAATGGAGCTGCATTAATGATTCCGGGAATAATTCTCAATGCATACGGACGCAATGCGCGAAAAAAAATGCGGTCAGTACACATACTCCGGCAGCAGTATCCTGCAGGGCACTGGTAAGTTATTTTCCAGAATCCGCTGTAACTTGTTCTCTTTTTCTACCGCTCTACACAGTACTCAGTATCCACCGTCACCGAAAGTACGGTGCCGGGTGTGAGCACATCAGGCATGCCGCCGCTCGCTTCAATTTCCATAAAGAATGACGCATCACTGTAGACGCTGTAACGGATTTGCTTATCAGATGGAGGTACCGAAGGCGGCGCGTCAATAATGTCAATATATTTTTGGCCATCGGGAAGATTCCCTGCAGAACGCCGGACTTTCAGCTTTTTTTCCGGATATACATACTCAATCCATGGAACGGCCGGCGAGAGACCAAGCTGGTATCTGCTGATACCGTTCGTTTTGGTTGTGCATATACCATTTTCGATTGTCCTTCTGTCCGAACTTGGATCATACATATCCCATACAGAGGATGCATCCGTCAATGGGAAAATAACTTTTGCATTCGGGCTTGAATCGAATTGGCAGAGCGACCATGGCGCAAGCCGGCAATCCCGGGAAGTTAAATTATCTTTTCCTATGTATTCTATAGATTCGGTAACTGTCAGCAGAGTACTGCCGGCTGTTTTAGATGATACGCGGATATCCCTCCGGAAAATTACCGGGATGCCGAGACCTGAATTGTTGATAAGGTCCACTTCGGCTGCAATGCATACACCATCCTTTTGTTCGGAAACAACTTTATACTTTGCACCGGTAAGTCCCGCAGGTACGCGCCACGCAACGGTTGGATACTCATAGCCGAGGCTCGTTCCTTCAGGAGCTGGCCATAATCCGTCCCCGCCGGGATTTAAATACCCCTTACGGTCAGTGATGCCGTTTATTGCATCAACATTGACACGGTTTACGACAAGTCCATTTACATAACAAAAAATTCTTCCTTCAAGATCCAGCCCTGCAAGTGCACCGTTTCGTTTATTTCCGGCAATAACGTAACGTTTTGAGTTTTTTTCAAATAATTTTATCAGCTCTGAAATTTTCAAGTCTTCCTCCTCTGTCTCCATCAGCCTTAATCTTCGGTGAAGAAATCTCACATTTTCACTGCTTGTGTGTGAATAAGTATATCATAAATCCGTTTGATCGGAAATTTAAAATGAATTTAACGCAGCTTTGATTTCTTCGAAGGATTCATGCGGCTGAATAAACACCATTGGATAACCTTCCGGGTTTGCCGCTATTAATCCCGGAGGAATTTTTGCAGTATCACTGTATTGGCCATTTATAATTTCAAAAAAACGCACACCCGTTTCAAGAGGCACGAGACCTTTGGCTCGGCTGATTTTATTACAATGGGCGGAAATAAAAGCATGCCATTTAACGGTGTGCATACGGGTACTTTGCGGAATAACCGTACTGTATGAATAAAACGCATTATCCGGTGCTTCAGATAAGGAAAAGATTTTATGTTTGTCCGTATCGCCTGTGTTTTCCACATAGCGGTTTTCTGAGCTTTCCTGGTCTTTATCAAGCTCCGGAAATAAGGAAACCGGTATTTCGCCGTAGACGGTTTCCGTAACCGCCAATTCTTTTTCATCCGCTTGCCGGATTACACGCAGTTCATTATAGATTGCGGCTTTCTGATCCGCGGATATTTTGTCCGTTTTATTCAGTACCAATAAATCTGCCAGGCTTACCTGAATACGTACTGCTTCCAGAGTGCGTGATACTTTTAAAAAATTCTGCGCATCAATAACGCAGATATTCTGTATTACATGAAGGTGCTGACCGAGAATTTCCGGTGAGAGCATCGCGTAGAGATCGTCGGTGCGGGCAATCCCGGTCGGTTCAATAAGAAGCACATCTGGCCTCAGGTCGGTACATATTCGTTTCACTTCCGAGATAAAATCGGCACGCATACAAACACAGAAGATACTGCCCCGGTTAAGTTCTATTTTTTCGTACGGCCCATCGCCGACAACCGCGCCGTCAATACCGATTTTTCCAAACTCATTTATCATAACCGCCGTTTTTCTGCCGGGTATACAATAATGTGTGAGGAGCCTGCGTAAAACCGTTGTTTTCCCAGCACCAAGAAATCCTGAAACTATTATTGTTTTTACCATAACTTTTTAATATAGTACCCTACCGGAAACGTTGGTTTTGAGCGGACGGTTTCAGGGCTGTGTGATGTTTTTTGAGCGTCTCCGTCGTGCTGGTAAAAGCGAAAAAAAACAACACACAGCCCTGAAACACAAAGTCCGCACAAAACCTGCGTTTCCGGCAGCATACTATAAAATATTTTTAATCCACTCCTTTATTACTTCTTTCTCCGGAATTTTACCGAAACTCTTTAATTCCTCTTTAATAGTAATAAGCGCAGGCAGTCGGCTGATTCCGAATTGTTTGATTTTTTCTGCATCCTGTATGCGTTCTACCAGAACTCCGGAACCGAGTTCTCTCTGGGCTTTTCCTATACTATTTAGCAGTGTTTCAGTTTTTTCTGTGCCGTCATCGAGTACAAGAATCTTAGACGCGCTGCGGTGCGTACGCGCCCGCTCCATTAGCCGCTGATATACCGCGGCAATGAGTTCTTCTTTACGTGGTATAGTAGAAATAAATGCAATTTTTCCGTCAATACAGATTGTGGGGATATTTTTTACATTAAGCGCGGCCATGAGCTCAATTGCAGCTTTGGTTTTTATTTTATGTTCCCGCCATTCAATTACACCGGCAAATTCAGGCGCGATTTGTTTTACCGCTTCAACCATGTATTGGCATGGCGCACAGGCTTCTGAGTCAAGCGTGATAATATCCAGTTTAATTTTATCAGATCCGCCGTAATCCGAAAGGTCGAGATTAATCGCACATGATGCAGGAGATTGCGCCACATTCCGTGCGATCTCCTGGCGGTAAGGATCGCGCACCAGTTCAGAAACCGCGGTGATGTTTTCACCCGGTACACTATAGGGAATATCGCAGCCGGGAGCAAGAATAAAACCGGTATTTTGACCAATGTCCATACATTCAAGCGCGTTTTGTATATTGTCTTCCGGACTTCCGAAAAGCATTACCGTAGTCAGTTTCATATTCCCGCCATATGAGATTCCGAATTTAGCTGCGGCTGTTTTTACCTTATCCAGAGGTATGTTTTCATCAATCGAGACATTATCGGGTCCGCATGCGCACATTACGTCAATGTTTTTTTCTGCATGACCGCAGACGAAAAAGGATGACTTCCCTTCTGCTTTGCGTATTGCTGAAAAAACATCTGTACAGTATGGACTGACGAAATTGGTAAAATCAGCCGGGCCTATCTGACTGGTCATCGGATCGACCACCGCGATGATATCCGCACCAGAATCAAGATACCAGGAAGCATATTTTTTTGCAATTTCAGTACAGAAAGTGAGCACTTCATGCACGTATTCTGGGCGATCGTACATTTCCATAAAAATATCCGGACCGAGGAGATGCAGCGCGAGAGTGAACGGACCGGTAATAAGTCCGTAAAGCGCAATCTCCTTATATTTCTCCGAGAGAAATCTGCAGACGTCAAGAGTTACCTGAACCCGGCCGGATTCTTGAGTAAAGAGCGGAAGGTCGCATATTTTTTTCCCGCTGAGTACGTGACTGGTAACTGCGGGCGGATTGTCCTTCGCCCAGACCAAATCACAGCCAAGCGCCTCAGCTTCTATCTGCAGATCAAATACCACGGGTATGCCATCGGGTTTATACAGCTCAATTGATTTTGCAAGCCCCGTGATGATTAAATCTTTACTTTTTAAATATTCCTCAGCACTTTTCCCGATTAAAGAAGCGGCATGTACTCCGACAAACGGCACATATGGGGTGCGGAATGTTGTTTTGTTTGCGAAAGCCTGCAGCACAAGTTCTTTTCCGGTAGTAGTATTATTTTCAGCAATAACAGCGTTTCGTTTTACCATAATTATTATTTCTCCTGTAACGGTTCGTTAGTACAGTAATGATAATATATTGCCGAATTAAAAAATAGTAGAATAAAACTTTTTTTTAGGAGAAAGTCAGGGGTGACGCAAACTTTGAGTTTCCTCTGCGCGCGACAGTTTAAGTTTGTGAGAATCTTCAGGACAGTGTAAAATGTAAATAATTATGCGAAAAAAAATAACGCTCATTATCCTCGTAAAAAATGAAATTACCGGTATCCGGGAAATAATGCCTAAGGTGCAGCTTGATCTTTTTGATGAAGTCGCCGTAGTGGACGGCGGCAGTACGGACGGCTCACGCGAATACTTTAACCATGCGGGCATACGCGTCATTACCCAGACAAAACCCGGCCGCGGTGAAGCCTTCCGTGAAGCGTTCGCTAATACTTCAGGCGATGCACTCATTTTTTTTAGTCCCGACGGCAATGAAAACCCCGCAGATCTTGATAAATTCCGGCCGTTTCTCGAAATGAATACGGCCTTAGTCATCGGCACACGTATGGCGTGCGGTGGAGTTAACGAAGAAGATGGTAATTTTTTCAAATTCCGTAAATGGGCTAACAATTTTTTTTCATTAATTGCAAATATTTTTTTTAACCGGCATCAGTCCTTCGTTACCGATACGATAAATGGCTTCAGGGCCATCACGCGCGATGCATGGAACACACTCAGCCCCGACGGTCCGGGATACACTATTGAATATCAAACAAGTATCCGCGCAATGAAAAAAGGAATGACCATTCTTGAATTTCCTACCGCTGAGGGACAGCGCTGCGATTTGCGTGAAGGATCGCCAAGTATACAAACCGGGCTCGCTTTTATTAAAATTTTCTTTAAAGAGTTACGAAAAGGCTGCAAATCCGGTAATTAAGGCGGATGTTTCGCCCAGCCTTTAGTCTATATGCACCGTGAAAGAGTTACGCAACCGGTAATTCAGGCGGAGGTTTGTTTTTTTTAAGAGGCATAGTACAAGGATTATAACGAAAACTATTCAGGCGGACGTTTGCCTATACCATCCTGGCGCCGGCTGCACTCGGCAAAAACAGAAAAAATTCGGCATCCTGCCGTTTTTCTGTTTTTGACGCCGCTCTGAATAGTTCTTCGTTATAACCTTGTACTAATCTTTCAGAAAAAAGTACTGCAAACCAGATCCGCACGAAATTGCCGGTTGCGAAATCCCTTCCACTTATTGATAGAAAACAATACTACTAAACAATGACCGCACTGAACTATCGTCAAAACTTTTCCACATGGCAATTGTAAACAGTACTGCCGCTAAACATCCACCGCCTTACTTACTGGATTTACATCTCTGTCATTCGGCCATAAAAATTGTTTTTAAATACGCTTATATTTTTACAATTTTTATTAACAAGGGTGAAAGGGTTTCAAATTTAATAATTCAGATGGCGTCAATCAGAAAAAAACGACACGATGTCGCATTTTTTTTCTGATTGCCGAGTGCAGCAGGCCGCCAGGACGGCGGCCTGCAAACGTCCATCTGAATTATTAAATTTGAAACCCCTTCACTGTGCTGTAAGAAAGACGTATTAATCATACCGCAGTAGATAAAAAAGATTGATATGTGCGTGCAATTCCTTCTTCAATAGACACTGAGCTGCTCCAGCCAAAACCGGAGAGAAAACTTACATCAAGAAGTTTCCGCATAGCGCCGTCAGGTTTTGAAGGATCGGTCTGTACGTTCAGGACACGTCCGCACACCGTACGTGAAATAATCTCTGCATATTCAAGGATTGAGTAATCCTTTCCGCATCCGATGTTCACCGGATCATTTCCTGAGTAATTTTTCATAACATACACCAGCGCGTCAGCACAGTCATCAACATAGAGAAATTATCTTCTCGGTTTTCCCGTTCCCCATACAGTTATTTGGCGGGCTTTTGTTTTGACTGCTTCATGACATTTAAGAATGAGCGCGGGCAGCATATGCGCCCTGGCAGGATCAAAACTGCATCCGGGGCCGTAGAGATTGGACGGAATAACGCTGACATAATCACATCCGTACTGCCGGCGGTAAAACTCACACATTTTTATACCCGCAATCTTCGCGAGCGCGTACCCTTCAACGGCATGGTCAAGTGCACCGCTGAGTATATCTTTTTCCTGCAGCGGCCGGTTAATGCCCGAGGGATAAACGCAGGAGCTCGCGGTAAAAAGCATTTTTTTTACAGAATGCAGCCTGGCGGCTTCAATGACGTTTGTTTGAATTTCGAGATTGTTGCGCAAAAAATCTGCGGGACGCGATGAAGTTTCTGCGATACCGCCGACTTCGGCTGCAAGCAGAAACACATATGCGGGCTTGTTCGAGTTGAAGAAATCAAAAACCGCCGGCTTATTTCTCAGGTCGAGAGTTTCAATATCAGCGGTAATAATTTGCGTACATTCTTCTTTGTATAGCCGTCGCAGCAGAGCCGAGCCGAGCATGCCCTGGTGGCCCGCGACATACACCGTCTCATTTTTCACGAGCCTTTTATTCCGTCCGGAAGGAATTTTGTTCTATTGTTTTTTTATATCCGTCTGAACAAAAGACACCGCACAATATTCGACTAAGAAGAAATACCATCATTCTGAATGCAGAGGATATTCTGTTATGGTGCAGAAATGAGAAAGAACTTTCTGACTCTTTTACGGGAATTTCTATTATTCCTGAATTACTTTTCAGTGCAGTGTACGTCATTACATAATTGTAAATTGAAGAGTACCGGTTAAGCAGAGGATTTTGAACTGCGGAATCTTTAAATCCGCGGAGCATGCTGTTTGCATCGGTAATATTTTTTTCAGTAAAAATACCAATGAGCATATTAAACAAACGGTTTCCCGCGGCACGCCTGGAGAAGGAACGCTTGGCTGTTTTCATGCCCTCTGACAAAAAACGGCTGCCGATAACGAGATTATGTCCGGTATTAAGTTCACGGATAATATTACCGAGTACTTCGGGTTCTGAATCTCCGTCAAGGCTGATGGTTATAAAATTTTCGCAGCGGCTTGGACTTACTACGGTCTGGATTGCGGTAAGAAGGTTGGTGTTATCAGCATACACCGTAAAACCTTTTTGTGTAAAATAGTCCTGTACCTGTGTATTGCCGGCGGTTTCAATAAGGACGCGTTCTGCAAAAAGAGTCAGATCAAACCGCGCGGAATAATTATCAAGTGATATTTTTTCGGGAAAAACACGAAGCCGCGAGAGGATTATGAGGCAGCTTTTTTGCGGATGGTATTGCCGTTTTGAAAAGAAAGCGCTGAATGCATCAGTGATATATTGCCGGTCGCGGCTTGTGAGTCCCTGATGGGATGCAATATAAAAACCGCTACGGTTAATCCAATGGGCAACAGGGTAATCTTCTTCTTTTATGCCTAATGTTTCTTTATAATAGGGCTGATTGGTCAACGGAACCATATCGCGTGTTTCTATACCTTTGTTTTCCAGATATAGCACTATTTCGTCCTTAGGTTCATTTTTCATTACAAGCGGCAGCATCATAAATGCATGCTCAGATCCGGGGCGGATTGTCGGCACTTGAATCCGCGCCGCATATTGCGCAAATTGCGCGGAAAAAAAACTGCCGTTACTGCGCCGTGCGCGCATCATTTCACCGGCGTATTCAAGTTCGGCTAAACCCAGTGCTCCTTCAAGTTCAGTGACCCTGAAGCTATACCCCATCTGCACAAATGAGAACCGGCGTTTCACAATCATTTCAAATTCTTCAGCCGCTTTATCCTTATCATCATCAATACTGATGTAAATCGCATCGCGTCCGTGATTAATAATTGATCTGATGTCGACGGCGAGTCCGGGATCGTTTGTAGTGCACAGCCCCCCGACACCGGTGGTGAGAATATGCGCAACGTAGGTGGAAAAACAGCCGATATCACCGAATGATCCGACAGAGCGACCGTTATACCTTGTAAACATTGTTTCACAGCTGTCTTCGATAATCCGGAGTTTATGCCTGGACGCGATTTTCATAATGGGATCCATATCGCAGGGATGACCGAACAGGTGCACCGCGATAATACATTTTGTCCGGGCGGTGATTTTCGATTCAATAAGATCAGGATTAATTCCGTAATAGACCGGATCAACATCAACAAATACCGGCCTGAGATTAAGCTGCAGCACCACATTTGATGTTGCGATAAATGTAAGCGCGGGGACAATAATTTCATCGCCGTCCTGCCAATCGTATTTTCGTTTTAAAGCAGCGAGCGCGACAAGGAGCGCGGAAGTGCCGCTATTTGACATGACCGCATACCGGCAACCGTGATGCGCGGCAAATAAGTTTTCAAACTTTCGGGTAAAAGGACCGTACGAAAGCCGGTTTGCATCAAGAACCTGATTTACGTATTTTTTTGCGGTATCTGAGATAGTAAGTGTGCCGACTCCGATCATGGTTAATACTCCGGAATATTATTTTATCATGAACAGTTAAACTGAAAAATTTAGGTACAAACTCATCGTTCGTGTTTACTCGGCCTGAGTACATCCGTTCATAAATTGTGAATTCGCCCAATAATGAAATTATATGGTATCATATTCAATGGAAAACTGACTTTATAATGTAATATGCGCACAAACAAAAATTTTCTAAGATTTTACTCTGTAATAATACTTTTTCTCACAATTACCGCAATCGGCATTCTCCTCTCCGATCTCGGAAAAACCTGGATGCAGCATGAATTGTTTTTCCATAAAAAATCAATTATGCAGGACATCCCCCCGGGAACACCTATAAAAGAACAGCTGAAATACGCATTTAACGTCGAGGTATTTGAGGGACTGCCCAGAGGTACCAGGCCGCTCTCCTCGCTCATGGAAATTATCGATACCAAATTCCGGGTAAGCCTTTGGAAGCATATATTTCCGCATCCAAGTATTTCAGTAACATGGATTTTTACACTGATTTTATCGCCGGTTCTTTTGTTTTTAATACTTAAAAGATTTGGGTTTTCAGTGAATGCCGCATTTTTGCTGATTTCATTTTATCTTCTTCAACCCGGCAACCTGTCACACCTTACCATGCTTTTCAGGCCCTCAAAACCAATGACTAATTTTTCTATTATTTTCTGCGTTTTTTTATTCAGTGAATATTCCAATCGTGCATTTTCTTCTTCCCTACGCCGCCTGCTGTTTTTTATTTTTAACTGTGCAGCGGTATATTTTTCCTTTTTCTGGGATGAAACAGCGATTCTCATTTTTCCTCTTATTCCAATCCTATTTCCCGATTGTTTCAAAGAAAAATCCCGTAAAATATTATACATACTGCTCATCCCTCTCACCTATCTCTCATTCTTTTATTTTCTTCCCTATATCGGAGCACACGCCGGATATCCATCCGAAAGCCTGACGAAATTCAAAATATTTAATGATGCCGCTTTATTAAGAAATGTAAGTGCAAGATTATTTAAAAATATCTTAATCACCGGTTATAATTTTTTGACTTTTTGGGCTGACAGTTTCGGGTTCTATGCAATGCCGTGTAAAAGTAAAAATATTACAAGTACGATCATTTTAACTTTAAATATTCCTGGTCTTTTGTATATCTTTTACAGTATATACAGGCTGTGCACAAATTGTCAAAAAAAAAAGGAACAATTTTCTATGCAGTGCATGTTTCATATGAAAATTTTACTCATATTTCTGACCTTCGTTAATCTTTTTCATTCTTATCTCATGATTTCAGTCGGCTATCATCCCGTATGGGGAATTTACTGGTACGGTGTATATTTTTCACCTATTCTTGTGCTCATATCAGCCCGTATTTTTTCACTATTTAAAGACACAGAAATTTTCCGCAACGAAGTATCAAATGCGGTACATAAGCCGGTTTTCCCGCTGGTGATCACGGTATTATTTCTCTCTCTTTTTACTCTTTTTATTCACACGAATAATGTATTAAAAAAGTGTCATTACTATCCATTCGACCCGGTATATGCCGGATACGCCTGGGCATACCAGGAGACGCGGATTGGACTTGAAATGCCCGATCATACTGAAATAAGACAAAGAATAAAAAAAATTATTCTCGCTGGAGAAAGAGAAGAAAAAATATATCCTAAACGGACTCACGATGAACTCAAGTGGCTTGATTACGAAGTGCTGAACAAGTAATCAGATAATTTATTAATAAATATATCGCTCAATGTATTCAACTATGAAACTACCCGGACGCTTTTTCTTATTATCAGTACTGATAATTTTTATTTTATTCAGACTGTTTACAATGCAGATGATTGATACATATACAGATACGCATGATTACTGGCAATACGGAAAGTCTCTGGCGTCAGGGCACAGACCGCCAGAAATAAATCATCACATCTCCCGGTTTACCCTTATTGGTGCTTCAATGCTCATAAACAGTCTTCCAGGGGAATCACCATACAAATTTTATATTTTGCCGATGCTGCTCAGTTTTCTATCCGTATATCTTATATTTAAATTACTTTTAATACTGCATGGGTATGGCGCTGCGGTATTCGGCAGCCTCGTTTTTACTTTTTTTCCGGAAATCATCAGCGCATCATGTCAATTCCGTCCGGATATTTTTACAATTTCCGCGCTGCTGGGCGCGGTATATATTATCCTTATTCCCGGAAAAAAATTATTATTTCAATACCGTGATGAAATTTTGATTTCAGTATTTTTATTCCTCGCCTGGGGATCTAATGAAACTGCGGTTTTTGTTTTTCCCGGAATACTTTTCCTGTATTTGTATTCAAGGAAAAATCGCCGCGGTTTTTTCATTATCTGCGGCTTTGCTTTGTTTTTATTTTTTACGGAATGCGCGGTGTATAAATATAATATGAATACATTCCAGGGCCGTTTTGAATTGATGCGTATACATAATTTTGCAGATGTAAAGACCATACTCCCTTCATTTTTTGACCTTTTTAAAAGATATGCCCCGTATAATATGGGTTGGAGCTGGGCACTTCTTATCTACTCTTCATTTTTACTGAGTGTTCCGTTTATTATCCGCTCCAAAGGCATAGTCCGCATTACGGGAATATGCGGTCTTTCATTTTACATATTAATTTTATTCGCGGTCAAAAGTGTTTCGCCGCTGGTTCCGGCACTCACGTTCCTGTCCCGGTATCTTATGCCCGGTTTCGGGCTGCTCATTATTTCTTTTACTCTTGTTTTTTTTTCAGCGCTTACAATTTTAAGAAAACCCATGCTGCAAATATTTTTCAGCGTATTGTTTATTACCGGAGCGGGTACTTTAACCGCCGTAAAATACATATCCCCGATGGACAAATCTCATCCGATCATCGCAACTTCACGACTCCATATTCTTTTCAATGAAGCAGTACAATCAGATACACCTGTTTTTTTTCTGGGCAATCATCCTCATGCGCATCCGAATTATGTCCCGATCCACAGACACGTCTATGCGCTTAACGGCACAATGCTGAAAAATTTTAAAACGCGGGTTCAAACAAAGTCGCTGCTTACCACATTTTGGGTACCATATCAAAACCACAGCTTGTTGGTGATAGGTGCAGAGAACCGCGTAGATGCAATCAAAGCCCGCATTCAGACACTTAAAGAAGATGACGCAGTGATTGTCTGCAGCTTTAAGGATTATGTGTCAATATATCAGAATGAACCGGTACGCTTTTCAGATTTTCTTTCTTCGCTGAAATAGCCGAAACCGTCCAATAATCTAATCCGCTAAAAACGCCTTATATAATTCATACGCGGCGTACACATCGGCTTTTGAGGTAATCTCGCATGGGCTGTGCATTCCGAGCATACATGGACCCGCATCAACACAGTCCATACCGAAGCGTGATAAATACATGGCGATTGTACCGCCGCCGCCGAGATCAACTTTTCCGAGTTCTCCGGCCTGCCAGGGAATACGGTGCGTATCCGCCAGTTTCCGCATATAATACATGTATTCGGCGTGGGCATCGTTTGATGAGTATTTCCCGCGGGATCCGCCGTATTTTTCGATTGAGACACCTCTGCCGAGAAAGGATGCATTTTTCAGTTCGTGCACGCTTTTAAACGTAGGGTCGACTGCAGCAGTCACGTCAGCGGAAATGGCCCGTGAGTTTTTAAGGATTTGTTCCGGAACTACTCCCGCACGTGGTGCATACTCATGGACAAAGTCAGGCAATAACGTACTCTCTGCTCCTGTATTTCCGGGCGAGCCGACCTCTTCTTTATCGGTAATCAGTACGAGCGCGGTGTGCGCGGTCTCTTTTAACCCGCAGAGCGCCTCAACAGATGCGAACGCGCAGACACGGTCGTCCTGTCCGTATCCGCCGGTCAGTCCGCGGTCAAGACCAATATCGCAGGGCTTCCCCGCAGGGACAAAGGAAAGCTCAGCGGTGATGAAATCTTTTTCGGTAATTCCGTATTTTTTATTCAGAGCTGACAGTACCGCTGTTTTTATTTTTTCTTTCAGTTCCTTGTTTGGATGAGGAATATGACCGGTAATCACGTTCAGTTCTTCGCCTTCGATAATTTTTCCCGGTTCTTTTTTCATTTGTTCCTGTGAGAGATGCGGAAGTAAATCGGGAATTATAAATTTACATTCATCATCGTTTTCACCGATATGTACTTCGGTTTGTCCTTTATCTGTGCAGACAATTCCATGGAGCGCGAGGGGTGTATTCACCCAGTGATATTTTTTTATGCCGCCGTAATAATGTGATTTGCATAGTACCAGTTCGCTGTCTTCATAAAGAGGTACCGGCTTAAGGTCAAGACGCGGTGAATCTCCGTGACTTCCGATAATCTGGAAGGCTGACGGGTTATTGCCGGCAATCCCGGCGATAAGGCATTTTCCCCGGATAATTGAAAAGAACTTGCTGTTTTTTTTTAATTTACTCTGAACGGACACTGCCCTGAACCCTTCAGCGGTAAGCCGGTCTGACAGCGCGCGGATGCACAGCCGCTCGGTTTTAGCCAGTGCAAGGAATTTTTTATAACTTTCTGCGAAATCAAATATTTTTTTTGATTGTTCGTTTTCATATCCTGACCAGCTGCTTTTGGGCGTATAAAAAAGCTTTTTTTCAAGATCGCCAGCCGCATCTTTATCCAATTTTATTTTACTATCAGCCGCCGCCATATTATATTCCTTGTAAGATGAATATTTTTACGAAAAAAAATTACAGAAAATACATTTGCCTGATCGCCGCGAATTTGTCCGGACCGGCGATACGTTCAAGGGTATCGTGACTTTCCTGGTACTCCTGCTGGAGCCGGTCTTCATTATCGAGTACGCTCTTAATTTCAGGATTACTCAGAAAAAGTGACCCGAGGTGCAGGGATTGGGTGAGTACCGTGAACACGCTCAAAACCGTTTCACCGATGAAACCGGTAATATTCTGCAGCACACAGTCACGGCATGGCAGTGTAGCCTTTCCGCATCGTTCCTCGGAAACAGTGACAGGAGCATCTGATACCGCAGCCGAAACAGGACTTGAAAGCACCCGGGCAAGCGCCGCCCCGAGATCGTAAAATAACCGCGCAGCTTTTTGAATATCATTTATAACTTCCATTTCATATTTTGAATCGGATGGTATCCCGCTGAGAATACGGCTTTGCGCAGCGGCGAGACGTGTTACCGAAATACGAAGTTCCGGATCACGGGCATATACTTTTTGTAATTTAGTGATAGTAAACTCCATTTCTGAAAGAATGGAGTCAAACACCTGCGGTTCGAAAAGGCGGAAATTCTTATCCATTGCGGTGAGTTCACCGGCTAACAGACTGCGCGCAAGATTCAGAATAATTTTTCCGTATTCTGTAGAAAAATGCAGGGCATTTTCTTCATTCAGTATTTCACGTACAGTTTGCGGCGTTTCAAACCTGTTCATAAAATCGCAGAGGAACTCAAAATAGGGTGTCCCCTGATGATGCGGGAGATATATTTTCAAGTGCATTATTTTACTTCTTTCTTTTACTATTAGCGAAAGCTGTTCTAATCTTCGGTCGATGTAGATATTAATCGATTTTATTACTTCGAACGGAGCTTCAAAATCATACGTGTTTATCATACCGCGACGGCTGGTATCGAGTATATCCTTCAGAGTAAGATGCCGTTTATATTCGACGATATTGCTTCCGAGAATTATTGCGTAAAGAGAAGGGCCGGATAAGGAATTTGTAAGAAGATTTTTAATTGAGTTCAGTGCTGCCGGAATAACTTCAGGGAATTTACGGCTGAGAACCAGGGTTTTTTCCACTGAGCTGCTGATTTTGGCCGTGTGCTCGCTGCGACTCATAAGAATAAGGAAATACTTTTCGAGCCGCTTGAATTTAACCGGAAGACCATGCTCACCGCTTCGGCTCATCTCAATATCGAGTGAACCGATAAGTGAACAGAAATCCTTAAAAACCATTACCAGATTATACTCGTATTTGGTTAAAAACTGCCATCCCGTTTCTTCTACGGTAAGTAGTATTTCCATTAATCCTTTTGCGCGTTTTTGAATTTCATCTCTGAAAAAATTTTCACAGGTTTTCGAAAGCCGTATCCGCGGCGGGAATAATTGCATGCGCAGGACTTCAGTTTCTTCTGCAAAACGTCGTATTGGAAAGAATTCTGTGAGTAGAAATGTGAGAAAATTAACCTTTGATACAGATTTTTTCAGATTTTTCCGGACTGCGCGCACATGAAGTCCGGTGTAAATGCCCATTTCAGCAAGTTTTTTGCTTTCCGCTTCGGTAATTTCTTTTGGACTATCCGGAATCGCGGTCAGGGGAGTTATGTCTGCCGAGGATTTCCCATCAGATGATTTACGTTTGAGAAAATGCAGGCCGCTGGAATGTACAGATTTGTCAATATCCTTAATCTGATGGATTTTTTCAGCTGCGGAAAGAGCTGAATCGAGAATTTTTTTTACCTGCTTTTGTTTTTCTTCATTACGGACTGTTTTCAGCAATTCCGCGAGTTCAGCGTATAAAGCGCTTTCCTGTTCAAGGGGCGAAGTGTTTTCAGTCATAAAAATAATTATACCATAAAAATCGGACTTTTTATTTTTCTGCTTGACTTTTAAGTGTATTTCAGTTATAATAGTGCATAGGATATCATAGTTATTCACCATGTCAAAAATCGAAGAAACTACTAAAAATGCATCAGGCAACGATTTAACAGTTAATAGCCGGCATATATTCCGCACCTTAAAAAATACACTTTCTGCAGATCCGGTCGAAAAAATTACCGAAACCACTATTATGAAAAAGTACGGATTGACACGCAACCGGGCGCGGTATATTCTTAATAAACTCGAATCCGAAGGTTACGTCCGCAGAGTAAAAGGTAAAGGCACCTTTCCAATACACACAAACGCAGTTTCAGCCAAAGGCATACACATCGTATATGGTTTAAACAACTTCCGTGAGTTAATCCGTTCCGGTTCATCGGCCACACTTTTTGCACTTATGGACGGAATACTCACTGCTCCTGCGGTCACACAATGCATCATCAAATACTTTATTATTCAGGACTGCGAATCTACTCATACCGTCCGGCAGCGCATGCTAAATCTTGAAAAGAATAACGCGCTGTTGTTTTTAAGTCCGCTTGAATGTCTTCAGTATGTAGAATTTTGCGCTGATGAAAAAATCCCGAGCGTATCCTATACCGCAGACACTCCCTCATATAATTTTATCCGGCATGATGCCGCAGAGGGAACTTGTAAAGCAATTACCTATTTGATTTCGCAAAAAAAAAAGAAAATTTTATTTGCTGGGTATAATCATCTTCATCCCGCAAGCCGGGAGAGGTTAAACGGATACCGCCGGGCTCTCGCTGCACATGGAATACCCTATGACGCCCAATTGATAATTCCCTTTGCCGGAATGCGCGATATCGATCTTGACGCCCTCCGTCGCGCTCTCGGAAACGGGGCAGATGCAGTCTTTATTTCAAGTCAAACATTTTTTAATCCGGTTTCAGAAATTATAAAAGAAAAAAAAATACAGTACCCTCAGAATATTTCACTTATTTGCTTTGACGATGTTCCTGAATTTGCACTTCAAAAACCTGCGGTCAGTGCGGTTAGTCCCCCATTCACCGAAATAGGAAGATGCATACTGGAAAGTCTTATTGATATGATCGAATTCGGTTATAGGGAATGCCGGAAAACATTCGGCTGCAATCTGATTCTCAGAGATTCGGCGTGATCAGTTTTTTATACGGGCATGATACCAGTCGAAAGAGTAAAACAAAAAAACAAAAGAAAAATGTAAAGATAAATCAGAAAAAACCAAAACAAAAAAACGGAGAAACAAATGAAAAAAATAATAAAATTTTTTAAGAAAGGATGTGTAATAACGGTAATTGCAGTATTGCTTGCTTTCGGCGGTGAAATAACAGTTACGGATAGCTTTTCTGATGAATCTTCTGTCAGCTCATGGGAAATCGCCAGCTTTGATGGTCATCTCAGTTTACAGGAAGAGTATATGCGGGTAGAAATAAAAAGTATTATCACAGATACCGCAATGGGAATAATAAAAAACATAAGCCTCGAAGATGCGTCAAAAGTAACCTCTGTTTCGTTCGACATTATGGTTCCTGACCGGGACATAGAAAAGCCTTTATTCCGGCTCATATGCTGGACCACAGGAAAATGGGAGAAATTTTTCCATGATTTTTCTGCTCCGAAACTTACTAAAAATAAGTGGCAATCATTCACCTATAAAATAACCTCCGGACCAGGCGGCCCCGCAGAAAAAATAAGAATTTATTTTAACGATACAAAAGTTTTTTCAGAAGTTCCTGTTTTTTTTGTTGATAATTTTAAGGTGACTATTGACGATGGTGTGCGCACGGTACATCCAACCACTGCGGTTAAACCGCCCCGCACAATGGTTTTTCCGCGTTCACAGCTTAAATATTCTCTTTTTCAGAATTATTACCACGTCTGGATTGACCGCCCGCTTTTTCACGACCGGGGTCTTCGCTATCCCACAGGTTCATGGGAATATATGAATAAAGAAAGCTGGAGGAGAGATGTTGAAAGCGTGAAAAGTTACGGTGTCGACGGACTTGCTAATCTTGCTTTTCCGTCAACCGGACAGCTTGATCTGTATCTTCAGGCAAGCGCTTTATGTAAAGAACTTAATACTGAGGGTTTTATTCTGTATCCGGAATTCGGCGGCGTAGGAAATGTAAGCGAAGCTTTTTTCAATACCGCGGTTAAATGTATAAAAGCTGCTGCGGAATCTCCGTATTCCTGGAAATTAAAAGGCAGGCCGGTTATTACCTCGTATGTCGGGGACGCATCCGGACCAAGACAACTCGGAGAGTTTCTTACAAAGCTGCGTGAAAAAACCGCTGTTGATTTTTTATATATCACGGATATGCGGCTTGATATTAATAATCTGATTAAAGAATTTGACACTGCGGGAAACATCTCTGAACAGAGTAAAAATGCATTTAAAAACAAACTCGCCGGTTATCTTGACGTGTCAGACGGGGTTATGTTTGCGGGCGCCAATCACATGGCCGATACAAAAGTGCACCGTTATGATCATGCCGTACATATTGATTTCTATACCAAAGGTTTTATTTCACTGTTTAAAGAAGTGCTCAGCCGGGAAGAATATCAAAACAAACTTTTAGGCTTGTCCGCTGCGGTAGGCTACATAAATCATATGAGCGGCAGCTCACAGGGTGAAGACGGAACTCTTCATTTACGAAGCACAATGGAAGCAGCACTCGGCGCGAAACCTGATTTTATTTTACTGCCGGAGTGGAATGAAGTAAATGAAAATACACATCTTCAGCCGACCGTCGCAAACGGTCTTACCAGTCAGAGAATAATGAAATACTACATGCATACGCTTAAAAAAGAAAAATTCACCGGCAATCCCGGTGATGATGAATCTATCCCGAACCTTGTGTTCAGTTACCGGAATGTGGTAGAAACCGGAGAGGTGATTGATCTGGAGCTGCTTAATATTCCAACCGGCGGCAGCCTGGCATATGAGGCAATAGTAGAAATAGTTGACCATAAAGGGGCAGTAGTTTTTCAGTCGAAACCGCAGAAAATGAGTGCAAAGATTCTAATGGAAAAACGGATACAGATACCGAGTGAAACACTCGCCGTTCACAGCGCCCTTTTCCCGCGAGTAACGATTATTACAAAAGAAAAACGTGTTTCTTTTGATCAAACCGCAGCGCTGAGAATCGCGCCGGGTCTTTGCGTCAACTACAAGTGGATTAAACATGCCGTGCGTGATCTGCTGCTGCCAAAACGGGCGGATGTTTCACTCTATGCAGGAAAAACAGCCGGCACATACCGGATTAACGCTGATCTTGAATTCGATGAACCGCTCGCGAGTGCGGAAATTCTTGAAAATGAAACCGAAATTTATGCATATGACCGGCTGAATGAGTTTGACCGTGAAAAAAATTATGTCATTCTCGCACGCCTTACCGCATATGGCACACAATACGCAAAGGGAATCATTACCGCGCGGGGTGCATCCGGTCTGGTTTTCCGCCCTCTGGAGATAGCCAACAGCGATATACGGGACTTTTCTCAAAACGGGCTGACGGTAACGCTCAATCAGCGGTGCAATATCAACTGGCGCGGAATGCTTCTGGTGATACCAAAGACTGATGCGGAAAAAGCTTTCCTTGATTTTTCACTCAGTGACGGTGACTTTTCTGTGCCGGTTAAGGCATTAATTAAGTATAAACGTTACGCGCACAGTTATCCAAAACGTATGTCGTGGATCTTTGAACTGCTTGACAAACAGCCGGATATTCCCGTACAAATACAAAATAACAAAGTAAGTTTTGTCTATGAGTTTTCTCCGGGTATACATAATCCGCTCTATACACTGCGCGCGGTAAGTGTTTCCGGCAAAACATACAGGAAATATATCGGGATGCCGGAAAAAAAACAAAACCCGCAGGTACAAATTATTCCGGTTAAATCGCAGTCAACGCATAATGTTGTTCCATGCACAGTCGACACACTGGATTTACCAGATATTTCTTATATATTTACGCCGGAAGCCGGACATATTCTGCCTGCGGTCTGGCCGGAATATTCCGGCGAACTCGGCGCGGGACTGCGCTATAGTGAACCATATTTTGATCCTTCAGTGCCATACCCTGCGCATTCGGTCCGTGCCGCGCCGGAATGGAAGAAAGACGGAGATGCATATACACTGTATTTTGACGGTGTCGGTACTTATCTTTGTCTGCCGGGAAATGTATTCCCAAAGGGTGCCTTTACACTCGATTTTGAAATCAAACCTGAAGGCAAAGGGAAACAGGTTCTCTTCCGTCACTGCGGAATGCTGGTTTGTTCACTTGAACTGATTAACGATAATGGCAAATTATCCGCGTTTTACACTGACCATGCAGGCGTTACGCATCCCTTTGATACGGGATTAAAAATTCCGGAAAATGTCTGGACGAAGATTACCGTACGGTACAATCTGAAAGAATTGTCCTTCACGGTTAACGGCGTGCATAAAACATATCCGTTCGATAAAAGTCCTCTATACTTCGGAGACTGCCTTATCGGCGCACCAGGAAGACTGGGTTTCGGCGTCAGCAAAGAAGACGGCTTTTTTAAAGGTGGGCTGCGTTCACTCAGGATAAGCAGGATACCGTAGGGTATGGCCTGCTACGGACTACACCAATCCCAATGCCACGCTGGTAAATGTGCAATTTCTTCAAAAAGATTGCACGATAATTATATAAAAACAATTTACTTTAAAATGATGATATTGGAAAAAAATACATATTCTTGTCACTGAAAGTGCAAGGCTTGATTATTACAAATAATGTTATTTCAAGAATATTGACGGACATAAGGCCGATTTCATAATAAGGATAGATAAACAGCCTATCGATCTGTATAGAATTTCCCTCCAGAATATCGTGGCTAGTACACTTTTTTGGGAAAAGTAAAAATAATACTAATTTATGTAAAGATTGTACGTGACTTTCATGCCTTTCTCAGATATAATTGATGAATGTGGCACATCTGATTTATAATATAATAAAAATTTATAAACATAATACAGGCCGGTTGTAATATGAAAGTACAACGAAATAGTCTCTGTTACGATATTATAAAAAAAACTTTGAAATACACATTTTTTCACCAAGTTATCTTGTTTGGCATCATATTTACGGTCGCACTATCACGCGCCGGAGCCAGTTGGTTCAGTAACAGTTGGCATAGTCGCTTTCCTATTCAAATAAATGGTAATCTAATTTCCGGTGTTCTGACGAATTACCCCGCACTTATTTATCTGTCAAACATCAGCAGCTTAAAGAACGGCGCAAGATATGACGGCAATGACATCGTTTTCTGCGGGTCTGATGGGTACACGCCGCTTTCATTCGAAGTAGAGTCATACACTAACGGCACATTGTATGCCTGGGTGCGTATTCCTATACTTACAGCCGGTGTACAGACAAATATTTACCTTTATTTCAGCAACACCGCACAGACCGTAAGCATTTCAGATAAAATAGCCGTATGGGACAGCGATTATCTCCTTGTTCATCATATGCACAATAGTGATGGAATAACCAATTATGATTCTACTGCAAATAACCATTTCAGTACAAATACGGCGGCCTCAGGTTCAGTTATTCAGCGCACAAACGGCATAGCCAGATTTGCCAACTGGCTTAACGGTACAAGTGGTTATATGCGTGTGCCCAATATCGCCCTGCTGCATCCTAACACATTTACTTTTGAAGCATGGGTTAACCGTACATATACAAATAATTCTTCCTCTCTTTTAGGTTTGCGGATAAATAATGGCACTCCTGGAGTTCACGATATGTGGGGATCAGTAGAACGAAAGGGTATTATTTACCTTAATGCTAGTTATTATTACTTCAGGAGGCATCCTTCATTTACCAGCAACACGTGGCATTACTACGCGGCAACGGTGAGTGAGGGAGATATAAGTTCGTCTGCAATGTACAAAGACGGTGCATTGATGGAACATGGTTCAGTCATCACAACAGATGGTACAGCAGCAGCTAAAGATGCATTTACACTTGGAGGAGTAGGAAATAGTGTGTGGTTTCCCGGTTTTTTTGACGAAGTCCGTTATTCCAAAATAGTACGCAGTACCAATTATTTTGCCGCAGTCAGCACCAATCTATTTGATCCGATGGGGTTTGTTGCTGCCGGCATGCATGAAGATTCAATCCATGTAAGTATTTTTCCGGATCCAAGTCCTGCATGCGTATTAATAACATTTTCTAACCTCACCAAATTTTTTCCGGGTACATCGGTTACACAAATAGAATATATTTTCGGGAATGGTCGTGCCGCAGTGTATACCGGCTCAAACGCACTTAAACCCGCAACTAATATTTTTCTGACAAACGGGACATACACAAACTCTGTAATAGTAACCACTTCTGACGGTGTAGTACGCACGAATAAACATAGTATTAACATAGTGACCTATAGAGAGCCGCGGATAAACTTAATTATTTATCCCGGATTGCCAGCAATTCGCGAGAATATCCAGTTTGTTGATGCTACTGAAACTTATATGTCACCGATTTCTAATTGGATGCTTGACCTGGGTGACGGTAACTCACAATTTTTTATAGGATTGTCGAAATTCAGAACCGGGCACACATATGCACGTGCAGGTATCTACAATGTGGTACTGACTATTACCGACTTTAATGGAATATCCTTTTCTAAAAGTTTTCCGCTTTCCGTACATGACTATAACGCCCGTAAGATAAAAGGTCTGGAAAAAAGAATATATAAAAAAGACCGGGATCTTCCTCTTGCATTTAAGTACAGTCTTTCAGGTGCCGAGGAACGTGTGTACATACGGGTTATGAACATTGACGGGATGTTGATATGCGATCTTGGTATCGCAAAAGGATATCCCGGAACAGACGTAGTCTTCATTTGGAACGGTCGTGATTGGCTTAATAATCCTCCGCGGACAGGGCCGTATTTGGTACGAGTACAAATACTTGACGAAACCAAAAAACTTGATGATTTTATAGAATGCATTGTACTATATTGACAGTAGACAGTGTGCGCCCGAATGCTGCCTTCG